>Ga0302140_10013004_pt1 | contig 10191 bp, 9 predicted proteins | sample I_Bog_E1_1_FD_202095 | JGI IMG/M metagenome (GOLD analysis project Ga0302140, IMG submission 202095) | Peat permafrost microbial communities from Stordalen Mire near Abisko, Sweden - I_Bog_E1_1 | ecosystem: Environmental > Terrestrial > Soil > Wetlands > Peat | place: Sweden: Abisko, Stordalen...
GCATGGAACCTCTGGGCTGCGCGCCAAGTCACGGTGTAAACAACAGCGCCTCCCATGGCTGAGAGGCTGCTTTACTTCCTGGCTATGAACCCTGGATTCATCGTGTGATGGAGCCGACGGTCAGACTTGAACTGACGACCTGCTGATTACGAATCAGCTGCTCTACCAACTGAGCTACGTCGGCTTGACGCTTGTCCGATTGTATCGTCGCACTGCCCGCAGGTAAAGTTTCCCCGCTCGGGGCCAGGTTTATACTGCCCCTCATGCAAGTCGACCCAGCAGAGCAACGGCAGCAATTCGCGGAGAACTATCGCAGAATGTTCGACGGGGAGTTGGAAGAGCTGGCCCGTCAAGAAGGCGATTTAACCGAGATGGCGCGCGAGGTGCTGCACGTCGAAATGAGCAATCGCGGCCTTGCGAAGCCGGAAGAAAAGCCCGCCGCGCCGTGGAAAGCGAAGTCCGCACCATCCCGCTTTGCCAGTGACGTAGATCCCGGCACCGCACGCGATGAACCTAACAACGTGACCGGCAACGAGGAGGACAACGCGCCCGGCGAGTGCACCTGGAAGACCATGCTCTGCGAATGCGAAACGAGTCAGCAGGCGCTGCAGCTGCAAATGGTTTTGACGCGGGCGGGGATCGATTGCTGGGTTTCCAATGCGAATGCGCGCTTCGGTGGCTACCCAAAGGTCCTGGTAGCCGCCGACCAGCTTGAGCAAGCGGCAGAGATCGCCAAACAGCCCATTCCCCAGGAGATTGTGGACGATGGAAATCCCCGAGTATCAACCGCCCAGGTGTCCCTCATGTGGCGAGGAGGACCCGGTGCTGGAGAGCGCGGAACCCACCAACTCCTGGCTTTGCGAGGCCTGCGGCAACCAGTGGAGCGACCCTCCCCCGAACCAAGCTTCAAGACCCTTTTGACCGGGAAAGGATGGGGCGTGAAAGCGGAAAGAGCCGCCCGGCAACAGGGCAGCTCTTTCCTTAGGGAGAATAGTTCCAACAGAGGCAAAGCCATCAGAACTTTCTGGCTGCATAGTAGGTGCGGGGGAAGGGAGTGTCAAGAACAAATCGGCGCTTAAATAAGTGTTTTATTATCTTACACTTACAAGATAATTGCTGGAGATGCGAATTGGTCTGTTTTCGATGGATGTTCGCCTCCGTGGCTTCGCGAATTACCGCGTTTTCATGGTCTTTCTTAGGGTTTGTGCCGAGTTTTCCACAGGTAAACCAGGCGCATTAACCCTTCGGATGCGGCCTGTCAATCCCCAGCGCTGGCCGGGACGCCGGATCGACCCATTCCTCCCGCAAATCGATACGGATGAACTCCGCCTCGTAGACCGACGAAACGGGTTTGCCGCGGGCAATCCGATAAAGAGCGCGGCCGCCGCCAAGGAAGAATCCCAGCAGAAGCGCGGCACTGACGCCGACAACCACGATGCCGGCGATGCCGAGGAGCAGCTTCGCCGTCTTCGCCACCTCCGTCTCGCCGCTGGGTTGGGCCATCGAAGTCACGTCCGCGTCGAAGTGCACCATGCCAAGCAGCTTGTGGCTCTCGTCCGGGACGGCGTCGCCGCTCACCAGGGCCACCAGCGGACCGCTGCGTCGCACTTCGAGCGAGGCCTGGTCGGAATCTTGAAGCGGCTTGGGCCACGCAGGCTGGGCCTGGCTGCCGGCCCGGATGTAAGCGCGTATGCGGGCTTCCTGCGCGGCTGCGAGTTGCGGGGTGGGGTAATCGATGAGGGTCAGAGTGGCAGGATTGGAACGCAGCGAATAGGTCGCGGTCACCGTCTCAGCTCCGCGATCGAAGCCGACCACTTCAGGAGGCAGGACGCCTCCCGAACCCACGTAGCCTGCGGGGCCGAGGGCGTAGTGAGTGGTTTGCGGGTCAAGCGAAGTTTGCGGCAGGTCGCTGAGAATGGGCGGCGCCAGCGACTTGGGACCGCCGGGAACAGGAAGTTCTTTGGCCAGTTCGCGGAGCTCGGAACCGGACATCGGTCCAATGTGGGAGAAAGTGGCGTCCACAACAATGTTGCCGATCCAGAAAAGAACGCGGTTGTGGTCCGATGTAGCGCCGGTGCCGATCTGTTCCTTCGGCCACCCGTCGTGGCGATAGAGCGTGTACGCGCCATAGGCGCCGCTGGCGTCGGCAAAGCGCAGCGCCTTGAGCGCGAGCGTTTCGCCGCCACGCTTGTAATTCGAGAGAGCTCCATCGCTGAAGCCGTATTCCTTGAGGGCCTCGGCTTGGGCGGAATCGGCCTGCGCACCGTTGGTGACGACTTGAGGGCCATCGGTCGCAACCCAGCCGGCAAACGCATCGGGCAACAGAGCCTTCGCTGGCGCTGCGGCCGGCGCGGGAGGAGCGGGTGTGGATGCCGGCGCCGCCTTGGCGGCAACGGCTTGCCCGTGCAGCAAATCCGCCGATCCAATCGCCAGCACCGAACACACTACAAAGAACAAACGACGCATGCAAAGACTCCAATGTTCAGGGTACACGGTGCTGAAGCAGCTGCGTCGCAAACGGCGGAAGTGCAACTGCGAGAGGGGAAAATTTGAGTCGGCGACCAACGCGGGGACGAAACACTCCCGGTTCGAACCCACATTGGGTTGGACACTGGCCACTGCGGAAAGGTTCCCGATCGACGCATCATTCTCGCGGACGCAGGTCATTGCGGGTCTTGCTGCTTCTGTTGACCTTCGCGTTCCGTCTGAAAACCGGATTGCCTCGGCAGCAGCAACCAGGTCGCAAGAGCCGCAACGATCACAAGAGCTACGGCAAGAAGCTCCCCATGGAGCCCGAAAATCTGCACAGCGATTGCGGTGGCCACGATGAAACATCCGCCCCACAGGCAGAAGCAAGCCATGGCGCGGATGAGCGACCCAAGCCAGGGAACGTCAGGCATGGCGCGCAGCGATTTGCGGAAGTATCCCGTCGGGTCGGCGTAGAACTTCCGTGCCATGTAAATGACGTACGCGCCAAGCGCCCCGCGGAGAGCGACGCCGACAAGCGGGTTGGAGAGTGGAAGCGATGGGATCGTCAAAGTCCTTCCCCCGATCGATGGACCTATGATTCCACATCGCCGTTGCCTGGCGCTGCTTGCGCGGTTTCAAGGTTGACGCTGGACTGAGGAGGAATGGGAGGGTTCCAGCAGGTTGCCCAGCGGTTTGTAGTGACCGCCATAGAAGTAAAGCGCATAGCTGCGCATGAACACGCCGATCGTCCCCGCGGAACTGACGGCGATTGCGCATCCGGCTGCGACTCCCAACAGAAGGAACAGGACATGCAAGGCCGTCAGCACAACAGCCCGCACTCCGCCCACGCCATCCAAAATGGCGTCAAATCCTGCTACGGACATCGACAGGAGGCTGAAGACCATCTCACCCGTGATCCAGGCGGCGAAACCGAGGATCGCGCCGCCCACGATCGGGATGCCGAAGCGCAGGATGAGGTAGGAAAGGAAGGTCTCCCGGTTTGCCGCCACCCGGGCGCGGACCTCCGCCCAGGCCTTCTGGAACGAAGTGCTCTCAATGGCCATGTGGGGCAGAATGAAGTCGTTGAGAACTACCTGCGCTGCGAAGGCCGCCAGCGACAGGACGAATACCACCAGAGCACACGGCACAAAGAGGATAAAAAAGTTACCCGGATCGAGCTTGCCCTCCGCCGTAGGCGTGGAGATGAGCGTAAAACCGGCAACCACGAAAAGCACCGCGGACAGTACACCCAGTACCAGGAAAGCCAGCGCCACCAGCGCGCTCGCCGTGAAGAAGCGCTCGGACTCGATGAGATACAGCCGAGCCGCCGGACGAAATTCCCGGGTGCGATGGACCAGGGTATGGAAAAAGGCGAAGCGCAGGTGCGTAATCAAGAATAGGCAGTAGATGCCGGCCAGGAGGAGTGCAATGACGCCCAGGACTGTGACAGGAAGAAAGTCCGGCGCCAGGAGAAACGACTTCAGCTGGCCCCAATCGAAATCAAAAGGCAATGTACCGCGAACATAGAACTTGAAGCTGACAAGAAAACCTTCACACAACGTGGCGACAGCAGCCAGTTTGAGGAATGATTTCCACTGGAAGGGATGAAAGAGATAGGAGTACGTCCGCATCACGGCGGGCCAGATAGCTTCTGAGGCCGAATAGACTCTCATTGCGCCTGCACCTGGGTTGCCAAGCCTGGCAAACATGCCTTCTTGGCTTGGTGGGTCGCAGGGCTCAGCCTCTCCGATGAATCACGCAGATTGTCGAGCAAGCTCACCTGCCCGCCGATTCGCATCTTCAAGGAGCCGCGATCGAGTGGCTGGACTCGGGACCGGTGACCCGGGACGGGAATCGAAAAGGTCTTTTGTCATGCTGGGCGGGAAACTTCCGGGTACAGCATCGCGCCCAGCGCTCGGTAACGCCCTCCGTAGAATACCAGCGCATACTCCCGCACGCCGGTGCTGACCGGTCCGCCAAGCCCGACGCCGACAAGCAAGGCGAATCCGAAGGCCAGCACACCCAGGAAGACCTGAACCAGCACACCCACCAGCGCGGAAGCTCCGGATGAACCGGCAAAGACTGAATGAATGCCAAGTTCCGCCGCGGCCACCGAGCCAGCCAGCGCAAGACCTGGGAGGAGCAGCAGGAAAAAGATCGCAACCATCGCCAGGAACGGCAGGACCAGCCGCAACAGTGCATATGCGATGAACTGCCGCTTTTCTGCGCGAACATGTGCCCACACCTGGGACCACGCCTCCCCGGCACTTGCGTCCTCAAGCGCATAATGCGGCATCATGCCGTCGCGCAAAACCAAGTCGGTGAGAACGCCTGCAACAACAAAAAGCAGCATGATTGGAATCAGCGGCAACACCAGAGACAGCAGCAAACCGAAGTCCATTCGTCCGCTTTGCTGGTTCTCATGAAACAGCCGCATAAAACCGTTCACAAACGGTAAGGCGGTCAGCCCCATCACCAGCAGAAAGCAGAATCCAACCGCCAGGTTGAGCCAGAAAAAGCGCGCCGCCTGGTCCCGATAAAGAAACCATCCGGACCGAATCTCCGAAGTACGGGTGACCAGGCAATGGAAGAAGGCAAAGCGCAGACGGGTGATCAGGTAGAAGATGAAACACGCCAGAATCGCCGCCAGCGCAAGCATCGCGATGGCCGCACACCAGGCAGCCGGGTTGTGAAAAGGCAACGAGCCCATTGACCCAGGCCCGGCATTCGGACCGCTATGCGATGAAGAATTCATGTTGCCGCTCAGGCCCTCGGTCACAATCGCCACCAGACTGAGCTTCAGGTAGGTTCCCCAACGGAAGGGTTGGAAGAGAAAGTCGCGGGTGCGTTGGAAGGCGAGCGGAACGGCGTCTGCAGCAGAGAGGGCAGGCATAGAAGACCTTTCCTGGGAAGGCACAGCGTACCACACGAACTACGACGATTTCAGGTGAGAAGTTCCGCGGCGCCATGAGAGATTTGCAGCCACCACGCGTCGAAGGCTTCCAGGGCGCGCTCGCAAACCATCCGGTGGCGCTCTTTTTTGTCGCGAACCTTCTTGCGCAGCTCTTCTTCAAGCGGCTCCAGCAGATCGAAGGTGATGTTGGCGGGCTGGAAGTCCTTGGGATCGGCGTGGGTAATGTAGTGCACCAGGGAGCCAAGCGCACTGGCGCGAGGAGCTGGCGGTGGCTCCTCGCCGCGCGCAAGAGCGGCCGCGTAGAGCCCCGCGAGCAAGCCGGTCGCGATGGACTCGGTATAGCCTTCGACGCCGCTCAACTGCCCGGCAAACAAGATGACCGGGCCTTCCTCACGCTTGAGGCGGAGGATTTCATCCAGCAGGAGCGGGGCCTGAATGTAAGTGTTGCGGTGAATCTGACCGTAACGGAGGAAGCGCGCGTTTTCCAGGCCGGGGATGAGGCGCAGCACGCGGGCCTGTTCGCCGAACTTGAGGTGATTCTGAAAGCCGACCAGGTTGTAGCTGTCGGCGCGGACGTTTTCCTTGCGCAACTGCACCACCGCCCACGGCGTCTTGCCGGTTCGGGGATCGCGCAGGCCGACAGGCTTCATGGGCCCGAACCGCAGCGTGTCGCGCCCGCGGCGGGCCAGCACCTCGATGGGCAGACAGCCCTCAAAATAGTCGAGCTTCTCCCACTCCTTGGATTCGGCAGCCTCGGCGGCCAGCAGCGCGTCGAGGAAGCGATCGAACTCCTCGCGGTCCATCGGGCAGTTGATGTAGTCGGCCGTTCCCTTGTCCCACCGCGCGGCCATGTATACGCGATTCATGTCGATGGTCTCCGCGTCGACAATCGGCGAGATCGAATCGTAGAACGCCAGGTGGCCGGAGCCGGTCATGCGCTCAATCTCGCGGCTGAGGGCTTCGGAGGTGAGCGGACCGGAGGCCAGGATCGTGATCCGCGGATCGTGCGGGTCGGGTTCGAGCGAGGTCACCTCTTCGCGAATGACGCGAATGCGCGGCTCCGCGGCAATGGCCGCTGCAATGCGCCGGGAAAACTCGACGCGATCGACCGCTAGGGCGTGGCCCGCTGGGACTGCGCATGCATCCGCAAGACGCAAAAGAGCGGAAGCTCCGCGGCGCATCTCCTGCTTGAGCAACCAAGGAGCCGTGTTGGGAGACTCGCTCTTCAGCGAGTTGGAGCAGACCAGTTCGCCGAATTCCGTGGTCTGGTGCGCGGGGGTGAGGCGTGGCTTGCCGTCCACCAGGGTGCGCATCTCGTAGAGATCCACGTCGCAGCCGAAACGGGCAGCGGTCAGCGCAGCCTCCGGACCAGCCAAACCGCCGCCAACCACTCGCACTCTCACTGGCCTTTCTCCTCATTCGGTCGCGCTGGGGGATCGATCCCGGCAAGGCGCCGCAACGCCTCTCCGGTAACGCGGACATTCCGCCACTCATCCAGGAACTCCGCGCCCATGGCGCGGTAGAAATCGATGGCCGGCGTGTTCCAGTCCAGCACCTCCCACTGGAGGCGGGGGCAGTTCTTCTCCACGGCAATCGCCGCGATGCGCTGCAGCAATGCCTTGCCGATGCCCAGGCCGCGAAACTCCGGGTCCACAAACAGGTCTTCAAGATAAAGGCCGGGACGGCCTGTCCAGGTGGAATAGTTGAAAAAGTAAAAGGCAAAGCCCGCGGGCCTTCCATCGCTCTCGGCGATCAGGCACGAATAAAAGGGGCTTTGTCCAAAACCGTCGCGAAGCAGATCCGCTTCGGTCGCAGTAACCGCGTCGGGTTCGTGCTCGTAGGCCGCCAGGGCGCGGATGAAGGTGAGAATCTGCGCAACATCGGCTGCCGTCGCCGGCCGAATCGTGAGTGCCATCTCTCCATTCTAGTGTGTGATCTACGCCACACTGCGAGGACGGCAATCTCCACTACCATCGAAAGGTCAGGCGAAGTCCGATCGGCGCCATCCAGGCATTTTTCGCCGTGGAGCGGATGGCCTCCATCCGTTACGGCGAAAACCAGGGCAAGTGGCGCTGCCTGTCGCACATACTGCATCTTGCCCTTGTGTTCGGCGGTCGATTGGATTTACCTTTGGTCCTGCTGACGGAACAGCCTGCGGGTAAACATCCGCGCAGCGTCGAGCCGTCTCCGGATCAGACGATTTCCAGCCTTGGGCGTGTTCTGGAATCATGGCTGGAACATTAGTATTTGGATGAGAAGGCAAACTTGATGGGTCAAAGCCGGTTGGCTTCGTCCATTGCATGCCGTGCCCGATTTGAGATTTTTGAGCCTGCGAGCGCCTTGGTGCCTGCAGCTCCCAAGGAGAGAGAGAATGAATCGCAACCTTTCGCACTGGACTGGATTCCGGAGTGCCGTCGTGCTCGGAACGGGTCTGCTGGCATTGGCCATGGTGCCCGGGCTGGCCCAGGCTCCGACCCCCGCGGCACCCGCCCCACCCGCTGGCCCCACCGGCAAGATTCACGGCCACGTGACCAACCCCACCGGCGCCCCGCAGAACGGCGGGACCATCAGTCTGATTGGAGTCGGGCTGGCCTCGGGTCCGGGATTAACCGCTAAAACGAGCGACAAAGGGACCGTCACGGTCAGTGAAACCGGCGATTACTCCGCGGAAGTTGCCCCCGGTACGTACCGGCTGGTCTATCGCACGCCGGGGATGGCCGTCGACAAGGAAGCCGACCACGTGGAGACCGTGAAAGTGCTGCAAGGCCAGGACCTGCTCCAGGACATCGACATGTCCCGCAAGGAATATGTCGACGCTCTGCCCGCCGAGCAGCGGAAGCAGCTGGAGGACCTGAAAAAGCACAATTCGGAAGCTTTGAAGGCCAACGAGGTAATCAAGAACCTCAATGCCGATCTGCGCCTCGTCACGCAAGACATCAAGGACGCGGACGGCGCACGCGCAACCGCTGTGCAGCAGTTGGGCGCATCGGCTTCCAAGGCGGACATCGATGCCAAGGAACAAGAAATCAAAACGGCCAAGTATACCGAGATCCAAACTCTCATGACCAAGGACGCGCAAGCCAAGCCGGACGCGTCGGTTCTTTGGGCACAGCTCGGCCAGGCGCAGGTGGGCCTGAAGGAGTACGACCAAGCCGAAACCACCTACAAGAAAGTGATTGAGCTGGAAGCCGCCTCGAAGAAGCCGAATCCGGCCATTCAAGGCTTGGCCGAAAGCGGCCTGGGCGAAGTGTACGCGCGCACCGGGAAAGCTCAAGAGGCCAACGACGCCTACGATGCGGCCGCCAAGGCGAATCCGCCCCAGGCCGCCTTCTACTACAAGAACCAGGCCGTGATCTTCTTCCAGAGCAACCAGCCGGACGCCCAGGTTGCCGCAGCCGACAAGGCCATTGCTGCGGATCCAAGCCAGGCGCTGCTCTACTACCTCAAGGGCAACGGCCTGGTGGGCAAGACCACCATGGACGAAAAGACGCATAAGCTGGTTGCGCCGCCGGGGTGCATGGAGTCCTACCAGAAATATCTGCAACTAGCGCCGGATGGTCCCTATGCCGCCGAAGTGAAGGGCATTCTTGCCGGCTTCGATCAGAAGATCGATACCGGTTACAAGGCGACGCCGAAGAAGAAGTAGGCATATGCTGTTCTACTAAGGCAAGGGTGTTCGCTCCGGCGAACGCCCTTTGTTTTGGGGCCGGCGCCACCAGCCGAGCCTCCGGCGCACCCAACGCTCTACAATCCTTCCATGCAAGCTGACCTGCCCAGTTACGGCGAAGCCGCAGCCCTCGTCCGCACCTTTGCGGCTCGGCTTCTCGAGCAATCCACGGCGCGCGCTGGTCGTGAACGGGTTGCGCTCGGGGAGGCAGCCGGCCGGGTGCTCGCCCAGGCCATCTTCGCCGACCAGGATCAGCCGCCGTTTGCCCGGTCGACGCGCGACGGCTTTGCCTGCCGGGCGGCAGAGGCTTCGAAGCACATTCCCCTGCGCCTCGCCGGGTCGACGCGGGCTGGAGAGCCGCCTGCGGGCCCCCTGCCGGTTGGAGCGGCCTGGGAGATTATGACCGGCGGCGCGGTTCCTGAGGATGCCGATGCGGTTGCCATGCTGGAGCATGTCGAGCACGGCAATGGAACGATACGGCTGCTTCCATCCCGCCGCGTGAAGCCCGGTGAAAACATCGTTGCGCAGGGCGCCCAGGCGCGGCGCGGTGCACTCCTGCTCTCCGCCGGTGTTCCAATCACATTCGCCCAGGTCGCGCTGGCCGTTTCCTGCGGGGATTCAACCGTCGAGGTGTATGCCAGGCCACGCGTGGCCATCCTGGCAACGGGGGACGAACTAGTCGACGTAGACGCAGCCCCTCGGCCCGGCCAGATCCGCAATTCCAACGCTCCGATGCTGGCAGCCCTGGTGGCGGCCGCGGGCGCCGAACCGTGGATTCTGCCCCGCGCGGCGGACACCCCGGAAGCTTTGGATGAAGCGCTCGCCCACGCTGCTGCGGCCGATCTGCTGCTCATCTCCGGCGGCGTCTCGGCAGGAAAATTCGACCTGGTTGAGCCGGCGCTGGCGCGCCGGGGCGGGCGCTTTCATTTCACGGGCGTCCGCATCCAGCCCGGCAAGCCCCTGGTTTTTGGAGAAATGCCGTGTCCGTCGCGCTCGCATGCGAATCGGAAGGGGGCCAACCTGCCGTTCTTCGGCCTCCCCGGCAATCCCGTCTCATCGGCAGTCACCTTTCTGCTCTTCGGCGCCCCGGTAGTTGCCGCGCTCGCGGGTTCAACGGCACCCACCCCGCGCTTTGCGTCGG
>Ga0302140_10013006_pt1 | contig 10190 bp, 5 predicted proteins | sample I_Bog_E1_1_FD_202095 | JGI IMG/M metagenome (GOLD analysis project Ga0302140, IMG submission 202095) | Peat permafrost microbial communities from Stordalen Mire near Abisko, Sweden - I_Bog_E1_1 | ecosystem: Environmental > Terrestrial > Soil > Wetlands > Peat | place: Sweden: Abisko, Stordalen...
GGCCCCAATTCCACCAGCACATGCTGTAACCAAAAGCGGTGTAATTAAAATAGTAGCGGTATTTATAAGGCGTCGGCTGGTGAATTTTTTGTGGCACCGGGGGCAAAGTATCTGGCAGGTGCATATTTTCACCGTTCCAGCCAAAATCATCATGGCAATAGGTCTTCAGGTAATAGCTTAACGCCGCTGCAATGCTGAGTCCCTTGTTTCCTCCTAAAATGATTTTTCCATCCCGGCTCTCCAACTCAAAAACGTCCCTGCCGCTGTCCGGCGGAATTTCGCTGACCAGGAAATCACCAGCATGTGACGGCACAATTCGCTTGATAAATGCTTCAGCAGCCTGTTTGTCAACCTGCGCAATGGCCGTAAAATGGATGAATATTGAGAGAGAAAGGAGGAAAGATTTGGGTTTAATCATTCTTGTGACGCGGGAATAGTATTCGACATACGAACGTAATTTCTTTGATTATATGATTTCGCCCCGATAATTAGCGAAATCTTAAAATCGACAGAACAGTACGGAAAAGCCGTCCCTACAACCCCTTAGTCTTCCAGTACATGTACACAATGCCTACCACAACGATGACGGCCAAAACAATAAGCCCCGTTTTGCCTTTGCGCTTGTCCTGGCGCATTAGCCAAACTAAAAATGCGACAAATGGCAGTACAAATACCAGCCAGAAAATGATGGATGCTGTGGTCATATTGTTAGTTCATGGTTCATAGTTCATGGTTCATGGCCGGATGGTTGACGGTTCGCAATAAAAAAGCAGCCGAAGCTACTATGAACTATGAACCATGAACCATGAACTGAAAAGGCATCCTCGCCAGGGGCGTTACGTCCTGCCCGGTGAATTCGCCTTTTAAATATTTATAATACCCTGCAATAGCTATCATAGCGGCATTGTCGGTGCAGTATTCCATTTTAGGGATAAAGCTGCGCCAGCCGTTCTTTTCGCACAGGGCAACGAGGCCCTGGCGCAAGCCGGTATTAGCCGAGACGCCGCCGGCCAAAGCTATGTCTTTTATGCCATAAGCGATAGCGGCCTTGCTCAATTTATTTAACAAAATGGTGGCTATCCGTTTTTCAACTGAAGCGCAAATATCATTCAAATTTTTTTGAACGAAATCCGGGTCGGCAGCCACATGGTCACGGATAAAGTAAAGAATGGCGGTTTTTAAGCCGCTGAAGCTGAAATCAAGTCCGGGTATCTGCGGCTCGGGGAAGTGATAGGCGTCCGGGTTACCCAGGCGCGCATATTTATCGATCAGCGGGCCACCCGGATAAGGCAAACCCAGTATTTTGCTGGTTTTGTCCATCGCCTCGCCTGCTGCATCATCCAATGTCTGGCCGATCACTTCCATATCAAAATAATCTTTTACCAAAACAATTTGCGTATGGCCGCCGGAAACAGTGAGGCACAAAAACGGGAACGAGGGCTTATTGTCGCCGATGAAATGGGCCAGCACATGCGCCTGCATGTGGTTTACTTCTATCAGCGGGATGTTTCTGCCCAGTGCGAAAGCTTTTGCAAACGACACCCCTACCAGCAATGAACCCAAAAGACCAGGGCCGCGCGTAAACGCTACCGCATCCACATCATTTTTACTTACTTTTGCAGTCTGTAAGGCTTGTTGTACAGCGGGGACGATGTTTTGCTGGTGCACCCTCGAGGCAAGCTCGGGGACAACGCCGCCATAAGCTTCGTGGATGGTTTGATTGGCAATAATATTGCTCAATATCTTACCGTCAACACACACAGCGGCGGATGTTTCATCACATGAGGATTCGATGGCAAGTATGGTGGGCAAGTGGGAATTGTTGAGTTATTGAATAGTTGAGTTATGGAATTATTGAGTTGGTAAATTCGTAAATCATTACTCTTTTCGTAATATCAGGAAAGCAACGATATTGATTTAAATTTGATTTTAAACCTAATTGTATTATTCGTGTTAAAACATTGTTCATTTAGTAAATCAATAATTCATTAACTCAATCACTAAACTGCAAAGTTATTAAAAAACTACTCAAAATAGCGCTCAGTATTGTATTGGTTATCCTGCTGATGTTTAGCATACTGTTGCTGCTGTTTCAGTACAAGCCGGTGCAAACCTGGGCCGCAAAAAAAGCCGCGGGCTATTTATCCGAAAAACTTGGTACCACGGTAGATATTAAAGGGCTTTATTTACAACCGTTTACCTCTGTAGCCATCGACAGCCTTACGGTACTGGATAAACAAAAAGACACCCTGCTCAATGCCCCTAAGTTAACGGTTGACATCAATGGTTTTTCGCTTTTCAGCAGTATCAAAAAACGCCAGCTTGATTTGAGTAAGGTTGAATTCGACAAAGGGTCGTTCTATCTAAAAAAGCAGAAAGGCGGCTCCAACCTCCAGTTCGTCATCGACTATTTCAATTCGCCTGATACAACCAAACCAACAACCCCCTCAAAGCCCTGGCAGGTTAAATTCGAAAAGGTCGTTTTCAATGGATTCAACTTCCGTTATAAAAATATGCTGAAGGATACCTTTATGCGGCAGGTAAACTTTGACGATGTAGACCTCCATAATTTTAGCGCCACCATCAAAAATATGGACCTGGTGCATCATCTTTTTAAGGGAAATATCCGTAACCTAAGTTTATATGAAGCTAGAAGTGGATTTTACCTTAAAAAATTTAACGCGGACGCCACGGTCGATACCAACCAGATTCTTACCCAAAACCTGTACATTTTAACCAACCATTCGAGCATTAAAAACTATTTCCGGATGAAGTTTAAGTCGTTTGACGATTTTGACAAAATTGAGGAGCGCGTTTTTATGGATGGCGACTTTAAATCGTCGCAGGTTTCCTCAAGCGATATCGCTTATTTTACAGATGGGCTAACGCACACCAGGTTTGATCTCGGCATAAACGGGCGCATCACTGGTTTTGTAAATAACCTGCGCGCCAAAGACTTGCTGATCACCGGCGGAAAGGCTACCTATGTAAAAGGCAATTTCAACCTCCGGGGATTGCCGAACTGGAATAATACCTTCCTCGACCTGGATTTCGAAGAAATTGCTACCAACAAAGCCGACATGGACTACCTGCTGGCAAATTTCAGCGGTACGCCTACCAAACGCGCGCCGGATATCCTGGCCAAATTCGGGAACATTAATTTTAACGGCCGGTTTACCGGGCTGCAAAATGATTTTGTGGCCTATGGTACCTTTAAAACCAAACTGGGCCGCTTCGATCCGGATATCAATTTAAAGATCAATAAAGCCGGGGCCCCCTCCTACAGCGGCAAGGTGGACACTTACGCATTTGACCTGGGCAGCCTCACCGGTACCGCCGATCTGGGCCGGGCAACCCTGACAGCGGATATAAATGGCAGTGGCAATGCCCTGGGAAACTTAAATGCAACCCTGGATGCGAAAGTGGGCGACGTGCAATTTAAAAACTATGACTACCACGCACTGACCATAAACGGATCGTTTAACAAGAAGGTGGCTAATGCCAAAATAACCATTGGCGATAAAAATCTAAATCTTGACCTGAACGGCAGCGTAAACCTGAACGGCGCGCTGCCGGCTTACGATTTTACCGCGAATATCAATACCGCACATCTGCATGACTTAAAATTGCTGGGCGATACCGTTACCTTCAGCACTTTTGTTACCGCAAAATTTTCGGGCGATAATCTTAACAACCTGACCGGGGACCTGGCGCTGCGCCATTCGCGGGTGATTGACCCGAGAAATAACTACCCCATCGACTCGCTCATTTTATCCTCGACAGGAGCAGGCAATACCAGGATGATCAGTTTGCGGTCGGACGTTACCGACGGGTATATCAAAGGCAGCTTCGACGTGCCTACTCTGCCGGATTATTTTATTTCTACCCTGAAAAAATATATTCCCTCGCTGTCAACAGGTCAAAATATTACTAAACCGCAAAACTTTGCGTTTAACCTGACGCTCAAAAACCCTGATCCGTTGATCGCCGTTTTCAAGCCCGACCTGAAAATACCCGACCAGGGAACTTTTATCGGCCAGTTTAACTCGGAGGCTAAAACTGCCGATTTGAACGCGTACATCAAAACGATACAATTAGGCAAAATCGTTTTCCACGATTTTATCATCGACGAAAACACAAATAACGATTTGCTCACACTAAACCTATCGTTAAACAAAGTAAACTTCAGCGACAGCTTGTTTATTAAAAATATCACAGTGGTTAACACGGTTAAGAAGGACAGCTTAAATTTCAACATTAAATTGTCCGATCAGAATGCTGTTAACTCCCTGGACTTATATGGCCTGGTTAGGTTCGGCACGGACACCACGGCCAGGCTGCAGTTGCTGCCCTCGGACGTAATGCTGGAACGCCAGGATTGGAAGCTGGCCACCAAAGTAAATGTCCGGCTTTTGAATGGGAAAACGGAAGTTTCGGGCTTTGAGCTTTCCAATGGCCAGCAAAAGGCGATGATCAATGGCTTTATATCTGATGATCCTGCGGATGTGCTTAAAGTAACTTTCCAGAAATTTAACATGAACAACCTGGACCAGCTGACCAAATCTGGCGGGATACTTTTGAAAGGGACGCTTAACGGTGATGTAAAACTTACCTCCATCACTAATTCGCCGGGTGTTGCCGCCTTGCTGGGGATTGACTCGCTGATCATGAATAAAACACTGGTAGGCAATGTAAAAATTGAGTCTAACCTGGGTAACGACCGGAAACAAGCGGATATAAAATTAAATATACACAACCACGGCCTGCAAACCATGGACATTGAGGGGCTGTACCGCCTTGCCGACCAGGCCAACGGCAGTCTTGATTTTAATGTTAAGATGGATCAAACAGAGGCAATCATTTTTGCACCATTTATCAAGGATTTAGTTTCGAATATAAAAGGAACGGTTTCAACAGATTTGAAACTTACCGGCACAGCGTCAAAACCACTATTAAACGGCAACGTTATCCTGGCCAACACCGGCGTTACGGTTAATTACCTGAAAACGCCGTATACCATTACCGATACGCTGAACGTGGTGAACAGCGTGATCAATATTAACAGGATGACCTTAAAGGACAGCAACAAAGGCACCGGTATCGTAACGGGAAAAGTGGACCTGACAGACCTGGCCAACCCGGACATCGAGGCGAGCGTTGATGCGAAAAAGCTGCTTGCATTGAATACGACATTTAAGGATAATCACGTATATTATGGAACAGCCTATGCTACCGGCCGGTTTGGTTTTAGCGGGCCTGTGGACAACATGAACATCGATATCAAAGCGCAAACGGATGCCGGCACGGTATTTAACATCCCGCTCAATACCTCTTCAACCGTTAGCGACAATGATTTTATTACCTATATCGACCACAATAAGCCAAACCAGCCGCTTGACTTGCAACCGAAAGCATTTAATGGCGTTACGCTGAATTTCGACCTGACGGTGGATGAAAAAACAACGGTAAAAATAACTACCGATTACGGTGTGCTGGAGGGAAGCGGACAGGCAAAAGACCTAAGACTAAACATCAACAGCCTGGGTGATTTTGAAATGTTTGGCGACTTTGGGATCAGCACCGGAAAGTTTGAGTTTACGGCCAAAAACTTCATCAGCAAAAACTTCACAGTAAACCAGGGCGGTACCATCCGCTGGACGGGCAACCCATCCAACGCCACCATCAATCTAAATGCGATTTACGAGGTTCGCACGGATATTGCGCCCTTATACCAGGCCGCCGGATCGCAGTCGCCTAAAGGTCATTCGCTTGAGTTGGTGCAGGCCGACCTGATCCTGACTAAGTCGCTTCTGCAGCCGGTAATTGATTTCGACTTTAATTTCCCGCTCGACCCGTCCATTAAAGATGATTTGAGCAACTATCTTTCTGATGTGAACAATCGCAGCCAGCAAGCATTAAGCATTATTGTACGGCGTCAGTTTGCGAATGCATCCAATAACAACTTAACCAACCAGGTTTTAGGTACGGCTGGCGAAGCTGTAAGCGAGTTTGCATTTAACCGGCTCAACAGCCTTATCGCGCAATCCAACATTAATAACTTCGACTTGAATATCCGCTCGTTCAATGATGCAAGCGCCTCGTTCAGGATTCAGGACCGCTTTATTCTTACCGGCAGTTTATTCAGTTCGACGATCGGCAGCTCCGATCTTTTTGCACAAAACAATTCCAGCTTTTTCAATTCCAGCTTTAGCCAGCTCACCAAGGACTTTGAGGCCCAGTACCTGATCCGTAAAAACGGAGACCTTAGCGCCAAATATTCCTACCGCGTGCTCAACAGCACCACGCTGAATACTTTGTATGATAACCTAAGCGTGCAATATGTGAACGGGCTGGGATTGGTGTACCAAAGGGATTTTGATACGTTCGGGGAGTTTTTAAGAAATTTCTTCAAAACACATGAGAAAAAGGAAATTCCGGTTAAGGTAAACCCTGTGCCTGTCCCCAGCACGCAAACCCCGCCGCCTGCTCCGGCACCGGCAAATGGCTCGAAGCCCAGATAAAAGATCAGTGATCCAGCATAATCGCGTGGTTCATTTTGTCGCGCTTGGTCCGCAGGTATACTTCGTTATGTGGGTTCGATGCGATTTCTATCGGGACATTGTCAACCACTTCCAGGCCATAACCTATCAGGCCGGCGCGCTTCTTGGGGTTGTTAGTTATCAGGCGCATTTTAGTAACACCGAGGCTGCGTAAAATCTGGGCGCCTACGCCATAATCGCGCTGGTCCATTTTAAAGCCGAGCTTTATGTTTGCCTCGACTGTATCCAGGCCGTTTTCCTGCAGGCTGTACGCCTTAAGCTTATTGATCAGCCCTATCCCGCGGCCCTCCTGGTTCATATAGATCACCACGCCTTTCCCCTCACGGTCGATCATTTCCATTGCCCTGTGCAACTGTGGGCCGCAATCGCAGCGGCAGGAACCGAAAATATCCCCGGTGACGCATGAACTATGCACCCTCACCAAAACAGGCTCATCAGGTTCCCAGCTTCCCTTTACCAGGGCCAGGTGGTTGTCGCCGGTATCTACCTGGGTATAGGCGATCATATCAAAATCGCCCCATTTAGTGGGCATCTTTACCGATACGATTTTGTTTACCAGCGATTCGGTAGCCAGCCGGTATGCAATCAGGTCCTTTATTGAAACGATCTTTAAGTCAAGCTCTTTCGCAATTTCAAGCAGTTCAGGCAAACGCGCCATTTCACCGTCTTCTTTGATGATCTCGCAGATAACGCCCGCAGGCTCGAAACCCGCCATTACCGGCAGGTCGATCGCTGCCTCCGTATGGCCCGCGCGGCGCAGCACACCACCGTCCTTGGCAATTAAAGGAAAGATATGGCCCGGCCGTCCCAAATCTTCAGGCTGGGTAGCCGGATCGATCAGCGCCAAAACAGTTTTTGAGCGGTCGGACGCTGAAATACCGGTCGTACACCCCTTCAGCAAGTCCACCGAAACCGTAAAGTTCGTTTCGTGCGAGGTAGTATTATGGCTTACCATCGGCTCCAGGTTCAACTCATCGGCCCGTTTTTGCGTAATTGGCGCACAAACCAAGCCACGCCCGTTCCTGATCATAAAATTTATCGTTTCGGGGCTGGCGTTGCGTGCTGCGGTTAAAAAATCACCCTCGTTCTCGCGGTCCTCGTCATCAACCACAATTATAATTTTGCCATCTTTTATTGCTTCAATGGCTTCAGGTATCGTATTTAGCATAGTGTTAGTCGTTGGAAACGGGGATCAGAGATTAAAAGCATCAGTATTAAATAATCCCGGGTACCCGGCTGCCTTTTTAAATTTCCTTACAAAAATAACCTATATAAAACGTATTCGGGTCGGCACTGTGTAAATTAGTACTGCCGGGCGGGTAAATTGGTTGCTTCGAAAGGCTGACCCTGCCTGTTCACGGCATTATTTTCGCTAACTGTTTGCTTCTTCGCTTTTGCGCTTGAATACCCGGTTGAAAAAGCGCTTGTACACTTCCATGTCAAATAGCTGCGAATCCGTCGCGGCTTTGTAGGAGAGGAATAAGCCGATGGGGGTGATCACCACGATAGCAATCCATGAACCGATGATTGGCGAAAGATCGCCATCCTTCACATATTTCTCGCCGATGGTATAAATGATATAATAAAACAGAAAAAAAATGATCGACACCACTACCGGCAAACCCAGCCCGCCTTTGCGTATAATGGCCCCGAGCGGCGCGCCGATCAAAAACAAGGCAATACATGCCGCCGACAAGGTGAACTTTTTCTGGTATTCCAGTCGCGCCCGTTGCAAATTTTGCATAAGGTCTTTATTCTGCCCGGCTCGGTTTTTAAGCAGGTACTGCACCGAACGCGTTTCGCTTGCCGCATTAGTCAGTTGGCTTATTTTCATGTGAATATCTGTCTTTGCATACTCACTGTCGCTCAAGGGGATATATTTTTCTTTTGCATTTTTTTTAACAGGTACCGAGTAATATTTTAAAGAGGACGATACCAGTTTGTAATTTACACTGATGCCGCTATCGATTTGGCGCCGGATGAATGCAATATTATCGCTCAACTGGTTCAGGCTCATCATTTGGGTGGCTTGTTTAAATTCGCTTTCATCGGTGTGGTTCATTTTTAAAGCCGACATATCCAGCCTTTGCTCGGTCTCCTTAAAGCGATAACGGGTAAGCCGCTCACGGCCGTTGTAGCTGGCGTCGCCGGCTGACTCAGAATACTTTATGCCATCCTTTAATTTGATCACCAAAAATTTACCGCTTGGCGTGCGGTACATTTTACCCTCTTTCGCTATTAAAACAGCGGGATTATTATCCGCCGGCTCACGGCTGTAGATAATCACATCATGCAGCGTTTGTCCATCAGCGTCCTTTCTTTTTACGCGGATAGAAAAGCCCGGAAAAGTGTTGCTAAAAATACCCTCGGGCAAAAAGTTGGCCGATTTTTGCTGCCGCACGTCGTATAATAATGAGTAAAATTTAAGGTTTGCCTTGGGCAGCATGTAATCGGAAAATAAAAAAGCCGAAATACTTAACAGGGTGATGACGCCGACCATAGGGTACATAGCCCGGCGTAATGATATGCCGGCTGCCTTTATTGCTACCAGCTCATAGTTTTCACCCAGGCTGCCATACGTCATAATGCACGAAAGTAATACGGACAAGGGGAGCGCCATCTGCACATTTGTCGCCGATGCGTACATCATCAATTCAATGATGATGTACCACTGAAAGCCCTTGCCAATAAGGTCATCGATGTATTTAAACAAAAACAGCATCAATAACACAAACATCACAATGGTGAAGGTGACCAGGAAGGGCTTTATGAATGATTTAAGTACTAAAAGATGTATTTTTTTCATTGAGAACAATCCCCCATCGCCAGGGACGGAACATAAACGCAGGAATTGCCAATAATTGTACATTAGCAATCTGAATGCCGGAGACAAATGATCAATAGCAGTTAAAGTTATGAGCCCCGGAAGGATAGTATTAGAACTAACTAAGATATGACGGCGTTAATGCAACGGACGAGCAAAAACATTATCCCTTAACTTAACGATGTTGCCGTTTGCGTCATTATCCATCATTTGCTTTGAACTTCCTCTCCCTTGCGTTTAAGTATCCTATTAAAAAAGCGCTTGTACACTTCCATGTCAAATAGCTGCGAATCAGTGGCGGCTTTGTAGGAGAGGAATAGGCCAATAGGCGTGATCACAACGATAGCGATCCATGAGCCGATCACAGGCGAAAGATCGCCATCCTTTACGTACTTCTCGCCAATGGTGCTGATGATATAGTAAAAAAGGAAAAAGATGACGGAAACCACTACCGGCAAACCCAGGCCGCCTTTACGGATGATGGCCCCGAGGGGCGCCCCGATCAAAAATAGCGCAATGCACGCAGCCGATAAAGTAAACTTTTTTTGGTACTCCAGCCGCGCGCGTTGCAAATTTTGCTGAAGGTCTTTATCCCGGTCCGCACGGTTTTTTATCATGTCCTGTACCGAACGGGCCTCACTGGCAGCGTTGGTCAGCTGGCTGATTTTCATGTGTATATCGGCCCTGGCAAACTCCTTGCCATCTGATGGGAGGTATTTTTCTGACGGATTTTTTTTGATTGGTACCGAATAATATTTCAAATAGGAAGAAACCAGCTTATAATTAACCTGCGTGCCGCTGTCGAT
>Ga0302140_10013010_pt1 | contig 10187 bp, 9 predicted proteins | sample I_Bog_E1_1_FD_202095 | JGI IMG/M metagenome (GOLD analysis project Ga0302140, IMG submission 202095) | Peat permafrost microbial communities from Stordalen Mire near Abisko, Sweden - I_Bog_E1_1 | ecosystem: Environmental > Terrestrial > Soil > Wetlands > Peat | place: Sweden: Abisko, Stordalen...
GGATGGGACTGGCCGACCGGGTGCTGTTCCCCGGTTTTCAGGACGAGGCGTGTTTTGCGGCGCTGATCACCCACGCCCGGGCGCTGATCTTCCCGTCGCTGTTCGAGGGCTTCGGCATTCCGGTGCTGGAGGCCATGGCCAGCGGCGTGCCGGTGCTGAGCGCCAATACCACCAGCCTGCCCGAGGTGGCGGGCGACGCCGCCCTGATGTTCGACCCGCGCCGGCCGCGTCAGATCGTAAGCGCCATCGAAACCATCGAAAGCGATCCGACACTCGCCGGACGGCTGGCCGCAGCCGGCCGCAGCCGCGCCGCCAGCCTGGGCACCGCCGCCGGCATGGCCGCCGGTTATCTCGAGATTTTCGCCGAAACCCTGGCCGAACGACGCCGGCTGCCCGGCCTGCTGCGCTGGCAGGTGCTGATCCTGCGCTACTGGCTGGCCGATCACCCGATGATGGCGGCCACGGTGCGACTGCCCGGTCGTATCCGGCGCCGGCTGGGGTCGCTCCTGCACGACTCCCGGTACCGCGCGCACCAGTCCATGCACCGTGTCTCCGGCCTGCTGCATCACGCCTGGCACCACGCCCTTTACCGGCTGCGGGAAGCCCCCGACCGGCTGTTCGGTCAGGTCCAGCGTGCCCGGGCCGCAGTGAGCCGGCGGCTGCCGATCCTGCGCCGGATGACGGGCCGGTTGCGTCGCCTCCTCTCGGGAAACCGCCCATGACCGCCCCGTTCTGTGTCGTCACCCCGTCCTTCGCCCAGGGACGGTTCATCGAGCGCACGATTCGGAGTGTGCTCGACCAGGGTATCGCCGGCCTTGACTATGTCGTGGCCGATGGCGGCAGCACCGATGAAACCGTGGAGATTCTCCGCCGCTACCAGGACCGGCTGCGCTTCGTCTCGGAGCCCGACCACGGCCAGGCCCACGCGGTCAACAAGGGGCTGGCCATGACCACCGCGCCGGTGATCGGCTGGCTCAATTCCGACGATATTTATTACCCGGGTGCACTGGTCGCGGTGCTCGAATTCTTTGAGCAGCATCCCGAAGTCGATGTCGTCTATGGCCTTGCCCATCACATCGACGAACGGGACGGGGTGATCGAGGATTATTACACCGAGCCCTGGAACTTCGAGCGGCTGCAGGACGTCTGCTTCCTGTGCCAGCCCGCGGTGTTCTTCCGGCGGCGGGTGGTCGAACGGCTCGGTCCGCTGGACGCCGGCCTGCGCTACTGCATGGATTACGAATACTGGATTCGCCTGGCCCAGGGCGGCGCGGTGTTCGCGCTGCTGCCCCGGGTGCTGGCCGGCTCGCGGCTCTACGCCGAGACCAAGACGCTGGGTGCCCGGGTCAAGGTCCATGCCGAGATCAACACCATGCTCCGGCGCCGGCTCGGCCGGGTCCCCGATCGCTGGCTGGCCAACTACGCTCACGCGCTGGTGGACGGCCGCGGCATCGCCCGGGACGACCAGCCGCGCTTTACCTACGCGGTGGCGTGGGAAACGCTGGTGGCGGCGCTGCGCTGGAATCACTGGCCGGGCCGGCCGCTGCTGGCCCTGACCTATGGCTGGTGGCGGAGCGCGGTGGCCGCCAGTCTGGCCGCCCGCCGGAGACCCGCGGCATGAGAATCGGCTTCGATATCAGTCAGACCGGGGCGGACAAGGCCGGATGCGGCGTCGTTGCCGACAATCTGGCCCGCCGGTTGCCGGCGCTGCTGCCAGAGGACGAGTTCCTCCTCTATCCGACCTTCGGCGATCTTTATTGGGACGACCGCTGGACCCAGGGTGTCGTCCGTCCGGTCCATGCCAATGCCCGGCATGGCTTTCACCACACCAGCCAGGCGGCGGCCCGCGACTTCTGGCGCCAGCCGCCTGCCGATCTCGACGCGGTGCTGGGCCAGCCCGACCTGATTCATTCCAACAATTTCTTCTGTCCCACCGGACTCCGGCAGGCCCGGTTGATCTATACCCTGCACGACCTCAATTTCCTCGAACATCCCGGCTGGTCCGACGAAACCAACCGGATCGGCTGCTTCAGCGGCGTGTTCAACGCCGCGCTCCAGGCCGACTTCGTGGTCGCGGTGTCCGAGTTCAGCCGGCGCCATTTCCTTTCGACCTTTCCCCACTATCCCGCCGACCGCACCGCGGTCGCCCATCTGGCTTCCCGCTTTACCGGCACCGATGTCTCGGACGGGACCGGAACCGCGGTGCCGCCGCAACGGCTGGCCCGGCTGACCGCCGGCGGCTTTTGGCTGGCGGTCGGCACCATCGAGCCGCGCAAGAATTATGACGGCCTCGCCCGCGCCTATGCCCGGCTGCGGGCCGAGCTGCCCGGAACGCCGCCTCTGGTGATCGCCGGCAAGACCGGCTGGCTGATGCAGCATTTCCCCGACCTGCTGGCCGAACTGGGACTGGAACCCCATGTGATCCTGCTCGGCTATGTCGGCGACGACGAACTGCACTGGCTCTATCGCCACTGCTTTGCCGTGGTCTATCCGACCTTCTGGGAAGGCTTCGGCCTGCCGGTGATCGAGGCGTTGCAGCACGGGGTTCCGGTGATCTCCTCGAATGTCAGCTCGATTCCCGAGGTTTTGGGCGACGCCGGGCTGCTGATCGATCCCCACGACCTTTCCACCCTGGTCACGGCCATGCAGGCGCTCGCCGTCACCCCCGGCCTGCGCGACCAGTTGGTGGAGCGGGCGGGGCGCCAGGCCGCGCGGTTTTCCTGGCAGAGCACCGCCAGCCGGGTTGCCGAAATCTACCGGGACGTCCTGGCACGGCCGCGTTACGCCGGGTAAAACCGGCAGGCTTGGCGCAAGGACCGTTCACAGGGCGACTTTCTCGTGAGACGACGGTGTCCGTTGATGCCTGTTTGCGCTGTCGCCCTCTTTCCGGGCATGAAAAGGCGCGTCGGCAGCCCCGCCAAACGTCGATTGCGGCGGGGCTTCCAAGTTGTTCGATGGCGCTGTAGCATCTCTGATGCTCTCAACACCGCACCAGGGCTGGGGTTTTCGCAAATGAAAGATAAAATAACTTCAAATCGCGCCACTATCATCGTCACCGTACTCGTCCTGGGCTTCATGATATTGGCGCTTGCGGCGTATTTCTTTCCGGTGACGATGGGGCTGGAGACCTCGGCCTCAACCGGCAGATCATTCGACTGCAATTCCCCACTGTTTTACCCGGACCCCAATGACCGCCGGGGCATCCGCCCGGCTTGCGGCACCCGCTATTGACGGGACGCTCCGGCCGAAGTGTAACCGCAGCAGACAGGTCATTGAAAAAATAATTTTGTGGGCTCTGCCCACATCCGGAAAAGGCCGGTCGGCCCTTTGAACCCATGTCGTCACGAGGTCAGGGAGGCGAGCCTCCTTCGCGGGTGCAGTGCAGAGCCCTGGTTGGGGGGTGGCGGCAAAGTCCCCATGGGTCATTCACAAGGCTCGCCGGCATTACTCCCCCCGGAACCGGCTGGGCTGAAGATCGTACTTTCTGATCAATTGATAGACCCGCGCGCGGGAGAGGTTGAACTCGCCGCACACCGCGCGGATGTCGCCCTTGTGCCGGGTCAGGGTATCGACCAGTTGCTGGCGTTCGGCCAGCCGTCGGGCGTCGCCAAGAATGCCGACGCCGGCCTCCGGGCTTCCGGCCATCGGCACAACCAGACCGGCATGGTGCTTGCGCCAGGCCTCGGCGTAACGTTGGGACAGATCGCCGATCCGCACCGGTTCACCGGTATAGATGGCGACGATGTACTGGGCCAGGTTCTTGAGTTCCCGGATATTTCCGGGAAACGGATAGAACTCGACGAAAAACCGGTGAACATCGGGGTCCAGCACCGGCGCCGGCTGATTGGCGTCGGCGCTGATCTTGCGCATGAAGAAATCGAACAGCAGGGCGATCTCGTCGCGCCGCTCGCGCAACGGCGGAATCGGGAAATGGCAGATGTTCAGACGGAAATAAAGGTCTTCCCGGAAGGTCCGCTCGGCAACCATGACCTCGAGATTGCGGTTGGTCGCGGCGATCACCCGCACATCGACCTTCTGGACTTTGTCCGAACCGACCCGCTGAATTTCCCCGACATCAAGGGTCCGCAGCAGCTTGACCTGGGCGGTGGGTTCCAGTTCACCGATCTCGTCAAGGAAGATGGTGCCGCCATGGGCCTCCTCGAAACGGCCCTTGCGGTCGGCGGTGGCGCCGGTGAAGGCCCCTTTGACGTGGCCGAACAGTTCGGATTCGATCACCCCCGAAGGCAGGGCGCCGCAATTGACCGGCACGAAATTGCTTCGCTTGCTGTTGAGATGGATAATCCGGGCAAACAACTCCTTGCCCGAGCCGGTTTCACCCTCCAGCAGAACCGTCAACTGGGTCGGCGCGATCCGGGCGATGCGGTCGAGGGTCCCGGTAATCTGAGGATTGTTGCCCAGCACGCCCTCGAAGGTCAGACCGGCGCGGTTGGCCTCGCGCGGCGGCGGGCCATCGGCATCGGCATCGGCATGCCCGGAGCGGTCGGAAAGCGTGCACAGGTGCAGGTAGGCGGCACGCAGGGTGTTGAGTTCGGCCAGGAATTCGGAACGCTCGTAACCGCCCATATGGGGGTTGCCCAGCACCTTGAGCTTCAGCGTCTCGATCCGGGCGATGCATTCATTGGTGTGTTCCTCGGTGCTGCTGGAGAAGGTCCCCAGCGCGGCCCCGATGGTGTAGGGACTGGGTTGGCGGTAGTCGTCTTCCATGGAGTCTCCACCGCGTTGCCGTGCCGGTTTGCCGCCTTTTTCCGAAAACCGTTGCTTTGGTGGCGGTCCGCGGGCAACGCCCCATCGGCCTCCAGGATACGTGAGGTCGTTGAAATAAAAAAGGTTTTATGGGCTCTGCGCCGCACCCGCCGGAGCCTTCATGCCCCGGACCCCATGACGTTATGGGATCAGGACGTTATGGGATCAGGACGTCATGGTTTCCAAAGGCCCCCGGCCTTTGGCGGGTGTGGGCGGAGCCCCATGTGCGCCAGGTTACGATGAATCGTTGAAATGGAAGGTTTTTGTGGGCTCTGCCCACACCCGCAAAGGGCCAGTCGGCCCTTTGAACCCATGACGTGAATGAGGTCAAGGAGGTGAGCCTCCTTGACGTGAATGAGGTCAAGGAGGCGAGCCTCCTTGCGGGTGCAGGGCAGAGCCCTGCAAAGCCAGGACAATATACCCCGATTCGGTGGGTAGGCGAAAAAGCTTGCGTTTGTGGCCGAAATGGCTTCCGTTCCCACCATGATTCGCGGCGGCTTTTTGACACCAGAGGATCGGAAAGACCTTGTTGAGTTGGCCCGTGACGGGTCAGCGGAGCATCGGCTTGGGCGCCGTGCGAATGCGCTGGTGCTGCTGGATGAGGGTTGGAGCTGCGAGTCGGTCGGAAGGGCGCTGCTGCTTGACGATGATACGATCAGGACTTGGTATCGTCTGTTCAGGGAGGAAGGGGTCGAAGCTCTGGCTGGGTTTGGCTATGAAGGCAGCGCCTGTCGCTTGACGGCGGCGCAGCAGGACTCGCTGAAAGCCTGGGTGGCCACGACCCTGCCGCGCACGACCCGGGAGGTAGGTGCCTGGATTGAGAGGGAATTCGGCGTTTCCTATCAGGGGCGCTCCGGGCTTGTCGGTTTACTGCACCGCTTGGGCATGGAGCACCGGAAGCCAAAAGGGGTTTCAGGCAAACTCGACGAAGCGAGCCAGCGAGGCTTTATCGAGACCTACCAGGATCTGCGAAAGACGCTTCCAGACGATGAAGCAATATTGTTTGCCGACGCGGTTCACCCCACCCATGAAGCACGACCGGTCGGCTGCTGGGCGCCCAAAGACACAAAGGTCGCCGTTGATCAAACGAGTGGCCGCCAGCGTCTGAATGTTCATGGTGCGATTGACCTTGAAACTGGCAAGACTAAAATGATAGATGTCGTGACGGTGGATGCACAGAGCGCAATTACGCTTCTGCTGGCGATTGAACTGATGTATCCAGCCATGCGGCTAATCCATGTGTTTTTGGATAATGTCCGATACCACCATGCCAAGATTGTTCAGGAGTGGCTGGCGCAGCCGGGACGGAGAATCAAGCTTCATTTCCTTCCGGCCTATTGCCCACATTTGAATCCGATTGAGCGCCTTTGGGGGCTTATGCACAAAAACGTAACTCACAACAAATGTTATGCGACGTATAACGCCTTTTGCGAGGAAATGCTGGGATTCTTGAGAGAAAAAGTCCAGAAGAACTGGCGAGACTGGGGTGATTGCGTCTCTGATAACTTCCGAGTTATTTCGCCTAAGGATTTTCGGATTCTCAGGTGAGCGGGGTATATCATCAATGTCGACATGCGCCGCGTTTTGTGCCATCTTCATATCCCTTCCTTGCTCGTTCGGGGGTGCAGCCCCGAGTAACTGTTCGGTGGACCACGGTTTACGGACCTCAGGGCGAACGGGCTTCCGGTCGCTACCCACTCGGTAGCGCCATTATGCATCAAGCCTCAGACACCAGGGGCGTCACGCCCCTGGTGGGGGGACAAGAGGGGCAAAGCCCCCCTTGTGTCATTTCTTTCCGGGTGCGGCTGTGACCGGCCTGCTGACATCCCTGCGCGGCCGGATAATCATCGCCATCACCCTGGTCCACGCGGTGCTGATGTCGCTGTTCGTGTTCGATCTGGTCTCGCGCCAGCGCGCTTTCCTGCATCGGGAACAGATCGAACGGACCCTCAGCCTGATTCAGGGGCTGGCGCGGACCAGTACCTCATGGGTGCTGGCCAGCGATGTCTCCGGCCTTCAGGAGCAGCTGCGCGGGGTCTCGGACTATCCCGACCTCCGTTACGCCATGGTGGTTGACCAGGACGGCAAGGTCCTGGCCCACACCGATCACCGGCTGGTCGGCCGCACCGTCGCGGATGCGGTCAGCCTGTCCCTGAACACCGCCCCGCCCGAGCCTCGGGTCCTGGTGGACAGCGCCCGGGTGATCGACGTGGCGGCACCGGTGCTGGAACAGGGGCGCCTGATCGGCTGGGCGCGACTGGGGATTGGCCAGGAGCGCAGCCACCGGGCCTTGCAGGCGGTCACCCTGAACGGCGGCTTCTATATATTGGGCGCCATCCTGATCGGCGTCCTGTTTGCGGTTCTGCTGGCCCGCAGCCTGACCGGGGGTCTGTACCGCCTGCTGGAGGTCGCCGAGGCGGTGCGCAGCGGTCGCCGCGACATGCGGGCGGAGGTCGAACCGGGCGAGGTGGGGCGGGTTGCGGCCTCGTTCAACGGTATGCTCGACACCCTGAGCGAAAGCGAGCGGGAACTGCGCCAGACCAGCCGCACCCTGATCCATCTCAACGAAACCCTCGAACGCCGGGTCGGGGAGCGCACCGCCGATCTGGCCGCCGCCAACGAGGAGGTGCGTAACTTCGCCTATATCGTTTCCCATGACCTGCGCGCGCCGCTGGTCAACATCCAGGGCTTTTGCGGCGAACTGGGGCTCGGCGTCCGGGAGTTGCGCAAGATCCTGGACGAGCCTGGCGAAGCCGTGCCCGCGGCGACCCGCCGGCGGATTCAGGCGATCCTGGCCGACGATATCGACGAAGCCATGGCCTTCATTCACCGCGCCACCATCAGGATGGACCGGCAGATCAACGCCATCCTGACCCTGTCGCGGCTCGGGCGCCAGACCCTGCGCCCGGAAACCGTCGACCTCGGGGAGGTGGCGGGTTCGGTGGTGGCGCTCCACCTCCACGAAATCGAGACCGCCGGCGGCACGGTGACGATCGACCCGCTGCCGACGGTGGTCGCCGACCGGCTGTCGCTGGAGCAAATCGTCGGCAATCTGGTGTCCAACGCCATCAAGTACCGGGTGGCGGGACGACCGCCGGTACTGTCGCTGTCGGCCGATCGGAGCGTGGACGGCGTCACCCTCCATGTCCGCGACAATGGTCGCGGCATCGCACCCGGGGACATCCAGCGCGCCTTTGAGTTGTTCCGGCGGGTGGGAGTCCAGGACACCGTTGGCGAGGGCATGGGTCTGCCCTATGTCCAGACTCTGGTGCGGCGACACCAGGGGCGCCTGTGGTGCGAGTCCGTGCCCGGCGAGGGCACGACCTTTCATGTGTTCCTGCCGGACCCTGCTTTCCTGCCGGGGTCCCAGGACTCCCGGCCGACAGCGCAAGAATAAGGGAGCGCCGCCATGACCACGCCGATCACGATTCTGCTGGTGGAAGACGACGAGGGCCATGCCCGGCTGATCGAGAAGAATCTCCGGCGCTCGGGCCTGAGCAACGAGATCGTCAAGAAAAGCGACGGCCAGTCGGCCTTGGATTACGTGTTCGGCACCGGCACCCGCCAGGGCGCCGGGATGGCGTCGCCGCTGCTGATCCTGCTGGATCTCAACATGCCCGGGCTCAGCGGCCTTCAGGTGCTGGAACGCCTCAAGGCCGAGCCACGGACCCAGCGCATCCCGATCATCATCCTGACCACCACCGACGACCGGCGCGAGGTGACCAGATGCTACGAGCTGGGGTGCAATCTCTACATCACCAAGCCGGTGCAGTACGAAAAATTCGCCGAGGCGATCCGGGAGCTGGGCCTGTTCCTGACCATCGTGACGGTGCCCGATGACTGCTGAGCCTCATATTCTTCATGCCCCCCACGTTCTTTATGCTGAGGACGAGCCCGGTCTTGCCCGGCTGGTCCAGCGCCGGCTCGGCCGGTCCGGCTATACCGTGTCGCTGGTGGCCAGCGTCGAGGACGCGGTGGCGGCGCTCGCGGAAAACTGCTTCGACGTGGTGCTGACCGATTACCGGCTGGCCGATGGCGATGGCCTGGACATCATCCGCACCGCCCGCCATTGCGACGCCGGGGTCCCACTGGTCATGGTCTCGGGCTCGGGCGACATCGCGGTGGCGGTCGAGGCGATGAAGCTCGGTGCCGACGACTACATGATCAAGGATGTCGAAGGCGCCTATCTTGATCTGCTGCCCACGGTGCTGGCCCGCATTCTGGAACAGCGGCGCCTGAAGGCGGAGGTCCGGCGGATCGAGACCGAACTGGCGGCGGAACGGGCATTGTCGCGGGTCGCCATCGACAGCATCGGCCAGGGTCTGGCGGTGTTTGATGCCGCGCTGGACCTGCAATTGTGCAACCGGCAGTTCCTGGAACTGGGCGGCTATCCCGAGGCGTTCGGCCGCCGCGGCACCGCCATCGAAACCCTGCTCCGGCACAATCTGGCCCGGGGCGTGTACGGTTCCGAGGCGGCCGACGCCGAGCTGGACCGCCGTCTGGCCCGGGCCCGGGCCGGCGAGCCGTTCGAGGAGGAACGCGACTTCGGCGACGGCCGGGTGATCGAGTCCCGGGGGCGGCCCATGCCCGGCGGCGGACTGGTCATCACCTATACCGACGTGACCGAGCGCCGCCTCGCCGAACGGAAAATCTGGCATCAGGCCCATTACGACGGGCTGACCGGGGTGGCCAACCGCTCGCTGTTCCACGACCTGCTGGCCCGCCAGATCAGCCACAGCGCCCGCACCGGCGAATGCTTCGCGGTGCTGTTCATCGACCTTGACGGCTTCAAGGCGGTCAACGACACCCTCGGTCACGAGGCCGGCGACCAGCTTCTGAAGGAGGTCGCGGCGCGGCTGGTGGCCGGGGTGCGGTGCGCCGACGTGGTGGCGCGGCTGGGTGGCGACGAGTTCACCGTCATCCTGGTCGATGTGAGCAGTCCCGACCGGGCCGGCCCCATCGCCGGCCACCTGATCGAGGCGCTCTCCCGGCCCTACCGGCTGGCCGGCGGCGAGGCGCGCATTTCCGCCAGCATCGGCATCGCCTGCCACCCGGAAGCCGCCACCACCGACGACGGCCTGGTCCGCAAGGCCGACGCCGCCATGTATGCCGCCAAGCTCGCCGGAAAGGGCCGCTGGCACGTCGCCCCCTGACCCCCTTCGTGGCCCGGCAACGGCCGACCACGGCAATCGGCGGAAACTCCACTGATCCGGGCCGGAACCTGTCCAAACAAACCCGGGCTGCTCTGATCGCCGCCGGGACGAATCCTCCCGGCGGGCCTTGTGAATGACCCATGGGGGCGCTGGGATAGTGCACTTGTCTTGATTTTGCAGGGCTCTTGCCCTGCACCCACGAAGGAGGCTCGCCTCCTTGACCTCCACACTCTTGGGTTCACAGGGCCGGCCGGCCCTTTGCGGGTGTGG
>Ga0302140_10013014_pt1 | contig 10186 bp, 8 predicted proteins | sample I_Bog_E1_1_FD_202095 | JGI IMG/M metagenome (GOLD analysis project Ga0302140, IMG submission 202095) | Peat permafrost microbial communities from Stordalen Mire near Abisko, Sweden - I_Bog_E1_1 | ecosystem: Environmental > Terrestrial > Soil > Wetlands > Peat | place: Sweden: Abisko, Stordalen...
ATTTTCGTTCGATCTTCTGGTATTACGGTCATGCTGTCCAAGGTGGTCAATCAGGCTTGCCCTACCCCCTGGTATCTCGGAGCATCCAGGTATCACGCAGGACCAGTAAATAAGGTCGAGAATCTTCTTTGTACGCAAATGCTCACGTAGTTTATCGCTCCGATCGAATTGATGCCCGAAACCAGATGGGCAATCAACTACAGGGCAAGGAAACGTTTTGGTATTTGATCCGTGTTTATGACGGAAATGACGACGACGATCCTTATTGCGTCCAAAGGTTGTTGTGCATCCTGCATATTCGCATCTGAGTACGGCACTGATAGTACTAGATTTGCTTGCTGCACTTCGAGCTGCTCTTTTCCCAAGTGCTTGAAGACTGCTCTCTCCTCTAGACTCAATAGCCTCGTTGCTCGCTTGCTTGGGAGTAGCAAGAGCCTTTGTAATATTCTTTGGTAGTTCCTTCAAAACAGAGCGAGGGAGAGATGCTAGATACTCTACATCGTTGAATAGATGCAGTGTTCGCTGCTCGTCCTGACTTTGTTCGTCTGGGTCTGAGGCAAGCGATGGATTTCCTTCAGTGTCGATGCCAGAGACCTGAGAGCCTGTCTCCATGATAGGGTAGTGACTCGAAGCAGGGAGAATTGTTCCATTACTGTCCATAGTAGATAATGGTAGGGATCCGTAGTCAAATATCTGTGGTGCTGGGTCCGTAGTCGTCAGGCCACCGTCGATGAATTGGTTGGTATTGGGAGAGTCAAAATTGAAGGGTGCGACTTCGGGGCGCTCGCGACAGACACGCTCCTCTGTTGTGGGCGCCCTGAAATCAAAGGGGCGCGCGCAACAGAAACGCTCCTCTGTTGCGGGAGCCCTGATTCTTTGTGAGCCAAAAAAACCCCCCCAAGGGTGCTCACCATTCGGTTTCGGGCCAATCGTCAAGCGGCATGTTGAAGAAGCCGTCCATAATCATTGGCTGATCATCGAAGAGCGGTGTGAATGACGGTAGGTCCATGATGCGAGGCGTCGTTATTGCCTTAGACCGCGGTTGCAGGGTGCTGCTCTATTCGATCTTATGGTAGAACGACTAGGGGAATTAAGTGGAAATCTCGGAACTTGATGGTGGGGAAGGCCTACTCTTGTATCTCTCATGTGGTACAAGATCTGATGAGAATAAGGAGGGGGGAGAAGGGCGCCGCCCATTTTTTTCGAGCCCTGTATAGCGACAGGGCTATTCACGCGCCGCAGATCTCGATTTCTTCTCTACTTAGGAACTGCGTAGGGAGTGCTCAGGTGGCTCAGCCAGCTCACCTAGCAGAGAAAACTCCCTCAGAAAAATCTGGTTAGTCGTGATTCTGAAATTTCTTCTGTTATAATTGGCGAGAATTGGCTTCAAAATTTATTTTAAATGGAATTTGGTGAGCTACTAGTCTCTGAAAAATCGATTTCGGGTACTTTCTCCGAATCTCGAGGTACGCTGACACTGAATTGGTGTTCGGTAAAATTGGGAGAGGCTCTGCTCACCCTCGGCTCAGGTCAAAGCAGCAGTTGCTCACGTCCAGAGACTAAAACGGAGCCAGCGAAAGAGAAATTCTGAGTCTATAGGTATCCGGCGAGATCGAGTCGATAGTAATCTCTCGCTTCAGTGAAAACGAGAACTGTCCATCGCAAGAACCTATGACTGTGTGGCGTTAAAACTACGCCATATTCAATTTATAACCGACCTTCCTAAAGATAGCACGCTTCTCTGACTCATAGATGTTCTCAAATCATGGACCAGCGCTGATCACTCATTAGCTTGCTAATCTTGCCAGAGGGCCTTCACCACGCCTGCTTCTGGTCCTAGAACTGTTCAGGCCCAACCATCAATCGTCTAATTGACCAATTAGACGTCTCACTGATTATTTAGACGCTGTTTATGACTGGGATAGTTCATTCATCAGTGAGAAAAAGTAATCCTTTAAGTGATCTTCAGGTGCTCTTACGGCGGGTGTTCCAGCAAAGAAGGCCTGTGCTTATAGTGCACAAATTCCCCGTCTCGTCGCCCCCCGCGCTTTCATCTCTCTAATCATTCTCCTCATACTATTTATAAATAAGTTCTTGTCGCGCAAACCAGTCTTTTGCCGTGATATAACCTCTCATCGTAAGGAGTAGTCTCGCAGTGTAAGTTCTCCTATAAATCTAGCGAGTTATAGTGGAGAGACCGCTAAAGTTTTAGCGCATAACCCACTATAGGCACAGGCCTCTTATCGCTATCGACGATCTAGAAGATCACTTCGTCTCAATAATAAATCAGAGGTATCATCATCAATTGCGTCTAATTGGTCACTGAGATGATCTTGTGGCATATTACTGATCAATTAGACGATTAGCGGTTGAGCCTGAACAGAACGGAGAAAGTAAAACTCCTGGGAATATGATACGAAATGAGAAGGCGCCGTTCCAAGTTTTGCCTCCTATTTGCCAGCTGACGCTATTCACAGGAGACGCAACAATGCCCATTGATGGATGTTGGTCGTCAGAACTCGGGATCAAATTTGCGGGCACGAGGAAGAGAACAGAGCAGGACTATCGCCACATTATTCAGACCACTAGGAACATAACAAAATCAGGACGATGTATTCCGATAATTCCGAACGGTTCTGTATGTACGTGAACAACTCCACGTGATGGTAGTCGCAGCCACAAACGAGTGGGGCAGTGATGTCAGCCCAAGATCTCATGCTCGGACGTCATGAAGCCGCAATCTTCCCTAACTCGGCAATTTCCCTGAAACTCCAAGATAAAATCAACCAGTAGGCAAGCATTCCGTTTCTAGCCCAAAAATCAATTTGTCCTCGAGAGCTGAAATAAAGCATCGAGCTGCAAATCAGAAGAAAGCAGTTCCAGGGCCAAGCATTGGCGATGGGGCAGTGAAGTTGATTTGGAAGCTTGGCATCCCGCGCAGCTTGCTTAGTGTTATCGGTAGAGTATACAAGTAGCTCACCCCCTAACTTCTTGCTCCCCTCTGTTTTCATGTCCTTGAAGAGATTCCTTAAAACTTCAAGCAAGATGTATCTTATGCCCAGAGACACAGCTGCACTGGCGGAATTCGCCAAGCGGCAGATATACTATGGCTCGCGCTGGTTTGTCGACTCCACTCACGGATTGATGACGTACCAAAATTGACATTGTTACAGTAACTATTATGGAAATTGCCACTCAGCATGGTACCGCTGGGGACGCTGGGTTTTAGCAGGGATTCTGATCTTCATTGGACTTGTCCTCCTAGCAATCATTCTGTAAGTGCTTTCCTTCTTTCGTGTCCCATCTCGCACGTTTTCAGATAGACAGACTGACGCAAGATTCCAGATGCTGCAGTGCTCGTCGTCGTCGCAGTAGCAGAAAATACGTCGCAACACCCATGACGAGCCAAGCTCCACTTGGAGGATATAACGCTGGATATGGGAACCAACAGCAGTATGGTGCGCCACCGGGACCGCCACCGCAATATGGAGGCAATGATGGATATTATGGACAGCAGAGTGGAGTGGCACAGCCGCAGACCGCGTACAAACCATGAAAAGGAGGGCGTTGAAACAATCTCGATTGTAGCTAGCCGATGGACGGAGAAGAGAGATTGTGTATATAGATTGGGAAGAGATGGGTACGGTTGTGGATATGGAGTTATTTGTAACTTTACAACATTATTTATAATTGCTTTCTAATTTGGGCGCTGAGGACATATGAATGTGTGAGAGCTTAAGTACGTGTGAGTGTCAATGAGATGATGTGCAACGCGTTCGAACTTGGTAGAAGCAATAATAATTGAATCTAGGCTATTGACTGCAACATGGTAGGAGCTTTTTGCTGTTTGACATGTCTGTGAGACTCTGCGCTACGGACAACATCTTAAGGGGCTGTGGACAATAGAAACTGAGCTGTCACGTGAATGGAACTTTTTACAGATGAAGATCAGAAACGTCACATATCATGCCTCAGACAGTACCACTCGGACAGAAAGAAATAAGAAGTTTTTGTTAGGCTGAGAGAATCGTACTCGGGATGCAGCACTCAACTTGAGCCTGCCTCGTACATAGTCTCGTGACTTTTGGGAAACAACAACGCTTAGCGTCCTTCGCGCACGACTTTCAACTGAGTCTTCACAGCCCACTCAGCTCAAATCGCCTCTGCCCAACAACGCAGTGATGCAATCTCTCGCAAACAGAAACTTCTGTTGCACATCGGTAAACTGCCTCACATTTCCTCTTCTGCAGCTAGCTTGAGATCGAAGGTTGCACTGGAAGATCGTGACGACAACGCTTGCGTCTCCGTCCGAGAGACCACAGGAACACAGCCGGCGTGTGTCACACAAACCAAATCACAAGAGAGGATTCAGTATTTGACGCTGTTCACGATACCGGTGCGATATAAATGCTGCGCCTCCTGCCAATCCTTCGGGCGATGCTCCCCAATGCGGCATTCAGTTCGGTCATCTATTCCGCCACGAGCCTCAACGCCCTCTATACGAATAGACCAATCTCAATCGCGATCACAGGCATCAGTCCCCAGGTTTTACCAGCTTGGCACGCGGGATGGAGGGAACAGGGGCAAGGATAATTATGCATGATAGTAAAGACGACTGTTACGTATACGCGGCCTCACCCACCTCGCCTCCTCATTCGGCGCCTCGTTCAGAAATCCTTCCACACTCTAACCGAAGCCAACTCTATATCTACGACGCCCTACACCTCTCAGGCGAAGCCTAACGCCACCATGGCTCCTATGGCTCCCGCTACGAAGAACGGCCCAGTGGTGATCATGGGAGCTGCTGCGGCGTGAGAGCTAGAGCTTGAAACCCCTGAGCCAGAACCTGATCCAGACCCTGCGCCTGTCGGTGATGGCGAAGCAGTGGTCGAGGTGCTCGTATATGTCTCATTCTGCGCCAAGTACAGTAATGCAATTCCCATGATTGGTGCCAAAGAACCGTCGGTATTCGTCATGGGCATGTATTCTGTGGTGTTGTAGAACGCCGTCACGGTCAAATTGTCGCCCAGGTTGACTTGTCCAGTCGAGCATTCCGAGAGCGAGGAAATATGCGTCCCCATGTCGCCCATAGGCATCCCCGGCATGCTCATCCCAGACGGATCGACGTAGCCTGGATTTTGGCCGTATGCTGCTTCGCAGTCGCACATCGTGCTGTTGTTTTGGTTGATGTCGAGATTCACGCCACCATCGTGTAGATGTCCGATTGCAGCTGTGACGCGGCCAGTTGCGTTGGCTGTCCAAACTGGAGATGTATACTGGAATGCGGTATTGTTCTTTGCTGGTTCATCAGAACTGCCGCAGCCGGTGATGTCCAGCCAGATTGGAGTCACTTTGTGGAAGGAACTGGGGAGACCAGGAAGATATTCATAAGTCACCGTGACGACTGCTGTCTGGTTATCCATGGCTGTGTTCATGAGCTCCGTCAGGAACGCAATGTTGTCTTTTGGTCCAACATAGTATCCGGCGTTGTTTGTCCTGGATTCGAGTCAGCATATCAATCTTTGGGCTTGAAGCAGTGCTCACCCATTGATGCAGAGGTTGACCGGAGTGCGCTCGTTGCCAGAAGCGAAAAAACGTTCTCCAGGCTCATTCGTGCCGCAGACAGTATCCTCATTGTTCGTATTATACAGAACGACATGATGAAGCCACAAGCTGGTGTTGGCATTTGCATATGTCCCATTTGGATATTCGAGTCCGGCTTGCATGTAGGTAACGGTGCAGTCTGAGCACCCGAACGTGACGGTCGCGTACTCGAAGTCTTTCATCCCATTGTTGACATTCATTGGTGGAACCACGAACGGACCATATGTGACTTTCACTCTCTTGGAGCCTTGGTCGGTAAAGAATTGAGGAGTCAATGTAGTAACTGTTGAGTTGATCGGAGGAGGTGGATCTGGATTGTTGTTAGCCCCATGTGCGTAACGGTTGGAAGTGCATCCCTCTCTTACCTCGTCTCGCCTCCAAAACATTTGAAGCCTGATTTTCATGATCGAACGTTTGCAGTCCAGTCGCAGTTGCAACAGACAGGAGACACAAAGACACCAAAGACTGAAGTTTGGATCCCAGCATTTTGAAGTTTGTGAAGAGTTGAGTTTGAGGTTCCGAAAGCTGGGCCTTTTAAGATTCTGCTCTGTTTGAAACTGTTTCCGTCAAACGACAGCTCAAATAGATTAGACGAAGAACCTGCGTCATTCTCGTTATTGTGCAACACAAGCCTTGCAGTAACACGGCCTCTCTCTGCCCGACTGCCAGGCTCCCTCCGGGTAGCCACATGTCACGCCAGGGTTGCAGCTGGCGAGTCCGGTTGATTCAAGCAAACGTGCAGGCTGAACAGCCTGCGATGATGTCCCACAGAATGACTTACGCGTATGTCGGTAAAACTATTGCTTTGCACCGCCGACTTTTCAAGGGTAACATGATGGCAATGCGTGTCATGCCTCTTGTGGTGCGAATTTCCGATCCATAGGTGGAAAGATGTTGCCGACGGGGCGCGAGAAAAAATGCCTCGAGTGTGATAGCCAAGGGCAGTGCACGCCCGGATGGCTGCCGACACTCTGCCATTCCCCGAAGTCCGACTCGAATTATGCCGGCAAAGTGCCTTGTCGAGTATCGTTTCCTCCTCCATTGATGATGTATCTCTTCTATGCGGCGTTTGTTTGATGAGAACTCACTCGCAACTCACTTCTGCTTGCTCAAGTTCCTCCTTCCAATACGCCAAGTCGACCTCATCAGCACATATATCTTCCAAAAGAACAGAATATCAAAGCCAAAATGGCGATGTCCAGCATGGCTTCAAACATGCCAGGCATGACAATGACTGGGTCCGCGCCTTCAAGCACGGCAAGTGCACCAGATCCGCTCTCCACCGCAGACCTCCGCATGGGAAACGAATCTGCACAGATGGATTTTCTGATGGCTTTACTCGACGACACGGAACTACAGATCACCTCCAACTCTTACGCGACGAAATTTTGGTATGGCGTTGTCGTGGTTATAGGTCTTGCAACACTGTTAAATATCTTCCTGCGTATTAGAGCTTCTTCAAGGCGAGTTTCAATGTCATTGAGTCCTGCAGATTAGTACTCACACCTACTGTCAGGGTCAAGTCTGCTGCCAGCAACGACAGAGGTCATCAGAGAGTCGCTAACTGCCCTCGGTGTCGTATCATAACAGCCATTGCCTCCACTTCTCGCAAGGTCTCGTACCCGCAGTTCTCGCCTACCCGTCTTTCTGGCCTTTTGAAAGTCCCTTCTCTTGGAATCGTTCTCCTTCTTTTGATTTACCTAGCCTTCGTTCTTGCCCTCGAATTTGTCAAGCAAGATATTCCGGGCCAACAACACAATCAAGCTATCGGCGTTCGAGCGGGCTGGCTCACAATAACTCAGCTCCCGTTGTTGATTCTCCTTTCCGGCAAAGTCAATATCATCGGTCTGATCACCGGAGTAGGGTATGAACGGCTCAATGTCCTCCATAGATGGGTTGCTAGAACGATGCTTCTCACAGCGACGCTGCACATGGGCTATCAGCAAGCCCTGTGGAATAGTCTCGGCTTGTTGCAACTTGAGTGGAACACCGATACTTGTCCCCCAACAGGTAGGTTAATTCCAGCAACTTTTTAATCAGACACCACTAATGACATCACTCAGGAATCAAAGCATATTCGTTCCTCCTCTGGCTCAACCTGTCCACGTTGGCGCCAATTCGCAACCTCTGGTACGAGTTCTTCGTCATCCAACATATTCTCACATTCTTCGGCTTCATAATCTGCATCATGCTGCACCTACCATCCACAGCTCTTTATTCTCGAGTCTACATTTGGATTCCCATCGGGATCTACCTCTTCGAACGCTGTCTTCGTACCTTGTGTTACGCCTACAACAACATCCGCCCTGGACGAGCAACACTGATCCCTCTCCCTGGAGGTGTGACCAAAATTATTGTCAGTACGAGACAAGTCAAGAGCTGGACCCCCGGCTCGTTCGTCTTGCTATCATTGCCGAGATTCGGGATCGGTCAGAGTCATCCGGGGACGATAGCTTCCATTCCATCTTCTCATGAAGGTAAACTTGTTTTCTACCTAAGGGCTCACCATGGTTTTACGTCTCGTATTCAGGCAAATGCAAGTACGGTCTCACTCGTCGAAGGCACAGCTTCACCTGAGCCGTCCTACGCATCCAAATCCACACATATAGCGTTGATAGATGGTCCATATGGCGGAAAACAGCTGGACTTTGCATCCTTCACGTCCGTTCTCTTGATTGCGGGATCCACTGGTGTCACTTTTACACTCCCTATCCTCCTAGACATTGCTTTCCGTGCACAGAAACAGAATCTTCCTGTGCAAGAAGTGACATTCATCTGGACTGTCAAAACATCAGGTTGTACTTCCTGGATAGAGCCAGAATTAAAGAATGTGAGCGATGAGCTAGCGAAAGCTGGGATCGCATTCTCTGTCAAGATCTTCGTCACTGCGGATGAGGAATTCGTTGAGAGCGGAGGAGAAGGACAAGATTCTTTAGTGCAGACTGCGAATTGTCAATGCAGTGGGGAATGCTCCTGCATCGGCCCCGTCGCCGAATCGTCACCTGGAATCGCTCTTACTGTCGAAGGCAAGACTTCCACAGAAGAGATCCACACTCAAGAACCTATCAAGCAGGTGCTGAAAGAGAAATCGAAAGACGAACCACCGGCATATAGTGGAAGGAAGTCGGCATTGATGCTGCGAGCTGGGAGACCAGATCTGAGTTCTATTATTTCTGAAGAGCAAAATAAGGGACAGGAGCTTGGGGAAATGGGCGTCGCGGTTTGTGGACCAGTGGGGTTGACCGCTGAGACGAGACGGGTTGTTGCTGGATTGGAGGGAAAGGGGAGGGATATTTATTTACATGCCGAGAGTTTTGGGTGGTGAAAGTTTGAGAATGAGGCACTTGAAACTTGAGGTAAGAATGTATATTCATCTTTTCTGATATGGATCTGTTGTTGGACGAGAACGTTGCTTGCAGCCCGAATATATTGTCATATCGAGATGTAAATATTGCACCTCAAATGAAATAATGATTAACCTACCAATAGGCGAAGAAGCAAACTGATCATGATCTATTGAATACAAATGTTTGTGTGGCAAGATAACTATTGGTAGCCTCGCTCAGGCTCAATGCAGGCAGCCTGATTCTGACTGGTTTGTACAACCTCGTGGCAACGGAATCAGGCAGCACCCCCTCCCCCCGTGCCACACGTATTGACATCCTCACATCAGGCTCACTCGCCCCTCAATATCATAAACCTTCGCAAATTCAAGAGAGTAGGATTGATAAACCTCATCATGCATCCAAGACAGGCAGCCCCAGAGATTGCAAGTTATTCGGGCAGCTCACCGATCTCCACGCTAAGCACAGAAATCCTTGAGGCTATCTTCGACCTTGTGAGTCTTCTCAGCCCCACATCATCTATCTATAGCTGATCATTAGATTTACGATTCATCGCCTTTAACTATCACTTCTCTCACGCTCGTAAACAGGGCATTCTATGATTCCGCACGATACTTTCGAGACCGCAAGCAAACTTTTCATCTCGAAGGCATTGATGGCAACGGAAGCACCGCTTTCAGCCCAACTTCGGCAGCCCGACTCGGCGCTCTTCTTTCGGGGCGGTTGTCAAACACTAGAACTCTTAGACACATTACAATCTCTTCACCAATCATCCGGAGACACCACCAAACTCTTCCCAACCTGCGGGACATGCTGGAATTTCGCACTCCACCGACTGAAGTGGTTTCGAACGAACTCAAATTCAAACCAATCAGTCAGCTCATATCCAGAGCTCAGAAGCTGAAGTCCTTCGCTTTCGAGGCCTGCGAGCAAATACCCCAGTGCATCATCGAAGCGCTCCAAAACCACCACCCAAACGCCGGACTGCACATCAAGAACTGGATGCGGACCTCGCAATATGAGGGCCACAAAAATTCTGCCGAGCTGGCTCTTTCGCAATGTCCAAATCTGCGTTCCATTGAGGTAGATCTGGGTAGTGCCGAAGCTGGTACTGACTTGCGAGGTCCTGCCTTCAAACGAATGGTGGCTCTTGCTCCAAACTTGACGGCGGCCAATTTCGCGCACATGAGTACTGCATACAGATTACCCACTAACAACTCAGGGTTTGAGCTTTACTA
>Ga0302140_10013015_pt1 | contig 10186 bp, 11 predicted proteins | sample I_Bog_E1_1_FD_202095 | JGI IMG/M metagenome (GOLD analysis project Ga0302140, IMG submission 202095) | Peat permafrost microbial communities from Stordalen Mire near Abisko, Sweden - I_Bog_E1_1 | ecosystem: Environmental > Terrestrial > Soil > Wetlands > Peat | place: Sweden: Abisko, Stordalen...
CGCCTCGCGGTACGATGGCGTGGGGGCGCCTGCTGCGCTTTCAACTGTAGAGGAGGGCAGGAGGGATGTCTGCGAGTGCGATTGAAGGGCTGCGGGCGCGTGGCAGCCGTGTGGTGTTGTGCAGTGTGGTGTTGCGCGAGAATTAGTTTGGTGTTGATCAGCTCGAGCTCCTTCGTCTCGCACAGACGGACGGTCGACAGCGGTTCAGCCACAGGCTCGCTTGCGCCTCCCTCACAGGGATACTCACTCCTTTCACTATCACATCTGAAGAGGGGGCAGGTGATGGCACATGCTTTTTGCATAGTCAATGAAGAAAGAAATTAGGTTTTGGGACGGTGAGATGTGGCGGATGTGATAGCCATCCTGATGGGTCCTCACAATGGACCCTGGTGACACAAATATCATCACAAGGCAGTCACATGCTCTTTGTCAACGCCACATCGCGACCTCGTACAATTACCACTCGCCTGGTTGGCTGTGTCCTATCTTCAATGTTACTCGGCATCTCGGCAATGTCCCTCCCACGGACCGGACCGGGGGTGTCTCTCCTGTCGTTTGGTGACTTGGTACTGGGACTGGACTCGACTTTCTCAACTCGGTGAGCGAGGGTACCACTCACAAGCTGGGTGCTGTGAAGCAAAAGGGGCAATCACGTTACCATGCTGCAAGTTTCGAGGCGGTGAGCCCGCGTTTCAGCGGTGGAAAGACGCACATGTGCATTCCATCATCTGACTCGAGATGCCTCGAGGCTTCATGCTGTGCAACGGTGCATGGACAGGGATATGGGCTTGGGAGTCGTTTTGGCACGTACGGCGGGGAGCTGATCTCGATCTTTGTGTTCGAGACATTGAGCTGCTTCAAGTGTGTGATGTGATTGTTGTGATGGTACGTAAGCCATGGATCCTTTTGATATTCCAATTATATCCTCGCTATGCATGCCAAAAATAAACTCGAAGCCAAAACAGAAAGGGGAATCTAGATGGTGTAATTATACAAGAAGGAAAACATGCTATCTCTCATAGATTACGCGGTAGCGAATCGACTCTTCCCTCTAATCCTCTTCCCGTACTTGAAGAAGAGGTAAGGAAACGGCATCATAGCAACGGTCAAGAACGCCAGCAGGCTCGTGGCCCACTGATCGCCGAGCGTCTTGTACATCTGGACGCCAAAGAGAGGGAACGCCGCTGGAGATCGTCAGCTCAGCCGCAAAACATATCAGATGCGATAGGACGGGAGGCACTCACCACCGAAGCTGCTGCGGGCGAAGCTATTGGCGGCCAGCGAGCTGGCTGCATATAGAGGGTATGCGTCGACCAGGAAGGTGAAGATGCCGCTGAAGACTAGCAGCGTGCTGTGCGGTGTGGGCGGTTAGCCACGGTGCTTTTATTGTTGCTTGTACCACGGCACGTGCAGCGTGCTTCATGTGCGACTTTTTAGGTCTGGAGGGGGAGGCTGCGGCTGAGAAGGAGGAAGGGAATATCCCACACAAGCGGAGGATTTCGTTTGAAGATTGAGGCATGATGGTATGCAGGTACAGCGCGTGTCCAGCGCCACTTGCGCTCGAGCATGCTGCACTGAACGCCCCCATCAAATAATACGGAGAAAAGGAAGAAGGAAGCTCACCCCATGCCAAAAATACTCGATCCGATGATAGGAACGATCCAGTGGACGGACGAGTACGTCGTCCATGCAAACATAAAAAGCCCAACAGGTACGAGAATAGCTCCTGCAATCGAAGGGGGAAGTCTGTATTCGGGTTCGCTGCCACCGATCTCGCCCGTAGCAACTTCTCGTTGCTTGATCAGTCTGTCGTAATTCTTGTGCCAGAACGGGTCCGTTGCGGCCGCAATCACCATTCCAACGAAGATGCCAATGAACGTCAAGCCAGTCTGCGATAGTGTGAAGCCATGATTGCCCTCGAAAACCAGCGGGAAGGCTCCAAAGAACAGATAGAGGATGCCAAGTAAAATGGCTGAGAATAGACACAGGAGTGTAACCATGGGCTCCAGAAGCAATAGCTGAAATGGTCGCAATAACGAATATGCAATCGTTTTCGGTATCGACTTATTCATCTTTTCCATCGGCGCTTTCCAGCGCCCCTCTCCAGTTTCTTTTCGAAGCTTGCGCGCTTTTTTACGCAGCAGCACTGGGTGGTATGTCTCTGGGACGAGCAGCGCTATCATGCCCAGGTTCACACCAGCCCAGATGAGAAGCACATAGAACGTCCATCTCCACGTGGTATATTGATTGATAAAGCCACCAATCAAGGGTCCAATTGATGGTCCTATAAACGGCGATGCAGTGTAAATCAACATCGGGAACTGGAGCTGTTCCCGGTTGAACATGTCGCCAACAGTGCCTCCAGCAACGGACAAGAAAGCACTTCCGGAGAGTCCATCAAGAAATCGTGCTATTAACATCGTCTGGATATTCCGAGCTACGGCTGAGGGGATGATCCAAATTATGAAGAAGCTGAACGAGACGAGATAAATTGGTCGTCTTCCATAGAACTCGCTATTTTGGTGTTAGTGGTACAAATCGAGGGGTACGGAGGTCTACGCACGACAGAGGTCCTAAAAGCATGGGACCTATTCCCAGCCCCATGATGTAGAGAGAAAGACCAAGTGTTGCAACGATTTTAGAGCAATGAAACTCTTTCATGAGCTGAGCGTATGTTGACGTGTACATTGAAGAGGTGCAGGTCCTGGCGAGTGTCAGCAATCATGTACGTTCGTCTGATCTTGCCCATCCAAAGCTCGGCTCCCCTTTATCCTAACGACACCCAACTACAAAGTCTCGTCTCGTACATCCACCTCTTCGATATCGAAAGAAAGCAGTACTCACACACAGAGCGAGCTCGCGCTCACAATAATCACAATAACCCACCTCCTCGCCATCGTCATACTCCTCGGATTCCCAGGATCATTATCACCTCCATCCCACCTCACCTCCCACGGATCCTTCTGCTGGGCACCCGCCTCTACATCGGTAACATCCTCCTGCGAGCTATCCTGCGTATCATCACACCCATACCCATTATTCGACCTCGCCCTGCTCAACGACCTCAAAGAATTCGGCCCATTGCGCGCACGCGAATTCGAACGACTTGCAACTTTCGAAGCAGCGGTAGAGATCGGCTCGAAGTCTTTCGCAGGCAGACTGTACGCCGAGTCGTCTGTCGGATCAAGGACTCCCTCTTCTCGCTCTTTCTCATTGAAGTCTGCCATGTCGTCGATTCGTAAGTGGGGTCGCCTCGAAATTCCTCTAAGGTTATTTTATATCCCAGCAGAACAGGAACGTCACCACATTTCTCCCTCTCAAGAATCACCGCTTGGTAATCTCAACCTCAATCTCTATCCAGTCTAAAGCTGAGAACGAACGCAGACGCAAGCTGATTAAGGCAAAGCAGCAGCTAGCAGCGCTCTTCAACATTTTCTTTCCCCTCCCCACGCAGGGTGGACCCGTCATTGACGGCGCCGGGCAGCGCCGCGTCAAGGGAAGCCGGCAATCCGAGCGCGCATGCAATGCACTAGGTGCACTGTCATACTCCCCATTCTGCTGGAAAGTGGGCATGTCGTCCTATCAGAAGATGCAATTGACATCGCCCCGCAACCTGCTTCTCCTTAAAGCCGAACTATCCCCGCTAGTTCTTTAAAACGCCGAAATGGATTGCTAACGCCGACGTCGGTTGTATGGGGGTTTGGTGGTAATTGGAGGGCAAGAGGGATATATCAATTCTGGTGGTCAGCTTTGGCTTTCGTATTTACGAGTCCTCACAGTGAGGAAGTTTGTTCTCAGTTCTTCTTGTTGGGTTTGAAAGCGCGTCATAGGGTAAGTTACCAAGCGGGCCGGGAATTGCGGGTATTGCGCGCACGAAAGCCGAGCCGCTTGATCTCTTTTCCGGTGTTATTTTTCTTTTAGATTTATAACTCTTCCGCTTCCGCTTCCGTCTTGTGGTAGGAGGTCAGACTGCTGAGCTCGTACTCGTAAATACGGAGGGAATCATGATGATCATTTTCTTCACAGCCGAGATTTTGTAATTGTTGGAGTTCTCCTCTTAGGTGATAGGACTAAAGTTGCATTTTCATTGTTTGTTTACCTTGATATGTCACGCCTTGAGCTTGTGCCAATGGCTACAGAAGGCTCGCTGCCTGTAAGAGATCTCGAACTTGCACGCCTCCGTATAGGCACATTGACAGCAGAGGATTCACTGTCCGTCAAATCCCCGAAATCTACACGTCTCTGCCTTAACGCAGCGACAAAAGATGCGTCGCTATCGTTAACAGAGTTCGAGCTTGCACGCCCCCGCGTACGAACAATCACAGTGATTGGCCTTTCGCTAGTACGTGTTTGGTATACACGTCTCCGTCTGTCTCTTACAACAGGGAGTAAAGACGGATCACTTCCGACGAGAGATATTGCACTCGATGTATGTTGGCTGGCACCGTCCGGTACTGCCTTAAACATATCATCTGCCCAAATTGTCTTCGCTCGGAGATGCTGTTGGTGTTTATTTATCTTGCCGGCTTTGTAGTCAGCCCTTACTTTTTTTGTTTTCCGCAAGGCCGTGAGGATCGATGAGACAAATGCTAAAACGTCTTCCTGGCGTTCATGTTCGGTTTTCTTGATCGACTCGCAGATGAGGAGGGCTATATTGTAGAAGCTACCATATCGAGTCATATACTTCCAATGATCTGGATCGGCATGGTCCAAGGCCTCTTTCTGCCGACGAAATGGAATGAATTCTTTGTATATGCCATCCTATTCCGAGTTCTGGTTAGTTTTGGCGACTTTTGCACATCTAATTGACATACCAGTGGATAGCTACACCTCACAATATCTATTCTTTTCCCCATTGATTTTCGAGCGACGTCGAGGGCAAAATTGAGCTGTCTGTTGTGGCCGACCAACCTCCTGACCACAATGGCACAGCTTCTAACTACCCGCAGTTTAAGCCGATACCACAAGGAGTGTAAATATCGTTTAGACTCATAACCGGTTTCGTTTACGGCTGCAAATTGACCAAATTGGAGGAATGCCAGGAGAACACGCTCTATGTCTTCCTTTTCACCGTCAATCCAGCGTGTGACAATCTTGAACGGGCCATCTAGCTATTTTGTTCAATTACCAATTAGCAACTTTCGAGCTAGTCGATATCAAAGCAAGAAAGGAGAAGTTTCTTACCATGTGTTGGGCCTTAGATTTTCGAAAGTCGTTAACAACAACCAGATTTCTACCATGTTTATCTGAATATTTCTTTAGATTGTCTTCAAAGTAGTTATCTATCGAGGCTTCGAAATAGTGTGGCACATTAACCGAAGTGTAGCCACTAACACTTCGCCGGCGAGCTGATGGCCATATTTTCTGCTCAATAGCACCCTCTTTTCCATCAAAGCTCCGAGATCGCTCTAGCTTTTTGGATTTGAACACAAGCTCCGTGCCATCGCCGAGGTCAATAGCTTCGAGCTCTGCCATTTGATCCCGCTCCTTTATTGGAGCATTCTGATTTGGTATAGCAGCATCGTCATCAAAGAGTTCCTAACACATGAACCAATCTTAGCAGCATTCCTTTCATACTAAAGACGTTTACCAACTTACAAGCAATCTGTCGGTTGCAAAGTCATCACTCCATTGAATATATATCACGTGGCTCACCTTCAAAAGGCCCGTCACGCCGATGATGAAAGGGATCAGTTGGCCAGTACTCTGAATAGAATATACATCTTGAATGCCATTCCATCTGATTGTTGTCTCTATCGATATAATTGACCAAGCTATGACTAAAAGGGGTAGAGAGCCAAGAATATACTTAGCAGTTCTTCGATAGAAGTTAGCACGAGGGTGATGTGAGATGAGCGCGAAAGGCTCGAATTTTTGATCACAAACCTAAATATTGTTCGGAAGACTTTTTCGGCTTGTTCTCGCTCTCTGTCTGTAAGATTCTGTTTAGCGCTCTGGAGGGCGCTCTGGTTTGGAGTTCTGTTCCTTGCTGGAGCTTCCGTCGATTCGACCGAGAATAAAGGTTTGGCGAAAATGAAAGAAAATATAAATTCCAAGCCGGCCGTGAAAACAAGGCCGGAAAAGCCCAGGAACGAGTACGCGTATCGTATCACCGACCTTCGCGTGAGTCTCCAAGCGTTTGAAGACTCGCTGTTGAAAAAGGTCCACGCCAATTGGGATCCAAGTGGTAAATAATTGGCTGTGAGATATATCACGAACTCCCATCGAGGCCATCCACTCCTAGCCTGATTAATCCGCGAAGAGATGAGAAGTGCGATGAACACAAGGCTGGCCATGATTAGGGACAGGAATGCTCCGATGACAACCTCAAAAATGAGCAGTATACCATACGGTACAAATACCACTATCGATTGAAGTTTGAGAAACACCCGAGAGTCTCCGGTTGCGTTGACCTTGCCGAAAAGAAACATGAATGTAGTGCATTGCTCCGAATCCAAGTTTGATATTCCAAGAAACCAAAACCATAACGAGTAAGCGCAGACAGCTGTAGAAAGTGATAGTCGGAATAAAGAACCCAAAAAAGGAAAGCGCTTATGGTTGTTTATGCGGTGACCCCAGATCGTCAGAATAGAGAAGATGAATCCGAAGCATAACTGTAGGAGGATCACAATCTCTGAGTCTTTCACTATTGATTGCTGTGTGGCAACTCCTAGTGCTACAAACAGGGCGAAGAGGAAAATGCTGTTGGTATCAAGATTATCATCAATAGATCCGGCCTCGAACACATTCGCCAGCAGAGATGATATCCATTGGGAATAGACACCTAGTCGAATACCGAGACCATAAAAATCCGAGTTTCCGGGGAATTGACAGCTTTGAAGGAGGTTTGTTGCGCTTCTTTCGACAAGAATAGCTGTTTCCTTGCGATGATAGCTCGTAGCCTCACCCCCATTCGGTACGGGAGCGCTCTTGACGAGAATGCAAAGGGTGATAAGGCTTTGCACGAGGATTTGATTAAAAGTCATCGTGCTTCGATAAGAGAAATAGTCCTAGAGCTATAATAAGTCGGAAAAGTATTAGGTTGATTTTAGAAGGTTCTACGACTTCGTGCGGCTGAAGTAACAAGAAAAAGAAAAACCAATAATAAGCCACCGATACTCAGCAGCGGTCGGCTAAGCGAGGGGCTTGCCTTGGCTTCTCAAGTTATTTTGTTTTCGAACAGGAAACACCTGACTCCGGGCAGAGATCTTACACACTAGTACATAGCTCCCTTGCATGAATGGGATTGCTGTTTATAGTCGTGATACTAGGTTTCTTTAAACTTGTTAAAAGAGAAGTTTATCTTTCCTATTATGAGATCCCTTCATCTCTGGAGCGTATCTTAAGCTGAGCTATTGGAAGCACTGCTCAAATATTGAACACAGGGCCAAAATAGTTGAACATCAATAGATATGCGGAAACAAAGTCTGTACCATAGATCTTTCGAGGCTTCTTAGCATTTTAACCCAAGCATCAGACGGAATATGGAGGATTTTACACGTGATCCAGTTCCTCGCTTAGAAAAAGGGGATCGAGGAGTAAACAAACGCAACAACTACCATGTGAACTACTGCTGAAAAAATCGACCAAAAACAGAAATTTCTATAAGGAAAACCGAGTTCTAGTATACTATTTTATACGGCAAGGTACCCTCTTAAAACATCGACTCATTCTCGCACCCTTTGCCAAAAGAATCTTACATTATCTACTACATTCATCCTCCTCATTAGCTTTCAGAAATCTGTTGCTCATCATTCTTGAATAACCTTTCCAAATTTTTGAGGTTCAGCCTTCTCCGTGGAGTGGACTGATGTCACTCGTCAATCGGCTGAGGAATAGTGAAGCTCGTAAGTGGGGCCACCAAATTTAGCCGCAAGATGTAAGTAACAGCCTCTTTGGGTGCAACGGGGGGCAAGGTATAGACAACGGCAATGAAATCGGTAGATCAAATACCAGAAAACTTTAAATATAGTTTCATCACATTCGCTGAAACATTTCCTTCAATACAAACACAGTTTTGTTGCCCCTCAATAATGTACTTCTCAAGCATCCTCTGCTATGTTCTCGCTCTTGGAACTCTTTTCCTCGTAACAAATGGCGCTCTCACTCCTGTCACCAACTTTGGCTCCAATCCCACTGGACTCACAATGGGTATTTACGTCCCGACGAAGCTGGCAACTAATCCTGCTGTTATCTTAGCTGTAAGTAGTTGTCATCAACCATTTACTTTATGACTAAGAAGAGTGGCTACACGGGTGCAGCGGCACCGGACAGCAATACTACCAATCGACAAAATACCCTCAACTCGCCGACACCAACGGCTTCATTGTCATCTACCCCAGTGCCCCGCACGACAACAACTGCTGGGACGTTGCCTCCACCAAAACACTCTCTCACGAGGGAGGGGGTGACAGTAACGGCCTAGCCAACATGCTTAAGTATACCATCACAAAATACAATGCCGACCCCAAGAAGGTTTTCGTAACCGGAACCTCGTCAGGGGCAATGATGACAAACGTCATGTGCGCAGTGTACCCTGACCTCATTGCCGCAGGCTCCGGGTACTCAGGCGTAGCAGCCGGGTGCCTCGCCGGCTCGCCGGGTTCTTCGCCCACAACAGCGACACCGACCTGCGCGGACGGGAAAGTCAACAAGACGCCGGCACAGTGGACAGCCGCCGTGCAAGCCATGTACCCCACGTTCAACGGCACGTACCCGAAGGTCCAGGTCTGGCATGGAACGGCGGACAATTATGTTAATTATCCGAATCTGGCGGAGGAGGTGAAGGAGTGGAGTGGGGTTTTGGGAGTCACTTGGACGAAAAATGTTACGGATAGTCCACAGAGTGGGTATACGCAGATGGTGTATGGGGACGGGAGCAGGTTTACGGCGTATAGTGCTGCTGGTGTGGGACATACGGTGCCGGTGCATGAGAGTGTTGATTTGAAGTGGTTTGGGCTTACATAGATATGTAGCACGTTTACTCGGCTCTCCTATAAAAAGCTTCATAAAATCTAACAGATTAACAATCAAAAAAACAAGCGCTGCAAAGACAGCGATCGCAACATTAGAAAGGTAACTATTTCAAAAGTGGAACAGGCTCGTCACAACCCTTATTCTTGGGGAGACCAATTATCACCGCTTCATAATCCACTCGATAGCACTGCCTTGCTCTTCACACTAACTCCTTTCTCATCGCACCTCCGCACCCGTTAAATGCCTAAAGATATATTCAATTGTGCAGGTACTTCGCACTTATCCACTAATAGAAACTAAGGGAAATTACTTCCTTCGGACTCGGACAGGATGCGGGGCTTTAGCTTACCCCATCCTCCCCCGACTTCCCCTCGACCAATCAGCTCGCGGTGTATGCGAATACGGCTCAATTACCGTCGGATGCATGAAGTTCCCAGCAAAGTAGCTGAAAGTGGGATGACAGTCAGATCGCAACCTACGTCACTTGGTACCCTGCCCATCGCTTACTAGGAGAAAACCCCTCGTTAGAGGTGGAAGAATTTCCCTAGTGGAGAGGTATAGCTCCGGCTTCGAGGCCATACTGGTGATAGTTATTACATCAGAGAGCATTATCCATGTCTTCCGCCAAACGCCGTACTGCGGGGATTGGACTTAAGGTAAATGCCTCTTCACACAGCGCAGAAGTATAACTTGGCCGAGAATCGCCGTGACCTCTCAAGAAAAAGGTCTCTGAGCAACAAACAACTGCTCTTAATAACCATCCCAGAGTAATCATGCGACTTTTCCCCCTCTTAGCTCTAGTTTCAGTCGCGGTAGGCTTCGTTGTTAATGAAGGAACAACCTGCACCCTCTACCCAGAATCACTTACCCACCAAGGCTTAGCAGTGGATGATGTACCTTCCATACAACAAGCCTTTCATATCTGCGGGGTCAACGGAACCGTTATCTTCACCAATAACACCTTCACCATAGCCACTGTTCTGAACACCACAAATCTGCTTAATGTTGAGGTTATTTTGCGTGGAGTATTGAAGTTTACGGACAACATTCCCTACTGGCGCAGCAATTCTTGGCCTGTTATCTTCCAGGACCAGGTCACTGCATGGCTCTTCGGTGGCACTAACGTCACTTTTCGTGGTGATGGTGGCTGGATCGATGGCAATGGCCAAGCATGGTAAGTGCTGCTGGAGAAACCCTCATTTGTTTGTTG
>Ga0302140_10013022_pt1 | contig 10184 bp, 8 predicted proteins | sample I_Bog_E1_1_FD_202095 | JGI IMG/M metagenome (GOLD analysis project Ga0302140, IMG submission 202095) | Peat permafrost microbial communities from Stordalen Mire near Abisko, Sweden - I_Bog_E1_1 | ecosystem: Environmental > Terrestrial > Soil > Wetlands > Peat | place: Sweden: Abisko, Stordalen...
CCGCCACCGTGAAGGATGCGAAGGGAAAGCTGGTGGCTGGCCTTACGTGGCGCGATTTCAAGGTTTTTGAGAACGACACGCGGGTGAAGCTGCAAGTGTTCACCGTGGATCCAGCCCCGCTTTCCGTGGCTTTTGTCATCGACCAGAGTTTGACCTCCGACGTGATGGCCAAGGTGAACAATTCCCTGGGCGCAATCCAGGGTGCGCTCACGCCCTATGACGAGGTTGCCATCTTCACTTACAACAACGGCGCCACGGACCGCTCTGGGGGATTTACCGGCGCACAGAGCGCGAGGGTTCCCTTCGTGCTCTCGATGGCCAAAACTGCCGGCGAAGAGATGCTGGTGCCGATCAACGACGGCCCATTCTCGAGTTGCAACATCCGTACGAACGGCAACTGCGTAGATCCCAACCTGCAGTCTGGACGCTCGGCCGGAAACGGCACCTTCGTAACCATCCCCAAGGATATTCACACACTCAACGACGCGATCCTGGCCGCGGCCAAGGAATTGTCGACGCGCCCCAAGGGCCGCCGCCGCATTATTTACGTCATCTCAGACGGCAAGGAGCATGGCAGCAAGGCTACCCTCAAAGAGGTACTTCGCTACCTTGAGACCAACAAGATCGCCGTCTATGGCACAGCAGTGGGCACTTCAGCCATTTGGGGCGAAGGCTACATCAGCCGCCTGCACCTGCCGCTTACTATGTACGACAACATTTTGTCGCAGTACACGCTGGCCACCGGCGGCACTCTGGACTCGGAGCGCGGCACGGACGGCATAGAGAAGAGCTATGCCAAGATCGCCGAGGAGGCGCGGACCCAGTACACGCTTGGCTACCTGAGCCATGAGTCAATCTACGACAGCAAGTTTCGCAAGATCGATGTGCGTGTGGACCGGCCCGGGCTTGAGGTGATCGCCAAGCGGGGCTATTACCCCTCCGGCCAGGATAAGAATTAGCCAATGAATTCGCCGGGAGCAGCGGCCGGCCTGGGATTGTTGTCGGCTGCAACGTGGGGTGGGTCGGACTTTGTGGGCGGCGTGGGCGCTCGCCGCGCTCCGGCTCTGTTGGTAGTGGTTTTAGGCCATCTATTCTCTTTTCTCGTGCTGTTGGCGATCTGCCTGGGGATTCGGCTGACCGTGCCCGGCCCGCACTTTCTCGTCTATGCCGCATTGGGCGGCTTCGAGGGTTCGCTGGCGTTGGCGGTTTTTTATCGCGCGCTGGCCATGGGCGCCATGGGTCTGACAGCAGCCCTCACGGGCCTGCTCACCGCTCTGGTTCCGGTCACCTTTTCTCTTTTTCACGACGGTTTGCCCACGCCGTTGACTGCTGTTGGGCTAGCGATGGGCCTGGCCGCGATCTGGATGATCACCCACACACCCACCGCGAAGGGCGCTAAAACGGAAGAAAGCTCCACACCGCGAGCCGCTCTGCTACTGGGCGCGCTGGCGGGGACCGGCTTCGGCGCGCAGTTGATTCTCTTCAAAATAGCCAGCGGCGGCGGCACGTTGTGGGTCATGACCTCTGCCCGAGCCGCGGGGGTTGCGGCGATGCTTGTGGTCCTGCTCGCCGTTCCGCCCAAAGGACCCTGGCGGGGATTCTGGCTCACGGGTATCGCGGCCGGAGCGCTGGATACGATCGGCAATCTGTTTTATCTGCAAGCTACGCGGTTTGGACGGCTGGATGTGGCTGCCCTGGTCTGCTCGCTCTACCCGGCAGGCACTATCTTGCTGGCCGCATTGGTGTTGCGGGAGTTGCCGACCCGCCGCCAGATGGCCGGCATGGCTCTGGCACTGGCTGCCGTGGCGCTGCTGAGCGTGTAGAAAGCCGTACAGCGGATTTGGAGCGCACAAAAGGCCTGTGCGTTGGCACAGGCCTCTCGCATCTCTGAAATCTATCGCCACAGAACTCCAGCGCAGCCGATGGTCAGGCAATTGGATTCGCCTGGTAGCGCCCGCCGGCCTAGTCTTTGCGAACGATCTGCGGCTCGACTGGAGCCGAGACCGGCGGCGCTGGAACCGCAGCACTCTGCTGCACGGCTGGCGCGGGCGGCACGGGATCGCTAGCGCCCCTGATGCCTTCCTTGAAGCCCTTCAATCCCTCGCCCAGTCCTTTGCCCAGCTCCGGCAGCCGCTTGGCGCCGAACAGCAGGAATGCAACCACGCCCAGCACAACCAGGTGCCATGGCTGTAGGAAATCGCCCATTTATACATCCTCCGCGCGCCGCGCAGTGCGGACGCACAATCTCAATGGTTATTGTCGCACAAAGCTGAGTATCCGCGCAGAATGGGGTCAGATTGCGCTTGGGCCGACGAATTCAGCAACGTTCAGAACATCGAAATGCAAATGCTCCAAATTGCCTGTGTCTACAGGGACGCCTGCGCGCAACATTCTCAGTCTCACGGATACCGGGGCTACCGGAAGCCCGCAGTCGGCGTCAAACAGGGCAGTGCTATACTTTAGCCCTGAGACTGCCGTTCCAGGCCATTCCCGTGCGTCTGCCGCGTTGCCGTCTGGAGGTTTCTCACGTCTATGTCTCCCCGTGGCCGCCGCGCACTCTTCGCCGTTGTTCTCTTTTTTGCCGTCTGCGCCGTTGCTGGCAGCTTGATGCAGCGCAGGGTGGGGGCGCAGTCGTCCGCGGACGAGAGCCAGCTCCGCGACAGCCTCAGGTCGTTTACCAACGTCTATGCGCAGGTGGAGGAGAACTACGCCGAGCCGATTAATGGCGACAAGGCTGATACAGCTATTTACGACGGGGCGATTCCGGGCATGCTGCGTGTGCTGGACCCGCACTCGAACTTCTACGATCCCAAGGCATACGCCAAGATGCGGGAAGAGCAGCATGGCCGCTACTACGGCGTGGGTATGACCATCCAGCAGCCAATAGCCGGGGGCAAGACCTATGTCATGTTTCCAATGGAGGGCGCGCCGGCATTCAGGGCGGGCATTCATCCCGGCGACGTGATTGCCACAGTGGATGGCAAGAGCACCGACGGCATGACCTCAGACCTGGTGGCCAAGGCGCTCAAGGGACCCAAGGGTACGCATGTGCTGGTGACGATGATCCGCGAGGGCCAGCCCAAGCCTCTTGCGTTTGACCTTGTGCGCGATGAGATTCCCAACCCCTCGGTGGACCTGAAATACGAGATTCGCCCCGGCGTGGGCTACATTCACCTCAAGCAGTTTCAGGAGACGACGGCGCAGGAGGTCAACGATGCCGTGGACGCCTTTGGCGACCTGAAAGGGCTGGTGCTGGACCTGCGCGGCAATCCTGGCGGACTGCTGAGCCAGGCCGTCGAGGTGTGCGACCATTTGCTTGTCAAAGGCCAGAACATCGTTTCGCAGAAGGGGCGCGCCTACCCCGATGTGGTGTATACAGCCAACCACGGTAACGGCGGCCACTCGTTTCCGATCGTCGTGCTGGTCAACCGCAATACGGCCTCGGCGGCAGAGATTGTGAGCGGCGCCTTGCAGGATCATGACCGCGCGCTGATTGTGGGCGAGACCACCTTTGGCAAGGGACTGGTGCAGACCGTCTATAACCTGAGCGAAGACACCGGTCTGGCGCTGACCACGTATCACTACTACACGCCCTCGGGGCGGCTCATCCAGCGCAACTACTCGGGCGTTTCGCTTTACGACTACTACTACAACCACGCCGGCGCGCTGCCCTCCAACTCGACCAATCAGGAGGTCAAGCTCACCGATTCGGGACGCACCGTCTATGGCGGCGGTGGCATTACGCCGGATGAAAAGATCGAGGCGCCCAAGAGCAACCGATTCCAGGACGAGTTGCTCTATAAGGATGTCTTCTTTCACTTTGCCCCGATTTATATGGCCAACCGCACAGTGGATAAGAACTTTGACGTGAACGACGCGGTGCTGGGCGAATTCAAGAACTACCTGACCAGCCAGAACATCGCCTGGACCGACGCCGACCTGAACGGGGTGATGGACTGGCTCAAGGCCAGTATCAAAGACAAGATCGTCACCATTCAGTTTGGGCAGTTGCAAGGCCTGCGCACGCGGGCCGACTGGGATCCCGAGATCCAGAAAGCGCTGACGTTTCTGCCCGAGGCGCAGGCGCTTGAAGACCACGCGCACAAGGTGCTGACGCAAAAGGCTGAGGCGCGGAACGAAGCGCAATAACCGTACAGCGTTAAAGCAACAACAGAGGGCTTCGGCGGAGCACTGCCTGGGAAGGGAAAAGCATCCAGGCGCACCCTTCAGTTGCCCGGCCGGCCAGGGCAGGCGACGATCCACCAGAAAGCCGATTCGCCTCGTGAGCGCGCAAGTTTGGGCTGGTATCCTTTTCTGCTGCTTTTGGCATCGTACTATCGGGCGCCCCGGAGAAGATGGCGCCGAGTGAGCCGGCAAAAGGAGAATTATGACAACTCCCAAGAAATGCGCGAACGCGGCCTGTACCTGCCCTGCCCCCGAAAAAGGGAAATATTGCAGTCCTCATTGCGAAGGTATAGGGAGCAGAATTGAGATCGCCTGTCTGTGCCGTCACCCCGAATGCGGCGGCAAACCTGCTTGAGCTGACGCTCTGGCAGGCACTGGCTCCGCGGTGATTCTCCGTATCGGCAGCCCGGCCTGAATTCTCAGGCCGGATACCAGGAGCATTCTTGACTCAAGAATGCTCCGCTGGGCGACGTCACAGCCTCTTTATCCGCGTCGCGTGCAGCGGCGGCCCCGAGCGGGCTCGTAGCGAGTTTTTTGCGCAGATGAAAGCTCGGGGCCGCTTCGAGCTTTCCTGGACCTGGGCGGCGCGGATGGATGCTTTGCCGTTCGCTTTGCCGGTTCGCAGCCGCATATCCGGGTGCGCGTTTCGGATGCCGGAACCCGCGTGGCGCTGTGGGGCTTCGTCGATCAAGCCGATCGCGCCATCTTCAAAAAGCATCGCGACGCCAGCTTCACCCAATCGGTCCAGTTGCTCGTCTCAGGCGCAAAGACGCTGCCAGCCCAGGGCGCAACACCCAGCTGCCACTAGACCGGGCAGACCCGTCTTTCCGAGTAGGCTCAAGAAGGCTTACAACGATCTCAGGTCCGGTTGTTGGCATCCGCGGTCTCCCACCCAGCGGGTTGCCCCCAAAGTAACCTGTTATCCTTCTAGGTACTCCCAGGATTCCCTATCGGTGATGTATGATCCCCTTTCAAAGAGAATAGGAGTATGGGAATGCCGGTCGCAACACGCACAACACCGAATCGCTCTGTCCTTTTGCGGAACGTTCTAAGCCACGTGCGGAGTTCTGAACAGCCACTTCGGCCAACGCAGCTCATCAGGAATTTGACGAATAGATACTCATACTCGGACGTTCAGAGCGCAGTTTCGGCGTTGCTGGAGAGCCGTCGGATCCAACTGACGCCGGAACGATTTGTGGTCATCCAAAAGAGACAACCTAGGGAGCGGTAAGTGGCAAGGGCGCAAGCCGCCAAATCGTCCAGGGTTTTCCGAGAGCCAACTCGCGATGGCGATGATCGCAGCGAGTTTCAGCGTGATCGAGACATCATACTTTACTCTTCGGCGCTCCAGCGTCTTTCGACCACCACTCAGGTCGTTTCGGGTGAATCTGGCTATGTATTTCATAACCGACTCACACACACGCTTCAAGTAGCTCAAGTCGGCCGTAGATTAGCTGAAAAGCTGATCATCCGCCAGAAGGCTCTCGCCGAGCAGCACGAGGTGGACCCAGACGTGGTAGAGGCGGCTTGCCTTGCCCACGATCTCGGGCATCCTCCGTTTGGGCATTTGGCTGAAGTCGAACTCAACAGCTTAGTCAGCAACCACCGAACCATCCAAGGATTCGAGGGAAACGCTCAGAGCTTTCGAATTGTTACAGCCCTTGCATTCCGATCCGAGCGATTCCGAGGCTTGAATCTCACTAAGAGAACGCTCCGGGCAATTCTGAAATATCCTTGGACGTACTCGGGGCGCCCTCGAGGCAAAACAAATAAATGGGGAGCATACAATTCCGAATTGCTGCACTTCCAGGCTGCAGTAGGCAAACCCGGATACGGGCCGTATCCGAGATCAGCTGAAGCAGAATTGATGGACTGGGCAGACGACTTAACATACGCCATCCACGATGCGGAAGATTTCTACCGGGCCGGCTTGATTCCTCTGCATCTGCTCAGCCCCGGTCCCTACGCGGGAGCACCGAACTTAGGTGAGCGCGAGAGGTTCCTAAAATATGTGGCTAATAACAGGAAGCGAATTCCCGAGCTCGCTGGAACCTCTGATACTGAGCTAAGCGAGATACTTGAAGATATACTCGAATCATTTTTCCTCCTAACGGCGCCATATCAGGGGACTCGGGAGGACCGCGGGAAACTTCGGACGTTCACAAGTCAGCTGGTTAATAGGTATATCAACGGAATCTCGTTGATTCCCACGGCAAGAGACGGACGAGTTGTAGCCGCCGAACCCAATTACAAGAAAGAGATTGCACTCCTCAAGCAGCTGACATGGCATTATGTCATCGATGCCCCGGGTCTCGCTCTCCAACAGCACGCCCAGCGCAGGATAATTGCAAATCTATATGAAATATTCCTGAGCGAGGCGCAGAAAGACCCACCGTCTCGTTTGCTGCCTCCCTACTACCAGGAACGCCTGGGAGCGGCAAGACGAGGCACCGCGGATCGACCGGAGCGTGTAGTTATCGACCTGATCGCGGGAATGACTGAGTCCCGCGCCATCCTGACGTACAGGAAGTTGAACGGAATTGAAATGCCGACGGGACTTGATCGAACGGTCCTTTAGGACGTGTGGCGCATCCTTGATTTCGCACCAATAAGAGTGCCCCATCTGGGCGCCTTCTGGGCACGACGAACTTGTTTTTCGCAAAAACTCGGACAGCAAACGCTCAGGCAGAGAATAATCGGCGTTCACTCGCAGGTTCGGGGCGGAGGGTAGCCGAGGCGTCAGCTACTTGGGAACGCCGGGAAGCTGAAAATCGACTCCTGCGTCCTGATTCACTTTCGCCGTCGCGGCTAGGTCGAGCTGGTCCGTTGGGATATCGCGGGGATGCTGGTCCCGGACGTAAAGCGTGGTCGGGGTCAAAATGTAGTTATGAATCTGCACAGGCGGGCGGCCATCTTTGAACACGAGCGTGACCGCTTCCGCGCTCTCCGGACTCGGGGACGGCTGCGCCTGTTCAGAAGCCGACGGGTTAGGCATACCAGGCCATGGCTGCTCCGGCGCGGCGGTTCCCGCATCGTATCCCTCAGGTTCTGCGGGAGCGGCGTTCGCTGAGGCCCCAGAATCGTCATAGCCCATGCCGTATGGGTAGGCAGGGGAATAAGGGCCGATCGATCCCGGATAACCGTAGCCCGCAACACCGTAGCCAACTCCCGCTCCGTAAGACGGCCGGTAGGGTCTTCGTGTGCGCTGGGACCCGGTATAGGGCGGCCGAGCCATGTAGCTGCCGGCAGTCCCTCTCTGCAAGACGCGGGGCGTACTGAAGGATCTGCTGCTAAAACCGGGAGAGGCCGCGAATCGGCTCGGAATGGAACGGCTGAACCCTCCGCGAAACGCCGGTGCTGAGCGGCCTGAGAAGCCGCCGCGCGATGCGCCACGCTGTGCGCACACTGGAAGCGCAAGCCCAATCACAAGCAGCGCAACCGACGCGAGACGCCTCATGAGGACATACTACGCCGTTTTCTATTCATGTGTGGGTGCGACGCCGTTCGTTCTCAAGGCCGAATTAGTCTGCCGCACCGCATGGGTTGCAATTCCCGCCGTGCGCCCCAAACCCAGACAATCCTCCGCCCTGTCTTCCCTCCGGCCGTCCCGTAAGCTGCTTCCTGTAAAGTTGAAGGAGCACCGCGCATCGTTTGTGTCCTCCACGCACACCGTGCGCGCTCTTCCAGTGGCCACTCCCTCCAATTCGAAAGACGTTGCCAATCCGGATCTGCTGGCCGATCTGCTCCGCTCGGTCTTCGGCTTTGAGCGCTTCCGCGCCAATCAGAAGGCGGTCTGCAAGTCGGCGTTGGCCGGCCGCGATCTGCTACTGGTGATGCCGACCGGCGCAGGCAAGAGCCTCTGCTACCAGTTGCCGGCCATCGCCCGCGGCGGCACGGCTCTCGTCATCAGTCCGCTCATCGCCCTGATGGAGGATCAGGCCGCCAAGCTCTCCGCGTTGGGCCTCAAGGTCGCGCGCATTCACTCCGGCCTAGAGCGAGGCGTGGCCCGTCAGGCTTGTGTGGATTACCTACAGGGCAGCTTGCAGTTCCTCTTCATCGCGCCGGAGCGGCTCCGTGTGCCCGGATTCCCCGAGATGCTGGCCAAGCGCAAGCTGGCCCTCATCGCCATTGACGAAGCCCATTGCATCTCCCAATGGGGCCACGACTTCCGCCCCGACTACCGGATGCTGGGCCAATACCTGCCCGCGCTGCGCAGCGGAGACAACGCCGCTCCCGTGCTGGCGCTGACGGCCACGGCCACGCCGACCGTGCAGGAAGACATCCTGACGCAACTGGGCATGGTCAAGCCCATCCGGTTCATCCACGGCTTCCGACGCGAAAACCTGGCCATCGAGGTGGCTGAGGTTCCGGTGCCGGAGCGGGCAGTTGCGATTGCCCGCCTGCTGGCCGATCCAGGCCGCCGTCCTGCCATTGTCTATGCCACCTCGCGGAAGAATGCCGAACGGCTGGCTGAGGAGATCTCCGCTACACGATCTCAGGCGCGAGCGGGCCGCGGGATTCCGGCTGCCGCCTACCATGCCGGTCTGGATGCCGAGACGCGCGAGCGTGTCCAGACCGCCTTCCAGGCCGGCGAGGTTGAGGTGGTGGTAGCCACCATCGCCTTTGGCATGGGAATCGACAAGGCCGATATTCGCACCGTGATCCACGCCGGGCTACCAGCCACTCTCGAGGGCTACTACCAGGAGATCGGCCGCGCCGGCCGCGATGGCGCCCCCAGCCGCACCTATCTGATGCACAGCTACGCGGACCAAAGAACGCACGATTTCTTCCTGACCCGCGACTACCCGCCTGCGGATCATTTGCAGCAGGTCTTCCATACGCTCACGGACGAGCCGCAAGCCGTTGAAGAGTTGCGGGCGCGCGCACGTCTCAGCGAGGAAGAGTTTGACAAGGCCCTCGAAAAGCTCGAAATCCACGGCGGCGTGCGCATCGACTACGGCGGCAACGTAACCATAGGCGGCCCCGGCTGGAAAAAGACCTACACCGTGCAGGCGCAGTTTCGCGCCGAGCAGTTTGAGAAGGTGCTGCGCTACACCACCTCAAGTGACTGCCGCATGGCAGCGCTGGTGCGCCACTTCGGCGACGTGGAGGACGCCAGCCAGCCCTGCGGAGTCTGTGACGTCTGCGATCCCGGCGGGGCCGTGCTGCGGCTCTTCCGCCGGGCTACGCCGCAGGAGCGGGCCATGGCCCAGGCGATTGTGGACGATCTGCGTCCCGTCACTTACAAAGCCGCTGGAACCCTGCAACGGAATCTCGGCCTGGTGGGCAGCCTCAGTCGCGACGACTTCGATGCCCTGCTCGGCGCCATGGCGCAGGCGGGCTTGATCGAGACGGAAGATGCCGAGTATGAGAAAGACGGCGAGATAAGACGCTATCGCAAGATCATGCTGACAGAGGCAGGCCGGGAGCTGCGCGCGGCATCTCCGCTGGAGCTGCTCATCGGCGACGGCCTTGTCGAGGAATTTGGCGGGCGATTTGAGCCCGTGCGCCCCCGGAAGAAAGCGAAGGCCACAGCAGCGCCAACAAGCGCCAAACTCACAGCGGCCGGTTCGACGAAGGCGGCTGCGCCCGTGCGGCTCACCGCCCCGGATGAAGCGCTGGCAGCGCGCATCCGGGAGTGGCGCGCCGAAGAAGCGAAGCGGCTCAGGGTTCCCGCCTACGTGGTGCTCCACGACCGCACGCTGACAGCCCTCGCCCAGGCCCGCCCGCGCAATCCCCGGCAATTGCTGGAGGTGGATGGAATGGGTCCGGCCAAGGTGGAGCGGTTTGGCGCAGCGATTCTGGCTCTTTGCGCAGCGGAGTGACCGGTATCAACCGAACCGGTCCCGGCGATTTTTGGCAAAGTTGGCCAATCCTCCTATACTGAACACGAGGTGCCCCATGCCCACTCGTAATGTCAGCCTGACCAAAGAACTGGACCAGTTCGTGGCCTCCAGGGTAGAGAGCGGACTCTATGCCAATGCCAGTGAAGTGATGCG
>Ga0302140_10013027_pt1 | contig 10182 bp, 13 predicted proteins | sample I_Bog_E1_1_FD_202095 | JGI IMG/M metagenome (GOLD analysis project Ga0302140, IMG submission 202095) | Peat permafrost microbial communities from Stordalen Mire near Abisko, Sweden - I_Bog_E1_1 | ecosystem: Environmental > Terrestrial > Soil > Wetlands > Peat | place: Sweden: Abisko, Stordalen...
GGGCTGCTGTGATGAGATCTTTGCCCTCAAGGGGCGCATCATCTCCTGGTCTGGCACGAGTGCTAGTAGCATCACTCGACTCACCACCATCTAGTCTCATGAATGATCGAATGGAGGATGTGTCTGAAGGAGCCTTTTGGTGGCTCTTGAGCAGTTTAGTCACCGCGAATGGCTTGGGAGATCCTATGTTTTCCTTGGATTCTCCCTGCTTCGTCTCAGTACCGGGTCCAGCAACTCCATTAGTCGTGGCTTTCGACTCTTCATTGTCTGTGTCGATCTCCGGATGAACTTCCTCGAGCGTTGATAGATCTCCCGCAATGATCCTTGGATACAGCTTGATGACCCTCTCTGGTGGTGCCTGAACATCCATCTCCATGAAAATATCAACCGCATCTCGATATTTGCGCTCGTCAAAAAGTGCCTGTGCTTTCTGAATCTTGATTTCTCGAAGACGCTCCACTTTGTTCTTCAAAAGAGCGTCTTCAAGCATGTTAAGAACACTGATTGCTTCGTCATATTTTCCTTTCTCCACAAGTTCGTCCACTTGAGTGTCATAATTCGTTGCTCCCATCCGCCAGATCACCCTCTCGCTAGCAACATGAAACCCCTTGCCGGCATGGGCCAAGCTGACTGTCGGCGGAGGAAAATGCAGCTGTTTGGCGTTTGGCAAGGATATTGACTGCAGGAGGGAGAGTGTCTCGGGATTCCGAACCTCCAACGTTCCTTGCGATGGTGACTGTAGCGCTAAGATATATGGGTAAGAGTATCCAATAGCATCAGGTGCTTGCTGCCAAGGGATCTGTCGCTTCTCCAAAGGCTTCCCTTCCGAAGTGATGAATAGCGAGTTTATATCTTTTGCAAGGAGCATCTCGCCGTCCGCAAGTTTTGTTGCCAAGGGATTTGGTATGTAGCCTCCAAGACCCATATAACCCATGCTGGCTGATCCCAGGCCTCCAAATCGGCCGCCTTGTGCACCTGCAGCGCCTCCAATGGCTCCAGGTCCCACTATCTCTTCCGATTCCAGGGTGATAACATCAACAATAACATAGCCCGCGTTCATTCCACATATTATCTTCGTCGCAGAAGCCCATGTTAAAGTTTTGATTGCCTCCGGCAGTGTGATCTCCACTGTGTCTTGCTCCAACTCGGACTCGTGCCATGACCACAGAATCAGGCGTCTCTTGACTGCCACTGCCAACCTCGATATAATTTCCGGTATCCCCGTAGCAGAGTCCTTGACAATATTCGAGGTAACAGCAAATGTTGTCGCACTTTTCGTCTTCGCCAACTGTTCCTGAAGTGTGTATGACTGTAAATCATGGATTGAGACGTATGAGTTTGACAAGGATATCAGAATGTTGGCCTCCTTCAAAATAGCCAGCTGTTCGACAGCTCTAGTCGAGAATTTTTCCACCTCTCGTAATAGATCGACCGGCTTTGGGGTGGAGGAGGAGTTCGGCCGCGAGGGGGGCTTGTCGTCTGCCTTTGCATTCCCATTCTGTTTCTCCTCCGAGATCTCGTTGACCCTGTATACCCGCAGGCTCCCTGTGCTCAGACCAACCAACAGTCGATCGCCTATACTTTCATCAGCTTTGGCCAAGGTTTGCAACATGGCACATACCATATGCAAGGATGGATTCAATCTTGAACTTGTCCCGTTGCCGGAGCTCAACAATCGGCCGAGCTGTGAAGGCGGAAAGCATGGCTACCGTGCGCCAGCTTCAATATAGGTCGTGCCAAAGCTGAAGAGAGATATCATCGAAGCGTTCAGCCCATCGAATCTTGCGTTCTTGGCCAGTGAGGCGTGTTACGTTGATCGGCGCATCATGTTGTTGTACAGCGGAGCTCATGTTCTGGCGCTCCGCGAAATGACGATGGTTGCCGAGGCGCTAGCGGGACCTGTTCCTTCCTCACTGCAGACAACCTCTCCTTCATTTCTCTCTCTTACTTATTGAAATTCTGGCATGCTAAAGTGGTCATACTTGGACGTCTGGAGCGAACACGCCTATTCATTATTCCTCATTCTTTCGATCGTCCTCTCGATAGTCACAGCACTGGAGTCGCGCGTTCGTAAAGCACGTGCTATCAGCGATTACCATGAAAGGCAGATACAGAGACACCTTCGAGCAGCAAAGCTAGACAATTCGAGGAAAGCTCGGCGGCGATTCGATGGGCATATGAGTGGCTAAGTCGTCAATAATGTGTGCTGAGGGTCGTCATCTGCTATGTTGGACCTCGAGCTGTGTTTCATAGCATGGAGGTGTTGTTGGAGTTTTATCTGCGAATTGAATGCTTTGAAGACCAACGTGTCATTCCCAGCCTTTTGAGCTCAGTGGCTATCAACTCCCGTTTTAAATTTTACTCCTCATGCTAGACCACTTCTTCGCGATGAGCATGAACCTCATTCAACGATGGGTGACCGAATTTGCTACAGGACCCTCTTCTCAGTACACTCATTACGTGGACAGGATCTCATCGATGAGCGCTTCCACAGCATCCAAATCATACGAGATTCTAATTATACATACTGCAGCATTCTTTAGATCTCTCTCATATTTGGAATCGGAGGGCTGACCATTCTTGTCAGCCTGAATCTTGAGAGGGCTGTCGGCTACTTCCAGCGGCGGTACAAGAAGGGCCTCTACCAACAAGTGAGATGGCAGCTGGATTATACGCTTCAGTTGCAGCGTATGGCGTTTTAAGAGGCTGGGTTTGGATTTTGGGAGGGTGAAGCCAATGATGTTCCCACGACTGTAGACAAAACTCAGAAGATCCAAGTGAGTAGCCATCCTGTCTCCCCTTCGCTTATCGCATACAGTCACAATTCGCAAGGATGGTCCTAATCTCTCGAACCTATTCTAAACAGCATTGGAATGGGTTGAGAAGCATCCGAGCATATGTGGCAAAACCAGCAGCCCGAGGAAAGGTATATCAACACGGAGCCAGGCAACGGAGCATGACAGAAGACAGCAGTGACGTGGTGGAGAGGAGAACACTCTAATTCGACTATACTCTTGATGAAGTATTCCAGCCATCTGCAAAACCACGAGTGTGAATTGGAAGGTTGGGCAAAAAAAAAAAAAAGAATATGTGCGTAAAGCCTCCTCTCGGACTTCTTGCCATCTCGCCTTCTTCCTTCCAGGAAACAGCAAAATGCCTATGCATCCCACTAAAGACTCATAGAGAGAGATGCAGAACAAAGCAATAGCACACAGCCTAATCAACCTATGTTGCCAGTACTACCCCTTTCGCAACCATTACCCCTATCGACCTGACATCCGAAGATACTCCGCGAAGCGAAGCGAGTTCCCAATATCCTCCTGCGACAGTTAATCTGCTAGCCGAAGTGAGTTCCCAATGTCCTCCTGCGACAAATTCTTTACTAACCGAAGTGAGATCTCAGCGTCTTGCTGCAACAATTCTTTATACCCACAGGACAAGCACGCACTCCATGCTTCAAGAAGAGAATTCCAGGTGATCTGCTTTTTATCTAGTGTATTGTTGGTTATTATTACAAAGTCAAGGGCTTAAGCATCAATGCCGAAGCATATTGAATAGAGAGAGCCGTGAGTTTGCGTCCCAGATGTAATTAACTCGTCGGGTCTGCCAGAGTCACGATTCTGCAGCTACCAAGTCCATCCCTCGAACGGATCAATCTATCCCAAAAGCTGGTGCTTTCAATTTCTCCTACTCTCGAGCCAAATCCTTCATTAGCTCTTGAAACAGACCAAGAGAGAGCTCCGTCTTCCCGAAAGATCCCAGTGTCTCGTCCTCTGCAAGATCAGTCTCGTCCGCGATTGGTGCCGTCCATTCGAGGTGCTTCTTCGGAAATTGAGCGTCTAACATGCTCCAGCCCTTCGCTTGATTACCGGGCTCTCCAAGGGAAGGTGATTGTCGAGGAGTGGAGTTGGAAGCGGAAGATTCGTGGGGTCTTTTGTTTGGTGATGAAGTTGACGGCACTACTGGGGACTCTCGGAGCTGCAACATCGTGTTTGCCGCCTCTAATCTTGCCTTCTTCGCTGGTGGTTCTTCTGCTAAACGTTCAGCTTGAGCCCTTGCCTAGGTCAGTTTTAGTGAGGACTTACCAGCTGCATCCGTCTTCTGAGTACTCTTTCGGAAGGCCTCGACTGTTTGATAAACAGTAAAGAGTACTTCGTGCATGTAGTCCACCGTCCAGTTATGGCATCCAGCTTTTGCCTTCCGGATATCCAAGAAAGCCCGAAACACTTCTTCTGGTGAGCCATCTGCGCAGACCTTCTGGACTTCCTCGTAATCAACCAAGTGTCCAAGACCTCCACGCATGGCCAAGAAAACCCAAAACTCCAACACGGACACCAATTTTCTGAGGGTATACAAGTCAAGAGACTGGTTTCGTGTGAGATAGTCAGATGTCTGGCCCATCATGCGGTAGACCTGCATTTCCACGCGAGCATAAGCTCCATTTGGCTTGCAGTCAAGGAACTTTGACAAGGCTTGGGTTCTGTGGCGGTCATGCCAGGTGCTTTTTAGCGTACACTCTAAGTGTACTGCTGTTCGCCATTCCTCAGGGTATTGGAGATCTTTAAGAAGATCCCGGACGAAGTTCGTCGCTCTGGAACTTTCATCTTCAGAATTCATGGTTGTGGTAGTTGTCGGCGCGTTGATGTGTCGCAGTTTTCAAAAGTGTGTGGTGTGCTTGGAAGGTTTGACGCAGGTCGTGTTGATTTTAACTTCGTGTACGCTTTGCCTTTGCGTGTAATTCTCCTTCGCTTCTCCCATGGCATGGACAAGGTTCTCTCCTTCAAGTCGGCATCGGAGAGGATTCACCTTCAAATTACGTCAAATTTTCCACAATGGACGCCCGTATCAACCTCCACCCTTCTTGATACTTCCTCGTCTCTATTTTCTGTACAACAAACGATGTCCTGCCTCCTTCCAATAACACAATTTGACGACCTACCTCTGCTTTCCACGATACATGGGGCACCCTCTCAGCAGTCGTGCACCCTCTCAGCAGTCGTCATTCCAATCCGCAAAACAAAACCAGAAATCACAATCTGCATGATTGCAAACATCAAGCCGTAGCCCATTGCGGATTTTACCAGTACAAGAAGCGGAGTATAGAGTAGAAGAAACAGCTAGTTGGGGCCTACTTTTCGACCAATTCGAGGAAACATGTCTCTATCCTCCACCATGGATCTATATTTTGCTGTGTGAACAGCTGCAGCAGATATTGTTTCCTGGTCTAAGGCTGTTAAATGGGACGCGGAAAAGTTCTCCGGAGCGGGACTTCTCTACCATGGCGCAGTGCGAGGACCATATCTCAAGTTGCGGGGAGCATACTCAACAAATTGCCGATACATCTGACTGATGATTACGAGGACTACGCCTGTCTGGATGATGTTGAGCCAAATTACGTTTCGAATCGGGGCTAGTTGAGTTTGAGGCGATAGAAATGGATCGAGGATTTTTCTTCAACGGCATCTGCGAGGATTGATCCCGTAGTCCTCCGGGAGAAGAAGTGCTTCAAGACCACTGGTCGTGTCAATCAGCATACCGCGTACGACCACAGCCGTCCTATCTACCAAGAGGGGAATACAGGTTGATTACGAGGTTGGGTGGATAGATGGGATATAGGTACTGTACTTTTTGGCGTGGTATCCTTTGAGGTACAGAACGGTCTCGGTGATGAGGTATCGTTTGGACAACAGGTGAAAATCATAACTCAAGTCTGGAACCCAATATGGCAGTTTGTGTCTTCGAATGAAGGTTGGGATGCGCAATCTTTTAAGATGCTTAAGTTCTTTGTGTCTTGAATGATAGAAAAGGCAGTCTGGAAGTAATATTGCTCCAGCGAAGCGTTGTAGTCTGGCCTTACGAGTTGGGGACACGAGGAGACGCCTAGAGCCCCGTATACCTTGTCCCTCTGATCAATTGCCAGGTACCATTTGAGTTTCGAAAGCAATTGCCCGAGCTGTTGAAGTCCTTGACCCTGCTCCTTCTTCATTTCCCCAAATACTATGTGACTTTGAGAGTCCAGGCCACTGGTGTTAGTGTTCTGCAGCGTCAGAAACTGCGAACTGATACCACTCCATGACAGACCTGCCGGCGATGACCTTGATTTCACTGGCAAGGCAAAGGTCCTGAACTACTCAAAAAAAATCCCACCAGGATCGTTGCATAATGTCAGCCGAGTTTTTCAGCTCTAGATCTGTAAAGGATCGTGCTTGGAACCCAGACCAAGGATCAGGTTTTGTAACCCCGAGCGCCTCGAAATCGAAACTTGAGAGAAGTAGGGTCATTTTTATAGAGCCCGTAACATCCTGACAAGCAGAAATTGGTATTTGTCTCCTCTGAGCCAAGCCAGATGAGAACTTCCTGGGCGAGGGAGCAACTCTCCCGTATAAATCCCACCTGCTGCTCTCGTTCAGCTCAGCCCAACTGGTTGATATGTGTCGCATCTACCCAGAAAACCAGAATACGCTCTGGATCCCGTAGATCCAATAAGCAGGAGTACAGGGTGGCGGCCACTTCGAATTCTTTGGCGTTGCAACGAATGGTGCGTTTCTTCCTTGCATCCCCCAAGCAATAAGAGACTGCACTATAGTCCAGAAGAGAGCCTTTGGAGTAGACAGCTAGGAAGCAGTCGAGGGAGTCTTGTTTCAATCTTGCTGTCAAGCTGAGGAGTAGGATATGTCGCCGATCCGAGGCTGGACGACTCGCCAGGTCGAGATTCTCAGGGAGATTGTGCATCTTGCTTGACTTTCTCGCCGAACGATGAGCGAAACGAGCGAAGACTGCATTCATAAAAGGAATATAAGGTAGAGAATCTGGACCTGGAATATGGAATGGCTCGTTGGTGTGTGTCAGCTCAGCTGTACCTCGGCGTCTTGTCCCAGCCCAACTCCCATCGTCACAAATCAAACAAGTTATCTCACTTGTAGTTGGCAGCTTCAGACTTGCATTCAACGCTCACTATTTTTTGTATGTTGCATCCAGCAATTCTCAGATGCCCCACTGCATGTATCTTCTTCAACATGAAGAAAGCCCAAGGACATCGACAACTTCCTCCCAGATAGAAACGAGTCAAACCGTCCAGTACATACCCTGGCGCCATCTCCATGAGAAACTACCCTACAATAAAGTCTGCATCCTCTCAGAGAGTAAGAGTATTTCTCAGAATATTTCAATTTTCATCAAGCTCTTGAGCCAAATCCATCAATCTCTGCATCCGATCTCGATACTTCCTCGCCTCGGTCTCCACTTCCACCAGCTCTATTTTTGAAGCTTTCTTCTTTTCCAGAAGATCCGAGACGGCGCGAAGAGCCTCCCGCTTCAATTTTGCCACCTTCTGGATTTTATCCTCTTGTCTGAGAAAATCTGCTGGTGTCCAATCTTCTGGCTCCAAACTGTCCAAGTCCGCCAGTTGTGCTTCTCTGTCAACATTTCGAAAACGTGTCTTTGCCTTCTCTGCCGCCTCTTCTATCTCTTGCACTGCCATCTGCTTCTCCGTGACCTTTACTTCCATTGCCTTCAGGTCTGTCTCAAACTTGCGCACTTTTGCGAAAAGCCTTTGAAAACGTGAAGGTTCGTCATTGACTTGCGGGTCGTTAATTGGAGAATTTTGTGTCTGCGATCTTCCCTGTATTTCTGAAGAGGGACTTGTTGAAGGGATGCTCTGAGGAGCTGATTGGGCTGGTTGCGCTTCCGGAAATGGGGGATGGGCATTGGACCTAGCAACCGGCCGTGGCGAGGCTCCATACAAACTGTGAGTGTCCTCGCGGTTCTGGGTATTGTTTGGAAAGCCTGGTCGCGGAATTTCTTGTTTTATGGAGACTAGAATGTGTCAGTTTCCTTCTCGAAGGTGACGCAGAATTGGAAGTGCCAACCTGCTAGTCTAGCGTGATCACCTTCTCGACGAACTTCTTGAACCATCTCGTAAATCGTGAAACGCATATCGCACATAGCCATCTTTGTCCATTTGTCGATACCAGCTCGCCCCTTGTGGACATTGATGTAGGCTCGATATACTTCTGCTGGAGATGCACCGCTTTCCTGTAGTGCTATCACACCTTGATAATCTTCGTGCTGAAGCAATCTTTGCAGCTTTCCAGCCATTATCAAGGAGCACCAGAGCTCCAATGCACAAGTGAGTTCGTTCAGAATCAGGTAATCGAGCTCCTCACCCGGGGCGAAGAAATGCGAACTTTGAGCGGTGTGGCGGTATATTGAAATCTGATCCCAAACCCATCCGTGATTGCAGTATTCTTTAACGTATCTCCTCCAAATTTTCTCTTTGAAGTCATCGTCCTTGGTATTGCGGATCATGGAGACGTAGTGGCTTGCTTCTGCTATTTGCTCCAAGGTGGAGAGCGTACCAAGCTCTTCATGGAGATCGCGAGCGGCGGCTACGACTCGCCTCAACTCGTCGCTGCGTGCCATTATTGTGGTCCTGGGCAAATGTTGAGTTGCACATTAAGTTGAGGAGCTTCTTTGAATGACTGTGGTCAAGATTGTGAGAAGATGATAGAAGTTGGGAGAACGTGGTGTGGCTTCGAGGACTGGAGGCGAATTTGTGTATTAGAGCCGGTATCAAACGGGTACCTGCGCTCGCGTCAGATGTTATCACGAAGAAGAATGCTCCTACCTAATCAAAAGCCATTGAGTGGAAGCCTACGCTAAATCAAGCTTTCTCCGTGTACCAAGGTGAAGTCAATTCCTATTGTGGGGACGAGGGTGATCGAGAAAGCGAAGCGGCAGCACAATGTCATGGTAAAATGAAGGCAGCGCTCAACCTCGAGACAAACGTAACTGAACGTGGTTACGAATAAGCCATTCACCAATGACTGCCACCACGATCCTCGTGTTACCAGTCAAGCGAAACTTATTTCAGTCTTCTTAAAGTGATATAAAGGACATCAACAACTTCCCACCACCTTCTGCCCCGCTCGGTTTGCCCAAGTATGACGCCGCTACCACTCTCAACAGACTCCGTGATTGGATGTTTGTTGCATGGCAATACTGCCGCAAAGGTCGTAGACTTTAAACATGGAATGATTGATGATTTCATTATTGTACAGATTGATACCTCAAGACGCCCAGACGCTTCCATTCCCAAAAAGACTGATGAAGCTGTTGCAGCAATCCTCTCCCAGGTTTACATGCCTTTTGAAAACACCTGCCAATTTTCAGGACATCGTGATGTTTGCGACGTAGAACTATATCTGTAGTCGAAGCAAAATCAATCAGCATATTCGTCACCACTTCAACGGCACCAAAGCTCGCTTCTCAGTAGGCAGCTCCGGGCGACCAGCACTTAGAATTGCCGCTGCAACACCCAGCCGGCAAGGTGTTTCAAGTTGCACGTTCCCCAAAAGGACAACGGAGAAGAACAATGGAGCCGAGATTATTGAACTTACGAAGATTGAACGCTTCTCCGTTTCAGATCTGGTACCTCGAGCATATTCTTTCTGCTTCCCGGCCGTGGCGTGCTGGCCATAATATCACCAAAAGACTTCAAAGGTTTGTTTGGATATTGTTGATCATAAAATATGCTTGAATGTGACTGATATTGATTGGTAACTGATCCATCGCAAGCTTGTAATGTTGATTTCCTTCCGAAGCACATTGTGAAGGCAGCTGCTGGCATGTTCTTCTGTCCGCTTTGTGAAGTTTCTCAGACGATCAATATAATCTCACTGGGTTCTGGATGATGAATCGATATTTTCTTATATGCTAATGGCACGAGACGTCTTTTAAGTAGGCAGACACCAACAGGCTTCAAATTGGGCATGACTGATCCTGCGCTTCCGCTTTGGGGCATCACATGCTCAGCCCACAGCTTTGTGCCAATGAGCAGACACCTTTCGCGAAATTTATATTGCTTGTGGCTGAATCCAATATCTTGTGACATGTATCTGATTACGAGCTTACGTACAGCAAGGCGGTGCAGAGGTTGGTGGAGCAGCCATTGCTGGAAGGTTTAGCCTGAATAGGGGTTCAAGCGAAGTGGGAGGATTTGCCAACAGCTGCACTGGGGATGTCATGAAGTGGAGCTGTCGAGTGAAATATGACTAGAAGGTCAAAGCCTGGTTAATTCACGGAATGGGCGCAAGAGTGTGACACCATGAGCAGAATGCAAGTTCGTAGTAATGGAAAACATTTAAACTTAATGCTTATGGTAAAGCTTTAAGAGCCGTCGAC
>Ga0302140_10013031_pt1 | contig 10182 bp, 11 predicted proteins | sample I_Bog_E1_1_FD_202095 | JGI IMG/M metagenome (GOLD analysis project Ga0302140, IMG submission 202095) | Peat permafrost microbial communities from Stordalen Mire near Abisko, Sweden - I_Bog_E1_1 | ecosystem: Environmental > Terrestrial > Soil > Wetlands > Peat | place: Sweden: Abisko, Stordalen...
GCAATTTTGACCCATGCTGCTACGGCCGAAAAGTTTGAAGAACTGGGCACGAAGATTGCAGAGATCCCCTTCACGTTCGAAGCAAGGAAATTGAGCTGTGTTACGCGAACACATTCTGGCAGAACTGTACTGATCTGCAAAGGTGCGTTTGAAAAAGTGCTGTCCGTCCGTGCCTCTGTTCGATCAGATTGTGGGGTTCTCCAAATCAATGATCAACATTACCTTGATCTCAGGAGAAGAGTTCAAAGATTTAATGCAAATGGCTATCGAGTGGTCTTAGTGGCAACGAGAGATATTTCAAAGAGCTATGGAGACGATGCTTTCGACTTCCACGGGCTCGACACGGATTTGACAGCGGAGGGTCTCCTAACATTTCTGGATCCACTTAAGGATGATGCAAAAGCTTCAGTTGCTCGTCTGCAAGGCCTTAGTGTAGATACTCGAATTCTTACAGTAAGTGCCGGGAAATGAGCTTTTATTGGAGAGTCCCCATTCTCTACGGACAAGATTTCCTGGACAATGCTAACAACGCCACTTCCTAGGGCGATAATCTGGGTGTTGCTTTGAAGATCTGCTATAATCTTAATCTTATTCAGGAAATGGATGAAGATTTTCCCCGAGCTATCACCGGATCCGAGCTAGCAAAACTAGAAGTGGCAGATATGGGTGACTTTCACCAAACGATCAAACACTACAAAGTGTTTGCAAAGCTCACCCCTATCAAGAAAGGACAGGTAATCGATGGCCTGAAGCTTCAAGTAGAAGTTGTTGGCATGCTTGGAGATGGCGTTAACAATGCCATTGCATTGAGAAAGGCAGACGCTGGCATATCTGTTCACACAGCCACCAACGTTGCCAAAGATTCTGCCGACATTCTGCTTATGGATAAAAGCCTTTTTATCATCACTGAATGCGTCGTTGTAGGACGAATAATTCAAGGCAACACGTAAATCTTCCTTCCGTGCTTTGCATACCTTCCTTGGTCCCAATTCCTCAATAGGATGAAATATCTGAATATGGCGGTTGCATCGAGCTTCGGTAATGCCATCAGCATCTTAGCTTCTACTGCATGGCTCCCATTCAGTGCAATGAGTGCAACACAGCTTTTGGTCCAGAACCTACTTTTCCATATCTCCCTATCCACGCTTCCTTGGGACACAGTTGACGAAGACTATCTTGAGGCCCCTCAACCATGGCGAATCTGGGACATTCTCAGATACATTGTCCTCATTGGACTGATAACAAGTATTATTGACTTCGCTACATTCTTCCTCAACTGGTTCTACTATGGTCTCCGATCTGGCACAGATCCTATAGTCACCAAGACCTTTCAGTCTAACTGGTTTCTTCAAGGAATTTTAAGTCAAACCCTCATGGTCCACATTCTACGCACTGGCAAGATCCCTTTTGTGCGAAGTCATTGCTCCAGATCGGTCTACCTTTCCACCATTCTCATCTCGGTAGTAGGCGTTCTGACCGTCTACATCCATCCTATTGTGAACGCATTAGAAATGGTTGGCCCGAAAGGAATGTTCGACTTGATCCTCTTAGGACTGTTAGCTGGCTTTGTGGTGGTTCTTCAATTGTCCAAGATGCCATACATCAAGCTATTCAGGAGATGGTTATAGAGGAGTTTCTCAACGGTGGTATCTTGCGTTTTGTCATGGGTGGGCAAAGCTCATTGGTTTATTTCAAATAAGATGCCACTAAATATTCCCTTTGGAGCCCTATAGGCGGAGATTAAGATGCCAATTTCCTCCCAATGCAGCATCTTGCATATATTGTGCTCATTGCGCGGTGTATTGATTGGCCCACGGGGTGGCCGAACTGCTCACCGAGTAGCTGGCGGCAGAAGTTCATGCAGATGTAGACCCCGTCAGCCCTACGATTCGGGAACATGATCGAACGGCACATCTCCACAACCTCGCTCGCACATCTCCATCCCCAGATTATATCATCTAAGTCAATATCTCAACCTACAAACATCTCTTTCATATGAGTTAAGGTTTATGAGGTGAGAAGCCAACTGGAATGACCATACTCGAGAAGGAAGCACTGACAAAGGTACAAGAGCTGCACCTGCAGTGTCCCACTTCACGAAGTTGCCTTCACAACGACGACAACCAGTATGAATGACGCGAACCCGCCTCCATGGACCGGGAACGATCCGGCTAGGGTAGCGCAACGAGGGGGGCCACTCTCTGTTACAACCTCGAGACCCCAAATCGATGGGAGCACTGCTGGCCAATACCAATACCCGGCAGCAGACCAGAGCTTTGCACAGCCACGCTCGTCGCCCCCTTACCGAACCGTTAGCTCTCCGTATCCACCACCGTCCCCTGCACAACGGGGCACCGCTACGAGAGCTTCCTCGGGCGACGTGCCAAAGTCGGCTGGCTATACGGACGGCGGTTTGCGTTTTCTGAAGGGTAGTAATGGTGATAAGAGTCCGTCCTCCAGTCGGAATGACAAGCTGGCGAAGGCCAAGAGAAGGCACTCGCATGAGTCGAAGATCAATAACTATACGGAGTGTGGAAGACATGGAGATGATTGGTTGTTTGGAGGCTTCTCTGTGTCTGACTCGGTCAAGAAGTTGTGGGAGAGAGACAGGAAGTCTTGATTGAGGGGGGTTGAACTGGGGCCCGGAAGTATTGCTGTTTTGTTTTTGGTATTTTTGGAGTAAACTTCGTCTCAAGTTGTGGTACATATAGTATTTCTACTCGGCGAGGAGAAAAAGAGTTTCTCGCAAGGGGCACATGCCACAGTCTGGACGCATACCAGAAGGAAGCGTTGGCCACGTCGACTTGTTATTTCTCTGTCACAATTCAGATTGTCCCTCGTGGAGATCGGTACATAATGTTTAGCATAAATAAGATGACGATTTTCAAATTGGTAAATAAGAAAACGAAGTTCGAGAAGGACTTGTGGTCTCATCCCCCTCCCGCGGCTGTGGAGGCAAAGGCTCGAGGCATTTTCGAAGTCGTCTTCGTCGAATGGCCTCGAAAGATTGAAGCAATGAGAAAAGCTCCGAACTTTTGACCGCGAGAGGGGGTTTTATAGTCATGCCAAGACCTCGCTTGGAGGTGGCCCCCTTTCCTTCCCGTTCGATGCTTGCATGGGGAAGCTACCTTCCGAACTACGAAGTTGTAGCGAGCCATGCCCGAAGAAGTAGCACGAGACGATCACAAAGCCAACGTTGGCACCTTTCTTGATTTCACTTGTAACTATCTCCGCGAAACCGGGCAATCATCGGGCTTTGCAGCATTATTTCTACAGGACTCGAACAACCTTTTCTCCGAATTCCTCCTTACTTCTTTGTTTCCAGTTGAGCCTGCATTTCTAAATCGCTTTCCACCATTTCTCCAGCCTCAATTCCGCTCGTCTCCGGAAACAGCTGCTTATCCTCAGCTCTTGTCAGACCCTTGTCTTTGATCAATAAACACAACGCCAAACAGGACCCCATAAGAGGTACCCACACATAGAAGACACCTTTCGAGGCGCTCATATATGAATCCAGAACCTCGATCCGTTGACTTGTGGATAGGTCCGATGAGTTCGGTACCCGTAAAATGGATGCGAGGATAGAGTTCTTGATGCTTGCAGATAGCGGTACAGACAATGATTCCAGAGAATTGCGTAACACGTTTGAGAAGACAGCCGATGACAACGCCAACCCTAAGGAACCACCCAACGCTCGGAGGAAATTACGAGCGCTGATTACTACGGCTCGATCCCGCTTCAACGAATGTGCTTGAGCAGCTACAAGCGTAGGCTGGAAAACAAAGCCCACTCCTGCTCCTTCGAGGATAAGAGTGATGACAATCTGCCACTTCGGCGTAGACCTATTGAATAGCAGAACGAGACCACTGCCAAGAGTCCATAAAGCGTATCCACTCCAGATGATCTCTCCATATCTCTTTGTTCGTGACACGTACTGACCAGAAAGGATGGAGAAGATCGACTGGCCGACAACGAAAGGAATAGTCAGTATTGCCGAGAGGAGTGGTGAAAATTGTCTGGCGTTCTCGTAGTAGATTGGTAGGTAGTATAGATGCGAGTAATAAACGATTCCGAAGAGAAGGTTTTGTATCAGTATTGCGCAGACCGCTGGGATTTTGAAGAGATGCAGTGGCAACATAGGCATCACAGCAACTTTCCATTCCACGATGATGAAGAGGACCATGCAAATTCCGCCTAGCGTTATCATGGAGATGACCATCGGGCTATTCCACTCAAAGTAGGTACCGCCGCCAGAAATTGGAATGAGCAGGAGCATTACTGCCGAAGAGCTTAAAACGACTCCATAGTAGTCGATAACCTTGAGCTTAGTTTTCATGTCACCATGAATCTTGCTTGGAGGAAGAGTGAAGGCCACTAAGACACCCGCAACCACTGCCAGAGGGCAGATGCACCAGAAAAGGGCACGCCAGGTTGCCTTTTGAATGAACACAGCAGCTAGAAAGGGCCCAATGGTGTTTCCTAGGCCGACGCAACTTCCGAGTATCCCCTGGTACCTTGAAAAGGTGAGCGCGATTCGAGATTTGAGGCCTTTTGAACACTTACTTTCCACGATTTTCAAGCGTTACTATGTCCGACACAATCATCATCGCGAGAGCTGTGATACCTCCATTCCCAACACCTGATATTCCTCTAAAAGCATAGAGCTGAGGGCCAGTTTTCGTGAAGGAGCACAGTAGATCGCCAAGTGCCAGCAACCCAACAGAGGAGAGGAACACAACCTTTCGGCCTAGTATGTCAGAGAGACGCCCGTATAAAACCTGAAATACGGTGTTTGCGATTAGACTCGACGTTCCAGCCCATGAAATCGTGGTTGCTGCATGCAAATCTGCTCCGATGGTTGGCAAGGCTATCCCGATGGAATTTTGATCAATGAATGATACGAGAAGAGCAAAGGAAAGACCCGAAAAGACGATTATAAGCTGCGCTTTTGGGAGAATGTTGGTATCGATTCGAACCAGGTCATTGCCCGACATTTCGAGTGCATTGTTCGAGGGAGAGAGTGCTCAAAGTTGATAATCGAGAGACAAACTTGAAGAAAGATAGCTCGAGGAGCAATTCACTTTTCCTCCTCTCAGGGCAGATTTGAAGCCGAAAGAGAGAAAAGTTTTCTCTGCTGAGTGAAGGCATTGACAGGGAATAGAACGGCTATGACGGCCCCATCGTAGATCGCTGGATCTAGGAACCACATTTTGACAGGAGCTGACAGCCAATCTGGCTGATAGAAGCATTTGCTAGCATCCAAGAGGCGTCCACGCTTTCACGGATGCGGCATACTGCTATCACAGTTCCGTGCTCTGGTTTCAAGGTTCCGTCGCCTTGCGATGCTTTCTTCGGAGCACCGCCGCGGCCATTCTTCTGATCTCCGACCAAAAGTGGCGACAAGAATGGGTGTGTCTCAGGAGCGAATGTTGCGAGCTGGGAAGCATGGAAGACTATTGACCCAAGGTCGAGCTCGAATTTGCTCCCAATAGTGAAGATGGGCGGCACTTGGTAAGAAAGACCAAGACTGACGAGCATAATAGCATTTACTTTCGAGAAAGTGTGTAGAAGTGCTTAGGAACAGACAAGCATGCTTTGTGATCCTGAGGTCCTCCCAGCCATGGAAAGATGGTGGATATGTCTTTACAGTTACGATACTTTGCAGGACGTGTAGTTAGGCGTCCGATAGCTTTGGCCACTTATGTGTCGTCCATACCGATCCCATCAACCTTTCCAAGAAAGTCTCCCTTAACACCTTTCAATAGCTCATTGATGTCCACCGTTCCAGCAGTCAAATACCGCTCACTTACTCCCACATTGACGCGTTGCGCTAGCAAGCTCTTCAGCTCCCCACGCAGCGCACCCAATTCTCCCTTGGTCAAAGCTCTTGCCTCTTTTTCCTTCAATTTCCTTCCGGTGCCCCTTCCCTTCCTCCCACCGCCTGAAGCTTCAAACTCCTCACTATCATAATCAACGCCGAGCTCTTCCGCTGCGTTCTTCACCCAGTCATCATCATGCCCCTTCCTTTCTTTCGCTAGAGCACTATCTGCAATTTTCTTTGCTAGTGTAACCCTTGGCTTTAATCTTGCAACCACTTTGCGGTCCATATCCAGAGATCTCATATAGTACTTCGATTTGTTGCCTCCTCCAACAATGGCGTTCTGTGCATGAACTTTGGCTACGAGCCGGCGCATTCCAACAACTTCTTCGGGTGCACAAATCAATATGCTAGTCCCAGAAGCTTCTGCTCGTGCCGTTCGTCCTGATCTATGGACATACATATCTGCCGCTCGAGGCAGGTGGTAATGTATAACTAACTGTACACCTCCAATATCTAGGCCGCGAGCAGCTACATCGGTTGCAACAAGAATCGAACTCGTCGACTTAGGCGACGAGAAACGCTCGATCGATCTCATGCGAGCTTTTTGAGCCATTTGGGAATGCAGGGCGATTGCTGGAAGGTCGAGGGTTTGTAGCATAGGGGTAAGTCGCCGAACAGAGTGGATGGAGTTTGTAAAAATCAATGTCCGTTGATTTGGATGATATAGAAGGAGGGCATACAAGTAAAGATCCTGGAAACTTGTTAGTGAATGGTTTGAAACTTTATGCAATTGACAAACCTTCTCAGTCCCAGCACATTCGACCATCCCTTCTTTCAATTTCTCTGCCATTTGTGATACTGGATTGACATCAACGAATTTTGGCTTATCCTCGCGGAAATTGAGCTTCTTAAGGAGATACTCCATCGATTCGCTTTCGTCCATTAGGCCTTGCTTCCCTTTTCCAACCAGTTTCTGCTGCAATCCTTTATGGAAAGTGGCTGAGAATACTAGAGTTTGCCGAGCAGGCAGCCTCTCCTCGTCATCCTCGTCGGGATCTTCCTGTCGATCTAGAGCGCTGAGAATTTCCTCGGCTTCTTTGAAATGGCCTTCGGTCAAAAGCCTATCAGCCTCGTCAATGACCAAAAATTTGATTCCCTTGAATGAGGCTGTCAATTCTTTGCTCCCACTCATGACTTCCCAGAGTCGTCCTGGAGTTCCGATAACGATATCGGCCTTGGCAAGCTGACGCTGCTGCTTCTGGACTGATAAACCACCAGTAACAGCAGCCACGTAAGGGGCGTTTGAAAGTCCTTGGCATAAAGTCGTGATATGTTCTGTCAGCTGATGTGCCAATTCCCGAGTCGGCGACAAAATTAAAGCTGTGGGCGGTCTCGAAACCTTCTCTTCATCCACAGCCAACTCTCCATAGGCGTCGATCCAGCTCTCAAGTATAGGTATCCCAAATGCTATTGTCTTGCCAGAACCTGTGGAAGCTTTCCCGACAACATCATGACCTGCAAGAATTTCCGGTATAGCAGCAGATTGAATAGGCGTTGGCCTCGCAAAACCCATCTTCGACAACGCTGAAAGGGTATCGGGAGAGAGGTCCAATTCTTCCCATGCGGAGACGTCAGTTCCTTCTTCTGAGCCATCTGCTTCGAGAGCCTTGAATACATTGGATTCGAGTTTGCGAGCTTTCGACTTCTCTTCATTTGTGTCTTGCTTCTTGACTTTCTCTTTCTTGGTCTTCTTCTCCTTCACTGGTTTTGTTGGGGCCAAGGTTTCGGGCTGAGCATCTGCCATTTCTGAAGCCTGGTCATCATCGCCAAAACCCTTGAATTCGTCCTCATCATCGATTGTTTGCGCTACTGCTGTCACCTGGAAAGGGTGAGCCTTTGGTCATTGAGCCCCCAGTATTACGTACAAATTTGACAGTACCTCCCTCGCGGATGACTTCTACTCCCTCTACTTCTTCTAGGCCAAAAAATCCTTCCGCATCTTCAAACATATCCGGCATCTCGACCTCATTCCATGGTAGCGCATCTAATGCTACCGGTCTTTTCTCGAGCTTCGTGGGAGCATTCTGCGCAGGGTCAATCTTCTGTCGCTTTTTGGACCGTTGACTCGTTTTCGGCACGGGTCTAGCCCGCTTCTTCTGTTCCGGGGCCATCATCCGTCTGCGGACGCCGTGTATCGAGGGCTGGATGGGTTGATGAAGGGATTTGTTTTCCAGGTATCCAGCAGTTTGCCGACGAAGTTGCACGAGAATTTCTATGCAGGGATTAGCCCCACCATCTTAGCGCTCCCGCCCCCTGTCAATCTCCTAGCGAGGCGAGACAAGACGCACGCCTTCGAGACTTTCTCTTCATCCCGTCTACAGTCAGACCTGGATCTCATGCCATTTGTGCGAGGCTTTTCCCGCTTCAATGGAGTAGCTGAGACATATGTGTAGCTGTAGAACGATCTCTATTCAGCAATTTTGAACACCAGAGACAGGTCAAGTGGCCAGACGTCAGTCTCGAATCCATGTCCTTAGCATCCCCTCTGGTGCCTTACTGTCCGTCGGGAGCTGTGTCTGCACTTGTATTTTGTCTTTTCCAACTACATTTATGCTTGCGCTCGAAACCAGTAGATGGTTGCAAATTGCAGTGCATATTGAAAGCATCTCGGAGGCCGATGCGGAGCCGCTTCTGCACCTCCCCTGCAAAATACCTTCGTACAGAGATCGCGGTCCTTAACGGCACCGACATTACGAATCTAGGTGGTTTCTCCTTCGAGCTCGATTTCAGAATTATCTATGGGAGCGTCTTTTCCTGCCATAATTTCTTCTTCCAATCAATCTTTCTTAGAATGTCACTCTCTCAATACTTACACGGCATACATTCTCACTTGCTTTCTTCGTCTTGTGCTTCAAAAGCTGTCTAGCAAGTGCATAAACGTGGACCATCATCTAACCAATCACACGAAAACCCAGAACAGATATCCGCAATTCCAAATGGTCAACCACTTTCTCGAGCATCCTCAGAAGCTCCTTGGTCGGTTTTCAGCAAGAAAGAGACGGTGCTGATTGTCATACTTGGAAGTCTGGCAGCATTCTTGTCTCCTTTGGCAGCCAATATATAGTACGTACTCTGAACTCCTCAGCGCCTTCGGTTTCCTGCCGAACAGTAATTTGACTATTAAAAATTTGAAAGCCTTTTGGTTTTACCTGGCGTTAAGATCCAAGCTATCTGCGTACTTACATCTAAACAGTTACCCTGCAATCAATAACCTTTCCCACGATCTTGAAGTGTCATACAACCTAATCAATCTTACCATCACTGTCTACTTAATATTCATGGGTCTTGTGCCTACAGTGGTAGGCTCCATTTCAGATGTTGCTGGCCGACGGCCTGCCTATCTCATTTGCTTCACCATATACATAGCAGCCAATATCGGCCTGTCGCTCCAGGACAGTTATGCAGCTCTGATGGTGCTGCGCTGTCTTCAAAGCAGTGGAAGTAGTAGCACTGTAGCCCTCGGGAATGCCATGGTAGCAGATATTGCCACAAGTTCCAAGAGAGGGTCATACATTGGCTTTGCTTCGGTTGGTGCACTTGTCGGTCCGGCTGGTAATACTGCCTCTATGTTTATACCACAATGCAAGTTCTCCCTCGTTCTGTGCTGAAAATGTCATCTAGTTGGACCCGTCATCGGCGGTCTGCTCAACCAGTTCCTAGGCTGGCGCGCCATCTTCTGGTTCCTTGTCATTCTGTCTACCATCATTTTCCTGATATTCGTTCTGGTACTGCCGGAAACTTGTCGAGCAGTCGTTGGAGATGGTTCAATTCCTCCTCAAAGCTGGAGTATCTCACTTCTTACATATTTTAAGCAACGGGAGCAGCGGAACAAAGGAGAGGTTCCAGCACCATTACCGCCTCTCGCTCGCAAACCTATCAACTTGCTTGGGACCCTTGAATCATCTTCTCTAAGGAGAGTGGCTGTGTACTGCTCTATGTTGGCTTGTTATTCGGAGGCTTCTATACGGTCACCGCATCGATCCCAGCCAACTTCTTGAGGGTGTATCATTTCAACTCAGTAAAAATCGGGCTTTGCTACTGTAAGTAAAGCTGACAAACTGCGCAATCAATCTTTAAATTTAACCCTTCCTCCAAGTACCCTTTGGTTTCGGCTCCATGACAGCCGCAATCGTAACCGGCAAGCTCCTCGACCGCAACTTCGCCCGCCACGCTCGACTCCTCGGCATCCCAATTACCACGAACCGACAATCCTCCATTCGGACCTTCCCCATCGAGCGCGTACGTCTCGGAGTCGCCATCCCCCTCATACTCTCCTCGTGTCCCCTCATGCCAGCCTTCAG
>Ga0302140_10013033_pt1 | contig 10181 bp, 7 predicted proteins | sample I_Bog_E1_1_FD_202095 | JGI IMG/M metagenome (GOLD analysis project Ga0302140, IMG submission 202095) | Peat permafrost microbial communities from Stordalen Mire near Abisko, Sweden - I_Bog_E1_1 | ecosystem: Environmental > Terrestrial > Soil > Wetlands > Peat | place: Sweden: Abisko, Stordalen...
TTTGCCGCGATTGTTGGCCGGCGGCGTAGTCACCGGCTTGCGCGCCTGGCGCGGATTCACTAGCTGCTGGCAGAGCGCAGAGTCTTGGCCGCGGGCCAGCCCAGGCAAGGCGTCGCCGGCACGGCAAACGCGCAGCTTCATTGCGTCGGCCTCCTTGCCGCTGAGCAACTGAGTGCGCTCCAGGCCGCTTACCGGGTCCAGATCGAAGCGGTAGACGACATTTTCCGCCATCTTTTCCTTTCCATAGTCGAAGTGGCTCCAGGTGCAGATAAACGCACGCCCATTGGGTTCGGCCACGCCGGCGTATACCTGGGTCCAGTCCACGCCCGGAGGGCCGTTGGCGCTCCACAACGGCACTGCCTGGCCGCCGCGCATCCAACGGGCCGCCCAAGCGTGCGCGCGCGGGTCGTAGTAAAGGGCAGTGAAATAGGTGTCGGGCGAGCACTCGGCGCAGTTCTCATAGAGAGCCGTCAGTTCCTGGGGCTCGCCCTCGGCGAAGGTCATCCAGTCAAGCCAGCGCAGGTTCACGCCTTTCAGCAATAGCGTAAGCGCATGGTTGGTGAGCGAGACGCTCCAGATGGTGAACGTGTCGGCGTCGGGCGACGATTGCGGCGTGGCGCGATCGGCGGTAACCACCAGCGCCGCATCGTACTGCACTCCAATTTCGCGGATGGCAGTCCACTTTTCGACCGCCAACGAACGCGTGACCCACACGATGACATCCTGGTCCTTGTCGGAGTGGAAGTCCATCCAGCGGAAGGGATCGGCGGTCTGGCCATGGAGGGGGGTTAGGCCGGCAAGCAGGGCAAAATGCAGAACAGCAAAACGGCAAGGGAAAACGACCCGCATGGATTCAGGTATACCAGAGGGCGAACCGGAAAAGCCCGCAGGCAGTTGCCTGTTCTGGTTCGCAGCGGTTCTACAAAGATCGCCGCCCCTGCTGGGTCGAGCTTCAACCTGTATAAAATGTGCGCGGTAACGGAACGGCAAACAGTTGCTAAATTGCCGCTAGCAACTTCTCTGCCTTTGCCAGCTTCTCGTGTACCTGGAGCGCCCGAACGCGAGCCAGGGCTTGGAGTTTCCCAATGGCGTCAAAGACTCTATCCTTCGCGGAAAGAAGCTGCTCATCGAGGGCTTCATCATCCGTAATCGTTTCTTCCAAGATAACTTCCTGGCGCTCATCGAGCACTAAAAACCTTCGCACATTTCCTTTTACCTGGGCGACAAATGCCAATTCGCCTCTTGGTAATACCACCTTGAACTGGCCATCCTCAAATCCAGTAGTCCAGGTGAGTTTTCCTAGTTCCGTCTTTTCCTGAAGCTGTTCAATGAGTTTCAGGGCACGCTCGGATGAGGTTGAAGTGGGAGATGGCGGAGGCGATATCGTGAACGAACTTTCAGCATTCGGCTTTGGTGGAGGTGTGAGTCGGCCAAAACCCTTGTTTGCAATACCCTGCGGTTGTTCAGCCATTTTGCACCCCGCTCTCTACGTTTGATCGCAGTTGGCCGGATTGACCGGCCAGCACATCCAGTATCTCACCAGTCATTTCCAACAGTCGAATCTTTTCAGCCTGACTGAGAGAGCCCGCCCCTTGGTTAAGTGCATCTGTGACCAGCTTGAGGTCGATCTGCTTGTCTTGAAGGTGGTTCAAGTGTGCACCGATAAAAGCCTCGTGATGACGAATCGCCACAGCTAGCTCCGAACGCAAATCAGTCGTACGCAGTCGAGCTTCGGGCATCATCCCAATTTCGACATAACTATGCAACTCCTTGGCCATTCGTGCCAAAGCAGCAAAGTCAACCTCGGCATTGTGTTGCTGCACACTCTTTTCGGCGCGCACCGCGGCCGCCTTTGCGCCCGTGGCCTGCCAAATTGCCAAGACCGTCAACCCAGCCCCACAACACCAACTCCGGCGTTTGACCAGTCGAATCAATCGTGCAAAACCATACCTGATTTCTCCCGGAAAGAATAGCGCAGAATCCGGCAGTTTGGTTACAGCCCCAGCTTTGCCCACAGCGCGTCGACTTTGGCTTTCGTCGCGCGGTCCATTTCGATCATCGCGGGCCAGGGTCGTTCGAAGCCCTCGGCCTTCCACTTGCGCGTGGCGTCGATGCCCATCTTCGATCCATAGTTCGGCAGGCGCGAAGAATGGTCGAGTGAGTCGATGGGGCCCAGCGTGAATTGAATATCGCGCTCGGGGTCGATGTTGTTGGTCACGCGCAAGGTCACCTCGCCAATGTCCTGCACGTCGCAATCCTCGTCCACAACGACGATGCACTTGGTGAACATGGCCTGGCCCAGCGACCAGATGGCGTTCATTACCTTGCGTGCCTGGCCGGGATAACTCTTCTTGATGGACACCAGCATCAGGTTGTGGAAGACACCCTCGACAGGCAGATTGATGTCGACAATCTCGGGGATGGTGAGCTTCATGGCAGGCAGGAAGATGCGCTCAACTGCCTTGCCCATCCATGCGTCTTCCATGGGCGGCCTGCCCACAATGGTGGAGGCGTAGATGGGGTCCTTGCGGTGCGTGATGCAAGTGAGGTGGAAGACCGGATACTGGTCGGTCATGGTGTAAAAGCCTGTGTGGTCGCCGAAGGGGCCTTCGCTGCGCAATTCGCCCAGCTCGACGTAGCCTTCGAGGACGATCTCTGCGTGCGCGGGGACTTCAAGATCGACCGTCTCGCACTTGACGATTTCGACGGATTTGCCGCGCAGAAAGCCGGCGATCATGAATTCTTCCACTTCAGGCGGCGCGGGTACGATGGCCGAGAAAGTAGTTGCCGGATCGGTGCCGATGGCAACGGCAACTTCAAGACGCGAGCCTTTTAGATTGCCCATTGCGACTTGCGGTAATCCGCCGATGGGTCCGTCGGGAATGGTGACGGCGCCGCCCGCCGACTCGGCCATGGCTGCGACTCGAGCAACCAGCGGATCGGCCTCCGACGCGCCGGCGGCCGCGTTGCGCAGGCCTTCCCGATAATGCTCGGCAGCCACTTTCTGCCGCTGCCAATGCATGCCGGTGGTCTGGCCATCGTACACCTGCATGCGATACATGCCGATGTTGCGCTTGCCGGTGCGCGGGTCGCGAGTGTGCACGCAGGGCAATGTGATGAACCGTCCGCCATCGTGCGGCCAGCACTTGAGAATTGGAAACTGATTCAGATCGAAGTTGTCGCGCAAAACGACTTCCTTGCAGTGGGCATCTCTGGTGCTTAGCGTCTTGGGGAATGCCGCGGTGAGCGCGCCCAGTTGCGGCAGCATCTTCAACTTGTCGAGAAAGCCGCCCGTCGGCGCCTTCATATTCATCAGGCCCTTGATGCGCTCGGCAATCTCGTCGAGCCGCTCCACATTTAGAGCCATCGCCATGCGCCGCCGGCTGCCAAACTGGTTGATTAAGACCTTGTGGCCGGGATGACCCTTGATGTTCTCGAACAGCAGCGCTGGGCCGCCAGTTGGGTACTCCCCTGCTGCAGCCTTCTCACCGCCGTGCGCGCCGATCTTCGACACTCTGTCGGTGATTTCCGTAATTTCGAGCTCCGGCGAAACTTCTTCCTGAATGCGCTTCAGTTCGCCGGCTTTTTCGAGTGCAGAGATCCAATCGCGCAGATCGTCGTAAGCCAAAGGGTTTGCTCCCGTGCGGACGAGCCCGCACATCAACCCTTTAGCTTAAAGCGTTCGGGCGGGTTCGAGCGGAGGCCGAGTCAATTGAACAGCGTCAAGCGGAAATCCCAACCGCTTCCACTCGTCGTAGCCACCGCGCAATGGGCGCACGCGCTCGATGCCCAGCTTGATCAAGGTCATGGCGGTCTTGGCGGCAGTAGCCTCACTGGGGCAGGTGCAAAAGAGCACCACGTCGCGGTCGCGGGGAATCTCAAGATGCCGCGCTGCCAGTGAGTCGGGCGAGAAGTGCAGCGCGCCGGGGAGCGTAAACGGGTCCGGCAACAGTTCCAACGGGTGGCGCAGATCGACAATGTAAACCAGTTCTCCGGCATCGAGCTGCCTTTTCAGGTCTTCGGGCTCGAGACGCGCCTTGAGCAAATCTCGGAGGAAACGCCGGCGGCGCACGATGCGGGCAACAAAGAACCCGATAATCCCCAGAACCAGCAACAGGCCTGAGAAGCGGCCCACCCAGTTGAGCAGGCTGGGATCGCGCTTGAGAGCGTCGCCGAACAGCCTGCCTGCCGTGAGCAGCGCGAGCACCCAGACAGTAGCGCCGATCCCGTCAAAGAACAGGAACTCCCAGAAGTTCATGCCGTTCTCGCCGGCCACAGGCGGAGCCAGCGTGGCCAGGCCGGGCACGAACTTGGCAATCATCAGCGTGACCCCGCGGCGCCGGCCAAACGAATCCTGGGTGCGGCGGACGCAGATGGTCGGTTCCATCGACAGCTTGCACAGCAGGCGCAGTACGTGGTGGCCGTAGCGGCGTCCCACCAGAAACCACGTGCTATCGGCCGTGAGTGCTCCCATGACCCCCAGCAGCAGCGCAAGCGGGAAGCTCATCTGCCCCTCGGCCGAGAGCGCGCCGGCAGCCAGCAGCACGGGCGTGGCGGGTAGTGGAATTCCGAATTGCTCCACCAGAACCCAGGAGAAGAGCAACAGGTATCCGTAGGTCAATAGAATGTGTGTCGGCAGTGCCATGGAAGCGTCCTGACCAAGGTGCGGGGAATTCAGCCTGTGTTATCTCGCCCGCCAGCCGAAGAGGCAGCTGGTGAGAGCCGCGATATCTCATCCTATCCGATGTTTGAGGAGCGAAATCGCTTCAAGCAAAGACAAATGGCGGCCATACAGCAGAAAAGCCGCCCGAAGGCGGCTTTCTGCGTAAGACGTCGAACTGGCTGGTTTAGCGTGGAAGCCGCGGCGCGGAAAGATCCAGGCTGGCGGGAGCAACTCCATTCGCCGGGACGGCAACCCGCGCAGCCTGCTGGCTCTTGTTGGCAAAATAGTTGCGGTCGGAAAGGTTCTTGTAGAACGCGCCGGTCAACTCCGCGGCGCGGGGACCGAAGGTCGGCCTGCCGCCTTCCAGGAAGAAGACCGTCACCAGGCTGCCCTGCGGCGAATCCGCAAACGAGGCAAACCAGCCGAATCGTGTTCCATTATTCGAGCATGTTCCGGTCTTGCCGAATACCGGGAAATCGTGGAAGGCTGCGCTCAACCTGCGAGCGGTCCCATACTCCACCGCGCCGGCCATGCCGTCCTGCATTTCCGGAACATACTTGGCAATGTCCAGCGTCCGCTTCACTTTGGGTTCGAGGCCAAGCGCATCTTCCTGGGTGGCGGGGTGTTGCAGGTAGTAGAGGGTTCCGCCGTTTGCCAAAGCAGCCACATACGCGCCCAGTTGCAACGGGGTCAAGGACACCCCCTGCCCAAAGCTGCACATCCGGCCGACACCGCCTTCGCTTGCGGGCAGTTCCTGGTCAGGATAGACTCCCAGTTGCTCGCCGGGAATGTTGTAGCCGGCCAGCTCGCCCAGGCCAAACTGATTGGCATAGTGGCGCACACGCTCAAAGCCCAGTTCGCGTCCCAGTTCCTCAAAATAGAGGTTGTTGCTCTTGGCCAGCGCCTGGGTCATGTTCATTCTGAAACCGGGCAACTGCACCATGGTGTCCCGTGTAACCAGGCCTTCCGACAACGCGGCCATGGCTACGGTGATCTTGATCGTGGAACAGGGTTCGGCGCCCGGCGACAGAGCCAACTTCTGGTTAACCATGGCCAGGATGCGCCCATTAGAGGGATCGATGACCAGGGCGGTGCCGTTCATTCCGTCCAGCGCGTCGATGGCTGCCTGGCGCACGACCGGATCCTCGCCGGCAGTGACGTCGCCGGCAAAAATGTCCCCGCTGGCGAAGGAACTGGCGGTAAAGCGTTCATAGAAGCGATGAGGGCGGGTGGTAAGCGACGTGCGGCGCAACTCGGCTCGTGCAACACCTCGCGGAGTCAATCTTGCTTTTCGCGAAAAAGGCGCGGCCTGAGCTTCCGTATGGCGGGCCGTTGTGTGTGTCGTGGCAGGTTTCCCGGCTGGGGCTGCAGCGTGAGTGGCGGCATGACGCCGATGGGAATCAGCCAGATGGGGGGGGCCTGTTCTGACGTGATGGAGTGTGTGCGGAACGTCCAGCGTTGCCGCGCCGGCGGTTCCCAAAACGGTAAAAACCAGGCCCGGGAGCAACCCAAATGCCCAAACACGCGAAATCTTCATTCAGCGATTTTCCTCTCAACCATGAAGTTCGTGGCTTGCGCCCATCTGGGGGCGGCGCACTTCTTGCTTATCGGCGATTCCGCGTGCGGTTTCAGTCCTTGCCGCGAATGAATGTAACTCTACCGCGACTTCCCGTATCCCGGCGTGATTTAAGTCACCCAAAGGTCAAGCCGGTGCTTAGATGCACATTAGACGGAAGAGCAACAGTTCCGATATGGTACTTTCAGGGCAGAGCCGGGTTGTTCCATGTTTGTGCTTCACTATACAGCCCCAGCTCCAGGATTCCAAAGGAGAAAATCCATTGCGAGATTTTCACCAATGACCCTCTAAAAACGCAAACGGCGCAGAAAAGTGGGCGTATCCAGGTCTCTCTGAGCCACTTCTTCCGATTCCGGAAACAATGCTGTCGCGGGTTGGGCGCGATGCTCTTCGGCGCCTGCACCCTCCCCGGTACTGCAGCCGAAATCGGATGCATAGTCCCGGGGAAGCGGTTTGTACGAGGGTTCCTCGGACATTTCAGCGAACTGCGGCCTCGCCGCGGCAGCCACCAGGTCGGGTTCCCGGTTACAGAATCCGGAACTGAAGTCGTCGAAGTCCGGTTCGGGAATCGGTGCAACATCAGGCGTTTTGGCCGCCGGGATCCCGTGACCGGCCATCGACGCGGGTGATGATGCAAAAAATAGCGATTCTTCCGATTCCGCGGCCATCTCGACGTCTTCCATCTCACTCATGAACGGCGCCGGAGCGTTGACCTTGGCGACCACCGGCACCGCCGGCTCGTTCATCCACCTGCTATTCGCCACCACCGGCACTGAGACCACCGGCTCTTCGGCAACCACAACTTCCCCAATGCTCAACATGCGTGCCCGCCGCTCCGGCATCTGGTCGCGGAAGCCGGTGGCGATGACGGTGATCTTCACCTCGTCGCCCATCTGCTCGTCGAGCACCGCACCGAAGATGATGTTGGCGTCCTCGTGCGCTGCCGACTGAATGAGCGAGGATGCTTCGTTGACTTCAGACAGCTTCAGCGAACTTGACCCGGTAATGTTGATGAGGATGCCCCGCGCGCCGTCAATTGCCCCGGCTTCAAGCAGCGGAGAAGCCATGGCCGCCTGCGCCGCCTCCACCGCGCGATGGCTTCCCGAACGGACGGCGGTTCCCATCACTGCGTGGCCCATTCCGGCCATGGTGGTTTTCACGTCGGCAAAGTCGCGGTTGATGATGCCGCTGATGGTGATGATGTCGCTGATGCCCTGCACGCCCTGGCGCAGCACGTCGTCGGCAATGCGGAAACTCTCGAAGAAGCCGGCGTCCTGCGCCACCACCAGCAACTTCTCGTTGGGAATGACGATCATGGTGTCGACGCTTTCGAGCAGTTCCTTCATGCCGCGCTCGGCCTGCTGCAGGCGGCGCTTGCCTTCGAACGCAAACGGGCGCGTGATGACCGCGACGGTGAGGATTCCCATCTCGCTGGCCAGCGACGCGATCACCGGCGCAGCGCCGGTGCCCGTGCCTCCGCCCAGGCCGGCGGTAACAAAGACCATGTCTGCGCCTTCCAGCGCTTCAATGATCTTTTCCGAATCTTCGAGAGCGGCGCGGCGGCCCACATCGGGGTTGGCGCCAGCGCCCAGGCCCTGTGTCAGCCTGACGCCGAGCTGCAGTTTCACCGGCGCCTGCGACAGCTTGAGCGCCTGAACGTCAGTGTTTGCGGCAATGAACTCCACGCCTTCCATCCGGGCCTGGATCATGCGGTTGACTGCGTTGCCTCCGCCGCCGCCCACGCCGATCACCTTGATGCGGGCGCCGCGCACGGGCTCATCGTGATATTGAATGCGCATTTCACCGGATTGCATGTTTTCGTTTTCCATAGCGCCTCCGCCTCCTGTTGAGTTTAGAAACTTGCAGCAAAAATGGCGCGCAATTTAGCGCGCAACCCGTTGTTTTCCGCCGCCCGCGTCACGCGTGTGCGGTGGGCATATAAAAGCATTCCGATGGCTGTCGAGAATCCCGGGTGCACCAATTCGCCCGGCATGTGCGACAGGCGTACCGGCAATCCCGTTCGCGCCGGGACCCTCAACTGACTCTCTGTAACATCCAGCATGCCGGGCATCATGGCTCCCCCGCCGGTGAGCACGCAGCCCGCGCCCAGAGCCTCGAATACGCCGCCCTGGCGGAGGCTTTCTTTCACGAAATAGAGCAACTCCCGCGCTCGCGGCTCAAGAATTTCGGCAATGGCGCGCAGGCGCAGCGATTGCGGTTCCGGGTTAGCGATCTCGATCTCCGCCAGTTGCGGCACAGAAGTCACAACCACATTGCCGTAATGGCGCTTGAGTTCTTCGGCCTGCGCCAGCGGCATCTGCAAGCCAACCGCCAAATCATTCGTAAAGTGAGCGCCGCCGATGGGGACCGATGCCGTGTGCGCCACGGCGCCTTCGAAGAACACCGCCAGGTCGCTCGAATGCGAACCGATATCGAGCAGGCAAACGCCCAGTTCGCGCTCGTCCGCGGAGAGCGTAGCTTCTGCGGACGCAATCGACTCAAGCACCGCTTCGGTCACTTCGAGTCCGGCGCGGTTGGCGCAGGTAATGGTGCTTTGCAATGCGCTTCCCGAGCAGGTGGCGATGTGCAGATCCACTTCAAGGCGCGCGCCCACCATGCCGACGGGATCGAAAATTCCCGGCTGGCCGTCGAGGATGAACTGGCGCGGCAGCAGGTGCAGAATCTCGCGATCCGGAGGGCGCTCGACGGCACGTGCACGCTCAACTGCCGTGCGCACGTCGTCGCGCGTAATCTCGCGCATGCGGCTGCCCAGCTCGAATCCGCCATTGGTGTTGATGCCGCGAATATGAGGTCCGCCCACGCCGACCACGCAGGCGTCAATGTTGGCGCGCGCCCTTAACTCCGCCTCCTCGTTGGCCGCTTTTACGGCTTTTGCCGCCGGGGACAGGTCGCTGATAAGCCCCTTGCGCATGCCCGCCGACTCCACCACGCCGTGGCCGCGATAGCGCAGCGAGCCCTCGTTCAAGTCGGCCGCAAGAACACGCGTGTGCGCGCTGCCAATGTCCAGCACCACGATCATGTTGTCCTGCTTCTGGCTCATGCGCTCACTGTCCCTGCGCCGCGGATGTACCCGCATGCGTTGATGAAGAACTCTTCCTGGTGTTTAGCGCAGTGTGCTGCACGGTTGCGCGCTTCTTCTCCCGTTGCGCTCTCTCGTGCGCGGCTCTCAGCTTTGCCGCACGCCCTCGTGCGGCCCGCTGCTTGGCGGCAAGCTCTTCTACCGAGACTCCCTTTTGCGTAGACTTCCTGGGCGAGATCGCCGCCGTCTGCCGCGCCGAGGCTTGCTTCTCCGGCGCCAGTTTGGCGCCTGTCTTCTGCGGCTCGACGGCGGCTGCTTCCGTCACACCGGCGTCAAGCTTGGTCGGGGATGGTTTCTTTGCGGCCGGCTTGCTCGGAACCGGCTTGCCTGCGGCTGTCTCTTTGGCCGACGTGTCGTCGATCGCCGTTCCAGCAGAAGGCTTCGTTGGCCCCTCGGCTTGCTTCGTGTCCTCGCTTGCAGTGGAGGTGCTTTCTCCAATTGCCGCCTCTACCGCATTGGTGCCCGGAGTCATCTCCAGCACCACCTGGCTGTCATAGCGCAGATCCACCGCGGTCAGTTTGGGATACTGCTGCCGCCACTCGGCAATATGCGCCTTGTAGCGCTGGTAGCGCTCCAGAAACCGGTCGTCGCCGAAGTGACCCAGGATGTCGGTTCCCTGCTCAGGCATCAACACGCGGGCGTCCTGCGGATCGGTCAAATCGATTTCAGAAATCTGTTCGGAGAGGTGCTGATTGTTGGCGTCGAGTTCGCCCAGCAGGCGCTCGTAAACCGCCATGCGCGCCTTGCGCATCGGGAGCGGCTGGCCGGGATCGATGCCCGTGACCACGGGAAACGAGTAGTTGTGCAGCGCCATCATGGCGGGCGGCATGGTCAGCAGCACG
>Ga0302140_10013036_pt1 | contig 10180 bp, 5 predicted proteins | sample I_Bog_E1_1_FD_202095 | JGI IMG/M metagenome (GOLD analysis project Ga0302140, IMG submission 202095) | Peat permafrost microbial communities from Stordalen Mire near Abisko, Sweden - I_Bog_E1_1 | ecosystem: Environmental > Terrestrial > Soil > Wetlands > Peat | place: Sweden: Abisko, Stordalen...
GGGCCTACAAAGGAATGAAATTGTTGTGGTAGTTTCTTTAATCGTAATGGTAATTGGTCTTTATTCGTTTAAATACTTGGGTTCGGAGTTTCTGCCCGAGTTGGATGAAGGCTCTATTTGGCTGCGTGTACAAACACCTTACAGTATATCCCTCGAAAAATCAGTAGAAGTATCAAAACAGGTAAGGCAGTTATTAATGACCTTCCCCCAAGTAAAATATGCTGTTTCGCAAACGGGACGACCGGATGACGGAACAGATGTAGCGGGTTTTTACAACAACGAGTTTTCCGTAATGCTTTACCCAGAAGACAGTTGGAAACCGAAAATTAGCAAGGAGGAACTGGTTGACCAGATGAACGACAAGCTTTCGGTTATCCCCGGTGCCGACCTTAACTTTTCACAGCCTATTATGGACAATGTGGAAGAAGCCGTGTCTGGTGTAAAAGGCTCCATTTGCGTTAAGGTTTATGGAGACTCCTTGGACTATATGGAGGAAAAAGTAAACGCCGTTTACGAAATATTAAGAGGCGTACAGGGTATTGAAGATCTTGGTGTTATACACAATATAGGCCAACCTGAGTTGGATGTTAACTTAGACCAGCAAAAAATGGCACTCTATGGCGTGGCCACTGCCGATGCCAATGCAGTGGTTTCAATGGCTATTGGCGGTCTTGCTGCATCAACCCTGTACGAGGGCATTAAAACCTTTGACATTAGGATAAGGCTTCCGGAAGAATTTAGAAAAACCCCCGACGATATCGGCAACCTTTTGGTACCTACGCAAAACGGGTCCAAAGTGCCTATTAAGGAAATAGCAAGCATAACGCAAAAAACAGGCCCGTGCCTTATTTTTAGGGACGACAATCAACGGTATTCGGCACTTAAGTTTTCGGTTAGGGGTAGGGATATGGGAAGCGCCATAGCCGAAGCCCAACAAAAAGTAAATGGCAAGGTTACTTTAAAGCGAGGTTATACCATGGTATGGCAGGGCGATTTTGAGAACCAACAAAGGGCAGAAAAGCGGCTTACCCAGGTTGTACCAATAAGCCTGTTGCTGATATTCCTTTTGTTGTTTACCATGTTCGGTAACTTTAAAGATGCAGGCCTTGTGTTTCTTAACGTTCCGTTTGCCATAGTTGGGGGGTTGTTTGCGCTGCATATCACGGGTACAAACTTCAGTATTTCGGCAGGTATTGGTTTTATTGCCTTGTTTGGTATTTGTATACAGGATGGTGTTTTGCTAATCACAGTATTTAAGCAAAACCTCGAAAGGGTTAAAGGCCAAAGTACATCGCTATATACTTCCATAAAACTTGGGGTTAACTCCAGGATTAGGCCGGTAATGATGACCGCACTGATGGCTGCCATAGGGCTTTGTCCGGCTGCCTTATCACATGGTATAGGCTCAGAGAGTTCAAGACCGTTGGCCCGCGTGGTTATAGGTGGTATTTTATGTGCCATGATATTCTCTTTATGGGTTTTCCCGCTTATTTTCGGATGGGCTTACCGCAAATTCGACGGTAACTCCGGCAACAGATTGGTTGAAAATAAAAGTTAAGCTGTTTGAAATATGTCAAAGAGGCTGTCTCAAAAATATGAGGCAGCCTCTTTTTTATGCGGTAATCCGAAAAACATAATATCGGCTATTTAAAACAACATCCTTTCTTAAACGTTATTCCAATCGCCAATCTGCAATATAAACCTGTTAATTAAAAACGTTCTGACCAAAAGTTTTCAACAGCTATTCCTCCAAACCATCCAATTGCATAATTTGCGCTTGCAATGCTTATAAAACTGCATATACTTAACTACGCCATAATTGATGAAATTGAAATTAATTTTTCAAACAAACTCAATATTATAACCGGCGAAACCGGTGCAGGCAAGAGTATTTTAATAGGTGCGTTAAGCCTAATATTGGGTGAACGGACCGATACTTCCGTATTGTTACATGCAGATAAAAAATGTTTTATCGAAGGCTTCTTTAATGTTAGCGGTAATGCAGAGATAAAGCAGTTTTTGCAAGAGAACGAACTTGAAACGGATGACGAACTGGTTATACGGCGCGAAATTGCAGCATCGGGTAAATCAAGGGCATTTATAAACGACACACCCGCCACTTTACAGCAATTAAAAATGGTCGCAAGCCTTTTGGTTGATCTGCACCAGCAGTTTGACACGCTTGAAGTTGGCGAGACAGACTTTCAACGAAAAGTAATCGATGCTCTTGCCAACAACGCTGGCTTGTTAAAAGAATATGCGGGTTTTTACCGCAGATGGCAGGCAGCCAAAAAAGAATTGGAGCAGTTACAATTACAAAAAACAAACTTTAATAAAGAGCTGGATTACTTTCAGTTTTTACACGACGAACTGGAAGAAATTGGTTTGAAGGAAAACGAACTGGAAGAACTGGAAACTGAATTAAAGCTGTTAAGCAATGCCGAAGGCATAAAAACAACCCTTACAAAAGTATATTTTGATTTGAAGGAAGCAGAGCCGCCGATGGTGCAGCACCTTAAGCAGCTTATCAACCAGCTGAACGCATACCAATCGTACCACGCATCCCTCCCACCCATTATCAAACGTTTACAGGGAATACATATAGAATTGCAAGATGCCGCCGACGACATAGAAATATTAAACGAAGCTATACAGTTCGATGCGGAGCGCATTGAATTTATAAATAACCGTATTGCCGCTGGCTATAGGCTTCTAAAAAAACATGGTGTACAAACAACTCAACAGTTGCTGGAAATAAAAGCACAGCTATATACAAAATTGCAGGCAGTGCTGCACCTTGACGAAGCCATTGCTGGCAAAGAGAAGGAGTCAGCGGCGCAATTGAAAAAAGCAGAGGATGTTGCCAAACAAATATCGCTAAACCGCAAAAAATCAGCTACACCTTTTGCCGAGAAAGTAACAGTGTTGCTTGCAAAAGTAGGCATGCCCAATGCGGTATTAAAAGTTGACGTTACAGACACTGCTTTAAGCCTTTACGGAAAGGAAAATATAGAGTTTTTATTTGACGGTAATAAAAGCGGCCGCTTTGAGCCTGTGAGAAAAGTGGCCAGCGGCGGTGAATTAAGCAGGCTGATGCTTTGCATAAAATCACTTGTGGCAGAGCGTATTGACCTGCCCACCATGATTTTTGACGAAATTGACACAGGTATATCCGGCGAGGCTGCAAAACAGGTAGGCATCATTATGAAAGCGCTATCCTTAAACCGCCAGTTAATTTGTATAACCCACCAACCGCAGATTGCGGGCAGGGCAGATGCCCATTTTTTTGTATACAAAGAAATTAAAGGCAATGCTATTAAAACCAATATAAGGACACTCACCCAAGATGAACGCATCACCGCCATTGCCCAAATGCTCAGTGGTGAAAGACCAACCGCCGCCGCGCTGGAAAATGCAAGGGAAATGGTGATGAATTAAGCTTCCAAATGGTCATTTCCCAATCGCTAATCCAATCCATTTTCTTCCAACCACTTTATATACCGAGTATTCGGTATTGTGGTGATGGGATTATTGCATAAACTTTGTGCCTCACCTCAACCAATACTCTTTGTAAAATCGTTTTTATGTTTTGTTATTCACCATCCTATTTTTTTGGCATGGCTGATAAAAAGCAAAGCCGTTCCTGCCCGAATATTATGAAACACACCAAAAAAAGTCCTGCTGAAAAGTGGGATTTTTTTATGTTGCAGTAAACTGACCTTATTAAATAAAAAGCAAAAAATTGTTAGGTAACAGTTTTCGTATATTTATACATTGGAAGCAACTTTTATGGATAGGATTTCTGTTTTTTTCACAAGTTTATTTTTGATAGTTTTTTTAAACAATGCTCATTCACAGACAAATTCACTAATCGTTGACACCGCTTTATTTAAAATTGATACAACAATAAAACAAAACAATGCCTCTTTCATATTTTGGCGCGGAACCTCAGATACAAATAATAAACAAATAATTATTGAACGAATTTCAAAATATAATGATACCATTGTTCTTGACGTTGCGGTTAAGGATGGCGATTACTATCTAAGTGACATGAATGATGATGGCTATGTTGATTTTGTTAGCCTTTATCACGAAGGTGATGTGATCCATTTCTTTAACAAAAAAAAGAACAGTTTCAACAAAAAGGCATTATGGATGGCAGGGAGATCTGGCTCAATCACAAGTCCCAATGCAAATTTTCACTATGACTTCTACGATGCCATGTATGGTTCTCCTTATGCTTTTTCTTCGCTCTACAAATACAACGGAGAGACACCATATTTCTATTACGAAATAAAATACATAACTGCCGATACTTACGGTGATAAAGACAGCACTATAAAAATAAATTTATACAGATTCAAAAACGGAGATTTTGGCCAGGAGGTTTTTGTAAAAGAAATTAAGACAGCTCATCCAAGCAAATTTGATTATGAAAAATATTGGTTACAGCATTATAAACAATTGTTGAATTTAAAGTAATTCAAAATAAACCTATGCCATTTTTTACCGATTCCCCCTTCCCTCCCACCTCATCCAACAGCCTCTACAATTTTTTACCCTTACATTTGAGGCAGTAAATGAACATTTATGACGGCAAGGCGCGTTTACAACAAAAAATCATTTGTATATATTTTTTTGATAATCACTTCTATCAGTTTAACAGTATCAAACACCCACGCCCAAAAGGCACCCACTAAAATTATCGGCGCTGATATTTCCTTCCTCCCCCAATTGGAAGCGCGTGGTATTAAATTCTCCGATAAAGGCGTTCAAAAAGATGCCATCCAAATTTTAAAAGAGTATGGCTTCAATTACATACGCCTGCGCATTTTTGTAAACCCCGAGGCAGACAGCGGCTACAGCCCCAAAAAAGGCTTTTGCAACTTAGATTATACCAAGCAAATGGCCAAGCGTATAAAAGCGGCGGGTATGGGGTTTCTGCTTGATTTTCATTACAGCGACACTTGGGCCGACCCAGGCAAGCAGTTTAAGCCAGAAGCATGGAAGAACCTAAGCTTTGACGACCTCACCAAAACCGTACGCGCATACACTACAGATGTTTTAAATGCATTAAAAGAGCAAGGCACTTTACCCGATATGGTACAGGTGGGCAATGAAATTAGCCACGGTATGTTATGGCCCACTGGCAACCTAAAAAACCTTGACAGCCTTGCAACTTTAATTAAGGCGGGTATAGCCGGAGTAAAAGACGCTTCAAAACACATAAAAATAATGCTGCATATTGCCAGTGGCGGCCAAAATGCCGACTCAAGGTATTTTGTGGATAACATGCTGGCAAGGCATGTTAAGTTTGACATTATTGGTGAATCTTACTACCCGCAATGGCATGGCACTATTGCCGATTTGCAAAACAATCTTACCGACCTGTCAAAAAGGTATAAACAGGATGTTATTGTGGCTGAATACACTGAACGCAAACGCGAAGTGAATGATATTGTGTTCACCCTGCCCAAAGGCCATATAAAAGGTGCCTTTATTTGGGAGCCACTAAACACCTGGGAGTTTATTTTTGACAAAGAAGGTAAGAGCACTAACTTGATAAATATTTACCCCGAGGTGGCGAAGAAGTATGGAATAGCGCCTATACATTAAATATTTTTTTATACATCATGTCTGTTGCCTGCAAGGCTGTGTAGAGTGCTACATGCATTATTTCTGTATTTGCCTTGGCATTTAAAAAAAATCGCTTGTCCTTTTCAATGTCTAAAATAATATCATATTTTCGTTTCTTACAATTTCCGAAATTAATCACAACCTGAACTTTTTTCAACATGTCATTTTTTACCCTCGTCGTTGTAGGTCTGGTAGCCGGTCTTGCTTATGGAATATTAAAGACAATAGCAACCGCCAAACACAACAAACAAGCAAAAATCGCCTTTGATAACTTGAGCGATTTTAAAGCAAGTAACTACTACTTATCCCCTATCGCAAGTTTTTCAATGGCATTTGACAATTCAAGAAAAAAGATATGTTTTCTTGACAAAATGCATAAGGCGTACATTTACGATTATACCCAAATACTGCAATGCGAACTGATGGTTGACGGCGAAACAGTGTTAAAGCACTCAACATCAAGTATGGTGGGTAGGGCAGTTTTGGGCGGCATACTTACTGGAGGGGTTGGGGCTATTATAGGCGGGGTAACCGGCAAAAGCACCCAAAAAGAAACCATTAACAATATTGATTTAAAAGTAATTATTAATGATACCTCAAACCCTGTATTCAGGATTAATTTTTTGAACCTTAAAGTTAAAAAAGGCACGCCCCTCTATAAAAAGGCTTACCAGAAAATAGAATTGTGGCACGGCATTATTTCGGGATTAATGCGGCAAGGACAGGACGAAAAACCTTTGACGGCCGCTGCCAACGTACCAACATCCACAGGTACGCCAGTGTCGGTAGCGGATGAAATTAGAAAGCTGAAAGGCTTACTTGACGAAGGTATTTTAACCCAGGAGGAATTTAATGCACAAAAAGCCAAGCTAATCAGCCAGCCTACGGTAGCTTAATAACGGATTGTTTTAACAATGCTGTTATGTAGTAACGCAAATTAACGCCAAATCTATTTTTTAAAATTTCTCCCGCAATAAATTTTGTGCGATACTTGTTTATTGTAAGGGAATAAATGAACCGCAACTTTCTGCTTATATTGCTTATGCTGGCAGTTTTGGCTGCCCAGCCGTGCCTTTCGCAAACATCAAACCTGCGGAAGAAAAAAATATGCACATACGGCATGGTTAAGCTGGATTCTTTAAGTATCGTTCCCAACACTGTTTTCACACCAGGCGTAGATACCTCTTATTATACCATTGATGCCGTTAACGCCCTGCTGCTTTGGAAAAAAAAGCTCTCGGTTGACAGCATTAGCATATTGTACCGCGTATTTCCCATAAAATTAAATGCCGTTGCCCAACGTTACCGTTACGACAGCATAAGAAATAATTTCATCGCAGAACCCAAGTATTCATCCAAACAAGGCAATACAGAAACAGCCCTGTTTAACTTTGGCAAGCTTGATTATAACGGCAGCTTTGGCCGCAGCCTTAGTTTTGGCAACAGCCAGGATGCGGTGTTTAATTCCCAGTTTAACCTGCAATTAAGCGGTTACATCGGCGACAGCATTTTAATTGCCGCGGCCATTACGGACAACAATATCCCCATCCAGCCCGACGGCACCACCCAGCAGTTAAACGAGTTTGACAAAGTGCTGTTACAATTTAGCAAAAAAAACTGGGAGATTGACCTGGGTGATATTGACCTGCGCACAAACCAGTTATATTTTCTTAATTTTTACCAGCGCCTGCAGGGTATATCCTACACCCAAAAGTACACCATGGGTAAGGATATAACGGGTAAAACAACCGTGGCCGGCGCTATATCCAAAGGCAAGTTTGCCCATAATGTAATAGCGGTGCAGGAGGGTAACCAAGGCCCTTACCGCCTGCAGGGCAACAACAACGAACTATATTTAATTGTATTGGCCGGTACTGAAAAAGTGTTTATTGACGGTGTACAAATGCAACGCGGCGAAGACCAGGATTATACCATTAACTATAACACCGCAGAAGTAACGTTTACACCCAAACACCTTATAAGTAGCGACACCCGTGTGCAGATAGATTTTGAGTATGCCGACCGTGATTATCTCAACTACATGCTATATGCCAACAACGAAACAGATTTTGGCAAACGCTTTAAATTAACCGTGGCAGCATACCATAACGAGGACGCAAAAAACTCGCCCATTAACCAGCCGTTGGATAACGACCAAATGGAATTTTTATCAAAATTGGGGGACAGCGTACAGAATGCATTCTATAAAACGAGTGCCATTGACACGTTTTCTGCCTCCTCCATCATGTACAGAAAGATTGATACAGTGATAAATGGCGTGCTTGACTCCATATTTATATATTCTACTAACCCTGACAGCGTTTTATATGACCTTTCATTTGCCAGTGTGGGTGCCAATAAAGGCAACTATATTCCATTATACAGCGCCATAAATGGGCAGGTATACCAATGGGTGCCACCCATAAACGGTGTTATGCAGGGCAGTTACGAAGCGGCAATATTTTTAGTAACCCCAAAAAAGCAAACGGTACTAACGGTTGCGGCTGAATATAAGCTTGATAGTAAAACAACTATTAAAACAGAAGTAGCGGCGAGCGACTATGATGCCAATACCTTTTCCTCCATAGGCAAGGAGCATGATAAAGGCGGTGCGGCAAAATTTAGCATAACACGCAACGCAGCGTGGGAAACAACCAGCGGCAAAAAAATGCATTTAGATGAAGGTGCCGGTTACGAATATGTAAACCAAAATTTTCAACCCGTAGAATTGTTGCGGTCGGTAGAATTTGGCAGGGATTGGGGGCTGCCGATTATATTAACACCGGCCACCGAACAACTACCTTACCTGCACCTTAAATTAAGCGATGACAAAAACAATAGCATTGCCTACGATTTTAGCAGCTACCTGCGCAGCGACGGTTTTACCGGCATACGCAATATAACCACACACACGCAAAACTTCGGCGGCTGGCACCTTACAGATATTTTCAACCTTACCAACAGCAGCACACCCGACGATAAAGGGTATTATTTACGACCTAGTGTAGATTTAAACAAAACATTTGCATCCTTTCACAACTATAATATCGGCGCAAACTATTCTATTGAACACAATGAAATGCGTAATATGCTTGCTGACACGGTTACACCGGTGAGCTTTGCGTTTGAAACATTGACAGCTTATATCAAATCAGACCAATCGAAGGCTAATCATTGGGCGTTTACTTATTATACCCGTAGCGACCAGTTGCCGCTTGGCAAAAAGCTTGCACAGGAGGACCATAGTAATAACTATAGTTTTCAGGCGGATTTACTACAAAATAAATCGAGCCAGTTAAGGTTCACCGTTACTTACCGGCAGTTTATTGTTAACGATACCGTGCTTACAACACAGGCACCCGATAACAGCTTGCTTGGCAGGGCAGAATACCAAATTAAAAAGTGGAATGGATTTTTAATAGGAAATGCCCTGTATGAACTCGGCGCCGGGCAGCAACAAAAATTAGATTATACTTACGTGCAGGTGCCAGCCGGGCAAGGGCAATATACTTGGATTGATTATAATAAGGACGGTATTGCGCAGCTGAATGAATTTGTGCCGGCCGTTTTCCAGGACCAGGCCACTTATATAAAAGTGTACACTCCCACTACCGATTATATAAAAGTTAATTACACCCAGCTTAATTACAGTTTAACCCTTAACCCCAAAGCACTTGCTGCAAAAATAAATGGCAAAAAGTTCAAGAATATCATTACACGGTTTATGCTACAGTCGTCGTTGCAAACCAATAAAAAACAAGAATCAAACGGGCAGCCTGTTTTTAACCCGTTTATCAAAGGCAAAATACAGGACACATCGTTGGTAAGTTTTAACTATGTAACCAGCAATACACTATCATTCAACCGGTATAGCGCCAGCTGGGGCGTGGATTTGACCAACTTAGTTAATTATAACAAAAGTGTGCTTACGTACGGCTTTCAAACAACGCAGCTTAACCAATGGAATGTAAAAGGTAGGATTAACATCGCCAAGGTGTACACGCTGGAATTACAGCAGAAATATATAACCAATAGCTTATCCACCCCGTCGTTTGCCAACCAAAATTACGCCATTACCGAATATACATCCCAACCTCAGTTAACGTACACCAACAGTACAAAATTCAGGGTGTTGGGCAATTACCAATATGACCAAAAAAAGGATGCCTTAGCATTCGGTGGTGAAAAGGCAATAACCAATTCCCTTAACTTGGAGGCTAAGTACAACGCCGTATCCAACACGAGCCTCACCGCCAAATTCACGTTTAGTAATATTAATTATACAGGTGCCACCAATACCACCGTAAGCTATATTATGTTGGATGCCCTGCAGCCCGGTCAAAACTATTTGTGGGATATTAATTTTACCAAACGGCTTGTAAACAACTTGGAGATAAGTTTTGAATACGAAGGCCGTAAACCCGGCGGCTCCCCAACCATCAACACAGGCAAAGCAAGCTTAAGGGCCCTACTTTGATGTATGATTTTTGATGTATGATTTGTGATGTATTGAGCGTTTTGATTTGGGATGTATGATTTT
>Ga0302140_10013042_pt1 | contig 10177 bp, 9 predicted proteins | sample I_Bog_E1_1_FD_202095 | JGI IMG/M metagenome (GOLD analysis project Ga0302140, IMG submission 202095) | Peat permafrost microbial communities from Stordalen Mire near Abisko, Sweden - I_Bog_E1_1 | ecosystem: Environmental > Terrestrial > Soil > Wetlands > Peat | place: Sweden: Abisko, Stordalen...
AGCCGCGGGCTGATCGGCTACCACAGCGAGTTCCTGACCGACACGCGCGGCACCGGCATCATGAACCGGCTGTTCGCCGGCTTCGGGCCGTGGAAAGGCCCGATGGAGGGTCGCAACAGCGGCAGCCTGATCTCCAACTCCGACGGGGAGGCGGTGCACTACGCGCTGTTCTACCTGCAGGATCGCGGCACGCTGTTCGTGCAGCCGGGGGAGAAGGTGTACCTGGGTATGATCCTGGGCGAGCATTCCCGGGGATCGGACCTGGATGTGAACCCGATCAAGGAGAAGAAGCTGTCCAACGTGCGCGCGGCCGGCAAGGAAGACGCCATGCTGCTGACGACGCCGCGGCGGATGAGCCTGGAGCAGGCGTTGGCCTACATCGAGGACGACGAGCTGGTGGAAGTGACCCCCGGCGCGCTGCGGCTGCGCAAGCGGTTCCTCGATCCGAACACGCGCAAGCGGAACGAGCGGAAGGTCGAGACGGCGCTGGCGTAGGGCGGCGTAGGGTCGGTTTGGCTGGCGGGGAGGGCCGACGCGGTTCGGGTATGCGGCAGGACGGGTCTCGGTGGGTTGACACGGGCTCGCCCGAGGCGGGTTGCGCCCGTGGCGTTCGCATGTTGTTAAGGATGACGTGGAGGCTTCTGCCAGCACAACCATGGCCACGATTGCGGCCATGGTTGTGGACGGGAGGGCCGCTACGATAGGAAAAAATGGTCCCGAATCTGGCTGGCGTAGGGAGCCCCGAGCGCCGACCCAACGCGCCGAAGCAGTTGCCCCGGTGCACCGACTGCCTGCCGAGTGGCAACGGTGCCACAGTCAAGCTGGATCGACATCCGTGTCCCCTTCCTTTTTGCAGGACCGCGGAGCGCTATTCGTCGCGGGGCCGGGCGCATGGATGCGACAATCGGGCGATTTTCCTCCGCCGATCATGCTAGCATACTGATTCGCGATCGCATCGCGAAGGGCACAAGGCACGGAATCGCTGACTCATGACCACGGATACCGCACGGGGCGAAGTGGATGGCCTGCGCTTGTGGACAGCGGTCCTGGCCAAGAGGGGCGATGTCGCGCAGCAGCATATGGTGCGGCGCCTCGTAGACCGCGTCGCACCGCTTCTCGATCGCGTCATCGAGACGTTTCCGACCTATACGCTGCACAACGCAACACATGCTCGCAACGTTGCCGAACTAATGGCCGATCTGCTCGGGCCGGACATCGCCAAGCTCACGGCGTTAGAGGCCGCGATGCTGATTCTCGCCGCTTATCTCCACGATATCGGCATGGTCTTTGACGCCGATGATTTGAGCAGTCTGCATCAAGAGCCGGAATGGGAAAGCTTCCTGCAGAATCATCCGGCGGCCTTTGTTGCGTTGAAAAACAATGCCGATGTTGTTACCCCTGACGTTGCGGAGCAGTATTGCCGTGTCCGGCATGCCGAGCGCGTGTTTGTTCACCTTGACAGAATCGCGTCGGAAGATCTGCGCTGGGGCAGCGTGAGTTTACGCGATGCGCTCGGCGATCTCTGCCGCAGCCATATGATGGGTCCAGAGGAACTGCGGGCGACGAACAGCCTCAGCACCAACTTCTTGGCGCAGGCGGACTTGCGGTTCTGTGCCATTCTGCTGCGCTTGGCTGATATCCTTGACTTCGACGGTTCACGCTCGCCGGAGGCAGTATATCGCCATCTCGGCCTCGCCCGCCGCGATACGCCCCGGCGTACAGCCAGCGATGTGGAATGGCGAAAGCACCTCTGCTCCGAAGGCGTGCGCTTCCCGGCCGGCAATATGCGTCGCGCGCCGCGCGGTTCGAACTCGACTTCGTCGCTGGACCGGACCATCCGTCTGTGGAGCACGACGTTAGGCAGTATTTGGACGCGATCGAGGCGGAGCTTGAACAGAGTAATGCGCTGCTGAAGGGATGCGCGGCAAGGTGGCGCGACTTTATGCTGCCCGCCCGAATCAATCGCGAAAACATTCTCGGAGACGGCTACCGTTACGGGGAGTATCGGTACTCGCTTGATCAGGAGCGCATTCTCGAACTACTGATGGGCGAGAACCTTTACGAATCACCGTATGTCTTCGTCCGCGAGTTGTTGCAGAACGCGATCGACGCTAGCCGGCTGCGGGAGCATTTGGAGCGGTGCCGCGGTGCATCGGGGTTTCACGCAGCGCCAATCAGGGTAACGCAATGGGTGGACCGCGACGGCTATCGCTGGGTCCGGGTGGATGACGACGGCACAGGGATGGATGAGTATATCGTGCGCAAACACCTGTTGAAGGTCGGCGCGTCTTATTATGGCTCGGCTGAGTTCAAGGCCGATGTGCTTCGGGTAATGCTACAAGGGGCTCCTGAATTCGTGCCGATCAGCCGGTTCGGGATCGGCCTGCTCTCCTGCTTCATTGCTTGCGATCGTGTGGAAATCAGTACTTTACGCCAGCGCCCGACCGGCCTGAATAGTGTGCCATTGCGACTATCGCTTGACGGGCTGCAGGGGTTTTTCACGTTACGGATGCCAAATTTACGCCCAGTACCCATGCCGACGGCCTGTAGCGTAGCTGGTTTCGAGGAAGGATATCGGCGCAATTGCGGCACCTCGATCGCGTGCCGGCTCGACCCACGTAAAGAGAATGCCGCATTTGACCTGCGCCAACTGCTGAATGACACGCTGCTTGCCCCACCAGTGCCGGTGGAATTCGAGGGCGATCGTGTGGGCGGCGATCTGAATACGCTGGCCAGCACAATGCTTTGCAAGGAGACCGAGGTTCCGTTTCGCTCCGAGTTTCCAGATGCAATACAAAAAAAGCTCAAGGAAACACTTAGCTCCGACCATGTTCTGTTCAGTTTGCGTTACCGCTCCATCTATCTCGACAAATACTCTCCTGTAGCAGAGTTACGTGGGCAAATTGTCTTTCTTGAAGCCATTCTTTCCGACTCGTTCCAGCAACTCTTGCAATCGTGGGGGTTCAGTGCGAATGTGACCATTTCCTATGGAAACAAAACAGATATCCAGTTAACCTTCAACGGCGTAACGAGTAAGAAAATCCTGGATATGACTCCGGAAGACCGCGATGTATTCACATCGCTCGTGCACACGGGAAAAATTGCTTCTTTTGAGGCGGATGAACATCTCGTCAGAATCGAGTCATATTTCTCTAGCAAAATGATCATGGCGTCACATAACGGCATACGTATTCCACTTTCTGGTCGCAAGTTAAGTATGCCGATTGCCACAAAAGAATTCCTCCTTAAGTCTTGGGGTTTGATTTCTTTCTCAGATAGTTTGAGGCCTCAATTGTCGGTCGCACGAGAGCGCGCCCTAAGCTTGCCTTGGAATATGCATTCTACGCTGAACCTCGCAATTGTGCGAGCCCTGCACAATGACGCCGGGTATACAGATCTAACACAAGTGGATGCCTTGAAAGATTTCGTAGCTCCACAGGAAATCTCATTGGGGCAACTTATCGCCGATCCTCTTTTGCACCGCCCAGATGGCTGGCCAATGGAGCGTATTTTTCGGACCGACCGTGGTATGCTTTCGATATCGAGTATCTTGGCTTTGCTCGTAGCCGATGAAACTGTTGTAGTTAGTGGGCTACCTTCACCATCAGAATTAGCTGGCCGAAGTCGGCGTGGCCGTCCAGGGACGGGACCTACCTGCGCAGCAGTGTTAGCGAGCGTTTGGGTAAACCTAAGCTCGGACTTGAAGAATATAGATCGCAACCCGGACCTGAGGTTCGTGGCCAAACGGGAACTGCCACCAACCGGCGGTGAGCTCTTATTTCCGCCGTTAGCGTTTGTGACATACCAGAACTCGAGTAAACTGCAGCTTGGCAGCTTAGGTCTCAATCGCGAGCATCCGTTCTCGCAATGGTTGATCGAGAACGCCGCGCTTCTTTGCGAGAATTATCCAGCCATTCTGGATTTTTTGAAACGAGAGCTGCTGCTTGGGTTTGGCCGCGATTCAATTTCTCGTGCCGAAGCCGTCCGACAGCAGCTCGACCGACTTGCCGAATTTGATCCGACTCTGCGCTTACCGCGTAGCGCCATCCCGGCCGCCAACGATTTCGAAGTGTAATTTGCAATGAGCAGCCAACGTCCTGCGTTGAACCTGGACTTCGTCCGGCCGCCAAGCCTTGCCTGGACGCCGGAGGCGCGCACCGCCTCGGTCGAGGCGATGGTTGCCTATGTCTCTGAAGTAGCGGAACAAAGCATCGCATGGTACCTCCGTCGGAAGCAGGAAAAGCAGACGGGAGCGCTTATTCTGCGGCTGACAGCGATTCTCGCGACATCACTTGCTGGCTTAATACCGATTCTTGCTCAAATATCATCCACCGATGGCCGGCCGGCGATCCAACCGGGTTGGGCTTCCGTCGCCCTGCTGATTGCCGCCGCGTCCGTCGTACTCGACCGATTCTATGGGTTCTCCAGCGCATGGATGCGGTTCACCGGGACTGAATTGAAGGTTCGCAGCGCACTGCATGACCTCCATTTGGACTGGCAGTCGCGTCTTGCCGCTTCCGGCGGCAGCCTTCGAGACGAGGACGTGGGTCCGGCGCTCGCCATGTGCCGCGCGTTCGTGGCCAATATCGACGGGCTCGTGCAGGATGAGACGGCGATCTGGATCGCCGAGTTCAGTAATGTCGTAAAGGAGGTTGATGAGAGCGCTCGCAGCCACGCCGAGACGCGCCGTATAAAAGACGCGAATGGCGACCAATCCTGAAGCGGCAAAGCTCCCCTGCCGCTCCTCCTTTCACCCTCGTCGGCCACAGCCCATACCTCGCCATCCGCAAACCGAAGCCGCCCCCCCGGGGCCGGCCGTACCGCTCCGTCGGCCCACACCCGCTCGCAGCGGCGCGTCGGAAAACTGCATTGCCGTCCGGTTCGCCCAGTTGGGCTGCCTGAGCCGATGACATCGAGCGGCCGGCGCCTTATTGTTATCGCCACGGGCTGGCCTGACGGTTCACGGTGAAGTCGTTCCCCCTGACGCCATAGTCCGCCTTGAAGCCAGAGCTTGCGAGCGACCATTGCACGACGAGGATGAACACCGATGACGGCAGCGCCGGAGACAATTGAAATCGCCGCCAGCGAAGTCGCGGCGGAATTGAAGCGGCGGGGCATTGGCTCCGATGAACGCGTGATTCTCACGTTTGCGCCGGAACAGGAACTCATGCCCGGACGCCGTGCATCGCGCGCGCGGGTTGTCGCCGCCGGTCTGAGCGATGACGACATCGACCGACTTATCAAGGACGCTCAAAGGGACGTTGAACCGCAGCTCAGATGAGGGTTGTCGTCGATACCAATGTCTTTGTCAGCGCTGCCCTGAAAGACAAATCCTCCCCCGCCCTTGCCCTGCGTATCGTGTCGCAGCGCCACGTCTTGCTGAAATCCGCCGCCACGGAACGACAGCTCCTGGACGTTCTGGCCCGTCCCAAACTTGCCCCGCTGATCGCGCCGGCCGCGTTCGATTGGCTCCGCGAGCTACTGGCAGCCGCGCAACCAGTCTTCATCACGGAGCGGATTGCAGCGTGTCGTGATCACACGGACGACAAGTTTCTCGAATTGGCCGTGAACGGTCACGCGGACCTGATCGTTTCGGGCGACGCTGATCTTCTTGTCCTCAACCCCTTCCGCTCTATTCCGATCGTGGCGCCCGCAGCTTTTGTGCAAGGCGCAGCACGTCAGGAATGATGGGCGACCACCCTACAGCGGCAACATCCCCTGCCGCTTCTCTTTCCCACCCCCATCAGCCATCGCCCCCACCTCCCCATCCGCGAACCGCAGCCGCAGCCGAGCCCCCGGCCGCACCGCCCCAGCGGAGGTCAACGGCCGCCCCCCAACATCGGACACCAGCGCGTACCCGCGCTGCAGCACCGCCAGCGGCGACACCGCCTCCAGATGCGCCGAAATCCCCGCCAGCCGCCCCCGAGCCACCCGCAAACACGCAGCCAGCGGCGCGTCGGAGAACCGCAGCAGCGTCCGGTTCCCCCGCTGGTGAATCTCGGACACCGCCACCCGCAGCGCGCCCACCAGCTTCTCGCCGCACAGCTCCAGCTCGGCGCGGCGGTTCTGCACCAGGTTGGGCAGCGCCACGATCAGCCGCACGCCGCGGTCCTGCACCCGCTCCCGGCACGCCGCCACCAGCGCCGGCGCGTCCGGCAGCCGCCGCTCCGCCTCAGCCAGCGCAGCACGCCACCGCCCCACCAGGTTGGGCAGCGCCAGCACCAGCCGCTCCGCCCGGTCGTCCAGCCGCTGCCGCGCCGAGCCCACCAGGCTCGGCAGGTCGGGCAGGCCGCGCTCGGCGCGCGACAGGCGCAGCCGTTGTTCCTGCACCAGCCGGTTCAGCGCCCCCACCAGCCGGGACGCCCGGTGTTCCAAATCGGCGATCAGGTCGGACCGCGCCGGCACCGCCATCTCCGCCGCGGCGGTCGGCGTCGGCGCGCGGCGGTCGGCGGCGAAGTCGATCAGCGTGGTGTCGGTCTCGTGGCCGACGGCCGAGATCACCGGGATACGGCAGGCCGCCACCGCGCGGACCACGACCTCCTCGTTGAACGCCATCAGGTCTTCCAGGCTGCCGCCGCCGCGCGCCACGATCAGCACGTCCGGCCGAGGGATCGCCCCGCCCGGCGCCAGCGCATCGAACCCCTGGATCGCCGCGGCGACGCGCTCGGCCGCGCCTTCGCCCTGCACCGGCACCGGCCAGAGCAGGATGGTGCGCGGGAAGCGGCGCAGAATAGTGGTGCGGATGTCCTGGATCACCGCCCCGCGCTCGCTGGTGATCACGCCGATTACCCTTGGCAGCACCGGCAGCGCCTGCTTGCGCTCGGCCGCGAACAGCCCCTCGGCCGCCAGGCGCAGCCGCAGCATCTCGATCCGCGCCAGCAGCGCGCCGGCGCCGGCATACTCCATGCGCTCGACGATCAACTGGTAGGATGAGCGCTCCGGATAGGACGACAGCCGCCCGGTGGCGATGACCTCCACGCCGTTCTCCGGCTTCATCCCCAGCCGGGCGACGCCGGATTTCCACACGATGCCGGCGAGCTTTGCGCCCTCGTCCTTCAGCGAGAAATACAGGTGGCCGGACGGGTAGCGCTTCAACTCGGTGATCTCGCCGCGCACGCGGACGCGGCCGAAATTGCCCTCCAGCGTGCGCTTCACCGCCCCGGCGATTTCGGAGACGGTGTATTCCGGCACGTTGGAGGCGGGCGGCGGCGGGGCCAGATCGTTCATGGCGCCACCCTATGCTATGGCCGGGCCGAGCCGGAACAGGGAGCGTGCGGCGATGCGGGTGCTGGTGGTCGGATCGGGCGGACGGGAGCACGCGCTGTGCTGGGCGATCGCCGGCAGCCCGTTGCTGACCAGGCTGTGGTGCGCGCCCGGCAATCCGGGGATCGCGGCGGTGGCGGAGTGCGTGCCGGTCAATGCGCTCAACATCGCGGAGTTGGTTGTCTTCGCGCAGGAGCACGAGGTTGACCTTGTGGTGCCAGGCCCGGAGGCTCCCCTTGTCGCCGGCATCGCCGACGCGATGGAGGCCGCCGGCATCGCCTGCTGCGGCCCTTCGCGCGCGGCGGCCCGGATCGAAGGCAGCAAGACCTTCACCAAGGAGATTTGCGACGCCGCCGGCATCCCCACCGCGCGGTGGGAGCGGTTCGAAGACGCCGCGTCCGCGCGCGCGTTCGTCGTCCGTCGCGGCGCGCCGCTGGTGGTGAAGGCGGACGGGCTCGCCGCCGGCAAGGGCGTGGTGGTTGCCGCGACCGAGGCCGAGGCGGTGGCCGCGATCGACTCGTTCATGGAGGCCCGCTCCCTGGGCGATGCCGGAACGGCCGTGGTGATCGAGGAATGCCTGTTCGGCGAGGAAATCTCGCTGTTCGCGCTGTGCGATGGCGTGACCGCGCTGCCGCTGGGCTCGGCGCAGGACCACAAGCGGCTGGGCGAGGGCGACACCGGCCCCAACACCGGCGGCATGGGCGCGTACGCCCCCGCGCCGGCCTTCCCCCCCGCGCTGGAGCAGGCCGCGATGGACCGGGTCGTCCGCCCCGCCCTGGCCGAGCTTGCGCGCCGCGGCACGCCCTTCCGAGGCGTGCTGTTCGCCGGCCTGATGCTAACCGAGGACGGCCCCAAGCTGATCGAATTCAACGCCCGCTTCGGCGACCCGGAGTGCCAGGCGCTGCTGCCCCGCTTGCAATCCGACCTGCTTCCCGCATTGGTAGCGGCCTGCGACGGCGAGCTGGCGGATTTTTCCCTGCGCTGGAGGGAGGTGGCCTCGATCGCCGTGGTGCTGGCCGCACGCGGCTACCCCGAGGCGCCTCAGCGCGGCAGCGAAATCCGTGGCCTGGATCGCGCCGCCGCCGTGCCGGACGTCCTGGTGTTCCACGCCGGCACGCAAACCGACGGCGACGGCCACCTGCGCGCCGCCGGCGGCCGCGTGCTGACGGTGTGCGCCACCGGCACCGACCTCGCGGCGGCTCACCACGCCGCCTACGCCGCGATCGGCGCGATCGAGTGGCCCGAAGGCTTCTACCGCCGCGACATCGGCTGGCGAGCGCTCGCGAAATGATCGGCGGGATACGACGGTTGGCAAAGCCTCTGATATCGTTTGGCTTTCGGCTTAGCGTGCAGTCTTGTACAAATCGTGTGGCCCTCCCTCCGTCGGATCCAGCCAGGAGGCGCTTCAGCGGCATTGCGGCGACCGGAGTTTGATTGGGGAATCGTGTTTCGCCCCGCGCTGAGGTATCAGGCGGCGATGTGGACGGATACCCTCAAGCTGGAAGAGGTCGTGGGCTCGCTGAGAGCGGCAGAGCGGCTGAAAACTGTAAGCTGGGCGGCCGGTCTACTTAGCAAGACAAAGCCTATCCTCGATCGCTTGCGCGTCGGGCTGAACGACAAGGACGCTTATGCGGCAAATCCCATCGCGCCTGCCGAGATATCCTTCCTGTTCGAATCCGCTTCGCGGCGGCAATCGCCACTGCTGGGCTGTCCGCTGAATATGAGCATAGTTCCGCCGTAGGAAACTCGACCGTGGATTTCCGCGTCGCGCTCGATCCGCCCTGGCTGGTTGAATTGGTCAGCCTGCCCGAATCCGACGCGTTCAAAGCGGCTGCGGGGAGCAACGGCGTTTTACTTCGCACGGACGCGGACGATCCAAAACGAAGCATGGAAGGGGAAACCCTCAAGGCGCAGGAGCGTATCGGTGCAAAGGTTTTCGAACGGAAGCGCGGGCCTATCAAATTCCCGGAGCCGGACGGCTCGATACACATGGTCATGGTCGATGCTCGTGGTGGCGGCGACGGCCACGGTGACGCCGCCGACTGGTGCCAGTTAGCCCATGGTCCGCATGGATTGGACCCTGAATATGTGATGTGCTGGAGTGACCCGAAGACTGGTGTTCGCATGCCGATCAGGGGGCTATTCGAGCGGGAATGCCCGTTGGCGGCAGCCCAGACTTTGCAGGCGCGTTTGCACGTCATTGGGTTCGTCTGCGAACGGACTTTCGCTGAGAAAGAAATCAGCGCCCGCACCTTCTATCGCTGTAATCCATGGTTGTTGGACGAAGCGGCAGCAAACGACATAATGTCTCGGTGGCCTTTACGGATTGCAACATCCGGATAGGAATTTTTGGATTCGGACGCGATATCTTCTTGGACAGTGCGGCTTTTCTCATGGACATGCCGGGCGGCAATGGCCATCCGACACCTTCTTCCACCTCACGACGAAACCTCGACACTGCGGTTGATGAGCGACATGAGCGCCTGCCGGGCGACTTCGCGTAGCAAGTCGATCATACCGCACCGGCCCCCTCACCTGGCTAGGGAGCACCAAGGCGGCTAAGCAGATTCCGCTTGGTTAACCAACGGACTGGTAATGCCATCCACGCAGCCGTCAACGACTTCAACTGCGAGCGCATGCCCCATCCGTTGGCCGAGCCACGAATCTCTGCTTAGGCGGCATGCTCACTCAGGGGGTTCGCACCGGACGCAGCAATCGCCGCCAGGTGGTGCCCGGCGGCGTTGGGTGGCTTGGCAGGATCGGGCTGCGCCCTCCGTGCCAATGAAGAGCCGGCCGCATACCTCGAACGACAACCCGTTCTCCGAGAGCCAGTTCAAAAACCTCAAGTACCAGCCGCAGTTCCCCAAGCGCTTCGGCTGCATCGAGGATGCCAGGGGTTTCTCCCGCAACTATT
>Ga0302140_10013046_pt1 | contig 10176 bp, 9 predicted proteins | sample I_Bog_E1_1_FD_202095 | JGI IMG/M metagenome (GOLD analysis project Ga0302140, IMG submission 202095) | Peat permafrost microbial communities from Stordalen Mire near Abisko, Sweden - I_Bog_E1_1 | ecosystem: Environmental > Terrestrial > Soil > Wetlands > Peat | place: Sweden: Abisko, Stordalen...
ACGAAGACGGGCGACGCAATTCCGATTGAGGAGCGTCCGCAGGTGGAAGTGACGCACCACGGCGGCAAACAGCTGACGCCGCATGGGGTGGGGATCTGCAATCCCGCGTTTGATGTGACGCCGGCGAAGTACATTACCGGGATCATCACCGAGCGCGGTGTGCTGAAGGCGCCTTACACCGAGTCGCTGCGACAGATGGAGCTGGTGGCGTAAAAGCAGGGATTAGGGATTAGGGAACAGGGATTAGAAAGACTTCTGGGTTGAATGCTTGCGAGCCCACCCACTTCGCAAAGAACGCGAAATGGATGGGGCACGGGGCTATTTTTTGAGTTGTTCGAAAGGCAACCGCAGATCCTTCGTCGCTGCGCTCCTCAGGATGACAACCTGCTTTTGGGCTCAGGATGACAATCAATTCAGGTGGCGACTTAGACTGGTGGAGTGGTGCTTCCCCGCATCTCGTTCTTCAATCTGAAGCAGCGCTCGTTTGCGCGCGGGCTGTTGCTTTCGCTGGGCGCATTTTTCGGGAGCCTGCGGCTGGCGGGATTTCCTCATATTGAAAAGCTGCACGGATCTCGCTGGCAGATGGCGCTGGTGCCGGTTGCCTGCTGGGGGATGGTGGAGACGGCGCGCTGCCTGCGGCGGAGATGGAGCCTGTACCATGCGGGCGTACTGATTCTGCTGTACACGGAGCTGATGGTGCTGGCCATGGTGCTGGTTCTGTGGGTATTTTTGTAGGGCGCCACGGAATGGACGGAGATTTCACTGGAATCAAACCGCGTGGCTTGCAAGAATTTCACTGAAATCGAGGGTCGCGTGTAGCATGGGGCATTGTGCAAAGCGGCGGTCCCGCTCCCCCTGGTTCAGGACGGCCTTTCCCCCAGAACGAAGAACAACCAGAAGCAGACAAGAGGAGAACGAGATGTTTAAAGGATTCAGAGATTTTATTCTGCGTGGCAACGTGATGGATTTGGCGGTTGCGTTCATCATGGGCGCGGCGTTCAACGCGATTGTGACGTCGCTGGTGAAGGACGTACTGATGCAGGTGATCGCGGCCATTGTGGGCAAGCCGGATTTCAGCGCGATCAAGGTGGATTTTATGGGCACGCCCATCATGATCGGGAACTTTTTGAATGCGACCGTGTCGTTCCTGATTGTGGCGTTCGTGGTTTATTTCTTCATGGTGCTGCCGTTGAACTCGCTGATGAACAGGTTCAAGGGGCCCGCGCCTGAAGTGCCGGTGACGACGAAGCCTTGCCCGGAGTGTTTGAGCGATATTCCTCTGGAGGCGAAGCGCTGCTCGCATTGCGCACAGTTGGTTTAGAGGCAGAGGGCAGGGATCAGTTGCTAGCTTCTAGCTTCTAGCTTCTAGCTTCTAGCTTTTGGCTTTTAGCTCTCAGCTTTCAGCTTTCGGGTGGGCTGGATTCAATCCCCGGTCCGAAAATCCGGACCGGGGGCACCCGCATTTCATCCTGGGTTCGCGAGTTTGATGTTCAACTGCATGCTCCCGATCGCCGATGGCATGGCTGATCAGTCGAGCTGGCGGAGGGGGCTGGAAAAAACGTAGAAGCCGAGGAAGATTGTGGCTGCTGTGGCGGCCATGAAGGCGAGGACGTGTCCGGTGTCGATGTGGCGCGAGGCCTCGCCAACGATCAGGGCTCCGATAGGGGGCAGGCCGAGGAAGCAGGTGGCGTAGATGCTCATGATGCGGCCGCGCATTTCGTCGGAAGCGAGATGCTGGAGGGCTACGTTGAACGACGAGATCATGAGGATGGCGCTGTAGCCCTCGACCAGCAGCATGCACTGCGAGAGCACAAAAATGTGTGACAGGCTGAAGCCGGAGATGGCGGAGAAGAAGAAGAGTCCTGCGATGATGATGACGCGGCCGCGATGACGGAGCGTGCCGAGCGCGGCGACGGTGACCGATCCGCAGACGGCGCCGAGGCCTGAGGCTGCCAGCAGCCAGCCGAGGCCGGACTCGCCGGCGTGCAGCTGCATGCGCGCGAAATATGGGATGAAGTAAAGAAAGGGTACGGCGAGGAAACTGAACGCGGCCGTCATGCAGACGAGGACGAGCATCTGCGGATTGCCGCGCAGGTAGCCGAATCCCTGGCGCAGGCTGAGAAAGAAGCTGGCGTGATGGCGGGGTTCCTGCGCTGGGTAGCGGATGCGCTTGAGCGCGAACAGGACGGCGAGAAAACTGAACCCATTGAGGAAGAAGTTGCCGGCCATGCCGAAGATGGCCATGGAGTATCCGCCCAGCGTGGGGCCGAGAATGCGCGAGAGGTTGAACTGCGCTGAGTTGAGGGCGATGGCATTGGTGAGGTCTTTGCGCGGGACAAGGCGCGGGACCAGGACCTGGTAAGCGGGCGTGTTGATGGCGTTGGCCATGCCGTTGAGGAAGGAAAGGACGACGACTTCCCAGACAGTGATGATTTTGAGCCAGGTGAGAGTGGCGAGGATGAAGGCCAGGACCATCATGGCGGTTTGCGTGACGAGGAGCATGCGGCGCTGGTTGACGCGATCGGCAACGACGCCGCCGAAGAGCGTGAAGAGCAGAAACGGAATAGCGCCGGCGAAGCCAACAACACCCAGCCAGAAAGCGGAATTGGTGAGGGTGAGCACGAGCCAGCCCTGGGCAACGTTCTGCATCCAGGTGCCGATGTTGGAGAGGAAGTTGCCGGCCCAGAAAAGGCGGAAGTTGGGATGGCGCAGGGCGCTGACCACTTGCGGCCAGTTCTCTTCGCTGTCAGCAGCGAAGGCCGCAGTGGAGGCTGCAGCCTCTTCGACGGCGAGGGACTGGGGCTCAAGAGATGGGGATTCCGGGACCGGGGAGTCCGGGGTGATCTCTTCTTCGGCGCTCAGAACGGATAACCTCTATGTTTAGTGTAAGCTGTGTGGTTGTTGTTTTCGAGGCGGGGTTGGGGTGTGTGCGCGTGCTTGTTGGCCGTTGCGGGCACGTGGTTTCTGGAGATATTCGGCGCAACAAAATCCAAAGTAAAGATGGCCTATTGATGATGGATGCCAAACCGCTCGCACTGCTGTTTGTCCTGGCTTCACTTCCCTTCGTCCTCGGGGCGCAGAATCCGGCGCAGGATGGGACTCAACCTGGTGCGCCGACTGCGGCGGTGACCGGCTATGCGGACTTTGCGGCGCAGGAACGGATCGAGGAGAAGTTTTTGGCAGTGCCGGATGCGAAGTTGGCGGGCCAGCACCTGAAGACGCTGACGGCCGCGCCGCACCTGGCGTCGACTCCGGAAGACCACAAGACGGCGGAGTACGTGGCGGAGAAGTTCCGCGCGGCGGGGCTGGAGACGGAGATCGTACCCTACCGCGTGCTGATGAACCAGCCGAAGGTGGTGCGGGTCGAGGCGTACGACCCGAGCGGCAAGCTGCTGATGAGCGGGCCGACAAAAGAACACGTGGAGGGCGACGCGCAGCAGGACGATCCGCGAGTGGTGATGCCGTTCCACGGCTCGTCAGGCTCGGGCGACGTGACGGGCGAGGTGGTGTACGCGAACTTTGGACGCCTGGAAGACTTCAAAGAACTGGACGCCGAACACGTGGACCTGCACGGCAAGATCGTGATGGTGCGGTACGGGTCAAATTTTCGCGGGATCAAGGTTTACCTGGCGGAGTTGCGGGGCGCGGCGGGGGTGCTGATTTACAGTGACCCGCAGGACGATGGGTACTACAAGGGCGACGCGTATCCGATGGGGCCGTGGCGGCCGGAGACGGCGGTGCAGCGGGGATCGGTGCAGAATCTGTCGCGGTATCCGGGCGACCCGGAGACGCCGGGAGTGGCCTCGACGCTTGATCTGCCGGACTCGGCGCGGACAAAGAACTTTACGGGACCGAATGGCGATCAGCCGAACATTCCTTCGATTCCGCTGAGCTATCACGACGCGGCGCCGATTCTGCAGGCGCTGAAAGGGCCGGGCGTGCCGCAGGGCTGGCAGGGCGCGCTTCCCTTCCGCTACCACGTGGGTCCGGGAGGGGTGCGAGTTCACCTTGTTTCAGAGCAGGACTACAAGCGACGGATTATCTGGGACGTGATTGGCAAGGTCAAAGGGACGGAGTATCCCGATGCATGGGTGTTGGTGGGCAATCACCGGGACGCTTGGGTGTACGGCGCGGTGGACCCGTCAAGCGGAACGGCGGCAATGCTGGAGGCGGTGCATGGAGTGGGCGCGCTGGTGAAGGAGGGTTGGCGTCCAAAGCGGACCATCGTGTTCTGCAGTTGGGATGCGGAAGAAGAGGGTCTGATCGGGTCGACCGAGTGGGTGGAACAGCACGAGCAGGCTCTCGGGAAGGCCGTGGCGTACTTCAACACGGACGTTGCGGTGGCCGGACCGGAGTTTTCAGCGTCGGCTGTGCCCTCGCTGAAGCAGTTTGTGCGTGAGGTAACGAAGGCGGTGCCGAGCCCGCTGGGAGGGACGGTCTTTCAGCAGTGGAAGGCGCGCGGACCGAGCGAGAGAGACAAACGGCTGGGGCGCACACCGCTGCCCGGTGAAGAGGTGAACGTGGGCGACCTGGGCTCGGGATCGGACTTTACGCCGTTTCTGCAGCATGAGGGCGTGCCGTCGACGGATGTGGGCTCAGGCGGCCCTTACGGGGTGTATCACTCGACCTTCGACGACTATGCGTGGTTCACGATGAATGCCGATCCGCACTTTGTGTACCTGCAGGAGATGGCGCGGGTGCTGGGGCTGGAAGCGATCCGCATGGCCGATGCAGACGTGCTGCCCTATGACTACGTGTCGTATGCGCGGCAGATATCGGCTTACCTGGGCGAGGCGAAACACAAAGCCGCGGATGCGGGCATGGGCGCGCTGGACTTTGCCGCAGCGGAGGGAGCTGCGAGCAGGCTGGCCGAGGCGGCGGGCAAAGCGCAAGCGCTGCAGACGGCAGCGCAGGGAAACGCGGCTGGCCTGAATGCTGCTCTGCGGCAGACGGAGTCGGGCTTTCTTACGGCGGAGGGATTGCCGCGGCGGCCCTGGTACCGGCACACGATTTATGCGCCGGGTGAGTACACGGGGTACGAGGCGGTGGTGATTCCCGGGGTGAATGAGGCGATTGACGCGAAGGATGCGGGGCTGGCTGCGGCGCAACTGGCGGTGCTGACCGAGGCGATTGACCGGGCGGCGCGGACGCTTGCAGCGGTCAGTGGTCAGTGATCAGGGCATCGTTGGCCATTTCAGTCGATTGACCCGGCGATCACCGCACCCTGCCTGCCCGCCGACTGTCCTGGTTCGCGACGCCGAATAAATTTCTGCCTGCCCTCTGCCGATAGAACCAACTGACGGCCCGCACAGGCGGTCAGCAAAGGGGTTCAAGCCTTGTCCACTATCGGAATGACCAGCAGTTTGCTCTCCTCGATCGCCGGCTCTCCTTCGGCCGCCAACCAGTTCGTCACGGACCTCAACCAACTCGCGCAAGACGTCAAGGGCGGCAATCTCTCCGCCGCGCAGCAGGATTACGTCACCCTCTCGCAGGACGCGCTCAATGGCGCCACCTCCTCCTCTTCCACCACCACCGCCAGCGGAATCACGACATCCCTGCTTTCCGACATCGCATCCTCCTCCACCAGCTCCAATTCCTTTGTCAACGATCTCAACCAGCTCGGTACGGACCTCACCAACGGCGACCTCACATCCGCCGGAGGCGACCTGCTCTCCCTGGACTCCACGGCTCTCAACGCCGTGCCGTCTTCCAACGGCGCAACCTCCAGCGCCGGCTCCTCCACATCCAACAAGGCCGACATCGCCGCGCTCATCAAAGCGACCACTCAGGCCATGGAAGTGGGCGACAACTCCGCCGTCAACGCTGACATGTCTCAACTGGCCTCAGCCTCCACCAGCTCCACAGGCGCGAGCTATCTCAAGTCCGACAGCGAAAGCTACGGCTCCAGCTCTTCGGGCACCTCCCTGGGTACCGCCAGCCAATTGCTCCAGAGTCTGAACACCGACAACTCGTCCAGCTCCGGCTCGACCCTGAGCCTGCTCGCCTAGCACTGCCGTGTTTTAGGCGCGAATTGCAGCAGTGCGGGCATCGACGGAGTTGGCGCAGCGGGGAGCGCAGTTCCGGCTTGGGATGGATTTCGTGGCAGACGCAGGTGTTCCGGCTCGCTGTGCTCGTTCGAGTTGACGGTCAACTATTGGTTTCTACGAAGGAATTGTTTTTGCACCGTCCCTACGGGACTCTATGGCGAATTTTTGGAATTCCGTTTCCACACGCTGAAGCGCGGGGCCAACATACTCTGCGCCTCCGGCGCGGTTGCCATGACATTGCTTTTGCAGCGCTCAATAGACCCTCAGGATGATGGTGGTTATCTGGTTGGGTGGAAGACGGTGATGCGGTCTTCGGCTGGGGGTGTGTCTGGGACTAGCCACCGCTCCTGAGCGACGGTAAGCGTGCAGGGACCGAAGGTGCAGATGCGGATGGGGCGCGGTGCGGCTTTCACTCGCTGCTCGACCTGAGCCCGGAGCCGAGCGAGGACCGCGCGCAGGAGGTAGCCGGTGAAGGGCGTGTAGAGATAGAAGACAGTGGCGGTGGAGAGATCCGCGTCGCGGGCATCCTCGAGATGAAAACTCACACGATCAAGATTGAGTTTTTGCGCGCAACTGCGGGCGGAGGCGACGTACGCCGGTTCGAATTCGATGCCAATGGCGCACGCGCCGGTAGAGGCAGCGACGAGCAGAGGGACGTGGCCCAGTCCCGAGCCAAGATCGAGAAGGACATCCTCAGAAGCGATGCCGGCCTGGCGGATCAGGGAGAAGATGTGGCGGGCTGGCGTGGGCTGGTAGAAGACATTCTCGGGGCCGGCTGGGGCTCGCGTCTCGCTCGGGGCGAAGTCCGGTTCTGGAAGAGCGAAGACGCCTGCGACGAGTTCGTCGAGATAGTCGTAGTGGAGGCCGCCGGACTGGATGGGTGTCGGTTCAAGCTGGCGGGCGAAGACTGCGGGAACGCTTCCCTGCCGGATCGAGCTCCGGATGGATGCGTAGAGCTCCACATTTGCGGCTTCAAGGCGGGCGCGCAGACGGCGGGCACGGGCGCGGGGCGTGGCAGGGCCGGATTCAGGGAAATGGGCGTCGAGTTGGCCGGGGCCTGCAGATTGATCGGAAACTTGAGTCTGATCAAGAACTTCAAGCTGATCGAGAATTTCAAGACGCAGGGGAAGCTGGTCCGGCTCGAAGAGCGAATCGGCGTTCTCCCATTGCGATAGAAGCTTCTCGGGCGAGTCGGGCATGGATGAGATTTTCTCGCATTTGCTGCGTTTGCGTCGGAATGGGCTTCATTGAGCCGGAATTGGCTGGTGGAGCTCCATTCTGGAATGAGATTTCCTTCAGAGGCTGAAGACTCCTTGATTTTGCTGCCTTTAGGAGCGAATTGACTCGCGAACCCGGCGAGCCGGGAACGAGCCGGCACCACCGTGTTATCTCGCTGGGCGACTGGAATTCACCTTTATCTTGAGCCTCGCCTCATTTTTTGGCCCCTCCCGTCGATTTTTCTGGCATGCGACCTGCAATTTCTTGCGCATGAGGACGATTCGCCATGATGGATTTTCTTATCGGTCTTTGTTATGTAGCGATGATTGCCATGCCGGCCATAGTGGCCTCAGTGAGCTTTGGCAATTCGCACAGCGGTGATCTATAACCCCAATTGCAAGTTGAGCGGCCTGGGCAGTTCGGAGGCTGGGAGGGTCGCGCTTCGGGTGCTGTTTTTGTGATTTAAATCACACTTGTTGACCCGACTGAGGTTGATTTGATTGACCCCGGACGCTGAGCCTCGTATCGTTGAAGTTGGTATGAAGACTTCAGCGAACAGTTGGCGGATTGGGATTGCAGTGGCCGTGATTCTGGGGACCATTGCCTGGCTTGCGTTTACGGGCGTGAGCGCCAACAAGAGCTATTACGTGACGATTGCGGAGCTTGGCGGGATGGGCGACAAGGCCTATCACAACGAGTTGCGGGTAGAAGGCTTTGTGCAGCCGGGGTCGATTGAGCAGAACGGCACGCACGTGACGTTTGTGTTGAACGAGTATGAGAGCCACAATCCCAAGGCGGCGACGGGCCGTCTGCTGAAGGTGGAGTACAAGGGCTCGGAACCACCGCCGGACACGTTCAAGGACAATTCCCAGGCTCTGGCGGAGGGCACGTATGGGCGCGATGGCGAGTTGCACGCGACCGTGCTGCAGGCCAAGTGCGCGAGCAAGTACGCACCGGCCACACCGAACGGAGCGCCCGCAGCGGCGCAGAAGCCGGCTTCCGCGGCATCGGGCGGGGCGCCTGCCTCCCCTGCAGCAAACCAGACCGCGACAAACTAAATGCCCGCAAACTCACTCGAGGCCGTTGGCCGACCGACCTGCGCCCGGCTCGATCAAGTGTCAAAATTGTTTGGCACGTTTGCGGCGTTGCGCCAGGTTTCAGTGAATCTGGAGGCGGGGCACTGCTATGTGCTGATTGGCGAAAACGGCGCGGGCAAGTCGACTCTGCTGCGAATTCTGGCTGGTCTGCTGCGGCCGAGCTTTGGCACGGTGAAGATGTTTGGCGACAACGAGCCGCACGATGTGCGGGAGCGGATCGGCTACATGAGCCATGCGCCGATGCTGTACGACGAGCTGACGGCGCAGGAGAATCTGCGCTACTTTGCGAGCCTTTATCCCGGGCGCGCGTGCCTGGCGCCGGCCGAAGCGCTGCGGCAGGTGGGGCTTGATCCGGAATTGACGCGGACGCTGGGCCAGTACTCGCAGGGAATGCGGCAGAGGACGTCGCTGGCGAGGGTGCTGTTGCCGGTTCCCGAACTGCTGCTGCTGGACGAACCTTTCAGCAACATGGATGTGGAGAGCGCGCGGCAGATGGTCGAACTGCTGGCGGGGTTCCGGCATAGCAGCAGAACGATTGTGATTACGACGCACCAGCGAGAGCTTGCGGCTCCGATTGCGGACTGGGTTCTGGCGCTCAAGGCCGGGCGCGTGGCCAGCTTTGAGCCGGGGAGTCCGACGCTATGAAGACCAACGGCGCGCGGTTTCTTGAATCGCTTGGCATTCCCTTTGAGCTGCGTGAGTACGAAGTGGATCCTGAAGACCTGTCTGCGACGACGGTGGCCAGGAAGATCGGGATGCCGGCCGAACAGGTGTTCAAGACGCTGCTGGTGACGGGCGGCAAGGATATATATCGATTTGCGGTGATTCCGGGCGATGCGGAGCTGGACTTCAAGAAACTGGCGAAGGCTGCCGGGTTGCGCAAGCTGGAGATGGCGCCTCTCAAAGATGTACAACCGCTGACGGGATACATCCGCGGAGGCGTGACGCTGTTTGGAGCGCGCAAGCCGTACCCGGTGTACATCGACGAAACGGCGACTTTGTTTGACACGATCAGCGTGAGCGCGGGCGCGCGCGGCGTGCAGCTTTTGCTCAAGCCTGAGGATTATCTGCGGGCGGCGCAGGCGTTGGACGTGGAAGTGCAGACGGCGGACCTGACGAAGGCGGCGCTGCGCGCGGCCGGGGAGGGACACACGCAATGATGAACGCGTTGTGGACTCACCTGGTGAAGGATTTGCGGATTGAATGGCGGTCTAAAGAAGCCATCAACTCCATGCTGTTTTTTGCGCTGCTGGTGGTGGTGCTGTTTTCGCTGGCGTTTGATCCGCGCGGATCGTTTTCGCAGACCATTGCGGGCGGTGTGCTGACCGTGGCCATCATGTTTGCGTCGGTGAGCTCGTTGAACCAGGCGTGGGCGCGGGAGATTCGCCACCAGGTGCTGGACGCGCAACGGATGGCGCCGACGCCCGGCGCGGAGCTTTTCCTGGCCAAGGTGATTGCGAATTTTCTGTTCGTGACGGTGGTGCAGATTGTGCTGGCTCCGGTCTTTGTGGTGATGTACAACCTGCACATTGGCGGCGAGGCGTGGCAACTGGCGCTGGTGCTGCCGCTGGGCACGTGGGCGCTGGTGGCAAATGGAACGTTTTTTGCGGCACTCTCCATCAGGAGTCGCAACCGGGAGCTGCTGCTGCCGCTGATCCTGTTTCCGATCTTCATGCCGGCGCTGCTAGCGATGGTGCAAGCGACGGGATCGATTTTGACGGGTGATAGCGACCCGGCGCTGTGGATCAAGATGCTGCTGGGCTACGACGTGATTTTTACGACGGTGAGCCTGCTGCTTTTCGATGTTGTTTTGC
>Ga0302140_10013053_pt1 | contig 10172 bp, 5 predicted proteins | sample I_Bog_E1_1_FD_202095 | JGI IMG/M metagenome (GOLD analysis project Ga0302140, IMG submission 202095) | Peat permafrost microbial communities from Stordalen Mire near Abisko, Sweden - I_Bog_E1_1 | ecosystem: Environmental > Terrestrial > Soil > Wetlands > Peat | place: Sweden: Abisko, Stordalen...
CGCGAATCCCGCAGGCGTGTACCAAATTTGACCGCATGTCGACCGAGCGACATTGTCGTTATATTTTGAAGCTCAAGGTTGTCGGTATGATCATGAATCGATTGTCCCGATGAACCACCGGTGCTGAAGATGTTCGATATATCGAACGTCGGCGCGGTGCTCACGGGAGTTGTCGAAGAGATCGAGTGTTCGTATTGGAATCGAGTCTCGTTGACAACATGATCGTTGATTACCTGAGTGTCGCTGATCTGGATGTTGTTGTCCGTCGAAGTTTCAGAGGTCGCGCCATCTGGAGTCTGCGTTGCACCAAGTTCGCCAGATTCTGTATTTCTGAAAAGCTGATAACGCACGGTCAGAGTGTTCTTTTGGCCAAGCTGCAGATCAATTCGCGGAGAAACATTTGTACGAGAGCGTGGGTTTGCGATGCTGCCCGCTGCAATCGGAGTGTCATATACGGTTAGGTTGTTGATAGCTCGATGCTCGGCAGAGAGGAAGAACGACGCATTCTTAGAAAGTGACCCATTCAGAGTTCCGTTGTATTGGTAGCTGTAGTATGGCTCAGGATCTTTGGTGAATGGGTCGTTCGTGTTGAACGAACTATCATTGCCCTGAATCATGAACTGTCCGTGCAATTTGTCGGTGCCCGGCTTCGTGAGAATTTCGATGCGTCCGAATCCAAGCCGATCGTACTCTGCTGAATATGGATTCTGGTTCACTCGAATTTCGCGTATCGATGATTTCGGCGGTAGTTGCCCATTGCTGAAGCCGTCAATATATATCTGACCACCATTTGGGCCCGCAGACGGGCCTGCCAGTGCAGAGAGTTCATTGGAAAGCTCGTCCGGATCATCCGATAACGCTTCGAGGTCCTTCCCCTTGATAACCATGCTATTGGCATTGCTGTCAGCGTCTACGCTCACAGTCGGCGATTCGTCCGTCACAACTACATTCTGCTGCTCTGTCTGAATCGCCATCGCTACATCAACACGCTTAACTTGCCCGGCAGCCAACGTGATTGCCGGAGAAGAGAACGGTGCAAATCCATCGGTCACAGCCATGATGAAGTAGGAACCTGGAGCCAGAGAATGGAACTCATATTTTCCGGCGGAGTCAGCCTTTGCCGTGCCGACAACTTTGCCAGCCGAAGTATTGACCGTAACTGTCGTTCCTGGAATCAGCGCCCCCGAAGGATCAGTGATGGTGCCACGCACAGTCGCAGGCGAATTAGAGGCTCCAGTGACCGTCGATGGTGCCGGTGCCGTCGTCTGGGCCTTTCCTACATGTGCCATCAAGAGTAGCGCACATAGTAAGGCTGTTAGGTAAGTTTGCTTTGAGTACACGTATCCCCCGTTACAAATGAAACATCAAAATTGAATTCAATTACTGTGCTGCATCCGCTCCGCCGGAGCCCATGCTCCAATTCGAAAGCAACATGTTCTGTGTGGACGCAGGAGCCTCAAGGAGCGGTTCTACTCCGGCAAGCAAAGTAATGACCGTAACATCTGTTGATCCCGGAGTTGACACAAGCATCACAGCGTCGCCTTTTTGCAAATCTGAGAGGTGGATTGCAGGAGCTCTATTTAGCATCTGTTGCAGATCTCCACCGCCTGCGCGTCCGATAGAACCGTCGGTGCCTGATGCTGAGTGGGCCGGATTAGCTGGACTTGCGGTGTCCATCGCTTTTGCTGGAGGTCCGGTTTTTCCCGCAGTCTGTGAACTGTCAACAGGTTTGCTAAGCGATGCCAATCGCTTAGCTATCATCTCAGGCAGCTTACGCATTTGGGCGTCTTGGCCGACATGAATCGTAACATTCTGTTTTGTAGCGAGATCTTTCAGTGTCAGAGTCATTGCGCTTGCGTTGATCGACGTTATGGTTCCTGAGATGTTCCGGAACCCCCCCGAAACGATCTCTTGCGCAGCTACATCCGTGCCATCAGCATTTTTTGTCCCACGAGCACGCAGTTGGTCGCCAACCTGAATTACCTCGATAGGTGCTGGCTTGGCTTTGTCAAAACTGACTGAATCTGGCGCATACCGACGCAGGATTGTTGCTGGATTCGTGTGTAGCGTGATTGTCTTTTGGTTAGGACCAGCTCCCGAAGTTATAACTACAATCCCCGTGCCGGCATCTACACTCTTCACTAACCCGCCAACACCGTTTCGCTGCCACTCATCGCGCTCTTGCTGTTGTTTTTGCGCTAAATCAGCTTGTGGAATGGCAATGATCGAGATCGCCGTTACCGGGTCTGTTGTTGGCGCTGGAGCAATCCGAACCAGGACACGATCACCGACGGCGAGATCTGCGAACTGAATGACTGCAGCCTTGCTCAGGTCCTTTTCTCCGGGAGCTATTCTCTGGATCTTAATGCCGTCCGGAACCGTGACCTTCCGTTCTAGTCCCGCATCCGTTTTCACCGACAAGACCCCTGATGATGCTCCGGTCACAGTTCCGAGAAACTTATTCGAACTGGCCGTGGCAGAAGATGAGTTTGCCGCAGTCCCTGCTTGCCCGATGAGACAGGGCGTACAGCACGAGGTAACTAACAGAATGCTCAAAATTGATCGTTGAATCAAATATGTGTTCGAATGCGGCATCTTTGCATCTCCAAGCTACAGGCAGACTTGCATAGCGGGTAGCGATTGACTAATCGCAAATTACCGTACTTGCATCAACCATGTAGACGATAAGGCTAGAAAGAAAGTTTACGGCAACGATGATTCTGGTAGCCATTTAGCTGTACGCAAAAAATCAAAGCTTCCGGATGGGCTAATGGAAATCTGAGTCAATCTACTGCTATGGACGAGGATAGAGTCTTGATACCAGAGGTTAAAGCCCGGTAGTTCCTGCGCAAGTATCTTTTGCGCCTGAATATAGTCCACTTTTCGCTGCGCTTGATTCGTTGATCTCCCGGCATCATCAAGCAACGCATCCAGTACAGGATTGCGGTATCTACCTCGATTGGCGCCTTTGGGAGGGATACGGGACGAACTGAATGCGTAGCTAAATATATCTGGCTGTTCGTTGCCTCCTACCCATCGCAGGGAGTACATCTGGAAGGATCCACGAGTCAGATCCTGAATAAACGTTGCCGCCTCATAACTCCTTATGTCCAACTGGATTCCAATCTTCGCTAGCTCTTGTTGGAGTGTTGCCGCTAGTAACCTAGTTCCATCGTCTGTGCTGGTTTTCATCGTCAAATGAAGCCTTATTCCATTGGCTCTTGGAAGATAACCGGCTTCATCGAGCAATTGCTCCGATCGCGTTGGGTTATACGGGTACGTCGCTACATCTCCGGTCCACGCCCAGTGTCGCTCTGGTAACAGGCTGGAAGCGAGTTTGGCCCTCCCGGCAAGCAGGGTCTTAAGAATTAGTTCACGATCGATTGCACATGCAATGGCCTGTCGAACCCGGGCATCGCGCAAAGTTGGGTCGGTAGTATTAAACGCAAGATACTGCACCATCGTTCCCCCAACGCTATCGATTTTCAAAGTTTTTTGTCGGGCTAAAACTGGCAGCATATCGGGAGGAAGAGCATTGCTGGTCACATCAGCGGATCCCTTTTGAAGCTCGAGCGCTCGAGTAATTGCATCTGGCACCACGGCAAAGCGTAACCGCTGTACTTCGTCTGGTACTGCCACATTTTCCCAACTTTGAGGATCGCGTTCCAGCACTACCTCTTTATCGATCTCCTGGCTAACAAAGCGAAAGACGCCCGTTCCAACAGGGTTTTTCCAGAAATCGCGACCGCTGTCTTCGGGAACGATGCCCATCGCTCCCGTCGAGAGGTTTCCCAGCAGGAAGTTGTCTGGCTGTTTCAGATGCAGAACGACTGTTGCGGGATCAGGAGCTGTCACGCTCGATACCGAGGCGTAGCTTGCCGCCTTGGGAGTAATCAGTGTGCCGTCGCGCATGGAATTGAGTGTCCACAGCACGTCACGCGAAGTGAGCAGGCGTCCATCCTGAAAATGGATGTTGGGGCGCAGATGGAAGACAAGTGTCAATGGATCCGGCTGGTCCCAACTCTCGGCTAGTCCAGGACCGAAGCGGTAGCTCGCGTCGCGCACCACCAGGCCATCAAAGATCAATGCATAGATATGCTCCGATTGTGCATCGATGCCAATTCTCGGATCAAGACTCGTGGGGCTGCTCTCAATCAGAAATACCAATGTGTCATCGGCTTTTCTGGATGAGGGCTTCCGATGGCATCCAAAGCATGCCGTGAAGCTCAGTAGTGTAATTAGTGTTATACCCCTAAACATACGTAACCTGACCAAGGATTGCGGGGCGATTGGCGCCGGTTGCAGAGGGCAAGTTACCTGGTCTGCGCATCCATGTCTGCCATGCGAGCAGGGCGAAAGCGGCAGCTTCTTTGGCTTGGGCAGGCATACCAAATCTGTCGATCGAAGTGACCTTGCATTTGTGCGGTGCAAGGGACTCGGTGAGCATTCGCATCAGGGTCAGGTTGCGAACTCCCCCGCCTGAAACGACATAGTCAACCGTCGCCTCTCCCATGCGTTCTCCGACAAAGCTAAGATAGGCATTCGTGACGGATGCAGCAGTTAACGCTGTTGCTGTTGCAATTGCGTCCTGCTTGCGCTTGCTAAGCTTCTGACATTCAGACAGAAACTTTGAAGCGTACTCCCGACCAAACTCCTCACGCCCACAAGACTTGGGTGGAAGCTTCCGGAAAAAGGAGGTGCGCAGTGCCCGTTCCACGACTGGCGTGAGAACCTGGCCCTTCGAGGCTACAGTTCCGCCTGCGTCGTACTGTTTCTGAAACAATGCCAGCATAAGCGCGTCGATGATCATGTTCCCAGGGCCAGTATCGAAGGCTCGGACCTGCTCAGAGTTCGAACTGGGTGGGATCGAAGTGAGATTTCCAATGCCGCCAATGTTCTGTAAAACCCGGCCGCGGCTGGCGTGGCGAAACAACACGTAGTCCAACAGCGGAACAAGAGGAGCGCCCTGCCCCCCCGCAACCATATCCGCAGGGCGAAAGTTGGATACAACTGGTACACCGGTCGCCTGCGCCAGCATGGACGGTTCACCCGCCTGCCAGGTACACGCAAACGTTCTTCCCGCGTATTTCAGTTGTTCCGCCTGATGATAGAGAGTCTGCCCATGGCAGCCCACCAGGTCCAGCTTGACCTGGTTTCGGTCGACGGCGGATTTGAGTGCTTCTGCATAGGCGAGTCCGAGTCGCCAGTTCAACCGAGCCAGTTCTGATGTGAAGGTATCTTGCGCATTCATGGCCGCCAGAACAGCTTTGCGGAGCGCCGCAGGAAAAGGGAATGCCTCATGAGCAATGAGCTTGAGGGAAGGGATGGAATCTGCGCCGTCGCGAATGCGTACAAGTGCGATGTCTATCCCGTCCGCAGAAGTACCACTCATAATGCCTGCGACCGTCAGTGTTGTCTTCGCGGCTGTAATCTTCATACGGTTTGATTGGCCTCGACTGTATCGCGGAAGCGGAAGATCTTGTCCTTGAGCGTGTTTAGTTGAGCTTGATTGAAAGATCGAGACGCCGGCTGGCCAAAGCGGCCCTTGCGTAGTTGGGTCGAAACAACCGAGCGTTTCATTAAAAGATTACGGAAACTGATCGATTTCTCACTCTCATGGATCAGTCCCTCGTAGCAACGCAGAATCAATTCCGGGCTATGACAGATCTCAAGGAGATGGATGCCTGCGCGGAGTGCGGAGATCGCGGCCTCTTCCATGGGAAGATACTTGAGTATTCCGCCCATCTCCATATCATCCGAAAAAATGAGTCCCCTATATCCAATCTTCTGCTGCAAAACTGTCGTGACCCAGAAGGACGATGCGGTTGCTGGTGTGTCTCCGCCACGGGTTTTAGGGTAGGACGCGTGGTTCACCATCACCATGGGTAGATGAGAAGCGAGTTCGCGATATGGAACCAGGTCCGAGTTCCACATATCAGCCCACGCTCGATCGATTGAGGGCGTTTCAAGATGCGAGTCCAGATTTCCGCCGCCTAGTCCAGGGAAGTGTTTTCCGCAGCCGATCACGTGGTGTTTCGCTAGTCCGCGAAGGAATTCTTTCACGTAGCGAATCACACCTTCAGGCGTCTGGTCTGCGACTCGTGTTCCCATGACGCTCGCGGAGATGGACAGGGCAAGATCCATAACTGGAGCGAGAGTTGTGTTAAAGCCAAATGCTGAAGCCTCTTTGCCGATGAGTTCGCCATGCCGCTGCATGAATAGGGAAGATCGAGTCTTCGCGACCGCCTGTGCGGACGGCATTGGCGCTACCGCGTCTCGCAATCGGTCTACCGTTCCACCCTCGATATCGACGCATCGCAAATGGGCAATTGAACAGTAAGCCGTTGCATCACTGAGGAGCGCCCGGGTTTGTTTCGCATCTGTGATATTGCGGCGAAATAAAATAATCCCCGACGGTTGAATCAGTTTGAGCCAGGCTCGTTCGAGGCTGGAGAGTTCTGGACCATCCAAGCCCACAACCAGCAGGCTTCCCGCAGCGTGACGGATGGTTTTCGTGGAGGCGCTCATCGCTAACTTCGCCCCCCGGTAGCTGCGCCCAACTCGTTCTTTAACTCTTCCAGTAAATTCAATGCTTGAAGGGGTGTCAGCGAATTGATATCTGTCTCTGCTATGCGGTCCACAATTCGCTGCGACAGCGGCGTGAACATGGTCATCTGCATAGGTTCAGCGGTTTCCACCTGAACGCTGCGCCTTTCCTGCTTTTCATGTTGGCGCAGAATATGGCGCGCGCGCTCTAAAACTACCTTCGGCAGACCTGCAAGTTTGGCCACTTCGATTCCGTAACTCTTCGAAGCAGCGCCCTGTTCGATGGAATGTAGAAAGACAATACCGGACGAAGTCTCTTTAACCGCTACACGTAGATTCAGTACGCGCGGTAACTTCTCCGCGAGCAGCGTCAATTCGTGGTAATGGGTTGCAAAAAGAGTGCGAGCACCGATCTCCGCATGGAGAAACTCAACAGTTGCCCAGGCTAGAGACAGGCCATCGAACGTAGCAGTTCCGCGTCCCATTTCATCCAGCAACACGAGTGACCGGGCTGTCGCGGTATTGAGGATGGTTGCGGTCTCGGTCATCTCAACCATGAAAGTCGAACGCCCGCGCGCGACATTGTCGCTTGCCCCGATGCGCGTATAGATCCGGTCGACAAGTCCATAGCGCAATCTCTCCGCTGGAACGTAGCATCCCATCTGGGCCATTAGAACCAGCATTGCGGCTTGGCGAAGGTAGGTGCTCTTACCTCCCATGTTCGGGCCGGTAATCAACAGCAGACTTGGTCCCGCACCGTCCAGGTACAGGCTGTTGGGAATAAAACGACCGGTCCCGCTTTCTCCCATCCAATGTTCGATGACCGGATGCCGTGCAGCGACAGCTTGCAATATCGGCTCGTCCACCAGTTCGGGACGAACGTACCCACGTACTGACGCCAGATGGGCAAAGCCCGCCAGCAGGTCAACCTCTGCAACTACTGAGGATGCCCTCCGGATTCGCCCAGCCGCTTCGAGTACATTCTTACGCAACGCGATGAATAGCTGCTTTTCAATCTCGATCGCACGGTCATGCGCGGTGAGTACTCGAACCTCGTAGTCCTTCAACTCTGGGGTCGTGAACCGCTCGGCATTCACGAGTGTTTGCTTGCGCTCATAGTCGGCTGGCGTTGCAGCGAGATTCGATTTGCTGATCTCGATGTAATAGCCAAAGACGGAGTTGTAACGAACCTTCAGTGAATTAATTCCGGTCCGTGCGCGCTCCCGCTCTTCGATGGTCGCGATCGACTGCCGTCCGCTGCGACTTATCTCGCGCAACTCATCCAGTTCCAACGAGACGTTTTCGGCGATCGCTCCTCCGTCGACCAGCGTAAGAGGAGGCTCTGCAGACAGCGTCTTCTGCACTAGAGAGCAGATATCAGTCAGCGTATCGAGACGCTGCGCCAATTGTCGCCATAATGGAGACGACATCGCATTGATAGCCTGCAATACGCCCGGCAGCCGAGCAAGACTGCTGGCTAATGCAGCGACATCCCGAGGTCCAGCGCTATCCAGTGAGAGCCGCGCAAGCAGCCTCTCTAAATCAAGAATCCCATTGAGCGCCTTCCGCAGATCTTCACGTTTGAGCAGGTCGCCATGCGCTTCTGCTACCGCCTTGTATCGAGAATTGATAGCGTCTGCGTCAAATAGGGGCCTCAATATAGAGGCACGCAGGAATCGCTTGCCCATCGGAGTCTGGCTGCAATCCAGTGTGTGGAACAGCGTCGTCCGGCTGTCTTGCCCGGAGACAAGCGGCTCGACCAGTTCCAGGTTTCGCACGGTTACCTGGTCGAGTTGGAGCCCATCCGCGTACTCGACGAAGCGCAACGAATCCAGGTGAAGCGCGTCGATTTTTTGGGTTGCCTGAACGTAATGCAACACGACACCAGCTGCGATTGCCGCCGCAGGATGCCCGTTCAGCCCAAAACCTTCAAGAGAATGAACACCGAGTTGCCTCTCGACGAGAGGAACGGCATAGTCCCGAGTCCATACCCAGTCTTCCACAGCGGTTCGAGTGACAACCCTGTTCAATTCCTCTGCAAACCCTTCAGGAGCGGAGGAAGCCAGAAGTAACTCACTTGGCTGGGCCTTCAACAGTTCGTCGAGCGCCAGTTGATGTGCGTTTGCTCCGCTGAATTCGGCAGAGCGAAACTCTCCTGTTGAGAGGTCGAGAAGCGCCAAGGCTGCCGTCTGACCATCGGAATGAAAGGCCGCCAGAAAGTTGTTCTGTTCCTGTCCGAGCGACGAGTCGAGAGCGGTTCCCGGAGTTAATACGCGGGTTACTTCGCGCCGGACGATCTTCTTGGTCAGTTTGGGATCTTCCATCTGTTCGCAGATGGCGATTCGGTAGCCCTTACGCAGCAGGCGTTGGAGATATCCCTCAGCAGCGTGGTAAGGAACTCCACACATTGGCTGAGTCCGCTCGCGGTCTCGCGCAGTCAGAGTGATTTGTAGTTCCCGGCTGGCGACGATCGCGTCGTCGTAGAACAGCTCGTAAAAGTCCCCCATGCGAAAGAAGACGAGAGTGTCCGGATACTGCCTCTTGGCAGCCATGAACTGCTGCATTACCGGCGTAAGTTGTTCGTCTGGACCCGGATTTGAGCTGCTCTTGGCCACTGACTTGGGCGCGGACTTTGGCGAGTCAGACGCCTTCTCGTCAATTTCGGTGGTATCGAGCTTGAGATCGTTAGTCACGTTGATTCTCCAGCTTAACGTGAACGGCGTTCTGTCCGATAGGGCATGGAATCCTAGTCATCAGACCTGCCAACTGGGACAGAAATCTCTAATATTCGCGAAACTTGAGCTTAAAGCGTCGTGACCAGCATCACCGTATACTAGAAAGTTAAAACGTAACCTTGGAGTAGCATGTACCTTGTCTGGCTCAGAGTGGCGGCAATCCTGTATGCAGTGGCGAGCCTGACCGCTCTTCCGGCTGTTCTCTACGCTTTTCCCCATTGGCGAAAGCTTTGTATACCGGCGGCCTCGCTCGCATTTTTATTTCACCTCGTTTCGGCCACGGAGATGCTCGGCCTCGCCCATCGCTGGATTCCGGTGGGTTATGCGGAGGTGGAATCGCTTCTGGGACTGTTGGTAGCTGCTATCTTCCTTGCCATCAGTAGTATCTACGGAACCGTCTCGTTCGGAGTCTTCGCGTTGCCAGCGTCATTTTTGTTAGTTTTCGTTCCGGCGCTAGGGACAGAGCGCTACGCTTTTCCGTCTGAGGGGGTTCGGACTGGCTGGCTGGTAGTTCATATAGCGTTTCTGCTGGCAGCCTACGCGTCCTTGGCTTTTAGTATGGTCGCCAGTTTTTTGTATTTGGCCCAGGAACGCCGTCTCAAGAGCAGATTTGCGCTCGCTGGTCGAGCCGGCCAGAATTCCTGGTTTGACCGTTTGCCCCCCCTCGATACCTTGGAGCGTATCGCCCATTCAACCCTGCTTTTTGGATTTCCTTGCATGACGCTGGGGCTGCTGGTTGGGTCGCTTCTGGCCCAGGAAAGCGTAGGCCCCGCTTATTTCTTCGATCCCAAGGTATTGCTCTCCTTCGCCATGTGGATTCTCTATGTGGTGCTTCTCTACATACGACGGAGCGCCGGGCTTCGCGGGCGCCGCGCTGCCTACCTTTCCAGC
>Ga0302140_10013060_pt1 | contig 10168 bp, 10 predicted proteins | sample I_Bog_E1_1_FD_202095 | JGI IMG/M metagenome (GOLD analysis project Ga0302140, IMG submission 202095) | Peat permafrost microbial communities from Stordalen Mire near Abisko, Sweden - I_Bog_E1_1 | ecosystem: Environmental > Terrestrial > Soil > Wetlands > Peat | place: Sweden: Abisko, Stordalen...
AATCCCTTAACGGCAAATTGAGGAAAATCCCTTCCACAATGCCAAAGCGCGAACCGAAAACATCGTTCAAATTTGGGCCCGTCAGGTTGCCGAAGGTAAAGCCGCCTTCCACACCCAGACGCGGCACGGGGGTTGCCGGAGCGGACTGCTGATCAGTGGCCATGGCAAAAGAACTAACCAAGGCTCAGAACAAACCGCAGCCAGTGACGAGAATAAATTTTTTCATTTCACGTCGATATGCGGCGGATGAATGGTGATGTCGTTTTTGTGGTCGTCGTGATACTTAAGGGCAAATAGGACGGCGAGCGTCAAAAAGACTCCCAGAACGATGTAATAAACATTAGTTTCACCTTTGGGTTGAAAACCTTTGACCAGTTTCATTTTTCCTCTTTCAAATCGAATGGAGCAGGAGTGCTCAATATTTAAAGCAGGGATCGTCCCAGTTGGCACCCGATCTTTTTGTGACAAATGCTTTTTGGCATTTGTCACAACCATTTCAGCCGTTCCCCTTGTCGGTTCACGGCAGGTGTAATTTAGATCGGGTATACCTAAAACTTATATTTCGCCTTATACCCAATGTTATCCTTTGGGTAACCCGTACCCATCATCTGGCGGATGATAGATAGCTATAGGCTCAACGAAGAATCAAAACAATAACTACTATGAGTACCACCAACCCTATTCCGCCTCCGATATACATAGAAACCTCCTTGAAATTTTTTCGAGCGAACAGCTGGAGTTATAAAAAGCAAGGATCGTGCCGCGCTGTAAGAAGGGAAATGGGGAACTAAAATATTTTTTCGTCGATGGAACGGCTTATTTCGGCGATTTTAAAATTCAACGGCGTTGATAAACGGCGGACTCTATCAAAGTGATCTTTTGATTTTCATTTCGATTTGTTTTGCCCTCTGAAGCGCAAAAAAGATGCAAAAACTCTGTTTAAAACCTGCCGCCCACCCGGCCCGTTTATTGCTTTAAAACCAGATAGTCATTCGACTCAATTCGGTCATCAAAAAATAAAGGAAATCGATATGCCCAAAAATACCCGCAAAAAAACCAAACCATCTCTCCAGCCCATTGAAAAGGAACCCATACTGCTGAAGGAAGAAATGGATGAGTCCCGGCAGGAGATTGAAGAAGCGGGTTATTCCATTGGGTTAAACCGTGAACGCGAAACCAAAGATGAATCAGATGATTGGCAGGAAGCTGAAAAAGAAGCGGATGCTGAAGAGCAAGATTAGGTTTTGCCGAATCGATTTCAAAAATAAAGGTTCCAGGCTATCCGCACCCTATGCCGACCATCCATTTAATTTTTATGGAGATCAGTATTTTTCCGATTTTCATGACTTTCTTGTTGTGATTCGGAACAGTGGTGAGCAATGAACGTCAATCGCTCCTTTGCGATTGGCACCCCGCGGTTCTCAAGCGAATGACGGGGGTAGTACCGCCCTCTTCATTTTATAAATGAGGGGCGGCACACTGCCACACAATGCCGCTTGCTAATGCCAAATGATATCCATTTGGCATTAGCAACCGTCGTCCATTACCTTGAGGGTGATGGACAACTAAATGGATAAGATACAAGGCGGCATTCAACACTTTCGCTTTGCCCTGATTTATTCTCGACTCAACCCCATTCTCTTTTTCATTCATCCCGGTCCGTTTTTACCCTTCCTTTTGAAAGCGTCTAATTACTGGAATCAAAAGGGGGGACTGTTTATGATTAAGCCCATGAAAAAGTTCCTTTTGATTTTGTGGATGATAGGGGCGGCGCCTGTGGGGGCCCAGATGGTTCCCGTGTCGGAAGCACCCGCTCAAACGATGACTCCTACGGTCGTTCCAGTTATGGCCGCGCCGATGCCTCAAGCGACTCCCCAGACTCCCGGTATGCCCCTTGTTTATTTTTCTTTGGGGGCCGGTACGGCGTTAATTGGAAATGGATTTGGGACCGAGGGCAATCCATGGAACGATACGGGTGCGGACACGCTGGCCAACGGCTTCGGGACCAGCTTTAACCCTTCGGAAGCGCTGATAGTTCTTATCGGTTTAAATCTGGATGCAAAATGGTCTTTCAATTTGAGTCTTGAAAACTATTCTTTTGTCAGCGGCCAAGGCAGTACTTCAAGCTCTTCAAACGAGGAAAACCTTATTCCGTCCCTTCGCTATGTGTTTGATTCCGGCTGGTTCGCGCCCTATGTCTCGGCGGGTTTTGGGTTCAACTTTAACACGACTTCTGCGGCTGCCCCTGCCTCGGTTTTCCAAACAGACAGCGGTGCGCAGGTGGCATACAACACCCAGTCGGTTTCAAACGGGGTGGCCAGCGGTGGAGTGGGTTTATTGTTTAAAATCGCCGGGGATCAGTCAGGCCATGCTTTTTTAGAAGCCCAGTATCAACAAGTGTTTACCGCCCAGGGCGGTTTTTCTTATTACCCGATCAGCATTGGTTATCAATATCCGTGAACTGAGAAATTAGTCCCGTTGAAATGATTTTCAAAAATAAAATAAGGTCGTGCGCGATGTCTGAAAGTTCAAACCCTATACCGGACAATACCGCGGTGCGGGTGGCCTTGTGGCGGGCCTTGCACGTTTTAGTGGATGCGGCGCCGCATGTGTTGGTCGACGAAATCGGCCTCAAGCTGGCGGCTCCCGACGAGGGCTGGCGGGACCGGCCGGACATGCATCCCGAGTTCACCAAAATTTTTCGCGCTTCCATTCTGGCCCGCGCCAGATTCATTGAAGATCTGGTAGTGGAACAGGCGGCTCACGGCGTAAACCAATACGTGATTCTCGGAGCGGGTCTGGATAGTTTTGTTCAGCGCAGGCCTGAGATGGCTTCCCAATTAAAAGTATTCGAGATTGACCAGCCTGGTACCCAGGCATGGAAACGCCGGCGCTTGATAGAGTTGGGGTTCGGTATACCGGAGTGGTTAAAACTGGTGCCGGTTAATTTTGAGGCGAACGAGTCCTGGTGGGAAAAGTTAAAGGCTTCTGGCTTTGACGCGAGTATGCCGGCGGTTGTGGTTTCTACCGGCGTCAGTATGTACCTGACTAAAGAAGCGGTCTTGGCAACCCTGCGTCAGGCGGCGGCGTTAGCCCCGGGTTCTACGTTCGCCATGACGTTCCTGTTACCGATAGAGATGGTGGACCCGGAAGTGCGCCCTGGACTGGAACGGGCGCTGAAAGGGGCCGCGGCAAGTGGGACGCCTTTCCGCAGTTTTTTCACGCCGACAGAGATGCTGACCCTGGCTCACGAGGCGGGTTTTAAGGAAGTCCAGCATGTGTCATCGGCTAGTCTTGCCCGGCGTTACTTTGCGAACAGGACAGACGGCCTTCGCCCGCCAAATCATTCAGAGGAACTGCTGGTAGCGACGAGCTAAGTGTTTTAATTCGCATCCCATTTTTAAAGTATCCTCAGTTTTAGACCAGTTTCTTTCTTCAAAAATCTTGAAACGCCGCAATGCCTCGATTAGTATACCAGTGTATACCTTTTAGTCTGACTTCCTAAGAGGTTCAAACGGGGGTATTGAAATTGGTGACTTTAAGGATGGAATAATCCAATGCTTAGACAACTATCCATCAAAAATTTCGCGATTGTTGACTCAGTCACCATGGAATTCGGTGAGGGGTTTAACGTTCTGACCGGGGAAACCGGCGCGGGGAAATCCCTGATTGTTGACGCCCTCTATTTTCTTTTAGGCGACCGAATTAACGCCGACATGATCCGTCAGGGAGAAGAACGCACGGTGGTGGAAGCCCTTTTTCAGGTTCAACCCAAAAGTTCGGTGACCAAAAAACTAGCCGAGTGGGGCATTGACGCGCCTTACGGTGAAATTCTAATTAAACGGGAACTAACCAGGGCTTCGGGCAAAACCAAAAGTTTGGTGAATGGCGAAATGGCCACCGCCTCCATGATCGCCGAATTGGGCGAGGGACTGATTGACATTCACGGACAGCATGAACATCAGGCGATTTTTAATATCCGCAAGCACCGGGAACTGGTGGATGCTTTCGGCCATTTGGCCCCGCAGCTCGAAAAAGTTTCCCAGGCTTATGAAGCTCTCTCGCATTTGTTAACCGAACAAACCCGTCTGGGCGGAGACTCCCGCGAAATCGCACGGCGGACGGATTTGCTTCAATTCCAGATTCAAGAAATAGAAGATTCGGGCATTGAAAAATTAAACGAGGAAGAACTGCTGCGCCGGTTTCAGGTGATGAAGCACGCGGAAAAAATCACCAAGCTCGTATCTGAAGCCCAGCGATTGCTGGATGAGGAAGGCGAGGGGGGAGCGACGGGGCTTTTTTCCACCGTGGTAGGACGTTTGCAGGATTCGGCCCGCATTGACCCCGACATGGAAAAACTGGTGGAAAGCGCCAAGCTGACCCAGGAGAGTTTGAATCAATTGTCTTTCGACCTTTCGCAAAAACTTGACGGCTATTCTTTCAGCGATTCGGAATATTCTCAGGTATCGGACGAGATTGACGCCCTGAACCGGCTGAAAAAGAAATACGGCGACAACGTTGAGGATGTTTTGAAATTTTTAGAGCGGTGCAATGAGGAACTGAAAACGCTGCTGAGCCGGGAAGAAAGGCTGAAAACACTGGATGCTGAAATTACTCAGGCGGCGGAACAATACGGCCTGGCTTCGGCCAAATTGAGCGCCAAGCGCGTTCAAGTAGGCGAGTCTTTGGCTTCCCAAGTGCAGGAAACATTAAAAGAATTAGGACTTCCCCACGCCCAGATGGGCGTTCAAGTGGCGCCGACGGAGGAAGCCGCCAGCCCTGTGGTGGAAAAGGGAAAGACCATGCATCTGTCGCCCATTGGCTGGGACAAAGTGGAATTTCTTTTTTCCGCTAATCCGGGCGAGCCTTTGCGGTCGTTAGCCAAAGTGGCTTCGGGTGGTGAAGCTTCGCGGGTGATGCTGGGATTGAAAACCGTATTGGCCGAAAGCGACGAAGTACCGACCATGATTTTTGATGAAATCGACACGGGAGTTGGCGCCCGAACCGCGGGACCGGTGGCCATGCTTTTGGATAAACTGACGAAGACCAAACAGGTTCTTTCTATCTCTCACCTGGCGCCGATCGCGGGGCTGGGAGAGCATCACTTTAAAGTGAGCAAGGATGTGAGCGGCGGAAAGACTTCGATAAGAGTCAAAATTTTGGCTGAAAATGAGCGAATTGAAGAACTGGCCAAGATGCTGGGCGGGGAGCCGGTTTCGGATACATCCCGCCTTTACGCGCGGGAGTTATATGCTAAAATGCGGGCACGTTGAAGCTTAGGCTAGGCGGGCAGTAATAAATTAAGGGAGAAGATTATCTATGAAGCTTTTGAAAAATATGTTTTTTTGCTTTTTATTCGTTTTGGGTTTCGCGGCTGTTGCGAACGCTGAGGACACTATCTATCTGAAAGACGGTTCGGTTGTTCATGGAACAGTCATTAAAAAATTCCCCGCGACCGGTTCGATTAAGGTTCGCAAGGATAACGGAAAAGAAGTCGTTTATAAAAAGAAACAGGTTTTGAAAGTCGAACATTCCGGTTCGACCAGCGAAAAGCCGAAGGCCGAACATTCAGCTATGGCGAGAAAACACGAACATCACCACTTGATGGAAGCTACTGGAACCATTGATGGCGTCAATAACATCGGCCGTCCTGGTTATTTCTTCAGCGACACGGCTTTTGTGCCTAACAAGGGTCAAATTATGGGTTCAGCCGGAGTGGCTTTTTATTCACCGGGAAGCCAGTTGATTGTTCCCGTCGGCGCGGCTTACGGCATTACGGACGAGATTCAGCTTCATGCTGATATTAACTTTTATACCGGCACCGGTATCAGCGGCTTGGGCAACTTGACCGTCGGTGGAAAGTATAAGTTCCACATCGCTACGGAAAATTTATTGATCGCCGCGGGGTTGGATTTGTCGGATGGTCCCTTGACCGGTTCGGGCTTTACCAGCTTCAATATCGATCCCTACGGAATTGTGACCTATAGCTTTGTGGATGGTTTGCAATTGAACGGTCAATTAGGAGTTTATATTCCGACGACTGGCACGAAAATCGGCGCGTTTACTTACACACCGCCTTCTTACCTCCAACTCAATGCGGGCGCGGCTTATGCCTTTGATAAAGACCTGACTGGTATCGCGGAATTGGATATCAATGGACAGGGAAGCGGCGCGACGCCGATTGTTGTCGGTATTCGCACGGGTCATGCTGTTCAACTCCAGGCGTTTGGCGGGTTGGATTTAGCCGGCACGGTTGGTGTTTTGGTCGGCGGCAATATCGCTCTCGTCTCCGAATAATTTAAAAGCTTCAAAAGCCGGTTCGCCCTCGGGCGGCCCGGCTTTTTTTATTTAGGCTCATCCTTAAAGCTTCTTTCGGTTCCTTGAGAAACCCCGGCGCTTTACCCTATAATCCCTTGTCTTCAATTACAGGTTTGAAAGCAAAACCAGCTTGAATAACATCACTTACCGCAGGGCCAGGCCGTCCGATACCAGGCCCATTTTGAATCTCATTAATGTCTATTCCGCCAAGGGGGTTATGCTGCCCAGGCCTTACGCGCAGGTGATGGATAAAATCCGGGACTTTGTGGTGGCGGTTGACGATACGCCACAAGGCGGTTTGAAGGGCATTGTGGCCCTGCACGTGGTGGGGGAAGACCTGGCTGAAATAAGATCGCTTGCGGTAGATGAAGGCCTGCAGGGGAAGGGTATCGGAAAAAAACTTTTAGAGTTCTGCCTCAATGACGCCAGGGAACTGCGTTTAAACCGGGTGTTCGCCTTGACCTATCAGACTGAGTTTTTTGACAAGCTGGGGTTCCACAAAGTGGAAAAACTGTCTTTGCCCCAGAAAATATGGGGTGATTGCGTGCATTGCGCCAAGTTTTCAGACTGTGATGAAATCGCCGTACTGCTCAACCTGGAGAAACCATGACCAACACGACGACCACGACGAATCCGGAACGCAAACAAACCATCAGACCTTCGGTGGGCCGCGTGATTGGTTCCAAATATGTGGATCTGCAGATTTGCGGGTTTATCTCCTGGCTCATCTGTTTCACCTTTGGCTGGCAGACGAATTGGCCGACGGTTACTTTATTTTTATGGGTGGGCGAGCTTTTTTGGTGCCGTGACCGGTTGGTACCCACGGTGGGCGAGTATTGTCTGGGTATCCGCTATTTGACCTCTTCCTCAAGCCAGGTGGTGGCCGACATTCAGGTGGTTCACCCTAAATTAAAACTGAACGGTTTTTTGCTGGTCGCGGGGGCGGTAGAACTGACATTTGCTTTTGTGTTTTTTTGCGGCTGGACTTTTGTCGGCAAGGCGGTGGTGAGCGGATTTGTGCTGGACCCGGCCTACGCGATTTTCTATTGGGCCGTCGCGGGTTTTGCCTTCTTTATTTGCAGCGGGTATCTTTTAAACGGATCCAAGGCGGCTTTAGCGGTAGTGCCGGCGGTGCACGGTATACTGGCGGTTGATTTTTATAAAAGCTATCCGGTGTGGAAAGACCTGATGGAGAATAATCTTTTGTACACGCCCTGGGTCTGGGCGGCGGTGGTGCATCTGTCTAAATCGGAGCCAATGTTTTTTCTGGATATATACTTTTTGTGGTCGGCGTTTGTGGTGCTGGCTATATATTTCTCACGAAAACTCTTGGTGAATTAAACCTATGGCAAAAGAAAAAATCGAAAAAAAACCAAAGTCTTCCAAAGGAATTTTTACGCCTCTGATTATTGGTGCGGCTTTTCTAGGCGCCGGCTGGTTTTACTGGCCTCAGTCATTGATTTTTTTCATGCGGTACTATTTCCAGAGTTTTCATTCCTCGATCAATCCCATGTTTGTTCTCGCGATTTATTTGTTCGTTGTGCTTCTGTTGGTTTTTATTCTGGCCCGTTTGTTTAAAACATGGCCGCTTTTTCTGGGAACTTTTTTGCCCCTGGCAATTTATGTGGGTTATCAAGAATGGAATTCTTACCACACACTTCATAAGTACATCGATGTGAATGGAGTTTTGGCTTTATTGTTTGGTGTTTTTTCTAATAGGGTTTGGTGGTAATTTCAAAAACGGCTCCTTCTGAGTCGTTCAAACCTTGGTTTTTCCTCTAAATTCCTTATAATTTGACCTCTTAACCCATCCGAAAGGTTGTCATGGAAGCCTACAACTTTACCGAAATTGAACAGCGCTGGAAGAAATACTGGAAAGATAACAACGTTTTCGCCACGGATTTATCCAAAACCAACAAAAAATACTACACGTTGGTGATGTTTCCCTATCCTTCAGGCGATTTTTTGCACGCGGGGCATGGCCGTAATTACATCATTGGTGACGCGGTTTACCGCTATTTCAAGGCGCAGGGTTACAACGTTCTGAATCCCATGGGTTTCGACGCCTTTGGATTGCCTGCCGAAAATGCCGCCATTAAGAAGGGCGTTCACCCTGAGGATTGGACTCTTAATAACATCGAGCGCATGAAGGGCCAATTTTACGACTGGGGTATGGGCTACGACTGGGATAAAGAAGTGGTTTCCTGTCTGCCCGACTATTACCGCTGGACCCAATGGATATTTCTGAAGCTTTATGAAAAGGGTCTGGCCTACCGCAAAAAAGCCTATGTGAACTGGTGCCCGACAGACATGACGGTTCTGGCCAATGAGCAGGTGGTGGATGGAGCCTGTGAGCGCTGCGGCACGGTGGTAGAACAAAAAGATTTGGAACAGTGGTTTTTCAAAATTACCGATTATGCCGACCGTCTTTTAACCGATATCAACCGTCTGGAAAACTGGCCAGAACGGGTCAAAACCATGCAGAAAAACTGGATTGGCAAGAGCGAAGGCGCCGAGGTTCAATTCGCGGTGGAGGGAAGTCAGGAAAAAATTACGGTTTTTACCACCCGTCCTGACACTTTGTTTGGGGCCACCTATATGGTGCTGGCGCCGGAGCATCCTTTGATTCTTTCGTTAGTGAAGGGAACTCCAAAAGAGGCAGAGGTGAAGGCCTTTGTGGATAAGGTGAAGAAACAAAGCGCTGCGGACCGCATTGGAGTAGACGCTGAAAAAATCGGTTTCGATACGGGGCTGAAAGCTGTCAATCCAGTCAATGGCAAAGCCATTCCGGTTTACATTGCCAATTACGTTTTGATGGATTATGGAACTGGCGCGATTATGGCGGTGCCTGCCCATGACACCCGCGACTTCGACTTCGCAAAAAAATACGACATTCACATTGTTCAGGTGATTGATCCGGCGGATGAAGTGAAACACGCCTGGAAAGCTTCGGGCCATTTGTACGACCCGCAGATGGAACCTTATACGGACGATGGAAAATTAATTAACTCTGAATTTCTCAATGGTCTGTATGTTGACGCCGCCAAAGCCAAGATGTCGCAATGGCTGGAAGAAAAGAAGTTGGGCAAGAAAACCGTTACCTATCGTTTAAGGGACTGGCTGATTTCCCGTCAGCGCTATTGGGGCGCGCCCATCCCCATGATCAAATGCGAAAAATGCGAATGGGTACCGGTTCCTGAAAAAGATTTACCGGTCAAGCTGCCACGCGCGGTTGAATTTAAACCCACCGGCGAGTCACCGCTCAAGAGCGTGCCCGACTTCATGAACACCACCTGCCCCCGGTGCGGCGGGCCGGCCAAGCGGGAAACTGACACAATGGATACCTTTGTGGATTCCAGCTGGTATTACCTGCGTTATGCTTCGGCCAAGAATGACAAAGAGGCCTTTGATACCAAGACAACGAACGATTGGCTTCCGGTCGATCAATACGTGGGGGGAGTAGAACACGCCATTCTTCACTTACTTTATTCCCGGTTTATCACGAAGGTTTTAAAAGATTTGGGCGTCATTAACTTTGACGAACCCTTCATCCGTTTATTTACCCAGGGCATGATTACCAAAAACGGCGTGAAGATGTCCAAGAGCAAGGGCAATTCGGTTCAGCCGGACGAACTGTTGAAGAAATACGGCGCGGATACTTACCGGCTTTATACCCTGTTCATCGGCCCGCCGGAACGCGATGCCGAATGGGATGATAGGGCAGTTGAAGGCGGTTTCCGTTTTTTAAACCGTGTTTGGAAACTGTTTCAGGAGCTTTTAGAGAAGCCTGATTTTAAAACAGCCGGGGAACCGGCGGCGGTCACCGAGGCCGACAAAGAAGCACGCCGTA
>Ga0302140_10013061_pt1 | contig 10168 bp, 8 predicted proteins | sample I_Bog_E1_1_FD_202095 | JGI IMG/M metagenome (GOLD analysis project Ga0302140, IMG submission 202095) | Peat permafrost microbial communities from Stordalen Mire near Abisko, Sweden - I_Bog_E1_1 | ecosystem: Environmental > Terrestrial > Soil > Wetlands > Peat | place: Sweden: Abisko, Stordalen...
CTTTCAAGCATTTGCTTACAAATACGCTTGAAATCCATCCCTCTGTCGATGTTAATTTTTGAGTTTTTGACCGCATTTTTTTCGGTTGAATTGATTATTTTCGAATTGTTCATCAAAGTATTTGAATTAATGTTACTTTCCTCAACAAAATCTTTGGATCCTTTTCGACTGTATTTCTTCAATGATGCCATGATATTCTCTTCGAGTTTTTGATTCAATTCAAACAAATATTTATTTTCCTCCTTCAATTTTGTATTTTCCAACCTCAAATCAAGGATATCTTGTTGGGTGAAAATCTTTTCATTGGACTCATTGTTCATTAATTCAATATGCTCCTCCAAATCCTTCACATGATTAATATACATCATTAGACTTTTCTTAGCTAGGTCCAATTCCGCTTCGTTTTTTATTATTTTCTCCTCATATTTCAAAAGCTCCACATCATTTGATTTTTGAGGGGTGATCATTTCCTCTAAATTCTTGGATTCACGGTGGGAATCAGATTCGAGAAATAAGGATAAATAATTCAAAAGAATTGGAAGTTTTGAGTTGATCTCTTGCAAATGAGAGGAGATTCTTTCATATTGATGCGGGGTTTGTTGTTTTTCTTTCAGCTTCTTCTCAAAATTCTCGGAGCGCAATTTTTCACATTCCTTGGTTTTTTCTGTAAGAGTCAACATATTCGTTTTATTTTCCCTATAAAAATTGGATAACTTTTTTTAATTTTTAAAAAATTCAATATATTTTTTGTTTTCCCCCAAAAAATTCAAGACAAAAAATAAATTCACATTGAAAATTCACAAAAATTAAATAATTTACATACCTTGCCAGATCATTGATTTTATTGTTTTCAAAAGTCTTGTTCTGTCCGATTCTGTCTTCCATCTTCCTGACATTCTCACTCACTTTTTCCAAAGTTTCCAAAATCCTCCTTTTCTCCCCCTTATCTTCATTCATCATATTTTCTTTACTCTCATAAGCTTTATGGAGGTTCACCATTGAATCATGTAGACTCCTGATATCGTCTTGCAATAAATTTTCTCTTTGTTGTCCTAATTCAATCAATTTATCCAATGCGATCTTTTGTCTAATCAACTCAGAATTCAGACAATTTTCCTTATTGGCTAAAGCTTTTTTGGCATCTTCTAGATTTTTCTCATATACGACTTTTTCATTTTTCAGAATTTCGATCTCTCGAATGAATTTCTCCAACTCATTGCTTTTCTCCTCGTTTATTATCACCATTTCCTTGCTTAACAGCTCAAACTTCTTCTCGAAAGTCTCTTCCTTTCTTTTCAGATCATTCAGAAACTCCTCTCTTTGATTCTTTATCTGATGTTCTAAATCCTCTTTCTCTTTCATCAGCTCATTGATCACTTTATCCTTTGCTGTTTTTGTCTCCAGAACCTCAGAATTCTTCTTCGTGAACTCTTTGTTCTGTTCCTTCAAATGCTCCTTGAACTGCTCCACCTCATATTTCATATCATTTTCATTAGTTTTCACTTGAAGCAACATCTCATCGATTTTCCTTTGAAGTAACTTTCGGTCCTTTTGATTCAACGACATTTGTTCTTGAAAATTGTTCGTTAGAATCTGATTCTCATTGCGATAATGCATATTCTCTGAAATCAAATCAGCCTCCTTCTCCTTATAAAGCAACTGCAAATTGTTCAATTCCTCCACTAAAATCTCTAGATCACTTTTATTATTGGTGATCTCCATGAGATCACCCCTTAGTTTCTTGTTCTCCTCAAATAATTTCTCGTTTTCATCAGTCAAAACCTCCACTTGACTTTTCAAAGACACCTCCAATTCTTTGGTTTTTTGAGAAAACGTCTGCTTTTCAAAGTCCAGTTGTTTCTGCAGATTCTGGTTTGTTGAATGGTTGGACTCTAAAACCATTGATATCCGCATTTTTTCATCATTATGCACTGTTTGGGTTTCTTTGAGTTTGTTTTGTATATCGAACAGCTCACGACTTCTGAGTGAAAGTTCGGATTCATAACGCATTTTCATTGGAAGAATTAGATGTTCAGTCTTTTCATTGAGCTTCTGATGTAAGGATTGAATAGTCTCTTCTTGGGTTTTTATTATTTTTTGTAGGGACTGTTCACGGTTCAGGAAGTCATTTAGATGCTTTTCGTAAGAGATGATCATTGATAAAAAGAAGAGGTTTAAAAGTTCTGTTAAACAAAAAATAAAAATATTTTTTCTTGATTTGTTTAAAACAAAAATTTTTTTTTGCAATAAAAAAAAAAAAAAATTTGTTCGTTTTTTTTTTTTTTTTTTCATTTTTTCACTTTTTTTTCAGTTTTTTTTGTTTTTTTTTAAGTTAATTGGAGGTTCGCTACCTCAGCAGTATTCCACGAGGTATGTTTATCACTTCGTTTCAAACTGATGACTTTTCGCAAGCATGCCTTGTACGTGAACCTTTCCTCCTCACATTCCCACAAATATTGTTTATTCTTTTTGGTCAATTTACGCATGCTGTTGCAAAATTACATAATATCATATACCATAATTTTTGCAAAATTTACTATGTGTAGTTATAATTGTTTTCTGGCATGTAGGGGATTTTGTCGAATTCCTGTAAAATTATCAAATTATTATTATTTTTTTCTTTTTCTTTCAAAATTTACCAACAATCTACCGTCAGTCAAGAGTCTAGGCCATACAGTGGGCCAATTAGGATGGAAGATTTCCTGTTGAGGTGCTTTCGCGCTAAGAAAAAACAATTTTTTTTAATAATCCACCATTTTTTTATATTTCGGTAAATTTTTTTTTTTTTCAATGCCTACTCGAAAACGCAATCTTCATAATTCAGCATTTCGGTCATACAGGGACTAGTGTCCATAACTGGGGGCACCGAAGCCGGGACATTTCCAAAGAACAAGAAACTCATAGTTTTTTACGATTTTGTTTGAATTTATTTATTTTTTTTTCTTGTTCCGAATTAAAATTAAAAAAAAATCATATCTTTTCATGAAAAGTCTTCCTGCAAAACCCCCCCTCCCCAATTTCTTCCTTCGTAACAAGATCCACTTTTTGGCAATGCTGATAAAAATCTTATTGATTTGCTACGGGGAGTATCATGACCAGCATTCCCAAGTCAAATATGCAGACATTGATTATAAAGTTTACACAGATGCTGCGAGATATATGACTCAAAACGCTTCACCTTATTTAAGACACACATATAGATACACCCCATTGTTAGCATATATATGTACATTGAATATTTATTTATTCGATTGGATTGGGAAATTCATTTTTTGCCTCGTGGATAGTGTCGCTGCTTTGCTTTTGGAGCGGATTCTGGATCAGACATCACCTTTGGAGCAGAAATATACACAAATTTTACTTGCGATGTGGGTATTCAACCCGATGAGCATAGCTGTTTCAACAAGAGGCAACGCTGATACAATAATAAGTTGCTTGGTTTTGTTAGTTTTATGGTTGCTTTTGAACAAAAAGTTTTATTTGGGAGGGTTTTTTTTTGGATTGGTGGTGCATTTTAAAATCTATCCGATTCTATATGCTTTACCAATGTATTTCTATATCGATAGACAAAGAGGGGAATTCTTCACAAAGAACCGTGTTGCTTTTACTTTGATCAGTGCTGGCCTGTTTTTTATCCTTTTAGCGTATTTTTATTATATTTATGGATGGGAGTTCCTTTTCGAAACCTATTTATATCATTTGACGAGAAAGGATAATAGACATAATTTCAGCGTGTATTTCTATTATATTTACCTAAATTTCGAGCAAGTGTCAATTTTCCAAAGTGTGTTATCGTTTATCCCTCAATTTTCATTAGTCATTCTGTCAGGATATAAATATTATAGAGACCTGCCATTTTGTTGTTTTATGCAAACATTCTGGTTTGTTGTTTTCAATAAGGTTTGCACTGCACAATATTTCATTTGGTATATGAGCTTATTGCCATTAATTTTAGCGAGAAACAGATTATTCTTTAAACCTTTGAAATTCTTGACAATGTGGGGAATGTGGTTGGTCTTCGAATTATTATGGAATCTCAGTGCTTATTATTTAGAACATTTAGGTTATAATGACTTTATCTGGATTTGGGTGGCGAGTCTATTGTTTTTTGGGATGAATGTGATTTTAGGCGTGAAAATTATGGAGGAACAAGAAATTGCTGAATTTAAAATTTTACACGAAAAAACTTATTGAAAATTATTCTTGTTATTATTTTTCAAAAATGCTCGCTTAGAACAATTTCTTATAATTTGTGATTTCTAAAAAATGATTTTATTTCTATCATATTATTTCAAGAATCAAGGATCTCCCATGACGGCGGCTTTGGAATTGTTGTCTTCTTCGTTCTTTTTCTCATTGAACAGTTCTTTGGAAAAGTCGTTGAATTGACGATTTAAGAAAAAAGTGAAAAAATAAAAAAATACTTAATTTTTCGTCATATTCTTCTATCTTTTCCTTCCATTTGGTTTTGTTATTTTCCAAGTTGCCAATATAGTTTTGTAGAATTGGGAGAAATGCCTTGATGACTTCGTACATCGGAATGACTATCACATCGATGAAACCAATTTGTGATTTGGCTGTATTGACAGTATAACGGTCCATTAGATATGATATAGGAAGATTAATTTTTCTTTCTGCATCTCCCTTTATGAGAAAAAATCAAAATGACGAAAAATTGAAAATAGTAAGAAATTTTCTACTTGTTGAAAAAATTCCGTTAAGACTTTTTCTGTCCATTGAAAATAAACCACAAAGGGCTTGGTAGGGTTGCTGATGTCTGCTGCATGCAAAAGAGCATCCATGCAGATGTTTTTGTCCTTTTCCTTTAAATCAAAATCTACAAAATTATTAGTAAATAAAAAAATCAATATATAAAATTTTAACCATTATTTAATTATAAAAAAATACTAATATAAAATCATTAAATAATTCACAAAAAAACATATATTGACCTGAAGTTGCCAATCGACCTTTAACTTTCGAAAGATCATTGAAATGATTGCTCATATCTGTGCTCAACACCATATGGATGACTCTTTCCCTTATTTTGGAGTAATCTTCTTTGCTAAATTTCGCAAAAATATTATAGCCATCCTTCTGTGAGAGAATAAATGCTGCGCTAATATGATGGTTTTCCAAAACTGCCTTATCTAACATTTAATGGCATTTATTTTTTTCTCTAAAAATTATTTATTTTACCATTATATCTAATAGCTAAAGTGCTTTTTGTGGCGACATGAAAAGCATTATTCATTCCACTTATAAAATGTTTTTTTTACTAAATCATGTTAGAGAGTTACTTATGTTCAAAATCATGAATGCTGGCAGCAAAATACATCGCTGCGGTTTCCAAATAAGTGAGGTTTGACAATTCCGCAAATTTGCAGGTTTTCATAAAAAAATTCACTGTTTGAGTCACATCGGCAGCATGAATATAATTATGATATGGGTTATCTAAATATCTAAATAATATTGAAATTTATTAAATACAAAAAAAATAAAATTTATCGACCCAGCCTGAATTTTCTTCATGTAGGCGTAAAAAGTTTGAAATTCAATGTTGAGCTTCTCAAACAAATCGTTTTCATCAAATAGAAACACCATCATGCTTGCCAACCCATCATTTTCAGCCATGTTGCAAAATTCAAACACATTGAACTCCATTTCTCCAACACTTCCTAGATAATTCATCGCCTTTTTTTAATCTTAGATATATCAACCAAATTAAAAATAAAAACTATAGGAGATATAATTCGGTCCAATAAAATGGATTGCGTTTTGGGTATGTCCGGAATTTGCAAAATACTGTTTCTTTTTATTCTCCATTCGTCATTTTCTGCCACAGATGGTTTTTTGACCTCGTTTTCTCCCTGGATCGACTTTTTTTGTTTGTGGTCAATAGAGAAGTTAGCTAACCAATTCAACATCTAAATATATTTAGAAAAAAGTGTAAAAAAAACCAATCAAAATAATTTGCAAACCTCTTTTTGATCTTTTTGATTCAAATTATCCTTGAATAGATTCTCGAGGATCGGATCATAGAGTCGATTTGAAGAAATCACTTCGATGCACCAGTCAATTTTCTTAATATCAGCGTCTTCTTTTTGTAGATTCTGTTGCAATGTCTTGAGAATCTCTATGATCTTCTCAACAGGACTCTTCACATCATATCGCGAATACGCAACTTTGATTTTTTTGAATTGGTTGACTTTTCTGAAAAGCAAGAAAATTCGGAAAAAACGGAAAACTCCTCTGATAATTTTGTTGATGAGCGTGAACGAGGGGTTGTCTGTGATGGTGAAATCAGTCACCACAAGTACAATTGAGCCAGCTATGATGATAGCATCGAAAAGAAGTAGACGATCTCTAAAATAATACTAAAAAAGTCTCAAAAAAGAATTAAAAAGTTATAGGAACTCGGAAGGTGTACACATAGATGTTCGCGAGGATTTCAAAGACGAAAAACACCAGGATGATGAGTTCACAGATGGAAAGCGCATTAATTATCTCGGGGACGCCCGTATCTTGGTCAGTGGACCCGTTGTCGATTCCGAAGCTGATAAAAACGATCAAAGTATAGCAGATAATCAGGAAGACAAGCAAATATTCGAAACATTTTGAAGAAATCAGGTTGGAAATTTTCTTTTTTATTGTGATATTCCTAGAAACAATTTTTTTAAAAATGTTTTCCGTTTTTATTTTTATTATGGGGGGGGGGGGGTTATGGACTCAAAAAAAGTGGAGTGGTTATAGTCTCAAAAATGGGAGGAAAAATTTTTTCAAGAGTTGGGGAGGGACCCTTTTTTGTGGTGGTTTGATATTTTTCATGAGACAATTTAACATTTATGACAATAAAAATGAATGAATATTAAATTTACAAGGGAACTTTGGCGGAACCTTGGGTTAACATTCGATGTAGGGTTTGAAGATGTGGGGAAATGAGGTGTTGATTTTCAACAGTTGGGCTGGGAAAGAAAAATATGAAAAATTGGTATAGATTTAAGACAAAGTACAATTTGATGTTCGCGATGTTAGGCTTCATGGATTTTGCCAAGGGGGGCAAATGCTTTCAATAAATATTATATAAATATTAAAATTTGCACTAAAACAGCTTCGAAATAAGAAAATATGGGAAGATCAATAAAACTTTTCAAAATCAGTTTTTTTTTTTTATATAAAAAATAATTAAAAAAACAAAACAAATTTCAATGAAAACCAAAGAAAAACTTTCTTGGCTGCTCAACTTAAAAAGTGGAAAAAACTACACTTCTCAAAATTCTTCTCTTTTTTCTCAAATCCCTTCTAAACTCAATGACAAATCCCTTTCTTCCTTCACAAAGGCCTCCCAACAAGACCACTCTTTAACTATTGACTCCTCCACCAAAAACATCACCAAACCCTTTATCCTCCATGATCGAAGCGATTTAAACCGTGAGTTTCAGGTCATAAAAGAATCAAAAACTCAGAAATTTCCTCGGAGTTTCAACTCTTTCCATGAAAAACATGGGGGAATTCAAAGACTGACCCCAAATTTTGTGAAATTGCATTCGAAAGGCTTTTCAGGTGATATGAGCGATGATTTCTTCAAGCATTATTATAGAATGTTGCTTGTGAATTTGACATATTTTATGCGGAAAAATGAAAAATACGACCCTGTGCGATTAGAACTTATGGAATCTGAGGATCTCAAGAAAGAGATCAATTATATTCCCGCTGATATCAAGCTGTTTTTCCTTGAAAAAACCCAAAAAGATGTGATTTTTTATGAGAAAATCATCGAACTTTATGAGAATAAAGCCAAAACTAACATTGAAAAAACTATAGGAAACCTAACAAATCTGACATCTAGCCTTTATTTCGCTAATAAACCCATAGAATTGCCTGAGAAATTCAATTATTTGGAGAATTTCAATGAGAAGTTCTTCAAAGAGGATGAATTTTTGAAGATTTTTGTGAAAAAAGTGAAGAAGTTCGGAGTGAATATCGTCACAATTGACGATTATCTCCTCCTCAAGCAAATTCTTCTTAATCGCAAAGCCATAATTTCTTCAATTTCTGCTAAAAAAGCCTCAACCAAGAACAATTCAACTAAAAATTCTCTGCTTCCCCCGCCTAAAATCAAAGAAAACCTGGATTTCATGAAAAGAAGATCCAATTTCCTCGAACTCATAAAAAACACCATTAAAAACGCTGGTTTCATGGAGGAAGAGTCTCTCCAAGGCCAGGATCTAGCCTTATGTTCAATGAATATCTCTCTACAAGACCCGACTAACATTTTGAACAAGCTTCAGAAAAGCTTGATTACCAACCGAAACCAAAGATCCAGTTCAAATAGTCCACGAATTGGGATCAATGGATTGCTTTCTAACCGAGTGTATCGAAGTTTGACAGAACGTCTTAGAAAGAATTTCAAGAATATAGCTGAATCTGAGCCTGAATTGGCTCTCCATTTCCAATACAAAGATAAGAAAAATAGAGAAAAAGTGAATTATTTTTCAAAAAGCACACAGAAATTTCTCAAGGATATCCTATCGAAAAGAGATTCCAAACTTGAGAAGGTATTGAATAAGATCCGTGCGAAAAGTGATGGGAATTATGTGAAGAAGGGGGTGAAAACCATGAAAAAGTTGAATAGTTTAGCAATGGACGGTGACCTGGAGGTGATAGATGAGGGGTTGGAATTGAATAAAGTGGATATTTTCGTGAGGGAGATTGAAAAAATCAGCAAAATGACTAATGAGGAGATTTTAGCAGGTGACATAGATTCTTTTATAGCTCGAGCGGAACAATTGGAAAGACAAATTAGAGAGAATGCAGCTGATATCGAGAAAAATTATGCGGTTTCTCAGGAGGGGAAGGAGAGCAGAGCGGTTAGTAGAGCTGGAAGTAATGCCAGAGGGGAGAGTCAAGCTGGAAGTAATGCAAGTAGTATCAGAAATAAAGAGAAAACGATGAGTACTGATAGAAAGCACGCGAAGAATCATTTGAAAGAGAAGAAGGATGATAATAATGATAGGGATAATCTAGAAAATGAAGATAGAGAAGAAAGTTTGATGAGTAAAAATAAGAATAATAACTATAACATGGTGAGAAGCGTGAGGAAAAACTATAGGGAATCAGTTGGGAACTCAATGAAAAAAGATTCCTCAATTTTAGAATTCATTTCAAGAATCAATAGAAAAACTTCGCTGCCTGAAAATATTCACTTTACTCAATATAATGACAATAACAATGATGATCATATGAATAATGATCCTGATTATATTGCCAATAGAAAAACTCCTATTCTTGATCATATTGATAATGATGATAAAAACAAAATAGAAATCAACAAAATTCATAGCAATTTGGAACTGCCTCTTCTTTCACTTAAACAGGCCCCTCGCAAAACCTCAAGTTTACCTCATATCTCCAATGAAATCATTGATAGTCTTGAAAACCCCAACATCATTAGGGCAAAATCTAAATCTACCTACTCCCGGGATAATTTTAAATCGTTCCAGACAAAATCCTCTAGAGCTTCAGATCTTCAAAGAATCAAACCATTAGCTCCTATTAAAAAACCACCAGTGCCTTCTTTTCGCAATGCATTGTCGCTTCTACCCTATTTAAAAAAGACTCTAAAGAAGAAAATTTATGAACATAAAATCGTTATTGATAAAAATAAGATCTCAAGCTCGATACCCCAAGCATCCCCCACTATTAAAAGATCACCAAAAAAACCGAAAAAACCAGATTATATAAATTTAATTGTAAACAAAGTTGATGATATTAATGAAAATACACCATTTGTAATGGAGAATAACAAGAGTGATGAAAGTCCGAAGACAAATTTGACTTTTCAAAAAAGCGTTAGACTACTTATCACAAAACAAAACTCTAAAATCTATGGCAATTTGAAATCCCCATTGACTCCACTTCCAAGGTTGAAAACCCCCACATCTCCAATGAAATATGATCTGGATGGAGAATTATTGGAAGCATTGAATGAATTAGAAGTCGAGAAAGATGAAGAATTACTGGAAACACCAAAAATCATACAGAAAAAGAAGAAGAAAAAAGAACTCAAACTCAACAGGGAACCAACTATGATTTCAAATGAAGATGTGTCCAATAAGAAGCTATTATCTGAGGAAAGAAACCTTCCAGAGAATGAATTTCAATGGAG
>Ga0302140_10013064_pt1 | contig 10166 bp, 15 predicted proteins | sample I_Bog_E1_1_FD_202095 | JGI IMG/M metagenome (GOLD analysis project Ga0302140, IMG submission 202095) | Peat permafrost microbial communities from Stordalen Mire near Abisko, Sweden - I_Bog_E1_1 | ecosystem: Environmental > Terrestrial > Soil > Wetlands > Peat | place: Sweden: Abisko, Stordalen...
ACACGGCGTGCACCCTATTTGCACCCTGTTTGCACCCAAAATGCACCCTGAAGCGGCGGCGCAAAGGCCACGTGCACCCTGTATGCACCCAGAATGCACCACTGGGCGGACACGCGTGCACCCAATATGCACCCAATATGCAACCGCGACAGCGGAAACCGGCAGCCAGCACGAGGCATTCGGCAGCAAAACACTGGTAGTGGAACATAAAGGGCTGTCCGGCGTCGCCGCATTGATTTGCTTGTTTGTTCTCTTGTATTCAGCAGGTTCCAGCGCCGGACGGATCGTGGACTCCGTCCGGCAACTGCCGGACAGGGCGTTCTGTTCGGAATCGGCGCTGCGAAACCCCTCATATTTGAGGGTCAGATGAAAAAACGATCAGGGCGATTTGACGTTCGCGTTGCAGAATCGCTCGACCAGGAAATCAGGCAGCAGGCGAAGGCTCGCGGCTACGCCAGCCCCAGTGCATTTGTCAGGGCAGCGGTCGAGCATGAGATTGATGGGCGCCAGGGCGATGTTCTGATCGGAACCGAAGAACGGCTCGGCGCGACGATCGAGCAGGTCCGGCGGGAGTTGTTCCGCCTCGGGCGAGCCCAACAGGCGCTTTTTGCTTATGTCGACAGTCTCACCAAGGTATTGCTGACGTGCATCCCCGAACCCCCGCAGGATGTACGCGAGCAGGCAATCGCCCGAGCCAGAGAGCGGCATAACCGCCTCGTGAAGAGCGCGGGCAGCGCGATGGTCGGCGACTCTCAGGCGGCCATGCAGGATCTGGTGAGCCGTGTCGAAAAGTGAAGACCCAGAGTTCCGACTTCGCCCGCGGAAGCCCCCGGCATCCAACGCGCGCAGTGAGAGTGCCACGTGGTCCAGGGCATTCAAAACTCTCATGCATCATGCGCGGATGAGCCGGACTCGCAAGACCACACGCGCGGGCGGGACGGCCCCCGGCAGGAAGGCATACCATCAGCGATGCGCAGTTCGCGTCACGTACTCTCGAAACACCGTTAAGGGGCAATGGGGAGCCCACGGCCGGTACGTTGCCCGAGACAGCGCTACTCGGCATGAGGACGCTGATTCCGTTGGATTCGATGCCAAAGGGGAAACGCTCGATATGAAAGCGACCCTCGACCGATGGCAACGCGCCGGAGATGAGCGAATGTGGAAATTGATCATTTCGCCGGAATTCGGTGAGAGAGTTGACCTCCGGAAACTGACACGGGAGCTAATGACCCAGATGGGTTGCCAGTTGAGAAGCCCGTTGGACTGGGCGGCCGTCACTCATCACAACACCGAGCATCCCCATGTTCACGTGGTACTTCGTGGTGTAGACGGGACGGGCAAAACTCTCCGGCTGGAGCGTGATTTCATCAAGAACGGCATCCGTACGGTCGCCGAGGATCTCTGCACCCGGCAACTCGGCCACAGAACGGATCGCGACACTGCTGAAGCCGCCGCGCGCGAAGTGCGGGAACAGCGATATACCTCTCTTGACCGGGACATCAGTCGCAAGAAGAACGAAACGGATTACGGCGGAGAAAGGTTTCAGATTGTGGTTCCCACCGGTTCCTCCGGTTCCGCTGGGCTACGAGACCGGTATCTGGCTGAACGTCTGGCATTTATTGAAAAGATGGGGCTCGCAGAGCACGCTGGCCCGAATACGTGGCAGGTCCGTAGCGATTTCGAAACCGTGCTGCGGGCGATGCAACGGGCAAACGATCGTCAGAGAACCATTGCCGCTCATGGCGTTCCCGTTTCCGATCCGCGACTCCCCTTCATCATGCTCGATCTGAAGACGCTGAAGTCGGTGGAAGGTAGGGTCCTCGTCCATGGGGAGGAGGAGGATGGGCGAGACGCCGGCCGCGGCTACTTCCTGCTCGAAGGGACTGACGCCCGCGTCTATTACGTTCCGTACCGGCCGGAGATCGAAGATGCCCGCAATCAAGGCGCACTCAGGATAAATTCATTCGTCAGGCTGCGAAAGCTGTTTGTGGATGGCAAGCCACTCTTGGAAACGGACGATTTCAGATCGGCTGAAGCCATTCTGACAAACAAGCGGCACCTGAATGAAGCTGCGTTGGAATTCGTCAGTCGAGGAATTCCGGTGCCAGAGGATGGCTGGGGCGGCTGGCTCGGTCGTTATCAAGCCGCGGTGAAAGCAGCGTCGCTGGCACTCCGACAACGTCAAGACCGGGAGTCCGATGCCAATTCAAGACACCGCGGGGTGGGACGGTGATCGGCTTGGGTGTACCGCCGTACCGTCAGGTCAGGACGGCGGCCAAGAACGGTGCTTTTATCGTTATGATGCGTCTGAGACGTCAAGTTGACGTGAACGCCATATTTGGGGAGGGTGACGCCCCACGCGCGGCAGACGCCGGCGGGACGTCGGGGTCGATAGCCGCCCCGAGGGGCGTTTCTCGGGATCTACTCCTCGGATTGGCTTTCGCAAGGCTCTTTCGTCTGTCAAATTGGCGAGCCTTATCGTGGGTTTACGCGTGCCCGCATTCCGGCAAAGATAGCAAGTTGTCCGTCCAAACCTTGTCGGCGAACGTTTGAACAAACTTCGTACCGTTGGAATGTTCCCGCGCGCCAACGTATGTCTTGTTCCCGGCGCGGTCCTGTACATAGGCCGTGCCATTCTCCGCCTTGATCCACTCGTATATCTGGAGACGAGTACTCTTGCCAGTCTTCCCGCTGGACTCATTGATCCATCCGAGATTCTCAATGGCATGGTGCGGGTCCTGGTGGTAACCGCCTGATTTGTTTATGCACGCTATTCGTATAGCCATTCTTTCCTTTCTTTCGAGCGGTCAGTCCACCCACTCGATCTTGTTATGTCTGATGAAGAAGTGGCTCTTGCAGGCGTCCTCGGTCAGCCAGACTGAGGGTCTAAGCGAGATTGAGCCTTTCTTGAACTCAGCGGACCAAGAGGGGTTTCGAGTCACGACTAGATTCAGGTCGATTCTTCGCCCGCAGCCGCAGGGACAATCGAGAACTGCACGTTTGTCGAAATCCCCTTGGCGCACAAGATAGAGCTCCGAGCCGATCTGTGCCGGGATCACGGTCATTGATTCAACGACCTCGACACGCGAAATCTTGGATCGCCGGCGAAGATTTCTCCACCAACGTTTCAACCCATTGATCATTCCGGCCTCCATGTCTGGTCCAGGAACCGCACACTGTCGCCCTTTGCGATTAGTGAGGAATCCGAGCAGAAGCACTCTGGATTTTGGAGTGCGCCCGGAGTTCGGACAACAGTCTCGTCGAACCGCAGGACAATCTCGCCAAGGTCATAATCTTCCCCTTTGAATCCCGTTAGACGATGCAGGAATTCGGCGATAGCAAAGGCGGCTGTAGCGGTGGTGAACGGTATTACTGCTGGTTCTGCATCCGGCAGTTCAGGGATGTAGCCCTCACGCCGTTGGTATTCCGCCTCTTCAGGAGAAATCTCTTGGAGGATCTGTTGCTGGACATCTTCGGCCGTTATCTGCCCGCGGCAATACAGGCAAGGCTTACCGGGCAAGAGCGTTGTGATTCTGCCCGGAATGGCCTCGATCTTGCCGACGTTTGAATTGATCTTCACGCCAAGGTCAATGACAGGTACGCAGTACTCGATCGCGAAGCGGGTCAAGGCGGAGCGTCCCCAGAAGTCATCCGTGCAGCCAAAAATAACGTCGCATGTCCGAAAGCGCTTCATTATGGACGCGTAGGTAACCGGCTTACTGAAGTGTTCAACAACCGTTCCGAGTCCAATATGCCGCGCCATCTTCGAGAGGAGGGAGGACTTATCGACGCCAACATCGTCTATCTCAGATCCGTACACGCGGCTCACGTTGGAGTGTTCGAGACGCTGTCCGTCGGCGACCAGTATTCTACCTACTCCGAGGCGAACTAATTGTTCGAAGACCGAAGACCCGGTTCCCCCGGCACCTACTACCCCAACCGTCAATTGCTGCAATAGTGGCAGAATGTCGGGACCGAAGGCACGCACTTCGCGGTCATGGAACCTGGTGTCAATCGAGCGATCAAACCCGGCCCGCGGGAAGAAGCGAAATCGCCTCCCAATCACGCGGACCAAATCCAGTTGCTCGACCTTTCCTCCGTCCAGCCAGACACGCCCTCGAGGCAAAGCGGGGTCGCTAAGAACAATGCTCGCGTGTACGGCGTTGGGCGTATTGATTCGGTTGTACGCAGTTCGGAACAGCGCTGCCTCTTCAATGTCATCCTGTTTAGAATGTTCCGGCACGTCCGCAGGGTGGCTGTGTACGAACACAAAACACCCCCGCTCTCGGTCCGTTCGCTTCATGACGCGCAGAAAAGAGGATGCGGCCACGCTGAGGTGATGGTTTGACTGATCTAGCAGCTCAGAATCGGGTACTAGGATCGCCTCGCGGACAAGCAGTCTCGTTTCGCTGTCGGTGTGCGCTATCCCGCAAAGCAAAAAGGCGGCCCGTTCAGAGCGCTGTCCAGTCTGAAAAAGATGAGCGCAAAGCTCTTCATACTGTTTGTCACGAAAAGTAAGCGTGTACCGCATCAAATTCCTTCCTGCAACTCGCGTCGAATAATTCCGAGAAACGTCCGCAGATTATCTTTCCCCGGCCGCCATTGTGCCGCATCTAGATGGCGTGACCACTGCTGCCACTGTCGACCTTCATAGTTAACGTTGATTACGTCTGCTCGGGTTGGATAGGTGCCGTTGGTCAACTTGACGTGCGGATTAGTCCAGAAACAGTCAGGCTTAGCCATCGGGAAGTTGGGCGGCAGGCGAACCAGAAGATCACACGAATTCGGCGTGTAACGGGAAGCCAGCGCGAAATTCCTAATGAGGACGCAGACAAATCCAGCATCCTGGGCAATGGCAAAATCGTATCCCTTGTCCTTCAGGTGCTGCTGGTCCTCCTCGGCCAGCAGCACCTGCGCGATAGCAGCGTTAGTCACGGTGTCCTCCGGGTGTCACCTTTCCGGGCGTAGAGTAGAACTTCGCGTTCTCATGAACGTGAATGACTGTGTGATCGTTGGGAATCGGCTCGTCCTCCCGCGGACCTGGAGTCTCCCGATAAAGAGTCCATCCGGGCTGGACCTTACCCAAGACATAAAGGGCAGCACCGGTGGTTTCAGCCGGGGTCTTCAGGCGTTCCCGGTCGATGATAATGTCAACTTCTCGATGGTGATTACTTTGCTTTTCGATTTCTTCGTTATTCATAAAATTCCTTTTTCGAACTGCTATTGCAGCCGTGGTTGTTGATGCTTGCCTCTGCACTGTATGCATACAGTGCGAACATTACGAGCAAAAAAATTTACAGTGAGAGTTGTTCGTCCTCCTTTGCCGGATACAGCGATTCCAGCCTGATGCGGGATACTGCCGTGTTAACATCGAACTGGTCCGCTAGTGATCGAACCGCAGATTCGTAACGGGCGGGGTCGATCCGCTTACCCCCGAGAACGCCGACCGATATCAGGAAGGGTTCGCCCGCCATCTCGACAAGCGGTCGGGGCATCAGCAAATGACCCATGGCAACATTCGCCTGAAACTCCCACCACTCTCCTCCGTAGCCGTTTCGGCCTTCGCTGTCCCGGCACAGGACTTTGGGGGCACCGAGCTCTGAGTAGTCTCCGAATAACGGAGTTCCGGAGGCTATCGAAAACAAATGCGTATGAAGCAAGCAGTGACCTGCTTCATGAGCGATTGTGCTTCGCACCCTGCGCTTACCCGGTATGCTGACATCGGAATCCAGCGCCGCGGATACGTAAACGCCCTGAACTCCATTCGCCCCAAATTTCGTCAACCCGAGAATCCCGTCAGTAAGCTCTGCGGATTCAACTACCACGTTGAAACGCTTTTCGACGAAGCGCTCCACCCGGACAGGCTCAGGGCGAGCGGGAAGAAGTTTCGCTTTGCGGAGTTCATCAAGACAGATGTTTTCGATCTCACGGTCCGTGAAGTACGGCCTTTCCGAGAAAGGACCGCGGCTGGCCTGCAGGGTTTTCATTTTTCGTCTCCTTTCTTGTCAGCGTCCTTCTGGTCCGCCCATTTGAGAATCTGCTCCGACGATACGTTCATTTCCACAGCCTTCCGAAGTGCGAAGCCCAAAGCCGGATCCTGCCGCATTGCCCTTCGAAGTTCCTCGACCGGGAGGCGGTTGTCCAGTCGCTGCAACTCCTCAACGGATACGCCAAGAACCTGCGCGATCTTCTGAAGGAGATCTTCCGACGGGTTCCGCCGACCATTCTCGATATCGGAAATATGGGCCGGCGAGACATCGCCGAGCTTTCTCGCAAATTCGCGCAGGGAGATATCGTGTCGATCTCGCAGTTCCCGAATGCGCCCGCCAAGCTCGTTCATACTGTAAGCATACACTGCGTACAAGAAATGGTCAAGTCCACCGGGAGGTGCTGCTGTCCCTGACTTTTTTATATAATAAATTGTTGACTTAAAAATCTTCTTATGTGATAAAAGGACTTATGGGACGCACCGGTCGCCCGAAGCATTTGTCCGGTGACGAGCACACGACCACGATCATGCTCGATGTCGCTACTCAAGAAGCGATACTGAGCCTTCAGCTTCGACGCCTCCGGTCGACGGGCCGGAAGCCGACCCTTCGTGATCTGGTTCGGGAGGGAATTGATGGCCTCCTTCGCCACGAGGGTTTAGAGCCTTTGCCCACGACTTCTCCGGTGCCAGCGGGAACCGTTATCCCAATCAGCAAGACCGCCCGTTGATAATGACATGGAATCCCTCTAGAGGAGCTGAGATGACCTACGACCTGCAACTCGGAATGCTTGCGACACGAGCGATGAGCCATCTGCTGACCGCAGAGGCGAATCAGGACGATGGGGAGTTTCGCCAATTCCTGACGACGAGCGCCGATTTTTGCCAAGCGATAATGTACAGCGTTGCCGAGCCCGTGCCCCCAGCCTGTGATGCAACCGACGCGGGCGCGTTCATTTCAGCGGTCATGAAAATCTCGGTGCCTAAATCTTCGGAAGCCGACCGTGACCGTCTGCGGCAAATTGAAGAAATCCAGCCCTTAATCGACCGTGTGCTTCGTGAGAACCGTCGACCCGATACAACGGAGCAGCTTCAAATTGCAGAAGTTCTCTACACATCGTCAGCGGCCGATTTTCGGTAGTGTCTCCGGGCGCCAAGGTCATGACTGCCGGCCACATACCCACGTCATCAGCGCAGCTGAAATTCCTTTTGGGAACCAGTGCTGAAAACCTCATACGTCTTGAGTCCATCCTTACCCGCAGAAGAGAGTTAGGGTCAGCACCGGAGTTCCAGGCGATCATAGCGGCGATGCTGGGCCATTGCGCCAATTATCGGCAGCACTACTTGCAGCACGCGCCAATCATAACCAAGGTTCTGCGGGACGTCCCAATTTCGCCTATCGAGGAGATCGGGCTGAAGACGCTTTTCAGGAACTGCATCGGTACCTTTCTCGTTCTCCACGAGCTTCTTTTGTTTCTGCCAAGGGAAACGCTCCGGAAGGAGCTTCACTTTTTTTGTGACGAGCTTTTTCGGCCTGCCTACGATAGCGGAGATCTTTCAGTCATTCTCACCAGTGTTTACAACGCGTTCGAGTACTCCTTAGACTCCGCACTTAGGCAGTCGGATGTGTTCCTGATGAAGGTTCCTGATCCGAATAAACTAGCGTTCGGGCACGTAATGGAGCTTGCAATCGTTGATCGGGACAATCCTTTATCGTGGCCGATACTCGCGCACGAATTCGGGCACTACATCGATCAGAAATTCACCATCTCTGATCCACTTACGGAGAATTTTATAGACACGGAACTGAAGGTGCCGCCTACTCAGCGTGGGCATTTTCGGAAGATCTTCAAGCCGCTGGCATCTGAACTGTTTGCCGACTTGACCGCCTACTACCTCCTCGGACCGGTGGCCATTCTGCCGGTGGTGAATATGGAACTGACGTTTGGCATGGCAACCGAAAAGCCGATCCCATACGACGGTGTCCATCCGTTTACGTCAACGCGCCTTCAGGTCATAACCGATGCTGCCGCTGCTGACCATATGACTTTGGGGCTCTTCGGAATGTACACTCAAGCGCTCAACGAGGACGAGACCGCAAAAGTATCCAGGCTTCCGCAGTCCGACCAAAAAGAACGGGCTTCAGTGCGCCAATATACTACGTTCTTTGCTCAACGCCTTCGAGGCGTTTTCCTCGAGAAGATCGCCGAGTTGAACTTGGCCAGATTTAACGTTGAGCACTTCAGGACCGCCGAACAATTGCGGACCAACCTCGACGGCGGTATTCCGATTGGGTGCAAACGTCAAGTCACTGACGAGACTATTTGGGACCGCTTATCACAACTGACAAGCGCTTCCACTGTTGCGGAGATTCGAGACGCCTTCGCACTCTACAGAGAGGTTCCCGTGAGGGTAGCGGAAGTCCTCACGGCTGCGTGGATTGCCAATGCCGGGCGCAAAATCCGAGCGCTCACAGATGCATTTGCATTGGGTGACATCGACGGTGTATTTCCATTTCTTCAGCAATCGCTCGAGAGACAAGATGCCCTCGTCATGAAATCGATTGAGATGATCTCAGTCGTTAAGGAGATGGTCAGTGCTCCTCAATGATCTAGACATTCTCCGAAGACTCGTCGATCCAGATCCGAAAAGGCGAATCATCGTTACCCCTCTAGCTGATCCGATCGCGCAAATCGGGCCTTCATCGCTCGATATCCGACTGGGCGTTGGCTTCAAGGTTCCCGTGAGTTCTCAAACACCGGCCATCAATCCATATAAGGAGCCGCAAAGCGCTGCTCGCTATATGCGCGAGGTTGAAGTAGATGATCGCCAGCCTTTTTACCTGCACCCGGGAGAGTTCGCGCTGGCTTCGACTCTCGAATACATCCATGTGCCTTACGATCTCGGTTGTCGATTAGAGGGAAGAAGTTCTTGGGGAAGACTCGGACTACTGGTGCACGCGACCGCAGGTTTCATTGATCCCGGCTACTCTGGCAACGTAACATTTGAGCTGTTTAACGCAGGGCGGCTGCCAATTGAGCTCAAACCGGGATTCCGTATGGCACAACTTTGCTTCCTAACACTCAGCGATGTTCCTGGAATACCCTACGATAAGCGCCCCGAATCGAAATATCATCAGCTATTGACGGCAGAAGGCTCACGAATATGGAAAGACCGGTGATCTTAAGTCGCTGAGTAAGCCCCTGCTGACCGCAATCGGCATCGGAGTCTGTGCTGGAAAGAAGCGCAGTAGAGATTGCCCCCGATAAGTCGTTTTGGCAACGTCGTTCCACCGCGTGTGGGAATAACTCCGGTTACGAGACTGATGTCCGCGGGGAGCGATCCAAGTACCGGACGCTGGGTGTCAGCCGCCCTCGAAGGAAGACGGCCAAGCCTCATGAGTTCATAGCCAATCTCGAATTGAACGTTGATCCCGTCTCAAAACTCGCCCCGCCGTTCTTCGTCCCAAAGTAAGAAGAAGCTGAGCGAGTGTTCGGAAACCACCCGGCTGAATCCCTTCATATTGAGAACCGCGCCGTCGCGATTTTCAGTTCACTGGAGGCAATATGAACAAACTAAACGAGTTCGATATCGGCGATCACGCCGGCATCGAAGCCATTGGTGGCGAATTCCTCGCCGGATCTGGGTTTGAAAGTGAGATTCCTGACACCGAGTTTTCTGAACCCGGCGATTCGCTGGAAGGCGAGGGGAGGTAGACGTCCATGGCCACCTTCGCTCCGCCCGCCCCGGTCCGTCAACAAGGCGAGAAGCCAACACCGCGCGACTTCCGCCAGGAGGTCACCGACGGCATCGTCCAAATGCTCGAAAAGGGTGTCGCACCGTGGCAGAAGCCATGGGAGCCCGGCGTCAGTTCGCTCAGCGTTCCGTTCAATCCCACTTCCGAGCGTGCATACCGCGGCGGCAATGCAATCCATCTCATGGCCACCGGCCTCAAGAACGGATATGAAGATCCCCGCTGGATGACGTACAAACAGGCCGCCGACCAGGGGTGGCAGGTGCGTAGAGGAGAGAAAGGCACTCAGATCGAGTTCTGGGAGATCAAGCCCGCCGAGAGTGAAGATCAGTCAGGCGGTCCCGGCAATCGTAACGGCGCCGACTCGGCGAACGGCAACGCGGACAAATCCCGATTCATCCATCGCGTGTACACCGTCTTCAACGC
>Ga0302140_10013069_pt1 | contig 10164 bp, 12 predicted proteins | sample I_Bog_E1_1_FD_202095 | JGI IMG/M metagenome (GOLD analysis project Ga0302140, IMG submission 202095) | Peat permafrost microbial communities from Stordalen Mire near Abisko, Sweden - I_Bog_E1_1 | ecosystem: Environmental > Terrestrial > Soil > Wetlands > Peat | place: Sweden: Abisko, Stordalen...
GCTGGCCAAACTATAGGTAGTCGCACCCAGGACTCCGGTGGCCGCAACGTTGGCGCTGTAGGCCGTGCCCACAGTTCCGCTTGCCACAGAAGACGGGAACGCGATCGACGGCGCGGCAATGGTAATTTGCAGCGCCGACGAAGTCGCCGAAAGTGCCGTCGGTGTTCCGGAATCGGTGACCTTGAAAGTAATGTTGCTGTAGCTTCCCGCGCATGCGGCTGTAGGCGCGGTTCCGGAGGCCGTGGTCAGAACACCTGTCGATTTCAGCGTCAGGCACGACGGTAGTGTGGTGCCGCTGCCAAGGGCCCACGCGTAGGGAGCAATTCCGCCGCTGGCGGATAACGTGATTGAGTATGCACTTCCCACCGCGCCCGTAAGATTTGTACTCGTCGAGGTAACCGACGGCATTGCCGCAACGGTGATGCTCGCGTTTCCGGTCTTGGAGGTGTCGGCCACCGAGGTCGCTGTGACCGTAATCGTCTGCGCCGAGCTGGTTGCTGCCGGCGCCGTATAGGTAGCCGAGGAGGTCGTTGGACCCGATAGCGTGCCACCGCCGCTCACGCTCCAAGTTACACCGCTGCTGTTCTTGTCGTTGGTGACGGTTGCGGTCAGAGTGACCGCGTCTGTTCCGTCCACTGAAGATGCAGACGCGGTTACCGAGACTGACGGCGCGGAAACCGAGCCGCCGCATCCCGAGAGAAATGACGTCAAAGCCAGAATGATAGCCAACAGCGATAACCTTTTGAAGTGCATCTGTACCCTCCGAATTAGCCAACGGCCTGATAGTGATGGAATTTGTGAAACGTCCTTCAGTCCTGGACAGACTTCCAGTTAACTGAGCGAATCTTGCGGGTAACGACAGGTTGAGTTCACGGGGACGCGAGATGCATATTTGGAAGCCTCGTCCTTCCCCCAGCCATGTTCAACAAACCCCAATACATCGACATCGTCGGCAGGTGCGGCCTGCGATTCGCAGACACTACCTCTTCTGTCGTCGGCTGCACTTTGAATTGCGGCGGCGGATCGCGTCTCGGAGAGAGTTTTGCTAAACGCATTTAGGCTGTCCTGCAACAAAATAGCGTCTGCTCGCAGGTCAGTTACCGCCATGCGAGCGGACCACGATCTGTATAGTTTCAGTGCCGTGAGCCTAGTGAATGCTGGGGGGCAAAGTAAGTGTTTTACCGTAAAACGGCTCACCTAAAGCGGAGAAGAGAGCTCAAAAGGCGCAGTGAGAAGAGGACTAAGGAGGCTAAGACACTCTGTAAACAGGCGCGAAGCCTGTAGGGGTTACTTTCGTGATGCGTACCAGAGTGCGGGATCGTAAGACAGCGATCCCACACTACCGCGGGCACAGTTGCTTTTTACGGTAAAATAGATGGTTGTTTGGGCGCGGGCCGTTAGGTGAGACAGAAAGAGTTGCAGGAACATGATCTAACGGCGTCTGAGAACCTCGAATCGCTCTTAGCGTCCGTTTTGTGCGACGAAGTCAATGAAGCACTCCAACGAATCCTGGCGAGCGACCCTTTTCTTCGTTCGGAACGTCTCACCCATTTCCTCAGCTATGTCGTTGAGAAAACTCTGCAAGGCCAGTCGGGAGATCTGAAGGAATACCATATCGGCGTCGAAGTTTGCGGACGCAGAGACTCCTACGACACCCGTACGGACCCCGTCGTACGCGTTGAGGCGCGGAGATTGCGCTCAGCTCTTGATCTCTACTATGCGCATCAAGGCAAAGAAGAGGCAGTTCAGATTTCCCTTCCCAAGGGAGGCTATGTCCCATGCTTCTCCTCCCGCAAAGCCGCGGGGCCGCCTCCAGCCGCGATCTCCACGCCGGTGCCTGCCTCGCCCAGAAGCCGGCGGTTGGGATGGCCGCTGGCTGTGGTTGGAACGCTGTTGGCGGCCGGAGCAGTCTATTTTCTCTGGACCCACGCGTACAACCGAGCCGCGGTCAATACCGGCACACTTGTGCTGGCTGACTTTACCAACACGACGGGGGATGTGATCTTCGATCATGCCTTGCGCCAGGGGTTGGCGGCCCAGTTGGAGCAATCGCCCTATCTGAGCCTTCTATCCGATGCGCAGGTCGTGCAAACCCTGGCCCTGATGGGCAAGGAGAAGGACACGCGGCTGACCGAGGATCTGGCGCGGGAAGTTTGTGAGCGCACCGGCAAGGTCATCGTCATTGACGGATCGATCGCCGCTCTTGGCAAGCAATACGTCCTGGGCCTGCGCGCAATCAATTGTCATACCGGCGAAATTTTGGATACAGAACAGGCTCAGTCCGACAGCAAAGAACACGTCCTCGACGCAATGGCCAAAAGCGCCGCCAAGCTCCGCCGCCACCTCGGTGAGTCACTGGCTTCAGTGCAACAATACGATGCCCCTCCTGAGAACGTCACCACCGCCTCTTTGGAAGCCCTCCAGGCCTATAGCCTCGGCTTTCAGGTCCATGTCGTCAAACTCGATGAGGCCGGGGCCGCGGAGCTGTTTCAGCGGGCCATCACGCTCGATCCGAAGTTTGCCATGGCTTACGCGCGGCTGGCGGTCTGCAACATTAACATGGGTGAACTGGGGCAGGCTGCCGAAAATCTCCGCAGCGCCTACGATCTGCGCAAGCACGTGAGCCAGCATGAAGAACTCTTCATCCTCTCGCTCTATCACGAATTCGTAACTGGTGATTTGGACGAGACGCGCAAGACCTATGAGTTGCGATCCCAAATCTACGTTCATGACGATATACCGATTGGCAACGCCGTAAACGTCTATTTCCTGCTCGGGCAATACGATCATGCCCTCGAGGCAACTCAGGAGGCGATGCGGCGCAATCCCGGCAGCCGCATCTGGAATGGAAACCTCGTCAGTTCTTACCTGGCGTTGGGGAAATTGCCGGAAGCCAAGGCTGCGGCTGAGTCGGCGCGAGCCCGCCAACTTGATAGCCCGTGGCTCCATATTTGCCTCTACCTGATTGCCTATGAGCAGAGAGACACGCAGGAGATGGCTCGGCAAGCCGCTCTATTGAAGGGTGCACGGGAGTTTGAAGACATTCTGCTTGACTACCAAGCTCAGGCCGCGGCTCGTGAAGGAAGGTTGAATGAGTCTCGCTCGATTTCAAAGCGGGCAGTCGAAATGGCGATGGACGCTAAGCAACCAGACACCGCGTCTCTCTATTTGGCCCAGGCGGCCTTGAACGATGCCTGGGCCGGAAACCGGACCCAAGCCCGGCAGCAGGCGCAAAAAGCTCTGCAGCTCTCTTCGGGACGCGAAGGAGAAGCAGTTGCCGCAGTAGCGTTCGCGGTTGCGAGCGACTCCGCTGAGGCCTTGCACCTGGCCAACGATCTCGCTAAGCGCTTTCCGGAAAATACCATGGTGCGCGATCAGTATCTTCCCATGATCCGCGCCGCGGCGGCTCTGCACAGCGGTGCGCGGGTGGATGATCCGAATGGCATCCTCAGCGAACTTGCTGTAGCCGCGCCCACCGAATTTGGCTCTCATGCAGTGGATCGTGTAGCCTTTCTGACCTGCTATTCCATCTACTTCCGTGGCGAGGCATATCTTGCCGCCCGACAGGGAGCACAGGCGGCCGCGGAGTTTCAAGAAATCCTCGATCATCCACAGCTGACTCTGACTGACCCTGTCAGTGCCATGGCTATCCTCGGGCTCGCGCGTGCCTATGAGCTTTCCGGCGATCGCGCCAGGAGTATTTCCACTTACAAGAACTTCCAGAATCTTTGGAAAAATGCCGACTCGGGCCTCACGCCTTTTTCGCAAGCAAAAACGCTACGATAAGCACTCGGAATTCACCAAAACTTCCGGTCACTCTCGCGCACTTGTCAAGAGCTTCGCACCCCCCCCCGGATTTCAACAACGCAAGAGTATTCCTAAACGAGAGGGTCGAATCGATCATTGCGTGCCGATGACCAGTATGGGTGCGGATGTCAGCATTTAGAGAGTCGGCGGCGGCAAATGATTGAGTAAGTCGCTGGCGTTTGCGACGGACGCGGTGATCTACAAATGGACATGGGATTTCAATGGGTGGCAGAAGGCTGGTAGGATTCTGCAAGGCTGTGGAGCGTCGATCCGCGGAGTGCGGACTCCAGTTTCAGAGCAAAATATCGGCTCGTTCTGTATCACCGACGCGCGTCATCCAGCATGCGTTGCCGAAGATGGAGCACGGTAGATCGCTGTGCCGCCCTGCCACTAACGTTGTAACGAGTGCGGGATTGATTGTAATCCGCAATTAGGCCGGATTGCGGCTAGCGGGAAGCGAAAACATAGGAAATTTGTCGGAAAGAGCGCGCTATTTCAGTGCTTTTAATCCCTTCTGGCATTGTCATTTGGCCTCTAGAGGGCTAAGTGTTGATTCTAAAGGGCGCTTATGTGATCGCTCCGGCGCAAGACGAGGGCGTCGAGGATCCGCAGGCCTGCCCAACGCTGCAGGAGAAACAGCGCGCGGAACTCTGCTGCCTTTTCGTAGACATAGCCACGTGCGGAGGCGCAGAAGAGTTCGACTGCGTTGAGCAGGTCGTTGAACTGCTCGGGAGTCAGAGGCTGGGGGGGCTCGCAATCCACTGGTATTCCCTTCCAGGAGGCGACCGGGGTCTTCTCAAGGCACCCGGTATCGACCATGTAATCGAGGAAGGCAATCAAATAGCCCTGAAACTTCCGGAGTGACCACCCTTTCATTTTGCTGTAGGGAGCAACAGCGTCGGGACCCCATTCTCCCCGCCATTCGTCGAGCCTGATCCGCGTTAATTCAGCAACGGTCTGAATGTTGTGGACCTCTGCCCACCCGCGAATACGCTTTACCACGCTTTTATGTTTCCGCAGCGAGCTTTTTGCCTTAACGTCTTTAGCTTTGGTTGTGAGCCACAGGTCCGTGGCTTTGTCAATAGTCATCGACGTGGCAGCCTGAGCTGTGAACATCGCCGTGAGGCCCACTGCTACGATGCGCTCGATCTCCTTCAGCCGTTGCTTAAGCGGGTCACGTTTGTCCCTTTCGGCCTGGGCCATCTGCTCGGCCTTTTCCCAACTGCGCGTCTTGGCTGAGATTGGACGGTCCTTGCCGTTTTCGTAGATGTAGATGTGTTTACGACAATTGCAGTCTTTGTAATCCTGCCCAGCTCTGGGTTTTCATCTTTGCAGGCTTTACTGTGGCGCACAATCACCTTGATGGTGACGGTTGAAGGAGTCGATTCGGTTGTGGGAGGAAGTACTTCGGTGGGTGAGATTACCGACAACGCCCCGGTGCACATACCAGGCACTTCGACCGGGTGCGCATCAAGCAGCGTGCCCGAGGTCAGCAGCGCGCTGGGAGCCACACCGGGGAACACACCCGGGATCATACCCGGAACCGCGTTCGGGACCAGAGCCTGCAATGCGGCCTGGATCATCGTCGGAACTGCGCCTGGAAGCAGCGTCTGCAACCCGCCCGGGAGCGCACTTGCGGTTCCAAGAGCGGGTGATAGGCTGCCGCGAGAGGGCTCCTGCCGGAACTCGCCGTGTTAAGGGCTGCGAGCAGGAGTCCTAATATTTGGGAGGAGTTATCCATGAAGCTATCCCCTTGAAAAGGTTATGGATAGCTGAAGATTTGGTGGGCAGTGAGGGACTCGAACCCCCGACTTCCTGCTTGTAAGGCAGGCGCTCTAACCAACTGAGCTAACCGCCCACGGATGGCCTGGGCGCCAACGTGGCCTTCTTTAATGATACCAGCGCAATCACCCTCGCGCAGGACTGACCAGACCTGCAACGACCCGAGTTGATAGACTCAGCCTGTGAGCAGGCTGATTGTGAATGCCGACGATTTCGGGCTGACCGCGGGCGTGAATCGGGCCATCCTGGAACTGCATGCGGCTGGAGTGCTGACCAGCACGACGCTCATGGCCAGGGGCGGAGCCGCGGATGCGGCCGTCAAAGCTGCGCTCGGCGTTCCCTCGTTGGGAGTAGGTTGCCACGTGGTGCTGGTGGATGGAGAACCGGCGCTCGAGCCGAGCCGCATCCCGACATTGGTGAATCAGAAAACCGGCCGCTTTCGCGATTCATTGAACTCCTTCCTGATGCGGCTGTTTTCACGGCGCATCAGTTCGGAAGAGATCGAGGCCGAGGCTTCGGCGCAGATCGCTCTGCTCAGGGCGCACGGATTGCGCTTGACCCACATCGACACGCACAAACACACACACATGTTTCCGTGGGTGCTGCGGCCGGTGCTGCGGGCCGCGCGCAAGGCGGGCATTGGCGCGGTGCGGAATCCGTTTGAGCCGGTGTGGGCGGTGCGGGCAACGGCTGGCGCCTCATGGGCGCGCTGTGCTGAAGTGAGCGCGCTGCGCAGGCTTGAGTCAGCCTGCCGGCGGGTGATTGAGGAAGAGGAATTTGCGACAACCGATGGAACCATTGCCGTCGTGGGCACCGGGGTTTTGAACCGGGAAACGGTGCGCTCGCTGCTGAAGGACCTTCCGGAGGGCACGTGGGAGCTGGTCACGCATCCGGGATACAACGATGCCGACCTGGACAAGGTACGGACCCGGCTGCGAGGCTCAAGAGAGGTTGAGCGCGTGGCGCTCGATGCGGTGAACGAGTTCCCTGGCCTCGACCTGATTAACTTTGGGGAATTGATGAATTTTGGCGGGCTTGCTGCCCCTGAAAAACGAGTTGCTGAATCTTAGCGGCGTGAGCGCGTCCATATCTTCCCGGCCTCGAGCCAGCGATCAAGCTCAGCGCACGCTGCGGAAAGCTTCCGCTCTCCCCGGTAATGAAAGAAACATGCCAGCCATTCCACCAATCCGTGATACTCACTCACCACATTCTCGAAGTAGGCGTCGAGGTCTTCGACGGGACCATATACCTACACGCCCAGAGCATCTTCGATGGACATCTTGAATAGAAACGAATTGAGAAAGGCTCGCTCGATGGGCGATTCGGCGTATGCGAACACCTGGTTGATATTGGATTCGCCGCCCGAATGTGTGATCTCATAGGTAACCCAATTGACCGCGGAGTCCAACTCGGCGTTCCTGGTGGACTCTGCGTCTAGACGGGCCACCCGCTTGGCTACCGCTCGGATTAGATGGAGCGTGCGTTCCTTGTCGGTCAGGATTTCGCTGAGTTCCCGGGCAGAAAGAGCGTTGCCAATCGGTTCGGTCATCATTAACGGCTCTCGCGGCTTTTCCCGCCGTTTCCGGGGTCTGCCGGCAAGATGCGCGCCAACTGCTCTTCACAGGTCAGCCCGTAAGCCGCCATCAGCAGGCTCAGCGCCAAGCCGATGGCCGCGTGCAGTTCGCCAAGCGCGGTAAAGAACTTCCAGCTGTCGGGGCCGCCCTGAAAGCTGTTCTCGATGATGATGCGATGGGGACCGCCGTCTCCGACGGCATCGAGAAACTTTCTGCACGCGGCGCGCACGGAGCGGAGATGATTGGACAAAGCGCCTTCTTCGCGCACCGTGATCAGTTTCTGATGGAGAACCTCGCGGATCTGCCGCACGGAATCGACGACATATTGCGGAACCTCCAGTTCGTAGTCGCTAAAGAGCACGCGGCGGTCTTCGAGTTCTTTGACGATTTCGACCGCTGCATCGCGTTGAGACGGACCCCAGACCGTCAGCTCGTAGACGTGCGCGACGTTGGCGATCACCGTTTTCTGAGCCTTGACCGAGCCGACCAGCGGCCGTTGTCCGTTGGGCTCCATTTTGGCCCTCCTTGGTTACATCTTGATTCCGCCCTCGATCTTCTGGGCGACCACTACTCTTTCCAATCTCAAATTACCGACCAATGAACCGGCGATCTGCGTCGACTGCTCAGAAGCCGGCGCTTCCGCGAGCAGCTTCACGATCGCCGACAGGAGTTCGTCGTTACTGTGAAGTTCGGTGGCGATGGCTTTGGGAAGCACGCTCGCGGCGGGCTCCTCGGTCCAGCCGAAAAGACCCTTGGCCTTCGACCAGATATCTTTCCCTACCTCGGATGCCACCCCCTTCGCGCATTCGCTTGCGAGCGCGGTGAGGGTAGAAGTGGCCGTAGCCAACGCAATTGGGTCCACGAGGAGCCTCCACGATGGAAGTTTAAGTACCTATTATTGGATTCATCGCAGAGGCTTATTTCAAAAGGAGAAAGTCTGCACCAGAAATCTGCGGCGCCTGAAATATAAGATCCAGGGAGAGACGGGAAATTCCCCATTCTAACTCGCGGACCGCGAGTCACTACAATCCATCCCCCAGAAACGGGCACATCGGCGGTAATGCTTCTCGCTTGACGACAAATCACTCGTCGACGGCAGATTAGTACCGGAAACCTGATCGAGTCGAGTTCGGTTCTGGCCGTCGACAGGAGTTTTCACTCGTCCAGCATTTCCGGTGTCGATCATACGGCCGTCACCAACGATCGGTCCATTTCGTCAGTTCTAGCCATATCGGTTCGCTTCGTGAGCGTTACCGCACCGAGCTATTTCACGGTCTCGCTGACGTTGGTAGAGGTACTGCTCTTGAAGTTGCTATCTCCTCCATAGGCGGCTGTGAGTTTTGGAGTCCCGGTTGCAGTGAAGATCAATGTACAACTTCCCGTTGCAATGACGCCTAGAGATCCGCTGCAGCTTTGGCCCGCACTCGCAGTCACAGTTACACTTCCGGTTGGCACACCAACCGTCCCGGTCACGGAGAAGTCTACCGTGACCACTTTGCCCACCGCGGCTGGGTTGGGCGTGTTGGAAGTGATCTTCGTCGTGCTAGTGAGCGTGTTTACCGTGATTGAGACTGAGCCATTTGCGGTTACGTAGTCCGTTTTGTCTGTTGGGTTGAAACTGGCGGAGAGAGTTTGAGTTCCTCCGCCAAGAACCGTGCCTGCTGCCGGCGCGGCCCAATACCGGTTATATGATCCGGAATCTGCATTTTCGATACTGATTCCCTCAAATCTAAACCGATCGATTGTGGAAGCGGCGTCACGGATGGATGGTTAACGCAAGCACGTAGCGGCGGTCTGCGGCAGCCGAATGGACTTGGACTTTCCGTCACGGGTGATCTGAAGCCCCGAAATAGCCAGATAGCCCTCTGGTTTGCGAGTAATCATCCAGGAAATGAGGGCATTCAACTCGGTACCTGCCCATCGCCGAGCCCATTCGCAGCTGTGCTCATCCACAACAACTGCTAGAATTGCCGTCCAACGTGCTTTTCACGTATTCGTCCAATGGGGTGAAATCTCCGCAATAATCTAGGATTATCCGGCCGGCGTCGCTTAATGGGTAGTTCTGCTCATGAAAGAACTAAGTAGTTGAGCAACCCTGTGGGCTATTGTGCTATCAAAGGAACATTGGGCTTTGCGATATCGCGCTTCCTTGCGACTTGCGGAAGTTCCTTTGTCATGAACTCAATCAAGATCGGGTGACTGTGCATCTCTTGGGAAAAAGTCGGCTATCGAATTTCTTGGGGATGATCGCGTACCTGGGACTGGCCGTCTGCGTCTTCACCTGGGGTTTGCAATACAAGCTTTCCCTTTATGACCCACCTCAGGTATCTCCCCACCAGATTCCGCAGGCCAAGCTCCTATCCAAAAATGAGCAAATTGGAACGACGGGAAGCCCACTGGTAGTTCGAACGAAAACCTCTACGAGTGTTAGATATACCGTTCCTGGCACCTTGTCCTTCATTCTGTTCTTGGCTATCGGCATCTTGAACCCACAAGGGCCATGCCAAAGAGACCTGCGCACAGATCAAGTCCGGCATTTTCGTCGCGGCCAATTTGATATCTTCTTCGTTCGCCCTCCGCCCATCCTCGCCTAGTTTTCCCCCTTCGTAATCATTGAATTGACGCGTGCACCTAGGGCCAACGGGTCGGCTGTCGCGCGCATCGCATTCTTCATTGACGAAGAAGTCAATTCAATTTATGCCCGGCAATCACAGAATTCGATCTAAGAGGTGCAATCAAGACATGCGAAGGCTAGCTCCCTCGATTTTCGCCATTGGATTGGCGTTTCCGCTTACGGCGAGCGTCGTTGCCTGCCACACTTCGGACAGTGGATCAAGAGCGAAACGCGCAGCGTTGCCCTCCGCTAAGGTCGCTACGGCGCAGCGGGGCGATATCTCTCATGTGCTGACCTTGGCTGGGCAGTTTCAGCCCTACCAAGTTGTGGATGTGCACCCCAAGGTGAGCGGTTACATGTCGCGCATCAATGTGGATATTGGCGACA
>Ga0302140_10013070_pt1 | contig 10164 bp, 9 predicted proteins | sample I_Bog_E1_1_FD_202095 | JGI IMG/M metagenome (GOLD analysis project Ga0302140, IMG submission 202095) | Peat permafrost microbial communities from Stordalen Mire near Abisko, Sweden - I_Bog_E1_1 | ecosystem: Environmental > Terrestrial > Soil > Wetlands > Peat | place: Sweden: Abisko, Stordalen...
TAAAATCGATGTCGCGCGTGTGGTAGCCCGGAGTGTCGATATTCGCCATGTTGCCGGAGATCGCCTGTTCGCGGCTCGTAGTGAGCTTCAGGTAGCTCTCCAGGGTTGAAAGTAATGGTGTGGGTGACGTCATGCGTAACTCCTTGGTGGAAGACCATATTCCTTAATCTTGTTGCGCATCGTGCGCAGGCTTATCCCCAACATCAAAGCTGCGTGGGTTCTGTTCCCGTGCGCCAGTGTCAATGTGTTCTGCAGGTGCATTTTCTCCACTACGGAAATAGTTGTTCCGGGGATCGGCATCGTCTGCAAGGGGGCGGGCGTGACGCGCAACGGTTGGAACTCTTTATAAAAGCACTCGGCGTCAATCTTGGCGCCCCGGTGCAGAGAAAGCACACGGCGAATGAAGTTTGCGAGTTCCCTTACATTGCCCGGCCAACTGCATGCCTGTAGCCTCTCAACAAAACTCGAATCAAGCACCGGCAGCGAACTCTCCGTTTCCAGGGCGAATCGCTCCGCAAAGTGCTGGGCCAGCGCCGGAATATCCTCCAACCGGTCCCGCAGAACGGGGATTGAAAGAGGAATGACGTTCAGCCGATAGTACAAATCACTACGGAAGCGGCCCTGCTCTACCATCGATCCGAGGGATGCATTGGTTGTTGCAATTACACGAATGTCAACATGGATAGACCGCGTCTCACCGAGCCTCTCGAACTCCCGCTCTTGAAGAATCCGCAGGAGCTTGGGTTGCAGGTTCAGCGGCATCTCTCCAATTTCATCGAGGAGGAGAGTTCCACCATTGGCGAGTTCGAACTTTCCTGCCTTCGCAGAACTTGCGCCAGTAAAGGCGCCCTTGGCATGGCCAAATAACTCGCTCTCGATAAGGTGCTCCGGCACCGCCGCACAGTTCACGGCAATAAAGGGCTTGCGGCTTCGATCGCTGTTTTGATGGATAAACTTTGCCATCAACTCTTTGCCGGTGCCGCTTTCGGCCTCGATCAGAACATCGGCGTCGGTGCTCGCCGCTGCACGGGCGCGCTGCAGCGCCTGCAGAAGCAGTGGGGAGCGACCAACAATCCCCGCAGTCATGATGCTGGCGGGCGAAGCCTTGCTTGGAAGCTCATCGGATGGCGTGCTCTCCTTTATCCGCTGCATCACGCGAGCAGCCGCAGCCTGGAGCTGTTCAAAAGACACCGGTTTCGTCAGGTAATCGAAGGCGCCGCTGCGCATCGACTCTACCGCTTCGGGGACACTTCCAAACGCTGTTAACAGGATTACCGCGGTGTTCGGCGAATTCTTCTGCACCGAGCAGAGCACCTCGAAGCCATCGCCGTCCCTCATGCGAACGTCGCTCACCACCAGATCGAAACTCTTTAGCTCGAATGCTTGCGCCGCATCACGAACGCCGCTCGCTGTCTCCACATGCCACCCGTAGCGAAGGAAATTCGCCCGCAGTGCAGTACGCATGCCGGGTTCATCGTCAATTACAAGCACGGTAGAGTTCTTGTCGTTGGGAGGGTTGTTGTTCATGCTGTGGCCGCTTCCGATTGAAGTGCGGGAAAATGAAGCGTGAATCGCGCGCCAGATGGTTCGCAGTTTGAGGCGTAGATGCGCCCCCCGTGCTGGACCATAATGCGCTCGCAAACCGCCAGGCCGAGTCCGGAAGTATCGCCGCTTCCGCTGAAACCGGGCTCAAATATGTGGCCAATCTGGTCAGGCCGGATGCCGCACCCGTTGTCGGAGAATTCGGCGATCAGCCGGCCGTAACGTTCGCGCGCATTCGCGGTTTTGAGCGGATCGAGTTCAGCGCGGATCGACACGCTGATTTTGCCACCCTCCGGCGTAAAGCGAATGGCATTTGACACAAGGTTCAGAACTACCTGCCGGAGAGCGATTTCGTTTCCCATCACACGCATTGCGTTGTGAACGCCCGACCATTCCAATGAGACAGATGCCTGCTCCGCGAGAGGTTGGGCAAACTGAATCGCATTGCCGATCAGTTCCGACAGCGTGAAGGGGGTCAGGGTCAATTGGCCGGCGCCATGGAAGCTCAGGACATTGTTCACCGTTCCAGACAAGGAGCGTATGCCGGCGCGCAAATTGGAAATCCATTCATTGCGCCGGTCTTCGTCTGTCTGAATCAATTCAGCAAACAGTTCCAGGCTCGCTAATGGGTTCCTAATTTCGTGCGCCAGGACTGTCGAAATCTCTGCCAGGGCCATCGCCCTGCGCCCGGACTCGCGCACTTGCTCCGCAAGCTTGTGGGCCGTTATGTCACGCAGGATGAGAATAGTGTGCTCTGGAACGCCTCTTCGACGTGGTTGCTGGAACAGTTCCCGGCCGCGAACCCCCAACCAGCGCTTTCCAGATGAGGCGTGAATGCAGAACTCTTGCTCTGCTTCGCTGCTGGACGCCGTCTCGTAGGATACTTCCAGATTGATGCCGCTCCTGGCCGAGATCTGTCGCAACGTTGTCCCGGATACATCTCCGCAGCCAGTTCCATCCAGTCCAAGCAACCGCTTGCTTTCTGGATTGATCATCGAGATTTCCCCGTCGCGGTCCACTACCAAAACGCCGCAGGGCATCGAGTCCACAATCTGCTGCAACTCCGACCGCATACGCTCGTTTTGTTCCAAACTTGCCTGCAACGCCGCATTTCTCTCGGATAGCTCCAGGCCAAGTTCAGACACTTCCGCTTGCAGAGCGCGGTAGGAATTCTCCAGTCGGGACGCAGCCAGAATGAATTCAGAAAACTCACCGGCTAGAAGTGCGGTGCTCCTCGCCTGCATCTCCGATTCGCAAATTGAGTGAACCCCCTGGCGCCAGTTCCCATCGATTTGAGCTTGGTTGGCGCAATCATGAAACTGGCGGTCGGATTGGTTATCCGCCAGGGAGAGATTTATTGGTGCGAGATGAGAACTAGGCAGCATCTGCCTATTGACTAAGCACGATGATGGCCAACTTGAACGCCGTATCGGCGGCAGAAAACACTTGCCGGCGGAGGCGGCGCGAAAGGCCGTTCCGAATGGCGCACAAGCTCAAACACTGAGGCTAAAGAAGAATATGCTGGGGCAGAATCTCACGATTGCTGGCAATGACTATGCTGGCCCGCTCGAGAACGTTGCGCAGTTCACGGACGTTTCCCGGCCAGTTGTGCCGTTCAAGGGCTTCACGCGCTCCAGGGCTCAACGTCACTCCGGGGCAGAACTTCGCCAGAAATCCCTCAGCGAGACTGCCGAGGTCTCCAATGCGCTCGCGCAAGGGCGGAAGGTTGATTGGGAAAATCGCCAGTCGATAGTACAAATCCTCCCGAAACAAGTGCTGCTTCACAAGGCCATGCAGATCGGCGTTCGTCGCTGCTACTACCCGCACATCCACCTTCAGATTGTCGTTCCCGCCTATTCTCTGCACTTCTCCCTGCTCCAGAAAACGGAGGATTTTGCTCTGCAGCGAGAGCGGCATGTCCCCAATCTCGTCCAGGAAGAGTGTTCCCCCGTGCGCCGCATGAATGCGGCCTATGCGCGATTGGACCGCTCCGGTGAATGAACCCTTCACATACCCGAAAAGCTCGGCTTCGAGAAGCGGCTCCGGGATGGCGGCGCAATTGATCACCACAAGAGGTTGCTTTTGCCGCGGGCTGATCAGATGGATCGCCTGCGCAACCAGGTCCTTACCAGTCCCGCTCTCCCCCGTTACCAGGACCGTTGTGTCCCGGCGCGCTACCATGTGGGTCAGTTCGTAAACGCGGCGCATCGGCTCCGAGTCTCCGATCATCCCGCGAATTCTGGCTCGTCCATCATCCGCTGCCCGCATTCGATGCAGTTGCACGGGCGACATAGCATTGGAGTCTGCATTGCCGCCGCTATAAAGCATTTCCGTCAGCTGAGCCGACAATGGCGTTGGCGATGAGGTTCCTAGAACAAGCTGGCCGGTATGGGAATTCACAGAGAGGATCTGGACATTCGGAAACTGCTCACGAACCATGGCGCTGAATTCGCCCGACTCGAGGTCGGGCAATAGAGGATCAAGCAAGAGAATCTCGCTACTTGATTCGTGCAGGCACTCCATTGCCTCCGCGCCGCTCCCGGCTTCAGTCAAATCCCAACTCCCGTGATTGAGCTTCTCTCGCAACTGAAGGCGAAGCCTGCTGTTGGGGCTCACAAGCAACACGCTGACTTCGCCGTTCTCGCCGGCTCGAGATTTTGGAAAATGGGATGCGATCATGAACCAGCCTCCGGTTTTGCTGCAATTCCTTTCGGCTTCAACAACTCTGGAACTCCAACCATCACCATGGGTCAACGATTGGCGCCATAGGGATCCCGATCTGAACGCAAAATGGTTGCAGACTCCAGGACAAAGTGAACTCCTGGCTCCGGGCGGTTGCCTCGGCTAAGGCCATGCTGAGGTTCGCTTCCGCGTTCAGACCCTCAACGCGCGATTTCAGATTTCGCACAACGACTCGAACCGAATTGGAAGAGTCGGACGAGGCAACCAGCTCAACCGTGTCTTCGGGACGGGACACTGAATGGGCAATCAGCAGCACATTTGACAGCACCTGAAGTGTGCTCGCACGATTGATTGAAACAAGCTGACAGGTTTCGGGGAATGCTGACCTAAGACACATGCCGTCTTCCCGGAACAATAGATCGAGTCCGTCTGCCGCCTCAACCAGCAGCGGCAAGATCTGCGTTGCGCTCAATCGGGGCTTGATGCTCTCGGTGCTTACCAGCTGCCGAAGGTAACTGAACAGCGTACAGACCCGCTCCACTTCAATGGCTGAGGTACTGGTGAGTTCTCTGAGTTCCTCGATACTCATCCCATCCACGGAGGGGTTCCCCAGCCCGGCTCGAAGAATGCTGAGCGGCTGTGCAGTTGCGTGTAAACCTTGCGACAGGCTCCGGCAGAGCGTTTCCAACGCAGTTCTCGGTACTGCTGACTGCGTGCCCTTATGCTCGCTAATCATTGTTCAACACGTAGCCAATGCCACGGACAGTGCGGATCAACTTCACTTCTCCCGCCAGATCGATCTTGTCGCGTAGATACTTCATGTACACGTCGACGATGTTCGTAGTGGGATCGAACGGAATATTCCACACTTCCTGCATGAGTGTCGATCGCGAGACGGCTTTGCCGACGTTATTCATCAAGTATTCAAGAAGGCTGAACTCACGCAGGGTGAGATCAATCCGCCGGTCACCACGCAACACGGAATGTTCCTCGGTGTTGAGGGTGAGATTGCCAACCTTCGATGAATTTACCCTGGGCGTGGAACTTCGCCGTAGAAGACCTCGGACTCGCGCCAGCAGTTCTTGGAATGAGAAAGGCTTGATGAGGAAGTCGTCGGCTCCTTGCTCAAGGGCCAACACCAGGTCTCCGGTGCGATTCCTGGCGGTCAAAACGAGTATTGGCAGCCGCGGTTGGCTAAGACGAACCCGCTTCAGGACGGCCATTCCGTCCATCCTGGGCAGGTTCAGATCCAGAACTACCAGTTCGTAGACCGACTCCTGGAGGATCTTGCAGGCTGTCTCTCCATCCTCACATGCCTCTACTGAAAAGCGATTTCTTTTGAGTTCCCGGTTGAGGAATTTACCCAAAGAAACATCGTCATCGACGATCAGAATCCTGGGCCCGGCCGTAATTTTCGATTGATCCAGGCCAGGGCTGCCTGCGACGAACCCCGCCGAAGAACCCTCAGGGAGCGTATCAACCATCGAAGACTTCGCAGATTCAGGTGGATAAGTGATTGCATGCACCTAACCTACATTTTATAGCAACTAAGAACCTTCTAATATTGTATTTTCCGGCATGAAGCCTCGGTTGAATGCAAAGGAGTTACCCGCCCCCTGCGGTCGAGAACGGCATCGTCGCCCAGCATTTCTGTCCAGTTGGTTTTCTCCTAGACGGTCTGTCCTGGTGAACGCGCTCGTCGGTTTCCTTGGTCGCGTGGCCCATGCTGCGGTGGCTTGGCGGTGGTTTCTGTGAGTAATCTAATGCGACTTTCCCGATAAGGGAGGAGGCTTGCTGAACCGAACGCCCCCGCCTCGATTCAACAACATAGCCCTTGGCTGGTCGGTCATTTTGCTTTCCCCGACTTTGTCTCGGCTTGGTTGATTCCAGCAGGAACTCCGCAACGGCCGCCCCGATCTTCCTGTGCAGACTGCGCTTCCCTGTTCGGCCATGCACGCCTCTAAGTTGGGCGATCGCACCCTCTCCCACATCCGTCGCCATGTCCACCGGGCGGCAATCTACCACTTTCGTCCGCTTGGTTGGAAAGGAGTCATTTAGTGGCCGATAGAAGGGAAGCGAATCTATGGTTTATGGCTAAAAGCTCCGCAGGCTTGCGGCTTTCCGGATTCGGCGCAAAATATCGATCGGGCGGGGTGGAGAAGATAATGCTTTCAATCGGTGGAATTCTTGTCGTTTTCGCCTGCGTCATCGCCGGGTATTTGATGGAAAAGGGGAAAATTGGCGTTCTTCTCCAACCGGCCGAATTGCTTATCATCGGCGGCGCGGCGATTGGCACTGTGTTGACAGCCAACCCGGTTCGGATCCTGAAGAAAATGGTCGAGGGTCTTTTGGATGTGATCAAAGGTTCACCGTTTCATAAGAGGCGGTATCTGGAGACGCTGAAGATGATGTTTGACCTCTTGGCCAAGTCGCGCAAAGATGGCGCAATCGCTATCGAAGCCGACATTGAAGAGCCGGACAAGAGCCCAATACTGTCCAGATATCCCACGTTCCTTAAAGATCGTCACGCTCGCGACTTTGTTTGCGACACGATGCGCATGGCTATTACCGGCGGGGTAAGTGCATTTGACGTGGACCAGATGATGGAGCTCGATATGGAGGTTCATCACACTTCAGCGACCCAGCCCAGCCAGGCGTTGACCAGCATGGCGGACGCATTGCCCGGACTGGGAATCGTCGCCGCTGTGCTTGGTGTCGTGGTGACGATGGGCTCGCTGGGCGGCCCACCAGAGGAAATCGGACACAAAGTTGCTGCTGCACTGGTGGGAACCTTTCTCGGGATTCTGCTGTGCTATGGGCTGGTTGGTCCGCTGGCATCAAACATGTCGAAAGTCGTGGACGACGAACAAGGCTACTACCATGTTCTCCGTGTGATGATGCTCGCTTTCATCAAAGGGACTTCGCCCATTTTGGCGGTCGAAATGGGCCGCCGCGCAATCCCCGAGCATGCTCGCCCCAGCTTCATAGAGGTAGAAAAGGCGTGCAGGGAAAAGATTGCAGAACCGGCGGCCGAAGCCGCCGCCGCGTAGGTACACGACACCATGCCAGACGACGATCAAATCATAATCATCAAGAAAAAAGCCGCCCACGCCGCACATCACGGCGGCGCCTGGAAAGTGGCTTACGCCGACTTTGTCACTGCCATGATGGCGCTGTTCATTGTGCTTTGGCTGATGAACAGCAGCAAGCCCATCCAGGATGCAGTTGGCGGGTACTTTCGCGATCCCAATGGCACTGCCCAGAAGACTGGAACGCGGCTGGGCGGGGCCGGTGACGCCGGCGCCACCAAAGTAGAAGACATGTCCAAGTTAAAGGAAGATCTGATGAAGGCCATGGAGAAGATGGCCAACTTCGAAAAGCTCAAGAAGTTGATTGAGATGACCGTCACACCGGAAGGTCTGAGGATCGAATTGATGGAGGATCCCAATGGAACGTTCTTCGAGAAAGGGAGCGCGCAGCCAACTCCAATTCTGCAGAGCCTGGTGAAGATACTGTCTGTCGAAGTCGGTAAGTTGCCGAACCCGATATCGATTGAGGGCCACACCGATTCCAAGCCCTATTCCGATTCGAAGATATACGGCAACTGGGAGTTATCGACGGATCGAGCAAATACGGCCAGGCGCATGATGGAAAGCAGCGGTATTCGGGGAGACCAGGTAGTGCAGGTGCGCGGCTACGCCGATCATAACCTGCGTAAGCCGCTACAGCCGAACGATGCATCCAACCGAAGAATCACCGTGATTATTCAGTACATGGTCAATCCCGGTCAGCAGCCCGAAATCGTCAGCAGCGGCGCTCTGCCAGTTGCCACAAAAATCGACGTTGGACCTTCTCCGGCAGTCAAGCAATCGACAGCATCGACAACGAAGCCCTGAGCGCGGACCTGGATCCCCGCTGCAGAGCATTCGATGCTTCGTGAACTCGTGAGTGGGTTGGCTGGTGCGGTTTCACAATTTCCGTGCCCTTAGCGGTTTCGCGAAAGGTGCCTCTTCTTGAGGAAAAAGGGGACTTTAGGGCCGTGCTTCCCGGATACAGTAATTGTGAAACCGCTATAAGGAAATGGAACAATCAGCGCATCGTCGGGGCTTTTTGGATGGACGCGATCAGGCCGGCAATCATTTCGCGCTCCCAGGACGTCCGGAAGAGGAACACGAGCCCAACATGACGGTTATCAACATAGGCGACCTGGGCTTCGAGCTCGATCAACCCGGTGGAATGGCGAAAGATAACCAGCCCGAAACTGCCCAATACAACTGAACCATCGAGAGTGGCGCGAATACCCTCATTGCTGACATCCGTGCATAAGCCGAGGAGCGTCTTTCCACCTGCGACAAACTCAAAGTCGAAGCTCGCAGTGACGCGGCAAGGCCGATATTCAAAACTGCGGATGCTTTGCTGTTCATTCATTTCTGTGGCCCTCTCGGCACTGTTGGCCGGCTGACCTGCGAACCGCACAGGCCGTACTATCTATCGGCTGGACGTCGCCGGAATTCCAGTGTCCCGAACAGAATCTGCATGCAGAACCGCATTTGAAGTCAGTCAGCCTCGATTGACACCGCTCAGCCACGAATCAGCCTCGGGTTGTTCCTTTTCCAACCCTCATCGCTTCAGCAGTTTCGATACGGAGGAACACATCGCCTTCGCATATCTGAAATCGTCGCGTGAATATGCCGATAGACGAGGCCTACGAGGAAACATCGGCGTGCCTGGAAATGAGAAGAGCACTATGGACAATACGGGCGTGGAAGATGGGGAGACAATTCGTGAGTTTCTAGTCGAAAGTCACGAAAACCTCTCGCGGCTGGATCAGGATCTCGTCAAGCTCGAGAAACATCCCCAGGATGTTGCTCTCCTGGGTAGCATTTTCCGCACTATTCATTCCATCAAGGGAGCATGCGGATTCCTGGCATTTTCAACTTTGGAGGGCATCACGCACCAGGCCGAGAGTCTCCTGAGCCAGCTGCGCGACGGCAAGCGGGAGCTTACCCCTGCACTCGTGTCTCTGATTTTAGAAACAGTGGACGCAACTCGCAAAGTGCTGGCCTCGATTGAAACGGACGGGAAGGAAGGCCCGCTTACCTTTGAGGGCTTAACCCAACGTCTGAGTGCTGCGGCGGAATTGAAAGTTGACCCCGATCAACATGCCGCGCCCTGCCTTGGCAGGGCGTCTGTCTCCAGGTCGGAACCCGCATGCGGCAAGAGCTCTCCTGCCCCTCAAGAATGTAAGCAACCAGCGGGGGCGGGGAGCGTCGCAGACACGAAGAAGCCAGGAGAGAAATGGGACGGAGCCGAGAGACGGAAACCGTGGGACGGCGTGGAGAGGCGGAAACAAAGTGCGCCTCGGGATGAAGATGCGGAACCGTTTTCGGCCGCGGCGGATGCGAACATCCGCGTCGCAGTCGGGCTGCTGGACAAGCTCATGGATCTGGTGGGGGAATTGGTGCTAACCCGCAACCAGATTCTGCAGTTTAACGCCGAGCGGGAAGATCCCGTTCTCAACGCAATCTCACTGCGGTTGAACCTGATTACCGCCGAGTTGCAGGAGGGCGTCATGAAGACCCGCATGCAGCCCATCGGAGTTTTGTGGAACAAGCTGCCGCGCGTGGTTCGCGACATGGCGATTGCCCTCGGCAAAGGGGTCGAGCTAATCATGGAGGGTTCCGAGACGGAACTCGACAGGACGATCATCGAGGCAATCAAGGATCCTCTGATGCACCTCGTCCGCAATTCGTGCGATCACGGCATTCAATCGCCGCAATTTCGAATGGCCGCCGGCAAACCGGCGCAAGGATTCCTGACCCTTCGTGCCTATCACGAGGGTGGTCAGGTCAATATCGAAATTGCCGATGATGGGGCCGGGATCGATGTCGCGCGGGTCAAACAGAGAGCCGTCGAGAGCGGGCTATTGAGGCCTGAACA
>Ga0302140_10013077_pt1 | contig 10161 bp, 10 predicted proteins | sample I_Bog_E1_1_FD_202095 | JGI IMG/M metagenome (GOLD analysis project Ga0302140, IMG submission 202095) | Peat permafrost microbial communities from Stordalen Mire near Abisko, Sweden - I_Bog_E1_1 | ecosystem: Environmental > Terrestrial > Soil > Wetlands > Peat | place: Sweden: Abisko, Stordalen...
ACTTGTTGCGCAGAAAACACACGAGGCAGGCGTCGGGTTGCCCGCACCTGCATAACGGCGCACGGCAAGGGGCGGTTGCGGCCAATGTGGTGCAAGAACGGCTTATATGGACTCTTTACTCCGAACCGCCGCGACCGGCTGATACTTGTTTCAACCCCAAGCCTGTCCTGATATTCGTAGAAGGAACCTACGGCGGCCAGGATCGTGTTGATCGTAGTGTTGGATCTTGATTTGCCATTCGATGAACTGATTCGACGCAGCCACGCAACGAACCTCGCCAGTTCGGTCAGAGTGAGCGTCGTCCAGTCTTGGTTCTCTTCACCTAAGAACTTTGAGAAAGCCTGGAGATGGTGGGCATAGGCTCGGACGGTGTTTGGCGACCGCCCCAGATGGTGCAGGTACGATAAATACTGGTTTGGAGCGATGAGCGGTTGGTCCGCGTTGAACAGCATCCAGCAGCGCTCCTGCGTATCGGGCACAATGATTCGTTGCACTCTGACCATCGATCCTCCTGAATTAGCCGCCCAGTCCGCATTCGCGCAGTTTCGCTACGCTCAACTGCGCCAACGCGGACTGGTTTCACGTCGTGGAATAAACTACAGATAACGATTCTGCATCGTGCAGGACTCCACCGTCGTGTACGTCGTGGAATGCTTTTTCAGGACTAAAGATAATTCAACGCACTGTGCCTCGATTGCCTCGGCATCCGTCAGCTTGACTACGCGGACAGGAAGTTTTTCGAGTTCCGCCAGTTTCGCTGCTCTGAGGCGACGTGCCCCGGCAACAACTTCATATTTGCTCTCCTCCAGTTCGCGTACCAGAAGAGGGGCCAGAATCCCTTGCGTCTTGAAGCTGGCTGCCAGTTCTTCGAGGCTCTTCGGATCAAAGCGTTTGCGGGGATTGGTGGCTGACTCGGCAAGCGCGGTAATGGGAACGTTGCGGTATTCGTGGTTGTTGACTGCATTCTGCGTACTTGGCATGATCTTTTCTCCTCTCATCTGTCATCGGTTAGGTGTTGTTAGAGTCGGCGCAGACGTTGGGCTTGAAAACCAAACGGGCGCAAGTCTTGGCGTGTTATGCGGCTGTGGCGAGTGCCGCTGGCTCGGGGGCAATGCCCCCGAGGATCACGGCAGCGGTTTGCTGAACGGCTTCCAAGCTCTCGCGCAGCAGACTGGCGTCTCCGTGCCAAAGCTGGATGTAGTCCTGGGATGCAGTTCCGTTCTGAAGTCCGACGGATTGGCAAACCACAAAGGCCACGGCTTCGGCCTCGGTCTCGCGGACTTGTTTGGTGGTGAGGGTGCGGCGGTCGCCACGATGGAGCATTTCGTGAGCTTATGTTGAGCACAACATAAGCCCATTTATGTTGAGTTGGAACTTATGTTGAGTAGCCGGGGGATGGCCGCAGAAAAACGGGACAATCGCGCGCAACCACTCAACATAAGTATTAGAGAGAGCGAAGGAAGGTGAGCAGTGCGGGATCGTCTTTCCATCGCTTTTGACGCGGTCGGTTTTCCTCGAACGTGCAGTGGGCAAGGGCCTGTGCTTTGCGCTCCAGATCAACTTCGGCATAGATGTTGGTGGTGTCGATGGAGACGTGCCCGAGCCACGCACGAATCGTGTTGATGTCAACGCCTGCGCGCAAGAGATGAGTTGCCGTGGTGTGGCGAATCGTGTGCGGGCTGATGCGCTTGCGCAGCAGAGATGGGCACGAGACACTGGCCTTCTTCGTATAACGACCCAACAACCAGTGAATACCGTGGCGAGTGACGGCCCGCCCTAGCCGATTCATGAATACGGGTTGATCCGGAGAGCGCGGGCCAATGAGATGCACGAGTTCGCCTGCAGTACTGGGCCATAGCGGGCACCGGCGGGTCTTGCGGCCCTTGCCCGCCAATCGCACATCGCTCATCTCTCGGGATTGCAGGTTCAGATCCGCAATCTGGAGCGCGGCGACTTCACTGGCGCGGGCTCCCGAGTTATACATAAAAAGCAGCAATGCGTGATCACGCTTTCCGAGCATGGTGGCGCGGTTCGGAGCTGCCAGAATGGCATCCATCTCCGGTTTGTCGAGATAAGGCAGTTCGGTGCGCCCATGCCGTTTGAAGGGGACAGCACGAACCTGTCCGGACCATTCGATGTGTTCAGGGCTGCGCTCGGCAATAAAACGTGCCAGGGCGTGTACGGCCGCGAGCCGCTGGTTGCGAGTGCGTATGGAACAACTGCGCGCGTTCTCCAGATGATTCAGGAATCTCTTGAGCAGATCGGCTGAGAGATCACCAACGGCGATGGACTCGATCGCCTTCCTCTTCTGCGCGCTGGCGAACGGCAGCAGGAGAACCAGTGTGTCTCGATAGCTCTTCTGCGTGTTGTGCGCCAGGTTACGCTCGGCGACCAGATGTTCCAGCAGGAACCTCTTCACCCATGGGCCTATTAATAAGGATGTGCTAGGCACGCTTCACCTCCGGCCGGGCGTAGCGTTCGAAGCAAAGACTGGCTTGCTGCAGCAGTTCCGTTGTCATGGTCAGATAGCGCTGCGTCTCCATAATGCGCAGGTGTCCGAGATAGGTCGTCAGGTGAGGCAACAATCGCTGCACGTTTTTGCCCTCGCGGTACCAGGTAACAAGCCGGACCACCGCAAACGTGTGTCGAAAATCATGGAGCCTCGGCTGATAGCGCGCAGTGGATGAGCGCGCTACGCCGGCCTTCTCGCGCAGACGCTTAAAAACTAACTCCGCCGTCTGCCGTTTGATCCGTTCGTACTCCTGCGTTCTCAACAGCGGTGCTGTGGACGTTCTGCGTTCGACCGGCCACTGCCGGTCGAGGTACTCTCGCAGCACACGACCGAGATCCTCGCTGACAGGGACGAAGCGGCTCTTAAAGAACTTTGTTTCTTGAATGGTAAGGACTCTGTTCTCGACATCTAAGTCGTCCAGGTTCAATCTCAAGGCTTCGCTGATCCGCAGCCCCGTGCCATAGAGCAACAACAACAGCGTTCGGACCGTGTAGGGATCAAGAATCCAGACGAAGCGATGACGTGAATCTACGGCGTCGATCAGCCGCTGCATGTCCTGGTTGGTGTAGATGTAGGGCTCAAAACGAGCTGGCTCGCGCGGCTTTGTGAGGGGCAGCGGATTCTTAGAAACGTGGTGGTGCGCGATTGCGTAGCGATAAAACGGGTTGAGCGAGTGATACTTCGAAAACCAATAAGCCGTGACTGGCCCCACGCCGTAGAGAAACTGGCGAACGGCAGCCGGCCGGATGCGGCGAATGTCAACGTCTCCCATTGCCTTCACGTAGGCATGCAGGAGAACGGCGTCACTGTTGAACAGCATCCCGAGGGAACGCTTGTGCGCGATGTAGCTTTCCACCACTCTGGACAGCCTCATAGAAGACCTCCCAGGCCGAACTCAGCAACAGCGCGCAGCGCGGTAATATCGCCACGCGGGTAGATCGGCGTCGCTCTATGTGCGCTGTCCTGCGTGTAGGTCACCAACCATCCAAGATCGAAGTCGCCGACTTCGCGTAAGCTGGCCAAGTCGACTTTGGTGTATATCTGGGTGGCAACCGGTGATACGTGGCCCAAGTGATCCCCGACCTCCTTCAGAGAAAATCCGTCGTTCAGCAGATGAGTAGCGCACGCATGCCGCAGTGTGTGGGGCCCATAGCTGTGAAGCTTCAGGCCAAGCCGTTGCATCCGTTTCCGGACCATCGTGCCAAACCCTCCTCCTGACAACGGCTGATGGGGATGCTTCAAAGTGAGGAACACTTCGGGACGCCGACTCTGAGGGCGTACCTTGCGGAGATAGTGCAGGATCGCGTCTCCGACCTCGCGTACCAGGGGGTATCGCTGACTCTTCCGCTGCTTTGATCGTCGAACGTGTATCGTTTCTCGTTCCCAATCGAGATCATCCAGGCGAAGCAGTCGCACTTCGCCGCTGCGAAATCCATATACCGCCAGGAGCAGCAGCATCGCATGATCACGAATGTTCGATGGGTCGCTGCCTCGCGACGCTCGGATGAGGCGCTGAACGTCGGTCCACGCGGGTCCGCGGGGTAGGCGTTCGAGGCCATACATCCGAGGTGCATCAATCGTGGCGGCCAGTCCGGTTCGGCACCAGCGCTTGGAGTCTGCAAATCGGAAGAACTGGCGAAGCTGGTTCACCAGAAAAGAAATCGATGTCCGTTTCCATCGGCGCTGCGCTCCGACAGTCGCAAAGTAGCGAGCAATATGATCGGGAGTGACCTCCGCCAGACTCTCGACCTTGATTGCTAGCCAAGTGAGGAACGCGGACAACGAACGCTGTCGATTCGATATCGTTGCTGGAGCGAGACCGCGTTCTTGAATCTCGAATGTGAGAAATGCTTCCAGCTCCAATCCAAAGGCTTGTTTGGCAACAGGCTCGTGGAGGCGCCCGAGAAAACGAAAGCACTTTGTGGCGTGATACACGAACCACCGCGTCGCGGCATGCAGGCTTCTCCGAGAACAGTGTCGAGACTTGCCATACTCGTCGGCGGCAGCTTCGATCTGCGGAATCGTGACGCGCCTGTCCAACGGGAGCAGCTGCGAGATCGAATACAACAAGCCGCAGATATCCTGCAGCGTTTTTCGTGATCGGCCTTCCTGGATCAAGGAAGACAAATACCGCTGCCTCTCCTCGGAGTAGGGGCCGCTTCGATGTCGGAGGATGTGAAACTGACGTGAGAGAATCTGATCGAACATGGGTGGATCTCCTTGAGTGAAGTGATCCGCCCAGTATGAAGGCGCGTAGTTATGTTGTGTAGAAAGTGCCCAACACCCTGCCCGTGACCCGTTTCAGGTGCGAAGACAACATAAGTTCCAACTCAACATAAGTGAGCAATCTCATGCACAAGCGTCGAGAATTCCTCAGCGGGCTGCATCCCGGATAGCAGCTTGATCTTGCCGCCATAGGAGAGACCTTTTGCGGGAGCAATTTTTTCGGAGAAACTGATCTCGACGCTTTGCGCTTCGACGAACTTGAACAGACGCTCGCGGTATCCACTCACGTCGCCATTGACTTCGGTCAGCGTGGGAAGGTCTTTGCCTTCGGTCTGGCTGACATCTTATCTCGTGATTTGCGGCCGAGCCCCTGCGCGCCCGTTGGATCCCGCCAGTAGATGTACTTCTCGATAGCGGTCAAGCGAAGATGTCTGCTATGTCGATTTACAACGTCCTAAGAAAAACCGAGCGATTCGGCGTCTCATTCCGTGTTTGTGACTCGAACGACGCCGGCGTTGGCTCGTGCGATCAGTTTCTAACGGAGCTGAGCTTGCGCGATTGTTCTGTCTACACCCAACGCGCTTACGCGCTGGGACTTGCACATTTTTTCAGTTGGCTGCGCGCCTCCGGAGGCGATCCTGACCAAGTCACGCGTCAGATCGTCGGCATCTACATCACCGAGTTCGCGCGAGGTGCGAAGCAGGGTGCTGTCGCCACGCACGCTGCTAAACCGCGCCAGCCACGCACGATCAACCATCGGCTGAGCGTGCTCGCGTCCTATTTTGAGTACTGCATTCGCCGCGATACGGAGGACGGACGAGGTCCGTGGAAGGGTCGCATCAACCCAGCCTCCGGGAACCCTCTCACCGAGGAACCGCGACACGGGATGATCGGGCGCGACTTGCCGGCGCGCCAGAAGCAACGTGACGGATTTCGCCGCCGTATTCCAAGAACGCTCCCGAAGATCCTGGAGCCCGCGGCGATTCAGAAGCTGATCGACAGCGCCGGCTCCTATCGTGATAAAGCGATTCTGATATTGCTGTCTCGCGCGGGTCAGCGTATCGGCGATTGGAGTCCGGTTGCGGGCCGACACGGGATCTTGGGCATGGAACTGGAGGATGTCGATCGCAAGCGACGACTCATCACCGTGCGGCTAAAGGGTGCGCGCGATCAGCACCGCGTACCCGTCACTGACGACTTCTGGCCGATTTACGAGGAGTACTTGCGGACCGAGCGCCGCGCAGCGCCGGACGTTCATGCCGTTTGGATCGCTTCGCGAAAAGGTCAGGGCAAGCCCCTCCGGTATGCGACGTTTGAGTCGGCCCTGCGGTACATCGGTCGAAAGGCAGGCATCTCGGCTCATCCGCACCTGTTCCGTCACACTCTCGCGCAAGGCGTACTCGACACCACCGGCAACATCAAAGTCGCGCAGGAGATTCTCGGGCATTCGCACCTGAGCACGACAGCCGATCTGTACCTTCGCGTCGATCAGCAAGCGATGGTCACTGCGTTGGAGAGGGTAAAGGCCAACAATGGGCGAGCCAAGAAGCACCACTCGTGGCCATCAGCTAAAGCTGCACAGTACGTCTTCTCTTATGACGATGAAACGATCTCGGAACTGGAACGTGCCATTGCGCAAGCTTCCGGTGTCGAGCTACCCGGAGGGGATTCTTGATGGGGGCGCTGATGTCTGCGGTCACCTCATGCCGCGCAAGTCGTAGTGACTTGCGCGGCGGCGGCTGCTCCGGTGTTGATAAATTCGGCGGCGCGTTGTGCGTGGGCGGCGGCGGTGAACACTGCTCGATTGTCAGCAGCCAGTACTTTCAGCCAGTTTGCGATGTAGGACGCATGATCTTCGCGCGGTTCCAGAGCAAGCTCCAGATCGGCGCACAGGAACGCAGCCCCGAGTTCGGCAACCAGTTCCTCGACCGCGTAACCTTCGCTCCCGAAGCGATGCCCGCCGAAGTCACGGTCGAGCCGGGTCTTGCTGCCCGCCCAGTGAGTACATTCATGAGCAAGGGTTGCATAGTAGCTGTCCGCATCTTGGAAACTCTCGAATGGCGGCATCTGGATCACATCGGCAGCAATGCTGTAAAACGCACGATTTCCGCCGTGTCGGATGGTTGCTCCCAAGGCCGCGAAGAACTTCTCCGCGTGCTCGATGCGGGCAACAGGGTCCAGGTTAGGTGCGGCTTTCGCGTAATAAACTTCCGGCAAGCCCGCGATCTGCTCGACATTGAAAACGGTGTACCCCTTAAGGAATGGGACTTCCCGGTCGATTTCGTCGCCCGTCTTTTCGTCGGTTTCCTTCCGCTTGATGCTGTCTGCGTAGACGACAAGCGATCCTTTCTCGCCCTTGCGGATGTGGGCATCAAGTTCCGATGCCTGTTTAAAGGTCATCCAGATGGGCGCCGCGAAGTTCTGCGCCATGGCGCTTGCCCACAGCGAGAGAACGTTGATTCCGCTGTAAGGCTTCCCGTTGTGCCGGAGTGGGCGCGTAATGCGTCCGGCTGCATGCTCGGCGTTCCACGGTCGAACCCACGGCCTGACGCCTTTTTCCAAGTGGCTGACGATCTGGTTGGTAATCCGGGTGTAGATGTCCTGCTTTTCGGTTCGCTGCATTGTTTTTCTCCTTTACGAGCGTTTAAAAAACTTCATTCCCTCGTAATGGAGAGGTGTTGTGCAGAGCGGCCCGAGCAGTCACAGGGCAGCCGGTTTTTGGCTGGCGACAGCTTTACCCTTGACGGCGGAAAGGGCCGTCTCTGCTATGGGTTTCGAACGAGGGAATGAGGGGTTTAAAACGCGGAGAGAACAAGGAGCCTAATAATAAGGATGACCGCATTTCAGAAAGCAGAAGCACTGGCAACGCAGCGCTACGACCGAGACAAGTTGCTTGCGTTGGTTGACGAGGTCACAACGCATTTCCGTATGCCGAACAGCTTCGAGAGGTCGAAGATGCGGGCGGTCTGCAGATACCTGGCCGATGCTCTTGATCGATGCAGCGGATCAACTCTGCAACAGCGCTGGAACGATTTCGAGCAAAGGTTTTGGCCGAAGTGGAAGGCTGGCGTCGATCGTCGCGGTAGGGAGTATTGGACCTGGGGTGCACGCGTCCTGATTTCTGCGCGGATGATCGCTCCGAGTCTGGATATGTTGTCCGACCTGCGGGTTAACCAGTGGATCGCGCATTTGCCCGAAGATCACCCGCTTGCGCAACAGCACACGTTGCTTTTGCAGGCGACTAATTTGATCACATGGACGTCGGCTCACAGCCGTCAGCTGGCGGTTTCGAATGGACTGCGGATTCTACTGGTACGTGGGTACGACAGTCTCCACCACATAAAGGATGACGATCTGAAGTTGCTGGCGGTTCGCTGGTCGAAGGGGACCGACGCGCTCGATGCTGCACTCTGCTCGCTCGGCGTGTTTTCTCGGACACCGAAGCGAGGTTCTGCCCGCCACGGCAGGAAACAGCGAATGACGGCGTCGGAGCTGGTTGAGAACGCCGGCGTGCCGGATCGTTTCAGGCAGGTCATGATTCTCTATCTGGAAACGTACGAGGCCCGAGTCAGCGATGTGTATCGGACATTGCGACATAAGGCCATCGCCCTCGCGCATTTTTGGCGATTCATTCGGGATGAGCACCCCGACGTGAAACGCTGCTCCGAGATTCTGCCCCGTCATGTCCGAGACTACATCCCGCATGCGATCAGGCGCGCGCGCGAGGTACAGCGGGGTCCCGGAGCCGGCGACGAAGTGCGTCCAACCGCACACAGCTGGCTGGTGGAGCTGCGCGTCTTCTTCTCCGACCTCTGCGCTTGGGCTACCGAGCCCGACTCTCCCTTCAAGCGTTTCGCGCCGCGCACGATTCCAGCGACGCGCCACACGTTTCTCGGGTACGGTTTCGACAAAGCACGCGAACGCACCCGAGCTCGCATCACAGCGACGGTACTTGATCTGGAACGCGAGATGCCGAAGATTCGCGCCTTCGCTCTTCAGCAGTGGAAAGCTGCGGTAGAAGCGCCCAAGGTCGCAACCACGCGCGGCTATCCGTGGTCCGATGAGGTGGACACGTTCTGGGATTGGGCCCTGCTGGAACTGCTCGTGCAGAGCGGCTTGCGCATCGAAGAGGCGAGCGAACTGACCACGTTCGACATTCTCAAGCGAAAGATGCCCGACCGCCGCATCTATTATCTCCTACACATCAAGCCGTCGAAGTTTGATCGCGCTCGCGTCATCCCCATCGGCGATGGGCTCGGCCGAGTTCTGGCGGAGATCATCCGATACGTGAAACTCTTCTACAACAGCGAATCAGTTCCGGTTTGCGATCATTGGGACCTGCAGGAGAAGCGTCCTCGCCCTCCAGCGCCGTACTTGATCCAGGGTATTCGCCATCCTAGCACCGCCGGTATTCAGACTATTCGCAGTCGCATCCGCGAGATCTCGATCGACGCTGGAGCTCGCCGCTCAAACGGCTCTCCACTTGTGCTGCTGCCACACGATTGCCGACGTGTCTTTGCATCCGAACATCTGAACAACAACACGCCTGTGCACATCATTCAAGCGCTGCTCGGTCACGCCTCTCCGGACACCGTGATGATCTATGCCAAGCTCTATCCCAGTCAGCTCATCGAGGAGTATCGCAAGACCGTGCGGAGTCTTTATAACGCCTACTACGGCGAAGATGGATTGAAGAATCCGACTGCCGAAGAGTGGGCGGCCTTCGCTGCGAGCTGCAACCTGCGCGACATGGGCACGCACCTCTGCGCTTTGCCAACTGGAGAGCATTGCCCGAAGGGATTGATCTGCCTGGGCTGTGCGCATGCGCAGCCGAAGAAAAGTGCTATTCCGATTTTTCGGAGAATGCTGGCCAGCCATGAGCGCAGCCTGCTGGCTGCGCGGGGTCACAGCGAACCTGCCGGGCAGATCGCATCGCGTGAGATGGAGATTGTCAGGATCAAGGGAGCCTTGCAGAGAGCGGAGGAACTGAGCGATGACGTTGCCGCGGCTATGGAACGGGTTCTCTGAAATGCGAGAATTGTCGACTTGTGACCGCAAAACGCCGGCACGGTTGACCAACGTCACGATGGCTCGTGCAAAGCTCCTCAATCTCACAAGCGATACCGTCGGGAGTGCTAAAGGGCGACTTTGCCCCCAACAACCTCTAGTTTCCGGTTGGCCGAAAAACCGACAGTTATCGCACCGCGGCTTACATTTCAAATCCGAGGGGGTTCACTGATTCGAGGCGCGAACGTAGGGCGAGAGGTCGATCCGTATGGAAATACTTCTTGTAGGCAACAATCCAGTCAGTGGCGATGTCGCGCTGTGCGGTAGGCAAATCTAGCTCACCGTCACAGACCAATTGGTGGAGGCGTTCCTCCAAGGTGTCCTTGATGTGCGCATTCCACGCCCGGGATGCAAAG
>Ga0302140_10013082_pt1 | contig 10159 bp, 10 predicted proteins | sample I_Bog_E1_1_FD_202095 | JGI IMG/M metagenome (GOLD analysis project Ga0302140, IMG submission 202095) | Peat permafrost microbial communities from Stordalen Mire near Abisko, Sweden - I_Bog_E1_1 | ecosystem: Environmental > Terrestrial > Soil > Wetlands > Peat | place: Sweden: Abisko, Stordalen...
GGTTGTAAACGCGCGAAATCGGTTCGTAGTGCTCCGAATCGTCCCCGTGCGGCCCCTCCGGCTTTACCTCTTTTCCATTTGCGAAAACATCCAGCCCCAACCCGCTTGAGGTATCGAACATGGCCGTATTTTGTGTTACCGGCAACTCCACCAGCAGCGCCAACGGGCCGTGGCCGGGTGCCAGTTTTATATGGATCCGGAACCATGCAAAGGGCCGCTGGTGGCCTTTTCCCGGTTTGAAGTCCGAATCGGCGTCCGGCGGCTTCTCGCCTGCCGGCGGAGGTCCCGAATGGTCCTCGTCCGGCACGTCCGCAATGGCTTCCTGCGCGTCCCGAACTGCCCACTTGCTGTCATCGAATGCCGGGTTGGCCGCCGCTTGGTCAGCCGTAATTCCAACCCGCCAACCCTTGTTCAAAACAATCGGCGACCCCAGGTTGCTCGCGTCCAGCGCAATCTCCGGCGTCGAGGGCGCGTCCGCCCGCGTCGGCGGCGCGTGCCGGCGGCCAGAAAGCAGCCCATCGAGCGGCGATTCCGCGCGATTCGGAGGAGCAGGCTGCCCCAGCCCCGGTAGCGCAAAGCAAACAGCGACAACAGCTAGGCTTAGAATGCTTCGGCGCAAGAACCCTCCCTCACTCGGCTTGCTCTCCACTTTAATTCAGACGAATGCGCGCTCCAAGAAGATTGCAGCCGTATCCGCCCATACACTCCAATTCCTCCTCGAACCCGTTCAAGACGGGAAATTGATCCGCGCCTTGATTTATTCCTTCCCCCTTGTTACCAAAGAGGAGGATACTAGCGTCTAAACAATGGAGCGAAGCGGCAGAATCGCGCGGTCGTGCCGGAGGTTGGTCATGGAAATCAAGGCGAACGGGTTGCGTTCAGGAATGTTCTTGGTACTCGCCCTGGGATTGGTGTCTGCCGCCGCCGCGCAGAATACCAGTACAAATACCACCACTCCTTCCACCACCCCACAGGCCCAAACCGCCCCCGGAACCACCCCCGTCCAGAGCGATACGCCGGCATCTGACCCCGGCAAGCCGTCCAGTTCAACTCAGGCTCAAACCCCTGCGCAAGCCCCGGCCCAAACCGGAAACACCCCTCCTAGCACCCAGCCCACCCCGGGTACAGTTCCCGTGGGCAGCGATACGCCCCCCACCACCAAGCCCCCCGCTCCCGGAACCACCCCTGTTGGTAGCGATACGCCTGCAACTGACGTCAAGCCCGATAAAATCGTCGAGCCAGGAAGTCAACCCGCCAAAGTAAAACCCGGCTCCATCGACGACGTCAGCGCGGTTGGCAATCGCGACATCGGCGCTCGCGGCATGGGCAACTGGTACTCGGTCGATACCGAAATCAAGATGGGCAAAATGTACGCCGAAGAGATCGAGAAAAGCACCAAGTTCATCACCGATCCCGTCATCGTCGAATACGTCAACCGCATCGGCCAGAACATCGTCAAGAACTCCGATTGCAAGGTGCCCTTCACCATCAAGATCATCGACTCCGACGAAATCAACGCCATGGCCCTCCCAGGCGGCTTCTTCTACGTCAATTCCGGCCTGATCCTCAATGCCGACGAAGAAGCGGAAATGGCTGGCGTTATGGCCCACGAAACCGCCCACGTCTGCGCTCACCACGCCGTGCGCGAGCAGACGCGCATGAACTACGCCCAGTTGAGCACCATCCCCCTCATCTTCATCGGTGGATGGACAGGCTACGGAATCTACGAAGCAGCCGGCCTTGCCGTCCCCATGACCTTCCTCAAGTTCTCCCGCGACTTCGAGGCCCAGGCCGACTACCTCGGCATTCAGTACATGTACCGCGCTGGCTACGATCCCGGCGCCCTCGTCTCCTTCTTTGAGAAGGTCCAGGCCCTCGAAAAGCGCAAGCCCGGCCTCGTCGCCAAGGCCTTCAGCGACCATCCCCAAACCCCTGACCGCATCGTTCACACCCAGGAAGAGATCGCCCGCATCCTCCCAGCAAAGGATGAGTACACCGTCACCACCTCGGAGTTCGACGACATCAAGGCCCGCCTCGCGCGCGTCGAAAACAAGCGACGCCTGACCGACACCAAGGACAACAAAAAGCCCTCCTTGCGCCGCGCCAGCACCAGCGATCCCAACAACCCCACGGCCGACCCCAACAACTCCGACGACGGCCCGCCCACCCTTCATCGCCGCGAAGACCAGAACTAAGCCAGAATAAAACGGGAAAAATCCCACCCTGGGAAATCCGCCCCTGCCGGCACATTCGGCGGGGGCATTTCCGTCTTGTATCGCCAATCACTGCGCCGTAACGTTCTCGCAGAGACACTCGACTGAGCCGCAGCCCCTTTCGGATTCGAATTTGGGTATGCGGAGCAGAGCGCCTTCGCTTGCACTCGCTGCAAGGCCCTGAGCAAGTCTTGCCCGCCCCCCGGGACACGAAGAGCAAGCGCCTTGAACCAATGTTGCACCCTGCCCCTTGGGGCTGCCCGTTCTGCTTTGAACGTCACCCAGTCAGGACATCCTCGCGATGAAGAAGATCGCCGTCTACGCCGCCGCTACGCTGTTTATCCTCCTTCTTACCAAAATCGCCAACCAGGCTCCCGTTGACCCGCCTCCCGGTACCGCCTTCTCGCTCAAAGCCCAAAAGGTTGTCGAGTGTTCTTACAGCGAGATCACCCTCGTCGACAACCACTACGCCACCACCCATCTCGATAAGGACTCGAGCTGGCCCGACTGCTCCGCTATGGAGCCCGGCAACGCCTTCGACTTCTACCTCTCCCGCGGAGAAAAAACCCACTTCCTCAGTGACGAATCTACCGTCTGGTGGCGCAAAGCACTCTGATTACCAACTGGCCGTAACATATTTACAAACAGTGGCTTATGGATGAATCTTCCGCAGCCAGTTTAGCCCTTTAGGCTTGCTATTCCTCAGAAATGTCGGACTTTTTCACCAAGCTGTTCAGTCGTGCCCTTTCAAAGCATCGACCTCTGCGGACTCACTTTTCTTGCTGGTGTAGGAACTGGAGGATGGTCGTTTCGAGGATCTCGCAGGCTTTGGGGACGGCGTCGAGGACTGCTTCGCTGAAGGTCTCGCCCAATTCGGTGGAACCGGCTCCCACGGTGAGGAGTTTAGCGGGGCGAGGGCCGGCGTGGAAGAGTTCCCGTGCCAGGAAGAGGAGCTCGGGGGCGCCCTGGTGGTGGGTGGCGAGGCCCTGCGCTTGCTGCCTTGGTTGGATCTCCACGATGTTTACGGAGCCGGGCGCGGAGTCCACCGAGCAGTCGACGAAGAGGACGAATGCGCAGTGGGCGATGTCTTCCGCGAGGTCCGGCGTCCATTGCTGGCGGGCGAGGACGCAGACCGCGGCGTTGCCGGCGAAGCGTTCTTCCGCCCACTCGGCGAGCCAGGGGCCGATACCGTCGTCGGAACGGAGGGTGTTGCCGCAGGCAAGGATGAGGCAACGGATTTGCGGTTGAGGCATGGAATGATCGTAGACGGATGGGGTCGTGGTTTCCCATCCTTCGCAAAGAACGCGAATGATGGGAAACCAGAATTTACAGCGCGCTTGAGAACGGATCAGCGGATGAGCTGGTCGATTTGCTCACCGGCGGAGTTCACCAGCGTGAGCACCAGGGGCATTTGGCCCAGGGCGTGGGTGGAGCAGCTGAGGCAGGGGTCAAAGGTGCGCACGACGGCTTCGACGCGATTCAGGATGCCCTCGGTGAACTTGCCGTCCTTGATGTAGTGCTTTGAAGCCTGAAGGACACCGAGGTTCATGGCCTTGTTGTTCTGGCCCGTGGCGATAACGAGGTTGGCCCAGGTGATGAGGCCATTCTCGTCGACTTTGTAGTGGTGATGCAGCGTTCCGCGCGGGGCTTCCGCCTGGCCGGCGCCTTCGAGACGGTTGACGCCGGCGATGGCGCGCACGTGCTTATCGAGGATGAGCGGATCGGTGAGGATCTGCTCGATTTTCTCGATGCCGTAGAGGATGTCGATGAGCCGGGCGTGATGATAGTGGAAGGAGCTTTGCACGGGGCCGAGAGCGAGCTGCTTGAATTCTGCGAGTTCGACATCGGCAAGCGGGGTGCCCATGCTGCTGACGATGTTGAGGCGGGCCAGCGGGCCGACGCGATAGCTTCCGTTGGGATAGCCGAGCGGCTTGTAGTACGCGAACTTGGTATAGGAGTAAGGCTCGACGGCCTCTCCGATGACCTCAGTGAAGCGGTTGGCAGTGATGCCGTCTTCAATGACGTGGCCGCCGGGGCCGATGAGGCGCAGGGCACCGTCGGTGAATTCGATGGATTCGTCTTCGTTGATAAGGCCGAGATAGTTGGTGGGAAAATTGGCGAAGACTTCGATTTCGGCTTTGAACGATTCAGCAATCTGCTTGTAGGCGCCGAGAGCGAGGCCGATGTCGGCGTAAGCCTGGGGAATCATGGCCAGGATTTCGTCGCGCTTGGCGGGTTCGAGCGGCTCAGTCACGCCGCCGGGGATGACCCAACCGGGATGAATGCGTTTTTTGCCGAGCAATTCAATGATGTGCTGCCCGAAGCGACGCAGACGGATGCCGGCGCGGCCGAGTTCCGGCTTGGCTGCGACGACGCCGAAGATGTGGCGAGCCGCGGGATCGGACTCCATGCCGAGGAGAAGGTCGGCGGAAGAGAGATAGAAGAAGCTCAGCGCGTGTGATTGAATCATTTGCGCCAGGTTGAGCATGCGGCGCAGTTGCGCCGCGGTGTGCGGAATGCGCACGGACATGATGGCTTCGCAGGCCTTTGCCGAGGCGATTAGGTGCGAGACCGGGCAGATGCCGCAGATGCGGGCCATCAGGCTCGGCATCTCGTAGAATGGGCGGCCCTCGGAGAATTTTTCGAAGCCCCGAACCTGCGTTACGTGAAAATGCGCATCTGCGACTTCACCCTGCTCATCGAGTTGGATGGTGATTTTGCCGTGCCCTTCGAGGCGGGTGACGGGATCAATGGTGATAGTCTGTGTCATGAATCAGGCTCCAAATCGGGTGAGCGCGGGAATGTCCAGCGGCGCGCCTTGAATGAGTGCCGTCAGCGCGGTGTAGAAGGTGTCGGCCGAGGGCGGGCAACCGGGCAGGAACACGTCGACCTTGACGAATTCATGGATCGGCTTGACCACGCGCAACAATTGCGGCACAACGACGCAGGGAATCTGCGGCTGAATGGTTGCAGTCTCAATATAGGCGCGATCGAGAATGGGCTCGGGACCGAAGGGATTGCGCATGGAAGGAACATTGCCGGCCACGGCACAGTCGCCCATGGCGACGAGCATTTTGGAGTGCGCGCGAATCTTGCGAATCTTCTTTTCGTCGTCGACCGAAGCCACCGCGCCTTCGACAAGCGCGATGTCGACCTCGTCGGGATAGTCCTTGGTGTCGACGATGGGGCTGTAGACGATATCGACGAGTTCGGCCAGCGTAAGGAGACGTTCATCCATGTCGAGGAAGGACATGTGACAGCCGGAGCAACCATCGAGCCATACCGTTGCCAGTTTCAATTTGCTCATTGCGCTTCCCTCATCAGGTTCAGGTAAGGCAGAAAGTCGGGATACTTGGGGTGGTCGGAGCCGACCTTGCTCTTGTCGAAGAGGGCTCCGGTGGGGCAGACCTGAACACACTTGCCGCAGCGCGTGCAGCCGGATTCGCCCCAGGGCTGGTTGAGATCGGTGATGACGAGGGAATCGATGCCGCGGCCCATCACATCCCATATATGCGCGCCTTCGATCTCAGCGCAGACACGCACGCAGCGCGTACACAGGATGCAGCGGTTGTGGTCGAGCGTGAAGCGCTCATGCGAGGCGTCGACGTGCAGTTCGGGGTTGCGGTACTCGAGGCGGATGTGGGTCAGTCCCTGGCTCTGGCCAAGTGATTGCAATTCGCAATGGCCATTGGCGACGCAGACCGAGCAGATGTGATTGCGCTCGGCGAAGAGCAACTCGAGGATGGTTTTGCGATGTTTTTGCAGGCGCTCAGGCGCGGTGGAGACTTCCATTCCTTCTTCGACCGTGGCGACGCAGGCGGGAAGAAGCTTGTTGCTGCCCTTGATTTCAACCAGGCAGAGGCGGCAGGCGCCCACGTCGCTGAGGCCGTCGAGATGGCAGAGGGTGGGGATGTCGATGTTGTGCTCGCGGGCGACTTCGAGAATGGTCTGGCCGGCGCGGGCGCTAACTTCCTGATCGTCGATGGTGAGGGTTTTGACGTCAACGGTAGGACTCATGCCAGCACCTCAAACGGGGAAGCGGGGGAGGGTGAATCGCTGGGATCCGGAGCCTGGATGTTGCAGACGCCAGCGGCACAGCGCTTGTGGACGATGTGATCGAGGTACTCGTTCTTGAAGTATTTCAGCGTGCTCAGCACGGGGTTGGGAGCGGTCATACCGAGGCCGCAGAGGCTGGTCTCCTTGACTGTTGTGCAAAGATCGACGAGCAGGTCGAGGTCGGCCATCGAGCCTCTGCCCGCACAGATGCGGGAGAGAATGTTGAACATTTGCGCAGTGCCGGCGCGACAGGGAATGCATTTGCCGCACGATTCGGTCATGCAGAACTCGATGAAAAAGCGGGCGACGTTGACCATGCACGAGGTGTCGTCCATGACGATCATGCCGCCGGAGCCCATCATGGCGCCGACTTTGACGAGGGCGTCGTAGCTGACGCCGATGTCGAGCAGTTCAGCCGGGAGGCAACCGCCGGAAGGGCCGCCGGTCTGCACAGCTTTGAAGGTGCGACCGTCGGGCACGCCGCCGCCGATGCCTTCAATGATGTCGCGCAGTTTGATGCCCATGGGGACTTCGACGAGGCCGGTGTTGCGGATTTTGCCGGTAAGAGCGAAGACCTTGGTTCCTTTGCTGCGCTCGGAACCCATGCCGGCGAACCAGGCACCGCCCTTGCGGATGATGGGCGCGATATTGGCGAAGGTTTCGACGTTGTTGATGAGTGTAGGCTTGCCCCAGAGGCCGCTGACCGCGGGATAGGGTGGACGAGGTTTGGGCTGGCCACGCTTGCCTTCGATGGAGGCGATCAGAGCCGTTTCTTCGCCGCAGACAAAGGCACCCGCGCCGAGGCGGATCTCCACGTCAAAATTGAAGGGCGTGTTGCAGATGTTATTGCCGAGCAGGCCGCGGCGGCGGGCGTCGCGCAGGCAGTTGGTGAGACGCGCAACAGCCAGCGGATACTCGGCGCGCACGTAAACGTAGCCTTTGCTTGCGCCGACCGCATAGGCGGCGATGGCCATGCCTTCAACCACGCGCTGCGGGTCGCTTTCGAGCACGCTGCGATCCATGAAAGCGCCAGGGTCGCCTTCGTCGCCATTGCAGATGATGTATTTCAGATCGCCACCGGCTTTGGCCACGGTGCCCCACTTCAAGCCGGTGGGGTAACCACCGCCGCCGCGACCGCGAAGTCCGCTGGCGGTGATCTGCTGGATGACCTCGTTCGGCGTCATCTCAGTAAGCGCATTAACGAGAGCCTTGTAGCCGTCGCGCGCAATGTAGTCGTCGATTTTTTCCGGATCGATGTGGCCGGAGTTTTCCAGCACCACGTGCACCTGCTGATCGAAGTGCTCGCGCAGGTTGCACTGCAGTTCGGCGACGGGCTCTGCGCCGAGACTGGATGTGAGAACTTCGGCGTGGCCGGCGTTGCAATGCTGGTAGAGAACTTCGTCGGGGTCGACCAACACCAGTGGGCCGGCGGCGCACAGACCCATGCAGCCGGTGCGCCGGACAAAGGCGTTCTTCCCTTGCTTCTTCACTTCCTCAGTCAGCGCGTCGCGCAGCTTGTCAGAATGCTGGCTCAGGCAGCCAGTACCCATACAGACATTGATCTGCTGGTCGTATTTTGCGTAGCCGGCGCGGGTCGATTCGGCAATCTGGTCAAGTTCTTCGATGGTCATTCGACTGCCCACCTTTCCAGCTGTTCGAGCATCTGTTGTTCCGTCATCTGGCCGCAGAGTTCGCCGTCGGTGAGCACCACGGGTGCACGTCCGCAGGCGCCAACGCAGCGCGCAGTCATGAGGCTGATGTTGCCGTCTTTGGTCGTCTGCCCCTGTGGGATGCCAAGCCGTTTTTCTGCCGATGCGACCAGTTTGTCAGTGCCCTTGATGTAGCAGGCGGTACCGGTGCAGACCGTCATGGTGTGCTTGCCTGGCGGCTTGAGGCTGAAATGGTGGTAGAACGTCGCGACACCATATGCCTGGCTGAGCGGGACGTGCAGGGAGAGGGCGACAAAGCGGATAGCGTCATCGTCGAGATATCCGAAAGCGGATTGGACGGTATGGAGCGTTTCGATCAGGGCGTGGCGGGCGAATCCATTTTTGCGCATGGTGCCGTTCACGATCTTCCAACGTTTGTCGTCGCTGGGCAGCGGCGGAGGCACGAGAGCAGGCACAGGTCTCCTCCTTGGTGCTGACATGTCGGCAGGCTGCAATTGTCGGTGCGAAGCCTGCGGCATGTCTACCTTTGTTCTAAATGGGGCGGCTCGAAACCACGGTGACCCGGGTCACGGCGTGCGACCTTCGTCTCGCACTGCGGCACGCAATTCATCGAAAAGAAAAGGGTTAGAAGCGCGAAGATCATCTCGTTACGAGCGAGATTCCGGACGAGAGATCAGTGCGCGGGATTCAACTGAATCTGATAATCGCGGTAATCGATGGTGATAATCGTTGGCCCGAAGAGAAAGCTGCTGGTGGTGGCGTGCGCATGCGTCGCCATGGCGAACCCGTCAACGTTGGCGTATTGGCGCTCCATCTCAGTGGGCCCGGTGAAGTGGGAAACGCTCTGGGAGGCTTTTCCTTGAATCTGGACGATGGAGCCGTCTTTGGAGTCGACCCACAACGTTCCATCGAGCAGGTTCGGCGCTGGGCTCCTGGGATGAATGGTAAGAACCAGGCAGTCGCGTCCGTCGAAACGTTGCGGTTCGCCCGCATTCAGCTTCATCTCGTAGTTCGCAGAGGTCAGCCACGCCTTCTCGCGATTCCCTGGCAGGTTGATGCGCTTCTCATTCTCAAGAATCGTGTCGAGAACAAACTTCTGAAGCAGATCGGAGCCAGTTCGCGAGAGGACGGTGTAGGTTTTTCCTGTTGCCTTGTTGTAGTCGGTGCGTACGGTCATTTCGGCGGCGGGATGAATTTCGTCCTTGTTGCGAAAGACGGCGTAGTGCTCGGTGACCGTATAGGAGGAGATGGCATCGAAGCGGGCCATGACGGCTGCGTCGACGGCGCGAATCGTAGCAGCCTCGTCCGCCTGCTGCGCGGCGGATACGCCTGTGAGCACGCAAAGGGCGAGCGACAGGATGATTGAGCATCGAGAATTGGATCCAGCGATGGTTGAGGTGCCCATGCAAAGAGTTTAGATGCAGAATGACCGTGCGATTGCGCGGGGCGAGATGACTATTGGTTCATTGAAGCGAAGCGAGGGGCGGACCTGGTTGCTTACGCTATTCTTGTTTGCGGTGTGAGGCATTTTTGGACAAGGGAATCCCAGCAAAGCGCGAAGACGAGAGAGTGGAGAACCGGCAGCGGCTGGCCGTCGGGGTGCGCGGCGTGGTGCAGGGAGTGGGTTTCCGCCCGTTTGTTTACCGGCTTGCGCAGGAGGAGGGCCTGGCTGGATTCATCGGGAACGATACCGACGGCGTGACGATTGAAGTGGAGGGTGAGCCGGAGCGGGCGCAGGCGTTTCTGGTGCGGTTGCGGGAGGAGACGCCGCCGCTGGCGCGCATTGATTCGGTTGTCGCGCGCGAAGTGGCGCTGAAGGGAGACGAGGGATTCAGGATTGTCGCCAGTGAAGTGCTGGGGCGCGTGAGCACGGGGATTCCGGCGGACGCTGCGACGTGCGGCGATTGCCTAAGGGAGTTACTCGATCCGAAGGACCGGCGTTACCGCTATCCCTTTTTGAATTGCACGAACTGCGGTCCGCGCTACACCATTACGCGACGTATTCCGTATGACCGGCCTCAGACTTCGATGGCGCATTTCACAATGTGTGCGGCGTGTCAGGCGGAATACGACAACCCCGTCAACCGGCGGTTTCATGCGCAGCCCAATGCCTGCTGGGATTGCGGGCCGCAGGTGGCGTTACAGGCGGCAGGGTCTGAAAAGAGCCGTGGCGAAGAGGCTGTGGAGCGGACGATTCTGTTGCACGCGGCTGGAAGGATC
>Ga0302140_10013083_pt1 | contig 10159 bp, 7 predicted proteins | sample I_Bog_E1_1_FD_202095 | JGI IMG/M metagenome (GOLD analysis project Ga0302140, IMG submission 202095) | Peat permafrost microbial communities from Stordalen Mire near Abisko, Sweden - I_Bog_E1_1 | ecosystem: Environmental > Terrestrial > Soil > Wetlands > Peat | place: Sweden: Abisko, Stordalen...
GCCCATGAAACCTTATTACATCCTGATGAAGCTCCCCGGAAGCGACCAGCTCGAGTACCTTCTCATGACGCCCTTCACTCCTCAGAAGCGGAATAACATGATCTCCTGGATGGCAGCCAGGTGCGATTTCCCTGACTACGGGAAGATGCTCTTTTACCAACTTCCCAAGGAGAAGCTGATCTATGGCCCCATGCAAATCGAGGCTATGATCGATCAGAACACTACCATCGCCCAGCAACTGACCCTCTGGGACCAAAAAGGATCTAGAGTCATTCGCGGCAACCTGATCGCCGTTCCGATCGAGAACTCCTTTCTCTATGTAGTGCCGCTGTACCTCACTGCCGAGGGCACGGACTTCCCGCAACTCAAGCGCGTGATCGTGATTTCGGGAGACAAAGTGGCGATGGAGCCTACGCTCGATGAGGCAATCCAAGCCGTCTTCGGGACGCAACAACCCCAAACCCCCGGGCAGCCGCCCGGCCGCCCACTGGAATCGGGGCAGGCGAGAGCGGCATTCGATAAAGCCCAGAAGGCAATGGAGCAAGGGGACTGGGGAAACTTTGGCAAGGCAATGGACGCGCTCAAGGGCTTGCTGAGCGGCCCGCCAAAATGATGAATCTGATTACAGAAAACCTAAGGCTGCGCTGGCGCCTTTCGTGGCCCAGGAGTTTAGCGATGAGCGGACCGAGGCGTAAGGCGGGACAGGCCGATCCTGCCACAAGAATACAACCGCGCCAGAATACCGGCGTCAAAAAAAGCGCTGACGTGCTGGAAGAAATCTGGCGTACCGCAGACAGTAAACGCCCAAAGGCCAACTTCACTTTAGGCTCAGGCTTACTCCGTAAGCTCCGGGTTGCTCTGGCCGGCATGAAGGCCGACGTCTTCGGAGCCTGTCTGTGTTGCAAAGCTTCGCTCGGGTTGAGCCGTCTGACGGCAGCACCCTGGACTCCTTTGTGCCGTCGATGCCAGGAAGCCGCCGACCGCGACGATGCGGAGGTTCTTAGAATTCGTTCACGCGACTGAACTGTATAGCGCCGGTACTCGCGTGAAAATGCAGGGAAGTCGATTGGGAAAGAAAGAGAGGAACGGAAGTCATGTTGGAAACAAACTCGGTAGTAGCCATTTACGGAACTCACGCCCAAGCAGAGGAAGCAGTGAAGGAACTCCAAAGGTCTGGGTTTGACATGAAGAAAATGTCCATCGTCGGCAAGGATTATCATACCGACGAAAACGTCGTCGGATACTACAACACCGGCGACCGCATGAAGTATTGGGGCAAGCAAGGCGCCTTCTGGGGAGGCCTCTGGGGCATGTTGTTCGGCGCCTTCTTCATCATTCCAGGCCTCGGGCCGATATTGGTTGCCGGTCCGTTGGTCGCCTGGATCGTCGGCGCACTGGAAGGCGCCGTGGTGGTGGGCGGTTTGAGCGCGCTCGGCGCGGGGTTGTATAGCATTGGTATCCCCAAGGACAGCGTCGTGGAGTACGAGACAGCGCTCAAGGCTAACAAGTTTCTCCTTGTAGCTCACGGCACAGTGGGCGAGGTAGCTCAGGCTAGGGACACCCTCCAGACGACGAGCCCACTGGAGATTGCAGTACACGCTGCGCAGCGCGAGGAACCCGCTTTGGCTAGCGCCAGATAGCCTTGCGATCAAAGACTGAAGCACTTCAGCTTCAGGTGGTAGACACAGTGTAAACAGAACCTTCACAGCCCTGAAAAAGCAAGAAAGGTTAAGGAGAAATATCGTGTACAAAAACGTGTTGATCGTTTCGGTTGCGGGCCTCGGTTTGGTCCTGCCCGCTTTGGCGTCGGATCGCGATGATGACATTGGGCGTATTCAAAAGGCGACTCAGGTTTTCCACCAGATCATGACAACGCCCGACAAAGGCATTCCCCAAGACCTGCTGGAAAAGGCGAAATGCGTTGCCATCATTCCAGGAGAGGAGAAGGCAGCCTTCATATTCGGCGGCAACTACGGCAAGGGACTGGCGACCTGCCGCACCGCTAGTGGCTGGAGTGCTCCGATGTTTGTGGCTGTCGGGGGAGGGAGCGTCGGCTTCCAGATTGGTGCTTCTTTCACCGACGTGGTGTTGCTATTCATGAACGACCATGCCTTGCAAAGCCTGATGAGTGACAAGTTTACGATCGGCACCGACGCAACCGTGGCGGCCGGGCCGGTCGGAAGACAGGCAGCCGCCGGCACGGACATAAAGCTCAAGGCGGAGATCCTGAGCTATTCGCGCAGCAAAGGGGTTTTTGCCGGGGTCAGCGTGGCTGGCGCCGTCGTGCAGGCCGACCATAGCGGAGACAAAGCCATGTATGGCTCCGATGTGACCCACCAGGAAATTCTGAACGGCAAAGCTGCCGTTCCGCAGCCGGCGCGAAGCCTGCTGGCGGAACTTGCCAAGTACCCCGCACACCGTTGAAATCGGCGCGCCGTGATTGGAAGCGGGCTCTTGCGACTGCCGGAAGTGTGATGGAGGCGAAATGTCCAACTGGGGGACGAGGCGCACCGGCACGTGCGACTATTGAGCCCGCGTCGAATCGAAGCTCTTATGCCTCATCAAGACGTCGATAGTCATGACGCGAAGGCCCTCCCGGACGAGGACCGGACATGCCTGGCCTGTGCTGAACTCGTATTGCGGTGGCGGGATTTGGGCTCGGCGCAGCGTACTTCGGCCTTTCTTCGCGAACAAGAAAGCGATGCGAGCCCTCGGACGCAGTCCCGACGGACGGTAAGCCACCCAAGATTGCACCATTCGAAGCTCTTGCACGATGCACGCGGACGTGGCCGTGGCAGTCTACATTTGGACCCGGAAGGCAGACGCCCACTTCCCAGACACGGTCGGCAAGATGATCAACGTGGTCGAATCAGGAAATGAACCCCATTAACAGACTCAACCAGACGAAGGCTTTTGGATGGCCGGGCATCGAGCCCCGATGGACCCACGGAGGAAAAGATGGAGTGGGAACTGCCTACGCAGCTTCCAGCCGGGTCTGGTTTACTTTTTGGAACGGTATCGTCACCGAAGTCTACTATCCCACGGTAGACCGGCCACAACTCCGGGACCTCCAGTATCTCATCACCGACGGCACCAGCTTTTTCCACGACGAAAAGCGCGATCTCAAGTCCACACTGGAACGTCTGGCAGACCACGTTTTGGGTTACCGCTGTACTAATTCGGACCCAGGCGGTCACTATGCGATCGTCAAAGAGATTATCGCCGACCCACACCTGGCCTGCATTCTCCAGCACACGAAGCTTACTGGTGACGAATCGTTCCTCTCCAAGCTGCGGCTGTATGCGCTGTGCGCACCTCACCTTGAGGTTGGAGGCTGGGGCAACAATGGCACGGTGGCGCGAGTGGCCGGCCGGACGGTGCTGCTTGCCGAACGAAAGGGAACATGGCTGGCGCTGGCGGCCACGGTACCCTTTTCTCGTGTCTCGTGTGGCTACGTGGGTAAGAGCGATGGCTGGACAGACTTGTCCGGCAACTTTCAAATGGACTGGGAGTTCGACCACGCACCCGACGGCAACATCGCACTCACGGGAGAGTTGGACCTGACCGGCACGCGTGAATTTACCTTGGGACTGGCGTTCGGCAATAGCCAGCACCACGCTGTCTCCACGCTCTTTCAATCGCTGAGCACTCCTTTCGCCGAGCATGAAAAGCGGTACGCGGAACAGTGGGGGCGAACGGGCGCCGGCATTTTCCCGCTGGAGAAGGCGTCGTGCGATGGAGGTAACTTGTACCGCGCGAGTTGCAATTTGCTCCTCGCTCACGAAGATAAGTCGTACCCCGGAGCCTTCATCGCGTCGCTCGCCATTCCTTGGGGAGAAGCTGTGGGCGACGAAGACCAGGGTGGCTACCACCTGGTTTGGACGCGCGACATGGTCAACAGTGCGAACGCAATGCTGGCCGCCGGAGATCGCACCACACCTTTGAGGGCGCTGATCTATCTCAATGTGTCCCAAGAGGAAAACGGAGGGTTCGCCCAGAACTTCTGGATTGACGGTGAGCCCTACTGGCAGGGAGTCCAACTCGATGAAGTTGCCTTTCCCATTCTGCTCGCCTGGCGGCTCCAGCGTGAGAACGCCCTGCAAGACTTTGACCCGTACCCCATGGTCTTGCGGGCCGCAGCCTATCTGGTCCGGCATGGCCCGCTGACTCCGCAGGAGCGCTGGGAGGAGGTCAACGGCTATTCCCCTTCCACGCTGGCGTCTAACATCGCAGCTCTGATCTGCGCCGCATGCTTTGCTCGCGAAAGGAGCGATGAGGCGAGCGCGAAATACCTGGAGGAATACGCCGACTTCCTGGAATGTCATGTCGAGAGCTGGACCGTCACAACGGAAGGAACGCTGCTCCCCGGGGTGCCTCGGCATTACTTGAGGATCCTTCCGGAGCGGGTAGACAACGAAACCCCCGCGGAAGATCCGAACCAGGGACACATCAACATTGCGAACCTCCAGCCCGGCGCGCAGAATGTCTTTCCGGCCAAAGAAATCGTGGACGCAGGCTTTCTGGAACTCGTGCGGCATGGAGTCCGCAGACCCGACGATCCGCTGATTGTAGATTCCCTCAAGGTGGTGGATGCCGTGTTGAAGGTGGAGACTCCATCGGGCCCTTGCTGGCGCCGCTACAACCACGATGGATATGGACAAAGAGAAGATGGCGGCGCCTTTGTAGGCTGGGGACAAGGGCGTGTCTGGCCGCTACTCACAGGCGAACGAGGGCACTATGAACTGGCTGCCGGTCACGATACGAGGCCATTCCTCCGGGCTATGGAAGGCCTGGCCTCATGCACCGGCCTATTGCCCGAGCAGTCGTGGGATGCCCCAGATCAACCCCAGGTCTACATGTACTGCGGACGGCCAACGGGCTCAGCCATGCCTCTGATGTGGGCTCATGCAGAGTACATCAAGCTCCTTCGCTCCGTTCGCGATGGGAAGGTGTCCGATCTAATTCCCGACGTTGCGAAACGATATCTCGGTGCGCGCGCGGATCGTCAGCTATTCGAAGTCTGGAAATTTACCCGGCAGGCGCGGAGCGTCAAACGAGGCTACGTACTTCGCATTCAAGTGCCGGCTTCGTTCCGGCTGCACTGGTCGGACGACGAATGGCAGACCGTGAAGGACACTCCCTCTTCCGCCACCACCCTGGGCGTTGAATTCGCAGATATTCCGATTGCGGCATCGCAGCGGGCGCCCATCCGATTTACTTTCTTCTGGACAACCAGCAATTCCTGGGAAGGCCGCGACTTTCTGGTTTCAGTCGCCTGACCAATGTATATAAAGCAGTTAGGCTGCATTCTGAGTATGGCAGTGAGAGTACAATTGCTGCCATGTAAGGGCGTCAAAAACCGATCTGAGGAGTGAGCATAGTGACAAGAACGCAGTTTTGGCGGTCGCTGGCGGCGGTACCTTTTCTGGTTTTGTTTTCCCCCGCATCCGCCGCCTGCCAAGATGGCCAAGGAACGTCAGCCCGCGATGCATCGACCCGCTTTGACTACTCGAAGAGCCACGGCTTCCCCCGTGGCTTTTATCCCTACACCGTTCCCTCCCTCCCCGGCCCGCGACTGACCAACTCGCCACGGCTCCAAGACCTGATTGTCAACGGCAAACTGACGCTGACACTTGATGACGCCATCGCGCTGGCCCTGGAAAACAATCTGGAGATTGCCGTGACGCGGTACGACCTGCCCATTGCCCAGACGGACCTGCTGCGCGCGAAGGGGGGCGGCGCGACACGTGGCGTGGCTGGCTCCTATCAATCCACCACCCTTTTTTCCGGCAGTCTGGGCGGAGGTGTGGGCAGCGCGGGAGGCGTTGGCGCAGGTGGCGCGGGAGGCGTCCTGGGAGGCGGCATCGATCGCGTTGGTTCGTCGCCCTGCTGTGATCCGGAACTGCGTGTCAGCTATGGCTGGAGCAATGCCATTACACCCCTCAACTACACGGTGGTGAGCGGGGTGCCGATTGACACCACTCACCAGGAGTCAGCTTCCGCCGGGTACAGCCAGGGTTTTCTGACCGGTACCAGCCTTTTCGTGTCCGAGAGCAGCTCACGTCTATCCTCAAACACCACAAAAAGCATTTTCAATCCGGAGCTTGTCTCGGACTTTTCGGCAGGTGTAAGTCAGCACTTGTTGCGCGGCTTTGGGACCCGCACCAACGCCAGATTCATCCGCATCGCCCGTAATGATGTGAAATACTCCACAAGTGTCTTCCGGCAGAACGTGATCGCCGCGCTGGCGGTCGTGATGACTAGTTACTATGACCTGCTGGCCGACCAGGAAAGCATTCGCATGGCACAAGGAGGACTGGAGTATGCACAGAAGCTCCTGGAGAATAACCAGGCAGAAACCAAGATCGGGCCTTCGGCCCAGTATGATGTGCTCCGGAGCCAGGAGGAAGTCGCGTTGCGGCAGCAAGTCTTGCTCGCAGCGCAAAACACTTTCTCTCAAGACGGCCAATCCCTGAAGGCCAAACTCTCTAAGAGTTTCAATGAGGAGTTGGCGAAGGTGGAGATTATCCCCTCTGACCGGCTGCCTGAGCCGCGTGCCGAGGATGTGCCCACTTTGGCCGAGGCCTTGAAGGAAGCCGCCAGCCATCGGCCGGAGATCGAGCAGGTCGAGTTGAACTTGCTCAATCAGCAGGTCGTGATCCAATCGATACACAATTCGCTGTTGCCCTCGCTCGATGCCTATGCGTCGTATTACCTCGCGGGGCTGGATGGGGCGTTGAGCCCTACCTTCACAAATATCCTCCACGGCACCTTCCCCAACTATTCCGTCGGGGTGACGCTCGACATGCCCCTCCGCAACCGTACCGCCCAGGCCGATGCCGAACGGGCACTGCTGGAACAACGGCGGTTGCAAGTGAAGCTACAGGATGCGAAGAACCAAGCGGTTTGGGATGTTAACAAAGCTTGGAGTGGGGTGCAGCAGTCCCGCGATCAGCTCGACGCGGTCCAAAAACTGGTGGCGCTCGCACGCCAGGTGCTCGAAATGCAGGAGGAGAAGTCTACTTTGGCTTCGGCCACGGTGGAAGAGGTCATCACGGCACAACAGAATCTGGCCATAGCCCAAGGCCATGTCGTGAAAGCCCACGCCACCTATGCCAAGGCATTGATTCAGTATGAACAGGCGACGGGAACCCTCCTGGAAAGAAACAACATCGAGATGTCGGATGCCGTAGACGGAGAAGTTCACCGCACGCCAAATATTCCCGGCACACGAGAGCCGGCGAAGTAGGACTATCTGGTATCAGCCGCCTGCCCATGTACACTCCCCACACATACCCGGCCGCTCTCCTGATGATGCTGCTCAGCATGCTGTGCTGGGGCAGTTGGGCCAACGCCCAGAAGATCGATAAAACCTGGCGATTCGAACTTTTTTACTGGGACTACATGTGGGGCATTCTGGTGTGCGCCATTCTGTTCGGCGTCACCATGGGACGGACGAATTCCGCGGCTCCGGCGAGCTTCTTTAATAATCTCGACAGCGCCAGCACACGCGCCCTGATTGAAGCATTCGCGGGCGGAATGATTTTCAATCTCGGCAACTTGCTTTTGGTCGCCGCCATTTCGGTGGCCGGCATGGCGGTCGCCTTTCCGTTGGGCGCGGGCCTGGCCCTGGTCATCGGTGCGGTTCTCAATTACATCGTCTCGCCGGCCGGCAATCCATTGTTACTTTTTGGCGGGATTCTGTTGGTCTGCGGCGCCATCGCCGCCAACGCGATGGCCTATCGTGGACTGTCGAAAGGCACTAAGGCGGGTACCAAGGGGATCGTCCTGAGCCTATTGTGCGGCGTGATCGTCGGGCTCTTCTATCCCTTCGTCGCCAAAGCCTTGACCGGACAGAACCATCTTGGACCATACACCGTGTACTTCGTGTTTGCGCTGGGCGCTCTCGCGTCCAACTTTCCGCTCAATTACGCGTTCATGCGGTGGCCGGTGACCGGGTCGCGGCTTTCGATCAGAGACTATTTCCACGGCGGACCTGCGGTACATGCCTGGGGAGTCTTGGGAGGCCTCGTTTGGGGAACCGGTACCATCTGCAGTTTCGTTGCGGCCTATACGCCCATGGTGGGGCCGGCAACTTCGTTTTCGCTCGGTGAGGGCAATACAATGATTTCCGCGGTATGGGGCGTTTTCGTGTGGAAGGAGTTTCACGGCGCCACGAGTGAAGTAAAGCGCTTGCTCGCGCTGATGTTTGCCCTTTTTGTTCTGGGGCTGGTTTCCATATCGTTAGCACCGGTGTTCGGATAGAAGCATATGGCTGCGGACAACGGCGACATGATCCCTTCCACACTGGCCCGTTCCGGCGCCGCGCGCTTCTGGTTGGCGGTATTGCTTACCGGTATCGGTACGGGCATAGCCGCGGTAGTACTGACCCGGCTTCTGGAAATGGTGCAGCACTTGATGTGGGGCGGCCCCGGCACCAACCTGTTGGACGCCACCGAACATGCCAGTGCGTGGCGGCACGTTCTCGTGCTGCTTGGCGCCGGCCTAGTGACTGGCGCGGGCCAGATCATCCTGAAGCGCCTGTCCAGTGGTAACGGAATTGACACTACCGCTGCGATTTGGTTCCATGGCGGCCGGATGCCGGCTTGGCGTACTTTGGGTAGCGCTTTGCTATCCGTGGTCATCGTCGGCATGGGCGTGTCGCTGGGCCGCGAGGGCGCACCGAAACAAGCCGGCGCGGTAATGGCCAACTTCTTTTCGGATAGAGCCCGTTTGTCCGACGAACACCAAACGGAATTCGCTGTCGATCAAGAACAATACATCGTGCGGGTGCCAAACGAACTGGAGCCCGTCGGAGTTTTGATGGAACCGCTTTCCGTCGTCGAGAAAGCGATCGACGAGGCCCTGCGCGTACAGATGGTGCGCTGCCCCGACGCCGCCGCAACTCCCGATTGGTTTCATGGGCGCCGCTGCCTTGTTGCCGGACTGGGACCTGTCGGCCTGCTGGCTGCTATGGTCCTGCGCTTGCGGGGCGGCGAGGTTTACGGGCTGGATGTGGTCGATGCGAACACCGCCCGCCCAAAATGGTTGGGCGGAATTGGCGGAACCTATATAGACGGCCGCGAAGTGCCGGCGGACCAGGTAGAGAAGAAGATCGGTGCCATGGACTTGGTATTGGATGCCAGTGGGATCGCCGAATTGGAATTCAATCTACTGGACGCACTCGCCCTGAACGGGGTGTATGTGCTCACTGGCATCCCCGGTGGCGACCGACCGTTCCAAATCCCTGGGGCTGAACTCGTAAGGCAACTGGTGCTGGACAACCAGGTGATGCTGGGTAGCGTGAATGCTGCGCACGGACATTTCCAAATGGCCGCCGACGATCTGGCCCAGGCGCATCTGCGGTGGGGCACCCTAATCGCAGGCCTGATCACGAATCGATATCCGTGGGATCAATTCGCTGGACTAATAAACCAGCACCAACCCGAGGCCATCAAGCAGGTTATCGAGTGGGCGTAACGCCGACACTAAACCAGGAACACGAGGACTGGATTACCCCAATGACTTCACATTCTCCCGTCAACGATGTCCGAACGTCGACCGGCCTCACGAACTTTGAAGTCTGCCGCCGAGGCGCGGGTGATCGAAAACGAGGTGTAAACCACCAAAGCGCCAGAGAGGACCTTCTCCATGCAAACGATCCCAGATAAATCTGAAGCCAAGCCGGCGCCTCCCAAGCCGGCAAACGGCAAGCCCCCTGACATCGCCGCCATGTCGATTCCCGACACGCTTGCGGCGCTCCACGTCAACCCCGACACGGGCCTCACGCACGCGGAGGTGGACGCAGCCCGGAAGGAGCACGGCTACAACGAAGTGGCCCAAACAAAAGGGCACCCGGTCCTCAAATTCCTTCGGAAATTCTGGGGAATCTCGGCGTGGATGCTCGAACTGATCATGGTTCTGTCGGCCGTGCTAAAGAAATTCTCCGACCTCGCTGTGGTGGGCGCGCTACTGGTGATCAACGCCGTATTGAGCTTTATGCAGGAGAGCCGGGCCGCCGGCGTCGTCGAAGCACTGCGGAAACGATTGCAGGTCAGTGCGCGCGTCCGGCGCGATTCGAGTTGGCAGGTGATTCCCGCCCGGGAGCTGGTCCCCGGCGACATCGTTCGCGTACGCCCCGGCGACATCATCCCGGCCG
>Ga0302140_10013084_pt1 | contig 10159 bp, 10 predicted proteins | sample I_Bog_E1_1_FD_202095 | JGI IMG/M metagenome (GOLD analysis project Ga0302140, IMG submission 202095) | Peat permafrost microbial communities from Stordalen Mire near Abisko, Sweden - I_Bog_E1_1 | ecosystem: Environmental > Terrestrial > Soil > Wetlands > Peat | place: Sweden: Abisko, Stordalen...
AACAGAATAATGGCATAGACTTACAATAAGTCTCTTTTGTAACCACCAAAGAACAAGTGGTAGAGGAAGATAAATAGCCAATGGCAGAGTAAACGTCACCATCCAGCCTACATACTTTTCCAAGTATGTAGAGGGAACCGCGAGGAAACCACCAATGTTAATAAGCAGATAGAACCACAGAACAACACGCTCGGTCGTGGCTTCTGGGTCAATGATGACCTTCTCCCCATCATCGCGAGTCTCGACTGTGGGTTTCGTTTCCTTGATCTGGTCAAGAAGGGTGGGTGACACGTTAGGCTTGAACATGGCTGACATATCCATTAGCAAAGTGCTTGACGAAGGGCCGCAGGGAATCTTACCAGCGCCGATGGCAAGAACGTAGAGTGAAATCATGTAGGGAGCGGCTGCTGTGCCATTTGCTAGAAGTCCCGGGGCTCCAGCAGCAATCATCAGAATGTGAGCAAGCCCGCAGACGCCGACACCCCAAATTATCATTTTGAACCGTCCGGTATAGGTATCGGCAAGATACCCAAAGACAACGGGTAGACAATACACCAGCATCTTGAACGATTGAGAAACAGCAGTGGCTTTCACTGTTCCCAGACCTAACGCGCCAGCGGTCTGCTGGGTTCCACGAGGAGGAGCGCCATAGCCGTTTCCGCCAACTGGAAGTTTCTGCGTCATGGTCAGCCGTATATGGTACTGGTTGATTCCTGGGGAACATACTCGATTCACAAAATTAGAAATCACTCCAGTGGCGCTGTAGTAGGACCCTCGTTCGCAGAACTCAACGAAGCACAACACATAAGCTGTCATTGGAATACCACCAGCAACGCGGCGAAGGGTGGACAATTCCTCGTCGGTTGGTTTCCCCTCATAAAAGTGATCGACAGCTTCCATCACAGCCTCGTTCTTTGCATCCGAGTGAACCATCGCGCCTTCTTGATCAATGGCGAGATGGTTATCAGCGCCAATGGCAAATTGGGCATCCGCAGTCTTTGGTTCCGCTGTGATATATGAGCTTCCACGTGAATATCATTGAGCAAAAGTGTAACTCACACATGATTGTTGTATCAAGAACAATGTTTGGAATCAGTGATATGGATGCTTGACAGAAAATTGAGGGGGTTCCAGGTCATTATAACTACTGTAGGTTACGGAATGCTCCCAGACCCAGAAGCAGAACATTCGAGACCTTCCTATTGTGGAAGCTTTCTTGGCAATGTTGATCTTCTCCAATCCGTGGGTCTCATTGGTGTATGGATAGTTCAGTATCTAGAGGCAAAAGGTACGGTCTTCCCGCGTGGAAAGCAAGGGTGTATCGAGGTGGATTGATCTGTGCGCTTGCCTCCACTTCCTCCAGCTGCATGTTTTGCATTACGAAGTACGAAGTGGTACGCCAACCTCCCAGTAATGGGTACGGAGAATTAGTAGCCTGAAATCTCTGCTCCAAATGGAAGGTCTGTATCACTTCCGTGAAGCTTTGAAATTAGGCGGATAACGTTGCACGATATGATTTGACGGTAAATTGTATGGCGCTCTGAGCTTTCCCAAGCATATATAATGCCAAGCACCCAGAAGCTTGATCTGGCTATCGCTGGATAACAGATTCGTGCGGCGAAAAGCTCTCCACAGCTTCTTGCATTCCAAGATTGAGCTTCATGTCTCTAGATACAACGTACTCGATGGTCAACGACAAGATCGATTACACGGCGATTAGCATTGATCACGACGAACACGACATGGAAAGTCGCCATTTTTGAAGGCGAAAACGTCAATAATCTCGGCGGGTGAATCTTTGATGCACGCGCTGCCAAGCACTGCCAAGCAGAGTCGGCATTGCCAAGGCGCCGTCGACGCTGAGGGGTCGCAGGAATGCCGAACATGGAAGCCCCCGACCTTTTCAAGACGACGGACTTGAAGCTTGGTGGACTGGTGGGTGAACAGAAGCTTGAGAGATTTGCACCTGAGAGTAAATGAAGAGGCAACCTTGACATGTTCTGGCCTTCAAAGAGGCAGATACGCAGGGCGATGATGCAGAGCTGAAAAGGACACGCCGAATCTCAAGCTACAGATGGGAACGAAGCTGGAGATCTGCAACATGCCATCGACGTTTTCTAGAGGACCACTTGATCCGCTTTATAGCCTTGGCATGGGCACTCCGAAGTGCTGAAAAGCTTCCTCAAGAAATCTGGAAGGAGGCAAAGTCGTCAAAGCACAAGCGAAATTGCAATTGAGGCCAACTCATTGTTTAGGTAATGGCTTCAACGGGTCGCTGACTCGTTGAAACCTAGTAAGATTCGATGCATGGACGTGCGGCTCGAGTCGTCTCCTTGCGGGGTTCTTCTGGAAGCCATTCCCATGGTCTTCTCGACGGCCGCCGCCGCTGCCAAGACGTCTGGATAAGCTCATCGCCAAGTGATAACACAAGAAAAAGCTTGCCACCTTCTTCTTTTGTCATGACGCTTGGGGGCGGCTTTCCCGACAACCACCTTCGCAGACCAATCGTCCAGCAGCGACGGACCTAAAGCTGAAAGGGGAGTCGCAGGGACAAGCCCAACCCCTCACTCAGTGGCAACTGTGCGACGCTTCTTCCGGCCTTCTGGAAGACGAAGCCAGAATGGCTATTGGCTTCCACTTGTTCGGTGTAAATCGCTGCTGATGCACAATCACGTGCTGCCCAGCGACTTTGGCTTTGGCTGTCTTGGCCAACCAGTCTACCAGTCTCCATGAGGAAGGCAGCTGTAAATCGTGCCATACTTAGGCCCGTGGCATTCGACTTCGCAGAGACCAAGGACTTGGCAGGTGGCTACAGGAGGTTGGCTTCGGTATTGGCTTTGCAGTCACTACTCTCCACTTGTGCAATGTGATGCGAATTCGGCTGAGTCCAGCCCCTTTTCCACCTCGCTTAAAGGTTACGGCCAGGACGGATTCTAACATCGTGTTGTGCCAAACTCAGTGAAGTTAATATCAAGATTGATCCTGCAAGTTACCCATCTGCCGAATTGTTCAAGGAGTCTCGAAAGTTGAAAAGTCCACAGTTTGGAGTAGTCTAGGGAAAGTGGGGTTCTCATTTGCTTTCCTTCTCTCTTTTCCTGTGAATGCCTCAAGACTACTGTAAACAATGCGGTCCCACTGAGCCAAGATGCGAGTATGGCTGTGAGTGGAGACTTCACAATCCCGAAACCATCTCCGCCTAACATGCCGCATGATTTTGCCTACCGCAATTCCAAATAAATCTCTGTTTCCGTGTGCTTTCACTTCGCCGTCTCTCAAGTACACCTTCGAAGGTTACATCCTCCGGTCACCATAACATTTCAAGCCTCTTTGTTCTTGCTCTCCCGGCCCTTGATCCTACTGAGTTGCCTCGAGATCTTACACAATGCATGCTCAATATCCACAATACTGATCTTTCTGCCTTGGATTTCCTCACAATCTCTCACCAGCTTGGTGATCGTCGGCATCTTCGTCGGTGGATTGTCAAGAACAGCCATAAGTTTGCGCAGTACCTCTGCCAACGCAGCAGAATCCTTAGGCATCTCCTCTCCAGAAATTTCGGCTGCGTGCTTGAGGCCTCCTATGGGTCCAGAAGGGGAGGAAGCGGAGGGTCGGGAGGATTTTGAGGTTGGCATGATATGTTCAGCGAGATCTTGCTCAGTAGGTGCGGCGCAGATACCGTACTCGACAAAGTCCGAGATCAAAACCCAGGTGACAACGCCTCCGTGAGGGAGTGAGGGGATCTTTTTGCCAACGAAGTTTTGATAGACTTCGGCGAAGGTAATGGCAGTGGACTGTGTGGTATAGTCGTTATGCAGAGTCTGAGCGAACTCCCAGAGCAGCTGGAGCATGATAGGAAGTTTTGCTTTGACAATTTGATAATTTCCGTACACTGGGACAGCAAGTTTGGTGGTTCCTTTACCCCAGGTGTCAATGGTCGCGGCAATGAAGTCCAGATCCGGCAGAGTATCTTGTGCGAGCGTCAACGCCTTGATATTCTCTTTGCTTCCAAATGCGAAAGTACGAAAGAGAGCGAGCTGAAAGATCTCGAGAGCTGTCATTGCACCACTTCCAAGTGGAATAAAGCGCATAATTTCCTTCATCGAGGATCCAGTAAGCCGGAGTGGGAAGAATTTGTCTGCGGAGAAATCTGTGGACAGAGCCGAAATGATACTTGAGAGAGTTAGTCCAACTCAATGTATATGGTAAAGCAAGCACATTGAGAATTCAAAGAAGTCCCTGGGCTCGAGTTTCGAAATTGTGCTGTGACTGCCTCGGCTTGCACTTCAAATGTCAAGATCCTGTGGAATCGCCAAATTGCGGCACCTTCGGTCCAGTTTTGACAAACGATGAGAGATGTCAACAAAGTGAACAACTTCCATCAGACCATTTATCAGACACTTGCAAGAGAATGGATGCGGCTCTAAACACATTGGAGGAAGCGGAATTGTTGTTTCCGTCATCCGATGTTAAAACAGAGAGCAGATCGAAAACAACCACCATATTTAAAGCTTCGTTCCGACTTTGCCCTTCGTCCAAAAAGAACATGCTTTGCAAGGAGACCATATACTTACAAAGGTTTGACTGCTGCGAACTCTTCATTCGTTTGGTCAAGCTCTGGGGCAGTGCCATCTATCTTTTGCTTCAGGTAAACACCTAGACGAAGGGTGTGAACTACAGATGAAAGCAAGTGCTTCTCGAAGGAGGAGAATTCGGCCAATTGCTCACTCTCATCTGATGGAAGGGCAAAGTAGAACGACATGGCTATTGGTGAGGGAGCGCTTGAGTATCGAGACTTGCTATTCGCATAGAAGGTAGGATCGTGGAATATCTTTGTAGGTGCCACTGGCAATCATATTGTGTGATAAGGGATGAGGGGGAAAATTCGCTCAAAGGAAGATAGAGTGAATTTGATTGCATCAAAACAAGAAGCAACAATGAAATCTAATAAAGCGAAGTCAAACAGCATGCAGGTGAAGGGAACAGAATGGAAAGAGTTTAAAGGTAGTGTTTGCGCATTCAACCTTAGTCGAGCAAATTATACTTGGCTCTGCAAATTATCTACAGTGGAGAATGAATTATGAAGATAAGCTATGAACATTCAGTTTGCGATTGTAGTGAGTGATTAAGCTTACCGTTATAACAGAGAGGTAGTGTAAAAAATATATGGAAACTATCTATCACTGCACGCAAAAGATCTTGCAATAATTGACCATCGAGACTCAACCGTAGTGAAGGAACAAAGAAAGTCAGGTCTTCCATAGGTAAAAATTCTGGGACATTGGTGGATGGCGAAATAGAGATGGATCCATTCCAATGGAAAGAATCTATCTTTCCTATCGTTGAGATCAAGTGATGCCGAGGATTTCCACGATTTTCCAGACGTTTGAAGTAAATCCTTAGCTTGAATTAAAAAGAGACTGGTAAGCAGCAAAGAAACTTGAGTGTATAGTAATGCTGTGATGAGAAAAATGCCGTAGTTCTTGGGCTTTCTAACTGTGCCGGAAGAGAGATCGATGCGCGGGGCTGAGCATGTGCAGACAAATCTGCCGTGCGAATGCAACGAACTCGAACGTCCAAGTCTTCCCATCACAATAAGATCACGATTCAGAGCTTCATGCGGTACACTAACGAGCACTCTAGGATCGGGCTTGAAGACGAGCAAAGATCAGGCTGCTGTCGTGGACGTTATGATAGATGGAATGAGACTCTTTAACTTCAAAGTATGGTCTTAGAATAGATTGTATGCCCAACCACAGCATGCAACTCGGCGTGGATTCGCCAGATTCAGCACCGCCTCCTCTCATGAGTAATCTTCTCGGCTCGGCAGGCGGGAGGAGTAATCACGAAGCGGGCCTTTCAGCCAAAACGATCCGATCCATTGCCGGCTTGGCAGACCTCTTTTGTCTGGGGGTCGTGGGGTAATACCGTAGCGCATCCAATGCTCCCGTTCCAGTAAGTGAAATAACCAATGGGGTCGGACAAGGCCTTGAAGTTGGCTGCGGCCAGGCGCCCAGCTACCTCGATCAAGATCTCGCAGACCCTGACTGCCCTCGCCAGGGCGAAGAGCTGCCGGGCATTTGAATAATCGTTTCCGATTTGCAAGCTGAGAGATAGCCTTTCTCATTGGTTGTGAGTAGTTCCTAATGAGGAAGCGAGCTTGGGTGTGCCTGAGAGATGTCAGAGCTCTCAGCAGCCACCCATTCGACAAAAGCTCGAATAATATGCCGAGCACGCCTTCTTGCATACGGATTGCTGAGGGAAACACTTCCTAAGAGTCCTCACATGTTCTGAAAAGTGCAGCGATCATTCGATTGATCGTTCTCGTCGTGAGTTTATGCGCTCCGCATTCAGTCCGAAATCGAGCAGGTTCTCTATTTTCACGCGGCAGGTACTGTGCATCTAATCATATCCCCGCAATCCGAAAGAGGAAAACCATGGGAAAAATAGAGATCTGACAATCAGCTGAGGATCGTAGAATCCAATACCCGGCTGAGCGCATGCGAATACCCGGCTTGCAGAACACCAGAGAGTGAGCAGAGCACAATTGCCGCTTTAGGAAAACGGTCTTTGCGATTTGCAACAGAAGGCGCATTTCCCCTGAAACAACTTGGTTGTACACTCTATCTGGTTGAGGGCATTGCCCCAATGGAGCAAATGTGGACACAATGGTTATGTTACAAAAGGCAAAAGGCAGAAAATTGCAGTACATGATTGCGGTCACTTGACGCCAATCTATGCTTTGGAAGAACATAAAGCATAGTGAGAAGGACTCTTCGTTCGGCCTTTCGGTACTGTCTTCTATCATTACTATTATTTATCTATGTTTCTGACCTGCCCTAACATCTTGCGCTTGGGATGTGCCAACAGTGAGCAAGAAGAAAGCCGCCTGACGCGGAAGCAATGTATAAAATATAACACAAATGCAGCGACCACAATATCATCGCAGCGTCTCATCTCAAAATTCGTCTTGCCAACTCCGTTCCTCAAGACTCCGCTCATGCTTTAGGCTTTCGTGCAACCATCAAATACATTGGGGTAAATAAATCCTCTTTCGCACCTGCGACCAAGCAATCCGCAGCAACCGCCAAGCTATCAGCGGTCTTCTGCGTTCCATGAGGAGCAACTCCAACCTTCTCCAAACAGTAAACAAACTTATGGACGAGGCCTCTTCCCCACCAAGTCATTCTGGCAATCGTGGGGAAATCCCAGATCGAACCCATCATCTTGAAGTCTCCAGCGAGAGGGTAGTACCACGGAGTAGCGTCTGGTCGCTTGGCTAAATCCTCGTGAAGCTCCAACTCAAAGCCTGCAGCTTTGATGGCAGCAATTCCCTCGGAAATCTTCACCATGTTGGAGATTCCATCTCCTTGCTCAATACCAAGACGGATTTCGCGGTGGCGCGGGTTGTCATTGTCATAGTTGTCCGTCATGAGCCATTCGTACACGCCAAAGACGCCACCTGGCTTGAGTACACGGAAGATTTGACTATATACGCCCTCTAGCGATGGAGCGTGGACCGTCGCCTCAATGGCGTAGACAGCATCAAAGCTGTTCTCGGGGAAAGACATTTGCTAGGCAGTGTTAGCAGAAGATCTCCACGCATTCGCCAAGCGGACCATACCATGAAGTCACCCTTCACGAATTTCAACTGGTCTGCAAGGCCCTCCTTCTTGGCATATCGTGTAGCACGCTCAATCTGGTAGTCATTATTATTGAGGCCGGTGATGTGTGCGCCCGTGAATTTTGCGATCTCTCGGGCTGGGCCGCCGACACCACATCCAACATCGAGGACTTTGTCTCCATCCTTGATGCCAATTTTTGCGGCAAGGTAGTGTTCGTGACGAGCAATGGCTTGGTAGAATGGTTCACCGTATGCGAATCGGCAGAAGTGGAACGACTGACCCCAGCCATATTCGTAGAGATCTGTTCCGAGGTTGTAGTAACTATCAACGGTGAGTAAAGTGGAAAGGATGGCTTGGCGACTGCGACTTACTGTCTCGTAAGAGTAGCGTATTCTGCTTTCCGTGCCTGGCAGTGGAAGTCAGTACGCAACAGTCTCCTGGGATATGTGAACATACCTCTCTAATCTCAGGAGTCTCATCCATTGCTGCCTTATTGTCCCAATGCTTGAAATATTCATCAACAGCTGCTTTCTGGGCAGCCTTGTCTTTCTTCAGCATTGCACTGAATCCTCCTTGGGCACTGGAAGAATCCTTGTGCATTGCCTTGTTGAAAGCAGCATCACGAGTATGATCCTCGGTTTCCAGCTTTGCGGGAGCCATTGTCGTTGAGAAAAAGGTTTCGGGCGGGGGAATTAAGAGGAAATTTATGAATTGGAGGTTGAAGAGACGTGATGATGGGGATTGGCGGTGTTTATGTAGATGCTTCAAGTTGCAAGTGCTGGAAGTTCAGGCACAATCTCGCTCGACTCAGGGGACTTTTTGGTGGGTCCACGGGAAGTTGATTGGCTGATGCTAACACGAATACGAAAAGCCAGGAACATTGCATGCACGGGCCATGTATCACGTGAGGACAAGGCTCGCCTCGATTACGAAGAACTGAGAAATTTCGTTTGCCGCCCCGCCTCAGCCTCACCAGCTCACCCTCATCCAGACAGCCGCCCTGCCTTCTCATCATCGTGACCAGAAGCAACACCGCCCGGTCTCGCCTTGAAGTGCAGTTTTGTTCTCTCTGGCCCAGTTAGCCAAGATGCCTCCTCAGATCAAGCAAGATCTCAACCGCTCCGGTTGGGAGACGACGGACTTCCCGTCCGTTTGCGAGAACTGTCTTCCAGAGAATCCATACGTACAAATGATCAAACAAGACTACGGAGAGGGTATGTACTCCAAGTTCCCTTTCTGATTTCATGGCTTCATTGAGCTGGAATGCAGCTGCTTTTGACTTCAAAGTACCTACCTGTGCTAACTTCTCTGTGTAGAATGCAAGATCTGTACACGACCATTTACCGTATTTAAATGGAAAGCCGACCGCACAGCAAGAAGCAAGCGCACCAATATTTGTCTCACATGCGCCCGGCTCAAGAACTGCTGCCAATGTTGTATGCTCGATTTGTCCTTTGGTCTCCCTATTGTTGTCCGCGATGCAGCTCTCAAGATGGTGGCCCCCGGTCCTCAAAGCGCAGTCAACCGAGAATATTACGCTCAGGAGCACGAAAAGGAGATTGAAGATGGTAGGGGAGGGGTGGAGGCATATGAGAAGACGGACGAGAAAGCACGAGAACTCTTACGGCGATTAGCGAATAGTCAACCCTATTTCAAAAAGCAAAGACGTATTGGACCAGTGGACGGAGAAGGTGAGGGTGAAGGGGAGAGCTCCGGAAATGCAACAGTGTTGGCGAATAATAGTCCAGGTCCAATACGAACCCGAGATAGCAGAGGCGGATCAAGCTCGAGAGGAGCGCCACGAGGTGGAAGGGGTGGCGCGAGGGGAGGGAAGGCCTTCCCGAGTGCAGCACAATTACCCCCAGGACCACAAGATATCTTACCACCTGCAGACACATCTATCACCTCATTGTTCGTCACTGGCGTGGAGGACGATTTGCCAGAGTTCAAGATTCGAGATTTCTTCTCTCCTTACGGGAAGATCCGGTCCTTAGTATGCTCACACATGTCTCATTGTGCATTCATCAACTACTCTACAAGAGAAGGGGCCGAAGCTGCAGCGGAGGCATTACAAGGAAGGGCTGTCATCGCTGGTTGTCCATTGAGAGTCCAGTGGGGGCGACCAAGACCTATCGGAACTATGGATAAAGATGAAAGAATAGCTACGGGAAGGGAAGGACGGTCTGCATTTTCGGATGTGGTATCTCAAGGGAGTGGGGGAGGTGCCAGAAGAGCAATTGCTGGCCCACCTAAGGATGATCTGGCTAGCATGGCAGCTGTGGCTCCACCGCCGGGCCAAGATGATGTTCAGTATGCAAGCCTGGCTGGGAATTGACACGAAATGGCGCAAGGTAGCTATTAATGTCACACTGGAGGTCTAATACAATCAACTTCCATCCCCTTATCATACAGTGCACACTTTCTGCGTTCAGAATCGTCTTGCGCTATCGATCAGAGCATTTCTTGCCATCAATCACGACCTTTTGCCCAGTTGGCATCTTCACAGTATCATTGTCTCCTCTTTCGGTATGCTCATG
>Ga0302140_10013087_pt1 | contig 10157 bp, 8 predicted proteins | sample I_Bog_E1_1_FD_202095 | JGI IMG/M metagenome (GOLD analysis project Ga0302140, IMG submission 202095) | Peat permafrost microbial communities from Stordalen Mire near Abisko, Sweden - I_Bog_E1_1 | ecosystem: Environmental > Terrestrial > Soil > Wetlands > Peat | place: Sweden: Abisko, Stordalen...
CAACTCACCTCTCCCAGGTCTCGACTCATCTCAACCAAAGAGAAGTTCACAGCACAACAAAAGCAATGCTCATCTGCGTCCAATTCTTGAAATCCACCTGTGATTGTATACTTGAAAGTCACAGTGCGGAGAAACCACCACTCTCTCACAAGTCTTTTGCATGTCGTCTCGAAACATCGAGTTTCCGTCAGAGCTTCCACCACCTGCGCTGTCGCGATCTTCTGACTGCCACCAAAACCCTTTCTCGGTCTTCCATATCCCACTCCTGACAGTCCTCCAATGCCACCCCATTCGCAAATTGCACCACCACAAAGTCGATTGGGTGCACGCCGATCACCACCATCGGAGCATGCCACGTCCCTGCCCCATAGGTAACAGCTTGAGAACCATTGGCCACAAACGCCCGGATATTCTTCAAGTCTGGAAGGCCTCTTCCTGGCAATGAGCTGCTGGTATCTGTAGCCTGTGGGACCGGAAGTCCTTCATCGAGGGACGATGGCAGCGCACTTGGTGCAACAATCACAAGGTAACGAGCCTTGTGGGCCTCGGATAACGATAGTCCAAGTGGAATGAATGTCTGTGAAGTGAAAGGATGCCGTTCAAGTACTTTGACGGGAAAGTCGCCCACGGTAGCAGCTCTCGAATTAGGAAGCAGTGGTCTAGGCGCGCAGACAAACATGTTCATGACTGCTTTGGCTGGCTCATTACTAGGAGCGGAGCCGTACAAGTCTACCATATGCGTGACATTCAAGTACTTGAGGGCACTGCCTTGGTTTGCCTGCACAGCATTCGCCGGCAAATCGCCGACGTCCAAAGATGGGATGAGCAGAGGGGCTGGGTTTTCTATGACCGTTCCGAAGTCTGCAAAGGTTTGTTGAGACAGGACTTCTGCTTCAACAACTCGAGGTGCAATTGGCTTCTCGGCGGGCAGTCCCATCGCGCCAGATTCGCGTTGAGCCGCAGGCTAGTTTGTTGGATGTTTTCTTGCAACGGCGAATATTCACTTTAGGTTGTGACGTGTTTTGGCTTCGGCAGCGGCCGGGACACGTGAACTCGGCTACTGTAGGTAGGTACAGAAGGTTTGAAGTCATACCTACCCCTTTTGCGTTAAGCGAGATATTGTCAGCGCTCGTTCTATTGTTGGGGTTGGAATTGTGAACCTAGCACAATATCAACCCACAATAGCAGCCAAAATTTTGGATTATAGCATCAAACAACAAAACTCGAACAATGGATCCACAGCCAAGCGGTTGCGTATTCAAGATGGCTCCTATTGTCGAACTGAGGTACTCAAGATTTCCACCTCCAAGTTTTCATTTTCTTCCCTCTTCTCACTCCATATCTTCCACAGGAAGCTCCTCGTTCCAAGAGATCTCTCAGGAAAGGCTCTTTCGTTCTACGGAATACTCTTTCGAGCAATTGAAACACCTTCCAGACTATTCAAAGTCAGCCAACACACTTCTGCATCAAGCCTACGTCTCTACCATTCCCGCGATCAAGGGGACAAAATGTCTTCTCCTAGCCCATCAAAGTCTCCTGCTCCTCCAGGTACTCTCAATAAGCACGTTCAATGGCTTCTTCCTTCCACTGTTCAACCACATGATATCGATGGCCTCGCAAACTTCGCCCAAGCTATTACACAGCCGTCCTCTTCTGGCTGTTGGGGCAGAGCTCGTTGCGAGTGTCCTCTCAAACCAACAGACACTTTCGAAGAGTCCCAAGAGCGCATTTTCAATTGCCTTTGGAGGCAACTTGCCGCAGATATGGATGCAGGAATTGACGAAGATTCTAGTTTCTGCTCGGCCGATGAAGCATACAACAGCCAGGAAATCTATGACAGCGACTTTTCCGAAATTGAGTCAGGAGGTGATGAGTACGACGAAGCACGGGAAGACGAATATGAGGAAGAATATGAAGCTGGGCAAGAACAGGAAGAGATTCTGAGCGGTCAGGCAGACGTAGAAGCACGACGCGATGACAAAGCTTTCACTCCAAAGGCTCGGAGCAATGGGAAATCCGGACCATATCGTTGGGAGTTGGAGAACGACAATAATTTGGACGAGGAGGAAGCCAAGTCAACCACTTCGCCCGAGAAAGGGGCAGCCGAGTCTGAAGCCAGCATCGACGATGACCAGCTCAAGAATATCGCTGACGGTATGTTCAGAGGTAACATGGCAAGAGCAATCAAATACGTCGAGAAGGAAAAGCGAAAGGCCAACAACAAGACGTCTAGTTCGCAACCCAACTCCAACACGACGAAGAATTTTGGTGCCGTTGGTGCTCATTCATCTGTCGGACAGTCCAATGATTTCAATACATCTGCTTCCACTTCATTGCCATCCATGCGGACACTCAGCTCACTCCACGACACGTCATCCGACTCCAACCTATCTTCGATGCACAGAACTTCTGATGCTACAGACAAGAGAAAGAGAGCCCCGGATTTCGGACATGATCTCGATGATGAGGATGACTACAACCCACCTTCCAAGAATAAGGACAAGTCTGGTGACTTTGCAAGATCTTCAACGGAAACCATCAGCAAAACCAATAGTGGTCTTGGTACCCAGGTGCCACGAAAGAAACCCCGTCAAGCTCCAGCCGAGTCGCACGACGCTGTCCAAAAAATTCCTCAATCCACGTGGCCCACGTCGCAGGCGGATACATTGCACAGACTCCTGCAAGCACATAGAGCTTCTGAGAAGGCCAACAACGTCAATCCCTCCTACGATATGAGGCTTTGGGACCCGCTTGCCATACAACTCAATCGAGCCATTAACCGGGCACCAGGGGAGAAGCCTCGGACAGGGAATGCGTGTAAGAATTTCTGGAACAGGTACGGCAGAGAGCACTACAATTTCGACGAGCGTAGTGACACCAAGAGATCCGACTCCAAAGTCACGTCAACCCAATCGTCAAAGAAGGTGCTGAAAGCCAAGCAGCAGACCAAGACCAAGAGAAAGGTCAAGCAGGAGCACGATGCAAACGATGAGGAGGAGTTCGCTGAGAGCGAGGGCGAGGGCGGGAATTGGAAGGTGGAGGAGGCATAGGCCGGTGGGTTGCGGAGGGGAGACAATTGGGGGACTGGAGATTGCTTGGATCCAGACGGGATTTGGCCTTTCTATGCGGTCCTGAGCAGTACCAATGCTAATGGGCGCGCAGAGCGAGGCTGCTAGATACAACCGCAGATGTCTCTTGCTTTCCTTATTTCCTTCTTTGTTCGCCCATCAAGGTGACGCGGTATAGATGGTTCACCTACCTAGCACACTTCATGAGCCGAATGGAAACTGAACTCTTTACTTGAAACTTGAAACTTGTGCCATTCACAGTCGTGCCAGGTGAACCGTCTACACCGTGACCGTCGTTGCCAGCCGAGCTCCGCAGAATGCAGTCAGTCTATCGGTACTTGTAATACACGTACGGCAACCCTTCTTTTCGAAACTCAGCCTCCCCCACTCCATCCACCCTCCAACCTCCAACCTCCAACCTCCAACCTCCAACCTCCACCCTCCCATACCTCAACTTCTTGTGCCATATTTCCTCCATAATTTAGCCCGAAAACCATCCTCGCCGACCGGCGGCTCGCTGACGCATGATGGCTGACATGGATATCGAGATGGATCTCGACATTGGCTACACTGAAGAAGAGCTTGCCATTCCCGAAATGGATGCAGCGCCTGCATTCGAAACCTCTGTCCGTTCCAGACCAGAGCCCCATCATTCATTCGAAGCTGACATATACCGCAGACTGATGCGCATGAAGCAACGCCGATATTGAGTACTCCTAATGATGCCTCGGATGTAAATGCTCTTGAGCCAAGCCCGCAGAAGATTCACGTTCGCGGCCTGGACAACCTCACCACCAAGGATGTCAGGGCTTTTGCTTCGGAGTACTTTGATGCGTACAAGCCTTCACATATCGAGTGGATCGACGATACTTCCGCGAATATAGTCTACGAAACTGCAGAAGCTGCCCGAGAAGCACTAGTCGCGTTTGCTGCCGTTGAGATCGTGGATGTTTCTCAGCTACCGCTCTTACAAACTATCCCGGCCAAAGCATTTCCCTTGCATCCACAAACGAACTTGGAGGTTCGACTCGCAGTGACAGGAGACCGGAAGCAAGCAGGTGCCCGTGATCGCAGCCGCTTTTACCTCTTCAATCCGGAGTACGATCCGGCCGAGCGCCGAAAACGAGCTGGCTATAAAGGATCTAAACACTACAGGGATAGGGAGGATGGAGGTTATCGCAGTCAACGATACGATGATCGCGAGCAACAAAAGCGCGAACGGGAGGCTGACTTTGATGCGAGTCTGTACGATGATGACGAAGGTGCATTAGCCAAACGGTCCGCCAGAGACATCAAATACCAAGGCTCGTCTTCTGGGAGCGACACGAGGGGCCAGGAGTCTCGGAGGGCACGGTATGGTAGAGCTGCGGGCAAAGAACTGTTCCCTGATCGCTCAGATGGAGGCAATGGCAGACTACGAGATCGAAGTGCCTCTCCTCTTCGCGAGAGGGACTGGGATCAAGATATGCGAGGGTCGCACAGTGCGTTCAACAGACGGCAGGATACAGCAGCTTCTGAAAATCGACTTAAAGCACAGATGATCAAGGCTCGCCTGAAAGAGGCAAGTTCCACGAAGGAGTTATTCCCACAGAAGACTACTAGCCATCGCCGTTCTGGAGCGTTTGATGCTGCTGATGAGACGGTTGCCGACTTGTTTGCCAACAACATGCCTGTGCCTTTCCTGGATGGGAGTGGAGATAGTGATCCCAAAGAGGTTCCATCATTGGCCTCTAGGATTACAGGTAGAAGCTCTGGAGACGTCCAATCTGGTTTCAGTATTCGTGGGAACGCAAAAGCACCCCCTGCTTCTTCTGTCTTCACCATCAAAGGAGTAGCAAGACCAAGGGTTAAGGAGCTGTTTCCTTCGAGTTTAGGAGACAACGCTGGCAAAGAGCTCTTCTCGGAGAGGCTGAATGCGCGTGGAGCCCGAAGACAAAAGGCATCGGATTTGTTTTACTAAATATTGCAAGCGCCAATATACCATACGTGGGGGATTACAGCCAAACAATTGCATCAACGCTGGGTATAGCCCCCAGCTGTGATGAGCAGTATTATCCAGCCATTCAGGTTGCGGTCCATCATGATCGAGTTGTCCGAGAGGACTTCATCTTCTAGCATAGCGCATGGATATAGGATGTGGATAGGTCTGAGCGGGCTTTCAAATATGAGTCCAGCGAGCAGGCTACTTCGTTATTTCTGCGATTTAAATCCGTGATTTTTGCCCTTTCATTGACATGACCATACTCTCGATTCACAAACGGGTGGAGACGTTAAGGCTCTTGCATGACATTCTCGGGAAGATTCAATTGCTCGACCTAGTTTTCCGAGTAGTTTGGCTCTCCACCTCCAACTGCCCTATCGTCGCTTGCCCTCACCTCGTTTGTGCAGGGGCGAGCTCACCCCTTCTCCTTCCACAGCAGAGGACCTACTTTTGTCTTCGGCCTGCCTATTTGCACTGAAATTCCCCTTTGGTTGACAACCAAGCAAGATGGCAGATTGGCTGAGACCGGTTTTCGCAAGGACCAAAACTCCTGTATCCGGGTTTCCTGACCGTCAGAGCAGCTTCTCCGCCGACGACAAGAGCGAAGATGGAGATATATCACGGCCACGCCCAACTTCCCGAGTTTCTTCTTACATGAACGTCAGGTCTAGCACGCCTCCTATTCCTCACACGCCCGATTCCTTTGCCAACATACGAAGCCCCGAGAGCGTTTACCACAAGCCCTCGGTGGATCACATGGCGGAGTCTTTAAAGGTCGTTATGATGAACCAAAGCTCAATGACGCCTGTTCCCATAGCCTACAATGCTTGTATACTTCATATCTTGGAAGCTTATCAAGACTTGAGAATGGAGTTGACCAAGAAGGAGAATTTTCTCGAGGATTTGAAGCTGAGCCATACAAAGGACATTAACGACTTCGAAGCTCTAGCGACCCAGTGGGCGACGAAAGAACGAGACTACAAAAAAGAGCTCAAGAAGCTGGAAGTTTTATTGAGCCAGACAGACGGGGGGATGGAGAAAGTGACACTGGCAAGGACCAATAGTGCAGTTCATGGATCAAGAGCGGCGGAGGCCATTCAGAGAGGGATAGGCACAATCAGGCAAAGAAATTGTGAGCGCAGCCGTGCAGGTCAGCTAGTGTCTCCTACCTTTCCAACGCTTTTCCTAACTGTGGCTACCAAAATAGAGAGCAATGAAGATTTCCGAACAGACAGAACAGCTAGTGGAAAAGTTACAGGTCTGCACTTTCCTTAGGCTTATTCCAGTGCCGTTTGCAACAACCCGGCTAATATTGATTGTAGTGAAACAACCATTCCATCCTGCCAGACCTCAGAACAATATACGAAGCCCATTTCAAGTGGAGGCAATGTCGGGGAAGAGCCAGCTCCGTACTAATATCCTTCAGTCGCGAGGCTCAAGTACCAGTCAAGCGTTCCCCCTGGTATCCCATCCACGAACACCGGAACTACTTTCAAGCGGTGCGAGATCTAGGCTCGATGCCTTGGAGCAGCAACAAGAAGAGAGAGAACATGGGATAACTCTTGATTCATCGGTACCTAGTCTAGCATCGAGTGCGAATTCTTCCCCTGATAACTTGCCGCGTCTGCGACCGCGAGTCGGGCTTGGAATTGATATTGATGAGAAGCCTCTTCCGAAGATCCCCTCAATCCAAGAATTAGACAAGTCAGAGTGCTCGCCGCGGGTCAATAAGTTTGGTTCTTCGAACTTTGCACCCTTTGAAGCTAGTAGCAATAACTTGGAAATGTCCTCGTTCTCGTTCAAACCTGGCGATGACACAGATATCCTCGCTCAAAGTATGGCCAAGAACTTCAAATTGAAGAGTGCAGCGGCGAGTATGGCCCATCAGCCGCGCTCGATCAACTCCCAGGAACAAATCGAAAGGATGCACATAATTGGTCCAAACGGAGATGGATCGAAGCCGCCAAAACACAAAGCCAAAGTTTACGGCAAGCCTGGTCGGGATCCACAAGAATACGAGGCGTTGAAACGCGACGATTCAAACAGCAGTATCATCACACAAGTTCGGGTCGATTCTCGCCGCAGTAGCGTTGATAGCTCGAGACACAGTAGCCAAGATACACGGCAGAGGCTGAATAGAAATTCTGGAAGCAACGAAGCTGTGACAGCTGCAGTCCGGGCCCTTGCGAGTGCATCGACAAGTGTAAGGAATTCACCGAGGAAAGGATCCAGCGCTGGAACAAGGGAGGGAAGTTCAAAGGGAGAAGAAAGCCCTAGGATCGACGAGAAGGACGAGAGCTCCGGGCAGGTGAATTAGAAGATGATCTTGATTGGAGTCATGTCTGAGACTGTAGGAGCAAGCAAATCATGGATTGAGGTAAAGACGAGACGTGCCCCCGTTCGTAGCATGGTATTTGACTTCGTGGCGAAGAGCAAAGCTGCTTGCAATCAAGACAGCGGGGTGAGATAAAAGTATGTTCGGGGCTCTCATATTACTGCAATGCTGCATGAGACTCAAGAGTCGTAAGTCATGAATTTTGTGATATTGTTATAAGCCCAGCCTGCCTGAACTCAACCATACCATCAGTTGAAACGTAGGATAGCTGAAGAATATGCGTCTGCACTCAATCCATCCGTCTCCTAAAGAAACGCATGAACCTAGACTTCTGCTTCTCGGGTTCTTGATAGGCTTCCAACGGATAGTACTTTCTGACCGGGAATTGTCCAGCATCAAGCTTCATTTGCCGAGCCCACTTGTGTTCTGGAATCTCACCCAGCTTCGTGCTATCTGTTGCAAAAGACCTGATCGAGTTTCTGTGATCAGTTGTGGTAGTATAGCCGGGCGGTGTCTCTCGTAATCGCGGCACGACACGTGTGGAGCTAGTCGGCGAGGTTCGCTCTGTGGAACTTGGTGGGTGCTGTGATTGAGTTTTTGATGAAGGACGACGTGGGGTGGAGGAGCCGGGGGTTGTTGAAGGTTTGGATTCGGATGACAGCTTTCTTCCTGTTTTCGGGCGAACCCATCCATCCGTGTTCGCTGGCCCCAAAGGTGTCAGTGAAAGATCGGGAGCGCCCTTTGAGCGTGAATGAGTCCCGTGTCCAGCTGGGGAGGAAGCGTTCCTCCTACGGTGATGAGTCCGATGCTTGGCGTGGGCCTTATTCGTGCCGGAAGGGACTAGAGCCAAAGAGGACCGCGAAAGTCTCTGAGACAACTGTTCAAAGGTGGTAATAGCTTCCATGCGAGAAGCATGGGATAAGTTGAGAAGAGCTTGATAGTCTGTGGAGGTACTGCGTCCCCTGGTAAACCGCTCAATCACGGAAACAAAGCCGGCATTGAGGCGAAACAAAATTGCTGAGAGTGACGACTGCGCTTCAGCTAGCATAAAGTCAGCTTTGGAATTGCCTGTAAGCGTTGATAGTCTGTGGCCGGGCTCCACGTGAATCATACCAACCACCAGAGTTGCACCAATCGAGGGCATTTCAGTGGACGATAGAGCAGAGCTGGAATAGTTGATGAATGGGAAGTTGAGGTCCACAATAAGCAATTCTGCATGTGAATAGAAAACGCTACATGTAGAGGAAACTTCTCACCATCCCCATTTGCGAATCCAGGCCCGTGACGAGCAAGATCTCGCCCGTAAGCATTCTTTACATCTACTCTGTTCCTCTTCAAGGACTTGCTCAGGTGCGTTTCTGCTCGATTCTTCATTGGCTCGAGGGGCAGTTGCTCCCGTTTTCTCCGAGCCCGCTGGCTCTTGATGATCTCTATACCGCGTCCAAAAGCCTCGAGTAGAGTGGAAACAGCATCGTGGAATTCCCCCATTGTCTCTCGTAGGACTGTGAGTGCGTTTGGTGTCCACTTAAGAAGGGTTCCTCTCCTCTTGATATATATGTAGCCAAGCAAGCTGGCAGATGCTCAGCCTTGCTGCCGACTGCCTACTTGTGGATCTGTGGAACGCCTAGCAAGTCGGCAAAGAGGCAAGCCTCATCGTAAAAGCAAGCAAAGCAAATAGCTGAAATGGCAAGATTGACGACAAGAGAGATGACACAGAGAAGTCCTAAGCTCGACCTCGCAGGAGAGGGGTGAAGGATGCTCAGGCTTTCCAATCGAGAGCCGCGGCTGCTCCCTAAGCGCTTTGAGGCGAGCGTGCATAATTGGCAGCCAATCATGCCACTCAATGAGAGTCTAGGTCTCCTCTAGCAAGGCGTCTGGCCCGACGGTGGCAGAAAGCTTGCTACTCACTGGAAGTGATGGTTGCGAAGTCCCATCAATCACCTAACCTTCTCGAGGTGTCACGAATGTGCATGGTAGACCGCCCACAAACGAATATCAGATGCATGTGACATATAGACAAACCCTGGGTTGACGCAGGAGACAGCCGTGTTATTCACGAGGGTGAGCAAGTAAGGAAGAAGAGAGTAAGAGAGGGCTGGAAAAGGTAGACACCCACGCAAGCGGCAAGAGAGGCATGTCACGTGACTAAACGTGGGCAGGCACTTCAAGTGCCAAGAACTTCAAACCTGCCTGCACCTAGCTCACGATTCTGAGAGTCTACCAATTTTGAAACTGCTCCTTTGCTCCCGCGTCTTGACCCCCCAAATCAGAGACACACGCAGGTCCCAGACACTCCCAATCACGTGCGCCGAGCCCTGGTGCGCGGCTGAAAGCAGCAGCGGAAAGTGAGTGTCCGCCTCGCCTTGCTGGGCGGCGTCTCAGTCTCACGCTCCATCTCACTCACCCTCGCCCCCTGACGGCCTCTGCCCCTCCAACGTGGGGGCGCCTCCACGCCCCTGCCGTTTCCCAATGATCATTATCGTGATCGGATCATGTCGCACATGTGCGACTGGTGCCAGAGCCAGCCAGAAAGCGCTCTCAGCAGCCAGAGCCCAGGTAGCCAGGGCAGTACCTCGCCCATGTACATGCCATCGATGTGTCGCTGGCACGAATCGCAACAAATTGCGCCCGCGATTGCTCCCAACAGGGCCAACACCCTCTTCGCAGTCCGCCCGCACGCCGCAAGTAAAACGCACGCTTCGAGGCAAGCGCCGACCAGAGTTAGGGCACGGCGCGATAGTGCTCCCGGCATGTTCTGCTCTGTTTCCCCGTT
>Ga0302140_10013091_pt1 | contig 10156 bp, 9 predicted proteins | sample I_Bog_E1_1_FD_202095 | JGI IMG/M metagenome (GOLD analysis project Ga0302140, IMG submission 202095) | Peat permafrost microbial communities from Stordalen Mire near Abisko, Sweden - I_Bog_E1_1 | ecosystem: Environmental > Terrestrial > Soil > Wetlands > Peat | place: Sweden: Abisko, Stordalen...
GTCGGCGGAAGATTGAACTGCTGACCGGAATGCTGCGAGGCCAGATCGGCGGCTAGGTCAAGTTGATTGGTCGAAATACCCATGCTCAATCTATCGGAACAGAATTGATTGTACGATGATTGTGCAAGTTGCCGAGGCAGCGTTGCCTTTTCAACATTGCCTGAAAGGCACCAAATACCTTTTTCATCTGCGGCTGTTTGTACGGAAAGATATCCGGCGGATCCATGCTATGGACGATCATGTTGGTGCCAAGCTCGAACAACAACAGTCTACCGTCACTGGTCTCACCGCAATCGAACGGTAGGTATTCGAGGTCCGTGCATTCGGCTATAGCGTGCAGGGCGCTTGCGTGACGCACAGCAAAGTCATGATCAAATTCACTCATAAACCGCGCCTCTTCCGCGCGTTTCTCAGCACTCTCTTTCATGTCAGCGTTGATGTAGTTGATCATCCAATGGCGCGAAACCGCCATGTGAACCGCGTAAGGGCGCCGATCGATTAATGCGACGCGGTATTTTCGATATAGACCGTCGCGCTGGCGATAGTCGACGAACGGCGCGATATAGAATTCCGGTTCCGGTCGACTTAAAAAATAATCTTGAATAGCGGCCGCACCGTCGAGTTTGCAAAGGCCGTCGCCCAAATGGGAGTCGAGGGGCCTCGCGATAATGGGAAATGTCCCGCCTTGGAGGACAGTTTCAACTCGCAACTCACCGAGCCCAACCTTTTGTAAAGTCTTTCGATCGATCCGAACATTGATCGGAATGACCAGCCCTGGAGCGGTTTTTAACAATGACCATGTTCCATCGCGTGTCAGTCTGGCGATTCGCTCAGGGCTGTTAATGACCGGTCGCGGCCAAAAGCGCAGTTGAGCTTCCAGTTCTTTGAGGAGCGGCTGGTTTTCTTCGGATTCTGCGACGGCTACGAATGCGACATCATGGTCAGGCAGCGGCTTTGGCAGGAGCAATCCGGGTGCCACATAAACCATATCGAGCGATATGTTCGAACCTTCGAGCAAAAATTCGATCGGCATGTTCGCCAGATAATGACCGGTCGACATGAAAGCCAGAACTTTAGTGATCCCCGTTGCGCCAGCTACCGATGGCTGTCGAAAGACGCGCGTCGTTTCAAAAGCGCGGGCGCGCAAAAGGGCGCGGTCCTTAGGCCTGCCCTGGATGTACGCAATCGTTGCTAGGTCGAGAAATGCGGCCGCATCACTCGAGTCAACATTCACGCGGCCAACCAAGGTGTTCCACACGGGTGCTAAATCGATTCCTGCCATTGCCATCGTGGCGAGTTTCGAGTTTCCAATTGGAATCGGCGGCACTCCTGCGGAAGAATATTTAGAGTCGATCAGGGTGGCTACCATTGTGCGTCTAATTGGTCATGCCGCTTGGTTTTGAAGGCGGGCATCGCCGAACGCGACCGTCGCGTTTATCAGCGCATCGATGTCGCGCTCGTCGGTCCGGTGATTGATGATCGCAGCCCGAATCGCAAGGTGGCCATCGATAATCGTGGTCGACGGCGCGACAATTCCGGATTCATGAAGATCGACGACTATGTTTGCATTCAGTTGGTCCGTGTCATCACCGCGGTAACGGAAGCACACGATGTTCAGGAAGACCGGTGCAAGAAGTTCAAGCTTCGGCGTCGCGGCGATTTTTCTTTCCAGACTGCGCGCCAGTTGGCACGTCCGCGATATGGCGGCGCCAATTGCAGCGGTCCCATGAACCTTTAAAGTGAACCAGGTTTTCAGCGCACGAAAGCCGCGCGATAGATCGGGACCAAGGTCGCAAGGCCATGGCGATCCTGCCGCCAATCCACGAGATTCGCGCTGGAGATAAGCCGCTGGCGAAGCAAAAGCGTCGCGATGGATTGTGCCATCCCGCACGAGAATGAAGCCGGCGTCGTAAGGTACCTGTGCCCATTTGTGAAAATCGAATGCGAGCGAATCGGCCAGTTCAATGCCCGCGAGACGTGGAGCAATGTCCGGCGCGAGGATCGCGAGTGCGCCAAATGCGCCATCCACATGTAACCAAAGCCTTTCGCGGGCTGCTATCCGCGCCAGACCCACGATGTCATCGATTGCTCCGAGATCGACTGTGCCGACGGTCCCAATGATCAGGAATGGCGTGAAACCCGCTTGCCGATCAGCTGCAATCGCGAACTCAAGCGCGTCCAAGTCGATCTGATGTTGGCGATTGGTAGGGACGATCCGAAGCGACTCGGTGCCGAGCCCCGAGATATCCATAGCTCGGGCAACGCACCCATGAGTGGCAGTTGAGGCATAGGCAGTAAGCCGAGGTTGCGCCGAAGTGATACCGTACCGGCGGACTCCGACACCGAGCGCAGAAGTTCGCGCAATCAATACCCCGAGTAGATTGGCCATAGATGTACCGTTCACGAAAAGCCCGCTCGCGGTCTCAGGAAATCCGAATAACTGGCGCATCCATTGGACGATTTGGCGTTCGACCTCGATCGGCACATGATCGCGTCCACCACAATTGGCATTGAGACCTGCAGCCAACATTTCGGCCAGCATGCCCGGCACGTTTCCGCCTCCATGTACCCAACCCATGAAGCCTGGGTGAGTGTTACCGGTCGAAAAAGGCAGGATGTAGCGCATGAACTCGTCGTGCACGGAGGCGAGTTCGGTTGGACTGGCCGGTAGGGGCGTGTCGAAATGCGCCCGGACATGGCCGGGGATCGACTGCCAAACTGGTCGCTCGCGGATATGCTCGACATAATCAAGAATATCGTCGAGCATCCGGTGCCCTTGGGCGCGGACGGCTGGCCAATCTGTCGGGTCGAGGGCGCTAGATCGTGGAGTTTTTCCCATCTCGACGAAAGGATTTCACGAATTCATTAACTATAAGTTTCATTGATTTATTAGGGTTTTGAGCAGCAATCCTGCGAACCAGGCAGCGTGATCATGCCCCGCCATAAGTCCGCTTCGGGTCGATATTGTTGCAAAAGTCGGCAGCCCGCTCCAAGTGAGCAACTTTAGAATCCAACGAGCGCACCGTTTGAATCAATCTTGCGCAACGCATCTAATTCTTGAATCAATGTTGCATGCCAGGATACGAAAATTCTTTTTGCAACAGTATCGGTCATTAGCCGACTAACGATCGCGGGCCGAAATCAACATTTGTCTGCTGTTTGCCCTATAGCGGAAAAATATAGGCGTGGCGTGCATCGCGGCTTGCTGCGGTGCTAGATCCCGAGATACGCGGTCTGCACCTGCGGATTATTGGCCAATTCGGCGCTGGTCCCCCGCATAATCACCTTGCCGCTTTCCAGCACATAAGCCCTCTGCACGAGACCCAACGCTCGGCTGACGTTCTGTTCTACCAGCAGAATCGCGGTGCCCATTTTGTGGATCTCCTGGATTTTCTCGAAAGTGACGTCGCACATTACCGGCGCGAGGCCGAGCGACGGCTCGTCAAGCATCAGAAGGCGCGGCTTGAGCATCATGCCACGGCCGACAGCGAGCATTTGCTGTTCGCCGCCGCTCATGGTGCCAGCTAATTGCTTGCGGCGCTCGGCTAGGCGCGGAAAGATGCCGTAGACCAGATCGAGCGAACGTGCACGATCAGCCTTAGCGCGTGGCGCGTACGAGCCAATCTCAAGATTTTCGTGTACCGTCATTTCCGGAAACACCTGGCGGCCTTCCGGGACATGGGCGATGCCCAGTTCCGTAATCCTGTGCGGCGGAAGTGACGTGATATCCTGCCCGAGGAAGGTAATGCTGCCGGTGGTCAGTTTTACCAGGCCAGAAATGGCCCGCAGCGTGGTGCTCTTGCCGGCGCCATTGGTGCCGAGCAGCCCGACCGCCTCGCCTTCCCCGACATTGATGGTGACGCCACCGATCGCGGGCACCCTGCCGTAGGACGCGCTGACATCGCGCAGTTCTATCATGAGGTCGCCCCCGCAGGGACCTGCACGTAGCCGGAACCTAGATAGGCGCGGATGACTTCGGGGTTTTGCACGATATCCTTTGGGCTGCCTTCGGCGATCTTCTGGCCATGATCGAGCACCACGATATGTTTTGCGACCGCCATGATGGCGCGCATCAGATGCTCGACGATAACGATGGTGAGACCGCGACCCGCGAGCTTATCGATCAGAGCGACTGCCTGGTCGACCTCGGCCGGGTTGAGACCCGCCATCACTTCGTCAAGCAGCAGTAGGCGGGGCTGAGTCGCGAGCGCCCGCGCCATTTCAAGCCGGCGCTGGTCGATGGTGGTCAGATCGCGTGCCGCCGTGTTCTCACGCGCCGACAGGCCCACGAAGTCGATGGATTCACGGGCTTTGACACGCGCGCGATCGGGACTTCGGTCGCGCAGAAACGCACCGGTCATAACGTTGTCGAGTACTGTCATGCCGCCGAACGGTTTTGCAATCTGGAACGTGCGCGCCAGGCCATAGGCGCAGACATCATGCGGCCGCAGGCCCACCATCTCCTGACCGAAAGCCGACACCGAGCCGGCATCGGGCCGGTGGAAGCCCATGATTAGATTGAAGGCTGTGGTCTTGCCGGCGCCGTTCGGTCCGATTAGCGCCAGTGTCTCGCCTTCGCGCGCCGTGAAGCTGACATCTTGCACGGCGTGCAGACCGCCAAACCGTTTATTGAGGTCTTTAATGACGAGCGCATCGGCCATGGCGTCACCCCTTTGCCGATCTTGCGCGGCGGCGGCCATAAACCTCGTAGACGTACCCCATGATGCCGGTCGGTCGCCACAGGATCACCGCCATCAGGATCAGGCTATAGACGGTGAGTTGGACGCCACCGATCGAATTGCCCAGCCAGCTTTGCAGCAATGCCGAAGTCGTTTCCAAGAGCACCGTGCCGATCATTGGGCCCCATAACGTGCCAATGCCGCCGACGATGGAGACGAGCGCCGCTTCGATCGAGATGTTGAAGTTGAACGCCGTCTGCGGGTCGATGAAGTAAATGTATTGCGTATAGAACGTACCCGCCAGCGCCGTCAGAAATGACGAAATCATGTAGATGTTACGTTTGACACGCGGCACATTGATGCCGATGGCTTCGGCGGCGTCCTCATCCTCGCCGATGGCGACGAGATAATAGCCAATGCGCGACCGCTCAATCGCAGCGGTAATGACCAACGCGATGGCGAGCAGACCGAGCACGATGTAGTAGTACGGTGCCTTGCCATCAAACTGCATCATTAGCGGCGAATTGCCAAGATTGGGGATGGTCGTACCTTCGGCGCCCCAAGCAAAATCGCGGAACTTTAAGAAGATCAGCATCAAAACCTGGGCGGTCGCGATGGTGGCTATAGTAAAATAAGGCCCGCGCAGCCGGAAGCACAGCCAGCCGATTGGCAGGCTGGCGAGCATACCCACTACGCCGCCGGCAACCATGCCGATCCAAGGTGAAATGCCGAAATCAATCTGCAGAAGGGTCGAAGTATAGGCGCCGAGCCCAAAAAATGCCGCATGGCCTAACGAAAGCTGCTTGGCATAGCCACCCAGCAAATTCCACGCGGTGCCGATAAAAGCGAACAGCAGGATACGGATAAGGATGTCGATCGCGAACGAGCTCGTGACCACGAGCGGCAACAGCAACATCACGGCGACCGCAATGGCGAGCACGAGGCCGCCCCAACCCCGGAGCCGCATCAGCGTCGTCCCCCGCCAGCCAGACCGCTCGGCCGCACAGCGAGTGTGGTCAGCAGCAGCGCAAAGACGACGATCAGGCCGGAATCGGCGCCGATAAACTGGATCCCGAGCGATTCAGCAATGCCCATTAAAAGGCTGGCAACCAACGCACCGATGACGTTACCAAGCGTGCCGAGCACGACGGCAACGAAGGCCATCAGGATAAAGACCTGCCCCACCATCGGATAGGCCGGATAGAACGGCATCAGCAGCGAGCCCGCCGCACCCGCCAGCGCCAAGGCAATGCCAAGCGCGACGGCAAAGACACGGTTGGGGTTAATGCCCATGAGTTGGGCGACATCGCGATTCTGCGAAGCGGCCCGCATTGCCTTGCCGAGATCGGTCGTGCGCAGGAATACCCACAGTATGCCGCTCAGCAGCATTGCCACCACGAAAGCGATCAGCTTTGCGACCGGAATGTAGAGCCCGCCGACGTGAAAAGCTTCGTCCGAATACCACGTGTGGACTGTGCGATAATTCGCCGTAAACAACATCAACGCAACATTTATAATCAGCAGCGAGAGCGCGAAGGTCAGAAAGATCTGCGGTAAGTCGTTAAGTCCGAGAACCCTACGGATCAAGAAATGCTGGACTAGGACGCCGGTGACAAAAAGTACCGGCATCGACACGATCAGCGAGACGATCGGGTCGATGCCGAACTGCGTGGCCAGGAAGAAGGTGATATACATCCCAATCATCACGAATTCGCCTTGCGCGAAATTGACGATCTTCACCACGCCGAAAATCAGCGTGACGCCGATGCTCACCAGCGCGTAAATCCCCCCAATGAGCAGGCCGTTGATGACGGCCTGGGCCACAATTTCGACCATTACGGTTGGCGGCGCTTAGGATTTCATCAGCGGCGCGCGCGCGTCTTCCTTCGGGAAGACGCTGGCGAGATCACCGTTTTGCCATTGCACGCCGACCGGCCGGCCGTAAATGTTCTTCCCGTCCGGCCCGAATTTGACCTTGCCGCCGGGCGCCATCGCGGCGTAGCCGGTCGATACATCGAGCGTCGAAAGCGCTTCGCGCACTTTTTGCGGATCGGCCGAGCCAGCCCGCTCAAGTGCATCGGCCAACATGAAGGTCTGTGCCACCAGGCCGCCGGCATATTCGAACAAGAATTCGCCGGTGCGCTTCTTGTATTCGGCGTTTACCTTCTGCGAGTCGTCGCTCATGTCGTGGTTCCAATGCGCCACGCCTTGCAGGCCTTCGGCGAGCTTGCCAACATTCTTGTAGAAATCTGGAATGACGAAACCGCCGGAGCCGCCGTTGATTGCGACATTTAGTCCGACTTGTTTTACCGTGCGCACGATCAGGATCAGATCATTGAGGTAAGACACCGAGAACAAGGCATTGGCGCCGGAGGCTTTCACTTTGTTGATGAGGGGGCTGGCGTCGGTGAAGCCCGCCGAATAGGGCTCGAACATGACGATCTCGACACCTTCGCCAGGCGCCTGTTCCTTCAAGCCGTTTGAGGTCGAGGTTCCAAAAGCGGTATTCTCGAAGATCACCGCCACTTTAGGCTTGTCCCCGACGAGCTTGGCCATCTGCAATTGCGCTTTGGCGAATTGCGAGGCGCGCGCGAAAGGCGTGAATGTATAAGTGCGGCCTTTGTTGAGCATATCCGAGCTCGAACCGGTGATGATCGGCACCTTGGCGCGTTCGGCGACCTCGCTGGCGATCAAGGTGAGCGCGGAGGCAAAGCAGCCGTGAATGGCCGACAGCTTGTTGCCTGAGATTAGTCGGTCGGTTTCCGTGCGGGTGACGGTGGTGTCGCTCTGGACGTCAGAGAGGATGAGATTGAGCTTAGCGCCACCGAGCGACTTGATGCCGCCGGCATCGTTGACCATCTCCACCGCGAGCTTGGCGGCCACGGCGCAGCCTTGGCCGATCTGCGCCATGCTGCCAGTGACCGGATAAAGCCCGCCGATATTCACGGGGTCTGCGGCCCAGCCTCTGAGAGGGACTGCTCCGAATGCAGCGGTAGCAACTACCCCACCCGCAGCTTTGGTGAGGAAATCTCTGCGGCGTAGCAATTTTTTTGAAGGAATGCGGCTCTGGCCCTTGTTCATCTTCGCCTCCCTACGGCGTTGCAGTGTTTGTTTTTTCGGCATTGTCCGCGGCAATAATTTTTGCCGTCTTGTTTTCCGCCGACATGACTATAGCGCTTACTCTAACCATCATCAAAACCGACTAAATTGTTTACAATATTATATCTAATATTGCAAACAAGAGCATTTGGCATTATCAAGCGCGATGAATTTACAGGCGGATGCAGGGGCGAGCGCCGTGACGGCTATGAACCGGAGCGGTTCGTGCCGAGAGGCGCAGACGAGAATTTTAATTTTTAGAATGCCGAGGAATCCCGAGATTTCCGATGACCGCCAATAAGATACGCCGACAAAGGCCGCTAACACGGAGCGCAAGCGGTTCAGCGAAAAGACAGTCGCGCGAATTGCCGTCAAAACGCAGCATACGACAGCCTAACGTTGCGTATCTTATCGCTACGAGACTGGAAGAGGACATCGTGCTGGGGCGACGCCACCCGCGCGAGCGCCTGATTGAGCAGGATTTATGCGAGCAATTTAATACTCACCGTGCCGATGTTCGGCTCGCATTCTTCGAACTCGAGAAAAAAGGGATTATCCGGCGAATTCCGAACCGCGGCGCGATTGTGCGCGACCTCACTCCAAAAGAGGTCACAGCGATCTATGCGGTTCGTGAAGAGCTGGAAGTGATGGCAGTCCGAATTCTGCCGTTCCCGGTTGCTCGCCGCGATATCGACAAACTCGATGATATTCAGCGCAAACATAGTGCGGCAATCGACGACGGCGACTTACTGACCGTATTCTACAGCAATCTGAATTTTCATCGCACTTTGTTTGAATTGTGCGGCAATACGTGTCTCATTGAGACGATCGACCAACTCGGGCAAAAGGTTTATGGGATCCGATCCTATGCCAATGCGTTCCCGGATGCGCTTGATCGGGCGCGTCGCGACCACGTCGCTATGATAGCGGCTTTGCGCACGTCGAACCGCGACGATTTGATTGCGCTCACACGGCGCCATCTGGAGCCGTCACCGAATGCCTATATTCGCGCCTATCAACGTCGCTTCGGCGATAATGCCGTAGAGCGATAATTCGTTGGGCAGGAAATTGGGCCGGCCAGATAAACTTTTACAAAGGCCAAGATGACAAACATTCTCATTACCGGTGCCGCCGGCAAGATCGGTGATGCACTTCGCAAAGGCTTGCGAGGTAGCTATCGCCTTATCCGTTTGTTAGATATCGCCCCGCTGGGCTCAATCGAAGCAGGCGAGCAAAGCCATATAGTAGATATTCGGGACTTGGCGGCAATTGAGAAGGCCATGACCGACATCGACTGTGTCGTGCATTTGGCTGGTGTCCCAGAAGAGGCCGCATGGGAAACAGTGCTGCCGCTCAATATTGAAGGCTGCTACAATGTTTTTGAGGCAGCGCGCCGCAGGGACGTTAAGCGCGTGATATTTGCTAGCTCAAATCATACCGTTGGATTTCATCGGCGCGAACGCTTCTTAGACAATACCGTCGATGCACGGCCGGACTCGCGCTATGGCGTGTCGAAAGTGTTCGGAGAAGCACTTGGCCGCTTCTATGCCGACAAATACGGCATCAGCGTTGCGTGCCTTCGCATAGGCACTTTTCGTACCCCAGACAGGCCAGTTGAGGCGCGACAATTGCTCACCTGGATCAGTCACCGCGATATGGTGCAGCTTGTACGACGTTGCATTGATCATTCAAATTATCACTTCATCACCGCCTACGGCGTTTCCAATAATTTACGTAGCCGCTGGGACAACACGAATGTAAAGTTTCTGGGTTATCGCCCACTCGATAATTCTGAAATATACGCTGCCGAAATCTTTGCGCAGGGCGGCAAAGAAAACGAGATCGCAGCCCAGTTTCACGGAGCGCATTACTGCCCCATGGAATTTTCAGGAGACACTTCGCAAATCGACTGATAGCATTTCGATTACCGTCATGCTCGCTGTTCGCCCAATAGCGGACAAAAAGTTGCGATGCCGCCGTTGTCCGCTAAGTGCGGTGGTGTCAACCGGTCGACGCAACACTTTATCTTAGATGGAAAAGATGGAGTGTGACGATGGATCAGAGGTTTCGTCGAGGTTTTACGGCGGCCGAGAAGACGGAGTTATGGGATCGCTGGCAGCGGGGGGAGTCGCTCAAGGCGATTGGGCGGGCGTTTGGTAAGCCGTCATCGTCGATTTATTGCCAGGTGTCGCCGCATGGTGGGATTCGTCCGGCTCCCCGGCGTCGCTCGCGGTTGGCATTGACGCTCCCGGAACGCGAGGAGATATCCAGGGGCATTGCGGGGCATCAATCGGCGCGATCGATAGCAAGGCTGCTGGGCCGTTCGCCCTCCACGGTGAGCCGAGAACTTAGCCGCAATGGCGGCTATGATGGATACC
>Ga0302140_10013092_pt1 | contig 10156 bp, 11 predicted proteins | sample I_Bog_E1_1_FD_202095 | JGI IMG/M metagenome (GOLD analysis project Ga0302140, IMG submission 202095) | Peat permafrost microbial communities from Stordalen Mire near Abisko, Sweden - I_Bog_E1_1 | ecosystem: Environmental > Terrestrial > Soil > Wetlands > Peat | place: Sweden: Abisko, Stordalen...
AGAGGTCCTTTTCGAATATGAGGAGATTTTGAGATGTTAAATACTATTTCTTGCTAATTTTTTCATTATTATATATTTCTTTTCATAAAATTATGGAATTCTCAAACTTTTATTACACACCTAATGGTTTCCTGATCTTCCTACGGATAGTCTTGTTTCTGTCCCTTTTCGGTCATGTTATTGAGATCCGTTTTTTCATAATACATCTTCTTCTGGTTCAAAAAATCCTCCTTGTCTTTTTTTTCCTTGGCCTTGAATTAAAAAAAAAATCAAAAAATCCCCAATTGGCAGTAGTTTTTACCAGAACTTGGTTATTTTCCCTCAAATCCCATCTCATTTGCGATTTTTTGTTTTGGAATTCATCTTCAAGCATTCCCCTTGAAATAAAAAATTTAACGGATTAATCTACTTTAGAACAAACCGCATTCGGTTCATTTCTTGAGTTTGTAATGCGTACATTCTTTCCTCTTCCTTTTCTCTTTGCCGCTTCATTTCATTTTCACGCATTTGATCTTCGAGCCATTTTTTCTGTTGGTTCTTGTTGAATTGGAGTCTGGCATCAAATTCTAAATTTTCATGATGCATGAATTTTTGTAAAAAATTTAAATAAATCACTTAAATCCTCTCCGTCAAACTCGCGACAACCAGACATCCCCTCCCGGTTCATCCAATCAGGATGGTATCTGAAGTATGTTTCTTTGGTTCTTTTCATTTTTTGGAAGTTATATTTTTTGTTAGGAAATAAAAGAAATTATAGTTTGAAACTATCATATCGGCTTAATAAGTTTTTTGATTTATAAAATAAAAGGAAAATTTCGAAATTTAATTAAAAAAAAAAAATGAAAAAAAATAACTTTTTTACAATTGATCAACATTTATTTTAACAAAAATGCAGAAAAAAACATTTTTGAAATTTTTGAAAAGAAAATTCCAAAAAAAATCCAATAATGAACATCTAAAAATTTTTAACCCATTACGAAATATAAAAAAAACCAAAATTTATTGTCCTGTAATTTATAACAAAACCTTTCTAATCCCTTTCTAATTGACTTTATAATAAAAAGACAAAAACAGATGACCTCGAACCAGAACCTCGAGAAGGTCGACGAAAACACGAATGAAAACATAAAAATGGTGCTGTTGGGTTCCTCTTCCTTCTTTTTCTCCCCTGTCATCTTTTTTTTTCTAGTTTTGGAAGAAAACGACAAATCCACAAATGACAATTTCGACAATCCAGTGATGTACCCTTTTTTTCTCCCAATTTTAGCTAATTTTCATCTTTTCCACACAAGTTATTCCACCCCTTCCGAGTTCATGATAAGAAACCCAGAAAAAAATGATGATTTAAACTATAAAAAGCTTTCAACTGATTTTGTCAAAATGAACCTGAGTGCACAAAAATCTCCCCCTGAGCCTGGGTTCAACAGCTTGAAGACTAAGTTTTCCTTTTCTTCCACTAACATCACCAATGTTTGGGGTCCAGAGCCCGATCTGACCCTTTACAATATGGATTACAATTTGAAGAACACATATGTCGATGAAAGTCCCAAACCGTCTCACTTTTCCAATGTCTACAGCAATTTTGTTGGCATGACAGTGGGCGAAAACAAACAAGGGGCGCCTTTTTACCCCCAAAACTATTACCCTAAACAAAGCACTCACCATAATATGAGTTCAAATAATATGTATTCTAATTACGGCATGTACCCTGGTGTATTTATGCAGAATGGAAACGCTCAGTACCAAAATTACCATTACATGAACAACCAAAAACCTGAATACTATATGAATGAGGAGAATTTCACCTATGGAGCCATGAGACCCCATTTCTTCAGCCAGACCAACATTGAAGAGAGGAAGAATTTAGGTGGGGGGACCAATTATAAGAAGAACACACCGAAGAAGGGTTCATTAGTTATGAGAAACGGCAACTTTTCTACTCCAAACAATGTGTTTGGGGACAGAGGGGATCCAGAAATGGATTTCAACTTGGATGCGAAGAATTTGTTTGATTTCTGCAAGGATCAACTGGGTTCAAGAAAGATCCAGATGTTTTTTGAGAAGGCTAGCGAAGAGGAGAAGGAAATTTTGTTTATGAAGATTGAAGGGCAATTATTGTTTTTGATCATGGATGTGTTTGGAAATTATGTGGTTCAAAAAATGCTGGAAAAGGGTATTATTTATTAATTTATTAATATTTTTTTTTTATGATTATAAACCTTAGGCAACCAAAAAATCCAAGAATTAGTATATGAAAAAATGAGGAATAATATTTTGGAATTGACTTTTAATACTTATGGATGTAGAGTGGTTCAGAAAGCTCTAGAAGTTTAATTTCTATTGAAGGAACCATTTTTTATATAAAACATTATCTAGGTGTTTAAAAGCGACAGAGTGTATCAGGAAAGGATCATAGCTGAATTGAAGTCAAACGTCTTAAAATGCATTCAGAACCAAAACGGGAACCATGTGATCCAGAAATGCTTTGAAACCATCAAGGCTGGCAAACTTGATTTTATCATTAGTGAAGTTATTGAAAATGTATAGAATTTTTAAAAATTTTAATGAAAAAATCATAACAAAAATTAAAAAGATTAATAATTTGGCATTTCATGCCTATGGATGTAGAGTTATACAGAAAATTCTAGAGTATTCAGATTTTGAAAAAGTAGCATATTATTACTAATATATATATATTTATAATTTTTTTTGGAAAAAAAGACGGTGCCAATTTTGGATAAACTCATGGATAATAACAAGAAATTATGTGAATGTCAGTTCGGAAACTACATAATGCAACATATCATCGAAAAAGGGCCTTCTCCACAAAAGGAGAAGGTTTTGCAAACTGTGAAATGTAACTTTGTGGAATTTAGCACGAATAAATTCGCCAGGTTTGTATTTTTTTCTTTTTGATCTTAACTTCCTGTTAAAAGCAACGTAGCTGAAAAAGCTGTTTTATTCGGACCAAAGGAGTTCAAAAGAGAATTGATCCATTATCTGTTGAAAAATATCTCTCTGAGCGAGTTTTTTATAATTTTTTTTTCACATTTTTATAATTTTTCCAAGATTTCTCAAAATGATGAAAGACCCTTATGGGAATTATGTTGCTCAGAAACTTTATGGTAACGTCGATGATAATGGAAAAAGAGAATTTTGTCTAAAACTGAATACACCAGAAGTCATGAACGAATTAAGAAAAGACAATTATGGTTAATTTTGATATTTTAGAATTTAGAAAAAATTATATAAAAAAATATAGGAAAACATGTGCTGGGTTGCATGGAAAATTCGGGGGTGCATGAGAAAAAATGAAGAAAATTTCTTTTCTTTATTTTAAGCCTTTGTGTTTATTTTGTTTATGGTTTTTTTTGAAAAACATAGAACTCTTGTAGATATTATTTATTCAGTCAAAAAATTTCAATGAATTAAAACTTTTCAAAAAATTTTTAAAATTAAATGTTTTTTTTTCATTTATTCTTCATCAACAATAATTTATTCAGAAGGAATCTTTTAAAAAAAATTTTCTTATTCAAAAAAATTTTATTTTCTTTAGTTGTTTTTTTTTGTAAATTATTTAATTAATTTTTTTTTGGGGGAAAACTAACTTTTTTTGTAAATTCAAAATTTTGCAAAAAATTAAAAATTATCTAATTAAGAGAATCATTATTCATTTTCACTATCCATTTCTTTACCAAAAAAATTTTTTTTTTTCACAGTCAAAAAAAGCAAATAAGGTAACAAGAATAATTCAATGACCTTCGCTATCAAAGACAAAGAAAAGAAAAAATTGAAATAATGACAAAATTCAACTCCCAACAGATATGTTAATTTATAACTCGCTAGTGAAAGTAGATCACCTACCATATCAAAGAAGAAATCCAAAGAAAGTGCCCAAATAGTATATCTTGGATATGATGAGGCTCTACTGGATTTGAGAAGAACATTCTTGAAATTTTGAGCGTCGTTTATTTCGAAGATTTTCACCATTTCAAGTGTTTTTTGTTGATTTTGGGCATCCAAATACCTGGCCAACCTTTCTTCATCATAAATGATTTCTTTAGCATGATTAAGGCTTTCGATTTGTAAATATTTGAAGACATTTGTTTTTCCAATTGAGTTTTTATAGAGATAGTTCAACATCAAGTAAATTTTGGCTTCTTCCTTCACCACTTCACAATCTGTCTTGATGGCATTTCTCCTTCTCAGCAAAGATTTCAATATTAAAGACAGAAAAATCAATTGTCTTGCTAAGGAATAAAAAGACAAAGCCGGGTCGCTTCCAATTTCAGGGAAATATCGCCCAGTATTTGCCATCAGCAAGAATTTTATTAGAAATATTAACACTCCAAAACCCAATCCCTTATTAAAGGTGAACCTCAGAAGCTCAGCTCGAGCGAGTTTATCTTTCGGATCGATTCGTTGCAATTCTCTTCTCAAAACAATGAAAGTGACCAGGAAATAAACGTTGAATTGATAAATGAAACTTGAAAACAAATCCCAAAACATGAAAAGATATTTATAACCCTCTTCATCAGTCACACAATTGTTAGCCAAAATCATCGAAAAAATATAATCGAATGGCCGAAATAACATGAAACAGAACACCACACAATAAAACGAAAACGACTTTAAACTTATAAATTTTGAAATGAAATTGGAAAATCTTTTTATCATGGCCGAAAAAAAGTCGGTGATTGGGTTGTACACATTTTTAAGCCAACATTTCGGACAACATAGGCAACAATAACTCTCCCAATCAAATATATAAACATTTTTACTTTCAAGTCCATTTCTTTTCTGGAAATCGTCTTCCTTGAACTCATTGTTTTCCTCTTCTTCATCATTGTTATGAATTTTTTTCTCTGGAGAATTTAGGTCATTATGGTTCTCATTCGGATCATTAATATCCTGTTTTCTAGAATTTGACGACTTTTTGGCATCAAAAATCGTAAAAATTGACTGATCGACCCATTTTTTCATATGAAATGTTTTATATTTGTATTTGTGATAGCACAAAATACATAAGAAGAGAAATAAGGCAACAAAACCGAGGATTCTCTTAATTGCCATTCCATAATTATTTAAGACACATTCCGAAGGATTTGGATATAAATTCATTAATCGGAGATTGAACGTCGAAAAATCGGGGGTCAAAATATCGTGATTCAAAAAGTGAAGTCCTGTGCATTGATCTTGGGAAGAAGGGAGACTATTAGTTAAATTGGACAACATGGAATTCTAAATTTTTTTTTTTTATTTGGAAATTAATTTTTAGATCATCTGAAGAAAAGAGTCATAAAATGATATTTTTTTAATTAAATGACCTTTCTTGTTTTGTTTAATTTAATTAGAAAATTTTTATGTAGGGCCGCATATGATATAAGTATTTTTTTTTTAGTTTTTTAATCCAAAATAATTAGAGTTTTTAAAAAATTTCATTTAGAAATGAATTTTTAATTAAAATATATAATGGCATTTTAATCAGATAAAAAAAAAAAATTTGTTTTTATTTTAATTTATTTTTTTTTTAAGCAATTTTAATTAAAAAATGTTCCAAAGGTTTACAATAACACCAAAATTTAAAATAGAAAATATTACAAAACAAATTTAAAATCTTCGCTTTTTTCATGTTCGAAAATCAAACTAAAGTGAACATCTTTGATAACATTGAGATCAAGGAGTTTTTTAAAGAAAAATTTGTTCTCGAAAATTAAGATATTGTTAAAAACGAGTTCAAATTCCGAAAGGATCTTTGGTCTAAAATCAGGGATGTTACCAAACCATTCTTAAGTCAAAACCAAATGAAACGCGAGGACATAGTCAACATGAAAAAGAAGCTTTGTGATTATTGGAATGAAGAAGAAGCCCGATTTATATTGCTTCTGTTTCGCCTCCGAAGTAAAAGATTTTCACATCATATTTCTAAATTTCTCTAAATATTTTTTTAGAAATTGTTGACAGATGGAAAACATTTCTTAAATTTAGTTTCCCTCAATCGATATACATTCAAATAAGCACTTTGGAAACACTCGAATTTCTGGAAATTTTCTTTCAGAAATTAACGATTTCCGGTGATTCTAAGGAATATGAGGAGAAAGTACAAAGAGGAAAGGACCTCAAGGGGATAACTCTCAATCAAAACGAAATGAATACTTTAGCAATATTACTTAAAGATTATGGTTTCAATTTTTCCTTATTTATTTTTAACAATTTTAGATCGACTTTTTTTCATATTTGATTGTGAAAACCAAAAAGAACAGATTTTGCCAACACTTAATTTTATTGAAGAAGAGAAAAGAGGTTTTTAAAAGTTTTGAAATCATTAATTCTTTTATTATATGGTTGTGGCTATCAATTTGGACCGAAACAAATTCCCTTGGAGTTGGATCCTTCATCGGGGCAATATTTAGAATTAATTGGGATTCATTCACATTCATTTTCTGGGAGGGACCAAAAGGGATCTTCTGCTTTGGAACATTCTTATTGTCCTGCTGTTCAGAAAAATGCCGACTCAGATGGGCACTCGCGAGGGAAGACAGTTATACTTATTTTAAAGGACTGGTCGAAAAAATTAAGAAAATTATTAATGGAGAATGGAAAGATGGCAAACGAAGGTGGAATAGAGGCAAATCCCCTAATCAAGAAGGGACAATAATATCTATTAAATAAAATATTAAAACCTGATTTGCCAATAAGGAAATAATTACAAAATGAATTCAAAAAATGTTCTTTAAATGCATTAATTACAATTTTTTTTTTAATTGCAAAATCGAACAACTGATTACGACGCCATAAAAAAAGTTTTAATTTTTTCGAACACGGTTTTATTCCTTTCATACTTCTCACAATTGTTGGGTCCCTCACTTTCTGTCTTGCTTTTCGTCAGCATCTTCTTTTTATTCATAAATTTACCCAACAGACTTTCCTGTGAGCTTTTCTTCCGATTGATTTTCGATGAATTTGAACTATTCTTCGATTTATTAAAAATTTCTTCCTTTTCTTTCTCTTTTTTTCTTTCCAAATTCAAAAAAATCGTCGACTTTTTTTCTGCTTGATTATTAATTTTTTTAATGACATTCACAACGTTGTTCTTTGGGAAATATCTTGGCCAGATTTTGACTTCTTCAAAAGAAAAAGATGAAACGGGTTGTTTATCAAAGAAATGTGCTGCGCTGCTCTCAAATGGATTTTTTTTCTTCGTCAATCTATTGAAATCAATATTTTTGAAATCCGAGCTCTTAGAGACCCTTTCATTGCTATGATCTAAATGTGGGAATTCAGAACTAATTGATTTATCAGTGAGGATGTTATGATAAATCATGCGGTTTTCATTGATTATGTTTAAAATCTTATGACTCAAACTTTCAGTCGGGTTTCTAACTGAAATGGAAATTGTATCACTGGAGCCAATGGGTTGATTCTGAAGTAACGCCCCTTGATTTCCATCATTGGGATGCTTTTTGAACTCTTTTTGAGTGTATGAGGAAGTTGAAGTGTTATTAATTGTGGCAACTTCCTCATTATTAGAATTATTGTTGAAGATGCTTTCTTTTTTTTCTTCTAAATTAAGTTTCCGGTTTCTATGAATAGGCGGCGGTGAGGTGGAGATGGATTTTTTCCTGGAGGTATTGGTGCCATTAAGTTCCATTGAGAAATTGGATTGGTAGCGAAAGGCCGTGTCAGCGATTTTTTTATAACATTTCAACGCGTTAAACCTTTTGATTTTTGGTTTCTTGCGTGAAAAGAGATTACGTGACAATTTGTCCTTATAATAGGAAGTACTGATGACTCTATTTGAGGAGGGGTAATAATGGATTAAGGGACAATTGGTCAGGAGATGAGCTGGGTTTTTACAGAAGAGGCAATTTTTATGGAGGTTGGAACAATTGCCATAGAGAGACACCTCATCTTTGAGATTGCAATAAACTTCATAGTCTCTTTGGTTTTCTTTGATTATGGAAAGGAAATCATCTGAATTTATCATCAAAAGACTGGAGTTATGCACACTTTTCATTCCAAGGTTCTCTAGATTTTGGCTGAAAAAGGAAGATTCATTGAAGGAATCACCTTTCAGGAGCTTTTTTATGGATTTTTCTAGGCTCGTGCTTGAAAAGCTTGAAAAGCACACATCTACTTCCCCCTTTAAAATATAATAGAAGTGCTTGTTGTTGGGACTTTCAGGTAGGATTATTTCCCCTGGTTGGAAGGTCCTCTCAATAATAGAAGTTGAGAGTTTTTTTAGGGTAGAAACAGTGAAATTTCTAGAGAAGAAAGGGATCGTCTTGAGGATGGGCAGATAGGATTCAATGAAAAGCTGCTTTTTAAGCGTGTCACCCATTTTGTTGACGATTATGCCTGGACTCACTGTTTTTTCTTCTTTCTCATAGAAATATTGCAGGTAATTATCGATTTTTCTGCGGAGATTCTGTGAGACCTCCTTTTTTTTCATGAATTTATGGATAGTTATCATTTCCTTTTGATAATATTTGATGAAAACCGTCTGATAAAGATATACGATGAAGCTAAGACTCAACAAATTGACCACCAACACCCCGAAAACTTCAAAGGAATGTTTCGGAAGAACTCCAAAAAACGTGCCTCCGAACAAATTGGCATTGGTGTTGATGAAATATAAGGACAGGAGGTATTTGTAGTTGATGTCATCGGTGTCCAGACTCAATCTCGTGAAAATATCAGAATCTTCGTATATAGATATTTCAATGACATACCAAACGCAACAAAGAAAATGGATTATGCTGAGAAATTGTAACAACCAAAGGGTTGTTGAATAGATTTTGGAATATTTCTTGCAGAAGGAAAAATGCGCCTCGATGTTATTGATCAATTTCTCGAGACTAAGAATCTTTATGAAGTAGATCAAACACAAAAAGGATGAGCTTTCATTGATGTCGATTAGAAAATGCAACAAAATACCCAAAAAACCAATGAAATCAATAAAAAACGAAGACCTCAAATAAGTCGTTATGATTTTGAAATGAGAGGATTCGACTTTGCCTTTCGAGAGGTATTTTGTATTGAAATTGATGAGTATTCCAAACAAAGAGAAAAAAATAGCAAATTTTTCGAGCTGCTGATTTTTTTCATGAAGTAAAATTTCGGATTTGAAGCAGGTTTCAAAGGGAATCTTAAAAAGAAACAATAGAATGAATAAAAGGTCCATAACTCCGAAGAGAAATAAGAAAAAACTATGGAAATCAATGGGTCGGAATAAAGTTTCGAAGATTTCAAAAACCATCAATTTTTTATTCGAAATGAGTTCCAAATTGATTTTGTTCGAGTCATTGTATGAGACGTCCTGTAAAATGCTATAATCTACAGATTTGGGGTTGGGATTGAGCCGTATTTGAATCAGATTAGAAAGTTTTTTAAGAAAAGAATGGATGAACATCATTCTTTTCACTATTTTCCTGAAAAAACGGCGCACCTTCAAATTCTTCGCATCATTTTCTGTGTTTTCTTCATTTTTCTTAAACTTTAGAAAATTTTAAAATATTCACATTTCAAAAATACCACCCTATGACTGCTAGTTTCTCTTCTCTGATCCTCATTATCATCAGACTCTTCTTCTTTCAAATAATAAATTTTGTTAATATTTAGAAAAGGAAACTTTCTGCGATGTCATTTAGAAGCCCACTCGTTAGCTTATTTTCCTTGCTCTCCTCTTCACTTTTGCTCTCAATTTCTGATGCCGATTGGACTTCAGTCTGATTGTTTTCAATCATTATCACAGTTTCGTTGGTTTCTTTCTTCGGTGAGGTACCGAAATTCATTTCCTTTTTGCTCCAAGCCACTTTATTTTTGGACCCCCAATTCACTGCATAATCGGGGAAAATATCATCACCAGGACAACTTTTAAAGGAGGAGGAGCTGGAATTCGGCATCATGTGCCGAGGCTTGCTAGATTTAGCGGAATAGATACCACTGGAAACTGGACTTTTCTTCTTGACGCTGGAGTTACTTAAATGAGACTTGTGGCTTTTATGAGTGTCACAGTTGTCATTGGAAAATTTGTGCGGGGAAGCTGAATTCATGTAAATATTCTGCTATTTTTTAATAAAGTGTGGTTTTTTCTTTTATAAATTTATTTTAAATTAGAAAAATAATAGTTAGATAGTTGAGTTTTTATTATTTT
>Ga0302140_10013094_pt1 | contig 10156 bp, 8 predicted proteins | sample I_Bog_E1_1_FD_202095 | JGI IMG/M metagenome (GOLD analysis project Ga0302140, IMG submission 202095) | Peat permafrost microbial communities from Stordalen Mire near Abisko, Sweden - I_Bog_E1_1 | ecosystem: Environmental > Terrestrial > Soil > Wetlands > Peat | place: Sweden: Abisko, Stordalen...
GATTCTGAAAGCCTTCCACAACAACAAAAAAGAGAAAATCAGCATTCAGGAAAATTCCTATGACTTAGAGTCGATTAATCAACTAGCCAATTATTTCTCTAAGAAAAATCAATACGAAAAGGCTTTGAATGCTTATGACCTAATGATAAAATCCCTGCCCCTGGCTAAATACTATGTTAAAAAAGGCCATATTTCATGTCTTCAAAAGGATTTTGACAATGAAGCCTATAGTGAAGGCTTGAAAATAGACCCCATTAATGATGAATGTCAATTGGGAATTCAGAGCCTTTCCCTGGAAAAGGCTATCGAAGCCAATAGATTAAGAAAAATTGCTGAAGAATATTATCTAGAAGGAAAATTCTCAAAGGCTTTTGATGAAATCTTACAGGCAATAAAGCTTTATCCTGATAATGGCAATTTTCACTTAATAAAAGCCCAAAATTTAATGAAATTGAACAATTTCCAAGAGGCAATGATATCAGGGAAAAAAAGCTTGGATTTGGATCCATGCTTTGAAGTCTATTATATTCTGGGAGATTGTTGCTCTCAACTATTAGAGTTCGAAGATGCTGTGACATATTACGGGAAAGCGTTACAAGCTGAGCCAAATAACTTGAAATTGAAGAAAAATTTAACCAATTTAAAGGAAGAATGGAGTAAACAACTCTTTGATAAAAGTGAAACTGCATATCAGAAAAAGGATTATGAAATGGCTTTGAATTATATTTGCCAGACAGTGAATTTGTCTCCTCAGAATATCAGTTATATCTACAAAAAGGCCATCATTGAAGATGAAAAGGGTGATAAAACCCAAGCTTTAAAGACACTTTTGAACTATATGCTCTTGGAAGAGAATAACCCTGAAATCTATTTGAAGATTGGGAAGGTTCTTTTGGAATTGAAAGAGCCCATTGAGACTGCCCATCACTTCTTTACTGAGGGATTGAAAATCAATCCTCATAATAAGCCTCTACAAAAATGTCTCAATGTTACAAAAACATTGGTCGAAAAAATGAATGAAACCCATTTGGAAATCAATCAAGAAATAAAGGAACTAATCGAAAATTTGAATTCCAGACAAGAATCCAAGGAAAAAAAGGAGAATATTTCTGAATTTCAACAAAGCGGAATCAAAGAAATCCATAAATTGGCAGTTCAGGGAGTCAACATTGAATTGACCAGAGTCCTGCAACCCCATGATCCTGATAAATCCAAATTGAGGTCTTTCTTATTATGGTCGAGAAACACACAAATCAAAACCTCAAAGATAGAAATAGTATATTATGGGAATTTGGGTGTTGGGGTCCAGGCCAAAGAAAAAATCAGTTCTGATGAGGCTCTTTTAAGTGTTCCTGAGGACAACCTATTAAACTTGGATAGAGCTTATAGATTCAATGATTTCAAAAAGAGAACCGATATGAATAAAATTAATTGGGAAGGACCAAAACATACCGCCTTGGCAGCTTTTCTCTTAGAGAATCGTAATAAGAAATCCAATTGGTCACCTTATTTCGATATGTTACCAGATAAAATGCATACGAACCCAATGTTTTTCACTGAGAAAGAATTGGAATATTTAAAGGGAACTGCTTTTATAGCCAAAATACTTACACAGAAAAGCCAAATGAAAAGAGATTATGACAATCTTATATTAAATATGCCTGAATATTAGAGCTATTCTTTGAAGATTTCTGTTCGAACCGTTTAATCGTGGCGAGTCGAGTCTTCGGGTTCACTAATAGTAGTTCAGAGAAAACCGATGCCTTGATCCCATTTGGAGATCTAATTAATCCAGGAGCCAAAAATGTCAATTGGAAGTTCAATTTTGAGAAGAAAACCTTTGAGTTTTCAGCCATCAAGGAAATTAAGAAAGGTGAATCTATAAGGATCACTTTCGGGAAGAAATGCAACACTAGATTTCTAATAAATTACGGATTTATTGAGGAAAACAACATGACAGAAAATGAGCTGGAAATTTATCTTGAATTGGATGAAAACGACGTTTTTCTTAGGGAAAAAAAAGCCGTTCTAGAACTCGAAGAGGATGACTCAAATGTGACTTTGAAGATGAAATGGAAAGTTGATGATTTTCTGCAGGTTCTATTCAAAACTCGAATTTTGCTTGCCGAAAACATCTCAGATATAGACAAAACTTCCCTAAAAACAATCGAGAATCTGGATTTGGAAAGGAAAAGCATCGATTTTCTTAAAAATCTTCTAATGGAAAGAAGGGGGAAATATCCCATGAGTTATGAGGAAGATGAAAACCTATTGAAAATCGCAGGACTTAGTTTGAATGAAATCAATTGCATTAAGTCGAGAATGGGAGAAAAGGAATTGATCAATTCTTATATTAAGGCTTTGAAAGCCTTGGGAGACAATTTTAATCAATTTGGGATCAAAATCGAGACTTTTAACAAATTATATTTTGAAGTTATCTCTTTATTCCCACAAGAAGAATACTAGTTAATTTATTAAGAATTTGATTCCTTATAAAAAAAAGAAAAGCTGTTAAACATCAGTTTCATCCAAATCGAAGGTCTTTTTGATGGCTTTTATTATTAAATTTCATTGTGGTAGATTTTTAAACTTTTTGAATCTTCAGATATGCATTAAGAAATTTTTTTTTTTTTAATTTTTTTTTTTTTTTTTTTTTTTTTTTTTAAATTAATTTTTTAAAAATTTTAAAAAAAAACGATATTTTATTATTTAATAAAAAAATTTACCAAATTTTAAAAACTTTTTTTATTCAATCAAGAAATTTGCGTTTTAAAAAAATAGAAAATTTTAAATTCCATTTTTAATAGAAAAAAAGTAATAATCTGAAAAACAAAATCTACTTTTAACAAAATCCGATATTTTATTCTTTAATCTAAAAATTTATTAAATTTCTTGAATTTCCCAAATCTTAATTTCTGATTTTTTAAAAATGAGCTCGGAAATACAAGACCCTTTTCTTGACCCTATTTTCTCTCAAAACAACAATAACTCCAATCATTTAATCGATGATTTACCTCATAAGCAAATTGACCAAATTGACCCTCTGGGTGAAGTTCCTATTGATCCAAGTTTTTTCCTAAAAGCCTGCATCTCAGTGCCTCCGAGTAAAGTCCAGCCGTTTTTTTTCGATAACACCTTATTGAATCCCCAGTTTGATATTTATAACCCTGTGTTTGGTATTTTGGAAAAAATTTCCTCCAAAAAAGAGAAGGGGTTGGACATTGAAATGGCCAATGCGTTCGTTTCAAGGGAAACTATGACTGATGATTTATATTATGATGCGATTACTCCAAATGTGATGCCTTACATTCCTTTGAGGAAAGAGGAGAAAAATGAACAAAAAAAGGTGAAACTTGATCAAGGCGAGCCGAAATTTTCAAATGAAGCAATAGAAAAAAGAAATTTGGCCATAATGCATGAACTTTATATCGACATGCTGTTCTTAATGGGACAGATCCTCGTTATAATTTTCATCTTTGATATCGCTGTTGTGTTGCCTTTCGGTAATATGAATTTCGGAATGTTTTCTAATTTCCGAGAACAAGGGGAAGGGGCAAATGCTAATCTTGCTAATCTTCCACAACAAGGCATCCGTTTTTTTTATAATCTCGTGACCTTTGTTATTTTGATCATTTTTGTCAAATTCAAGCGCAATAAAATAGAGCAAAAGTTCGCACTCCCAGGCAATACCGAATACATGTTTGGGGTGCTTTTCTCAGAACTTCCCCTCTCCATAACGATGTATGATTTGATCAAAATTTCCAAATCTATTTTGGGTCCGAATTATGGCGTCATTGAAATTTTGATGGTGAATGATTATTCAAATTTGGAAAAATTGGAAAATTATGTCAAAGAAAAGGAACTTTTACGATGGGATTATCTGACCGATCAAATAGTGAATGATAGAAATGTTACGAAGGAGCATTTGGAGCATTTGGCAGAGGTGCAGAAAGAAAAAATACTTGAAGAAATCAGAACGATTAAATTAGGCACCCGGTCATCAAATGCAGCTATTGTGATCTATCAAACCCAAGAAATGGCTCACAAGATGTTGAGGGGTCTGCGAGCAAAACGAGGGCTCATCTGTTATAATAGGAATAGCAGGGCTAAGCTACATGGAGAGAAGTTTTCAATTGAGAGCCTGATGGAGCCAAATGATATGATATGGAAGAATTTGGGGGTTAGCAAGGGATCGAGATTTTGGCGAATTGTGGCAGTTTATGTTGGCTTGTTGGTGGTTTTTACCTTCATTTTTATTCCAATGATCGGAATAAACCCAGTCTCGCCCCACTTTTTTTTTTATTTTAAATTCGAACTTTACGATTTAAGTTATGGGATTCCATTTGTAGCTCTAGGCTTTAGTTTCCTGTTGGAAATCCCTTTGTTGTTTTTGTCGGATTTCTTGAGTTTTTCCTCATTTTCCTCAGAGTTATCTCAGATGGTGTCTTTTTCCTTTCCTGTTCTTCTGGGGGCTTTTTCTGCTATTATCTTTAGATGGAACATGGTTAGATGGGACATGGTGGACACTAATTACCAAGTGAAATTTCAGCTGCATATTGCATTTGGCTTCTGTATTGCATTGATAGGTATGGCTGTCGTTAAACGATTATGGAACAAGACCTTTTTAATCTGGCTTTTTAAAAAGATAAAGTTGTGGAATTCTCAACGTTCTGGCCTTTCTTTCAGCAGATTAGAATATGAAGAAGCTCAAAATAGCTTAATATATGATTGGAGCTGCCCCCTTCACTCAATGATGAGCATTTTGGCATTTGTGATTGTAACTAAATGGGTTTCACCATTTTCTTGCTTGTTTGGGCTGGTGGCAATTTTTTTCATTTGGGTCATTGATCGATTTTGCTTCCAAAGAATAAAGGTCAAGATCCAAACCATGATGATTTCTAAGTGTTTTTTCCATATTTTGGATGTTAGCATTATCATGATCGGAATCGGTAATGGTCTTGTCCCGTTGCTATCAGCAAGGGGAAACGCATTATTTTTTCAATATTATTTTAATGAAAATTGGGATAGTTTTTCGATTATTGATCAAATTCCAATATTCGCTATTGTATGGCTCATTGTTGTAATTATATGGATCTATTTGGATCATTTTTGGGGATGCAAATTGACCTGTTTTGATTTTAAACCGACGAAAAGAGGAGAAATTCATTTCATGGAAAGGACAAAATTGCAGTTTTTGCCGGAAAAAATCAGAGAACGAGTGATGAAGATTGATCGAAATGAACAATTAAGCAAATGAGAGTAGAACCTAAATTTTCAGAGTTTTTTTTTTAAAATAGAGGTCGAAATTTTGGTTAACTGATAAAATCAGGATCAAATTTAATTAATTTTATGACAGCATAAAAATTATTAAAAAGAAAAATTGAAGGAATTTCAAAATAATGATTTCTTGTTCTTTTTATAGTTAACCATCATAATATATCAGTTATAAATATTATTTAAAATATTATTTAATCGATTTTGGGCATTTGTTCAGACAACCAATCCAATGCCTTGGTCAATTCTTCTTTGGAATCCGATCGAGACTCCATAATACTCCATTTTCTATTTTTGATAATATTGGTGATATCCCATTTTTCACATATCTCATTCGCTTTAACAGGTTGATCTTTTTCCTGTTTATTGGCGATGAGTAAAATGGGCAACCCTTTAAATTTTTCGTCATTAAGGAGATCGTCCAACATTTTTCTTTGATATTCATAATCCCGATCCAACAATTCCATGGATTCCGAATTTATAACAAAAATGATTCCAGCATTTCCCTCAAAATAGGATTTGTTTGCATCAACCATTAAATATTCTTTATCAGTTACCCGATTTCTGGGCCAAGTATTGATCAATAGATTTTTATATTCAAAAGTTAGCACCGGCATTCCAAGCAATCCATAAGTCTCTCTGACGTCTTCTTTCTCAATGATTTCAGGAATAAGCTCCACATTGTTATCAATGCCAGTCATCATGATTTTAAAAGAATTTTGGGTGGAAGGTAGAAGATTGCCCATTGGATTTTTTTTTGTTTGAAATTAATGAAAAAAATTAAAATTGTTTGAAAATTATAAATCTGAAAAAGCTTTTAAAAACATAATTTGAAATTTTTAAATGAATATTCATTATAATTTACAAATTTATGGAAATTTTCAATCTTCTTTCGATTGATTCACATTCTCATCTTCATATTTTTTTCGATTTTATTTTTGAGAAAATATCAATGATTGTGAAAGCCATTTTTATTATTGTTTTTTATTTTTGCGATTCGATTTTTCATTTACTAAATTTATCAAATTTATTGAAATTTGTAATAAGGCCAATAAAAAAAAATTTAAAATGGGTATATTTTATCCTTCCAAACCAAAATTTAAAATTATGATGACTGGTATTGATTCCAATGTTGAGGAAATTCCTCGATACATCACAAATGAAATTAAAGAGTCTATGGTTCTGATAGGAATGAATGTGCAAACATTTGACTACAAAAATCTATTAATCAACAATTGGTATCGAGACAGGGTATCTGATAAAAATTATATGATGAGAGGTGAAGGTAAACCCTTTTTTGAACAGAACAATGGGATTATTTTTGTTATTGACGCAGAATCCATGGAAGCGTTAGATTGGTATTATGAATCTCAAAGAAAAATATTTGAAGACATTCTCAATGAGGAAATATATAAAAGTCTACCTATTTTATTGATTGCCAATAAGCAGGAAAAAAATCAACCTATTAAAGCGAATGAGATATGTGAAAAATGGGATCTCAAGAATATTATCAAAAATAGAAAATGGCACATTATGGAGGCTCGATCAAATTCGAAAGAAGAATTGATGAAGGCGTTGGATTGGATGTCAGAACAAATGACAAAAATAGAATAAGAGCCTTAAATTCTCAATTTTGATAGTTTTAATATTTTATCGAAATTTTAAAAACATTACCGAAAAAAAATCCCTTAAAAAAATATTTTTTAATTTAGATGGTGGGGTTATTTTTAATTTTATGCTTAATTAAGCTATTTTTATTATAAAACGCAAAGGCTCGTTAATTTTTTTTTTTTTTAAATTAAAGAAAAAAACATGGTGTCATAAAAATTTTGATAAATTTAACATTTTTTCAAATTTTGAGATTTAAAAAAATTGAGGCTTTGAAATTAATATATTTTCGGAGACAAATTAGAGGGAGTTTGATTGGATTTTTAAGAAATTTATTTTTTAAAAATTTTATATATTTTCTTTTTTTAGAAAAACCAAATTAAAATATTTTAAATGTTGTTTTTTGTTTAATCTCATCATTTTTGTTTTTTGAAAATAGCCTTGATGATGTTTTTTATGGAAAGGTTTAGATTTTAATAAAATATTGAATTTTACAAAACATTTGCTTTAAAATTTTATTGCTTCAAATAATTAAGAACTATATGGAAAGAGTAAATCCCATAGTCAAATCTACTGAAAGTGTCGAAAATCCCCTAAACAATGACCCAATAAGCCATAAAAGGCTTTTTTTTAACAAAAAAAAAAAAATTCATGAAATTTCTCTAATAAAAGTTTCTTGGATGATTTAGAAATGAGTTACAACAATGATAAATTTTCACAAAATATACAAAGTCCTTCCAATAGAAACGACCAAAATTTTGGGTCTAAGGAAGTTCTCTGTCAGAACTCTCAGGATATTTATAATGAGGGTAAAATTCCAGATGAAAGTTTTAATTTCCAAGGTTTTTTTGAAAATGACATGAAACAAATGAATAACCTTTCTCTCAATGGCGACTTGAAAAATCAGCAAAACATAAAATCACCCAAAAAAACCAAGAGGGAGAGTTTTAAAAATGATAATATGACGAAAAAGATAAAAAGAAAGCCAAATGACCGACAAAATAGGCATTTTTTAAGGTTTTTTCGAATGAAAAAAAATAATTTGTTTTTGAAAGGACTGTGTTGACGGACTTGAAAATGAAATCCCCAATAAAAAGAAGTATTGACTCGGAAAATTTGGATAATATGCTCTTGGAAAATCACATAGATTATAATTCAGAATCTGGTTAGAAAATAGTTCAAAAATCAACATTTATGTTAATTAGAAAAATTAAACTACCAAAAACTAGAAAAAAATAGACAAGCTGCGAAAAATAGTAGAAACAAAAAGAAAATTTATTTGGAAATGTTGGAAAATAAGGTGGTTGAATTGACTGATGATCTCAATGCAGCCAAAAAAAAGATAAAACATTTAGAAGAAAACTACGAACGTTTAGGGTGTCGTTCTAAATATGTATATCGTTGAATAAAAATTCGTTAATTTTTGAAAAAAAAAACAAGATTCTTGATTTGTTAACTGAAAAAAAAGTGTTATTAGAGAAAATGACAGCTGCTGCCAAAAATGATAATGATTCAGATATTAGCATATTGCTTGAGTCATTTGGTGTATGAATATTATATATTTATACATATAAAATTTAATTCTTTAGTTTAGATTTGGCCCTGCAGGGGTTCACTCACTTGCTATCCTCGATTACGCCTTTTTGAAAAAACAATAGAATCTATACTACCTCCTGTTTTGAACTATTTGATCTCTCTAGCTTCTATCAGTATGATTGATTCATTATATCTATTAAAGAAATAATCCTTTTATTAAGATCCAAAAAATGCTGAAAAAAAGGATTCTTCAGAGTGAATTTTCAAATATACATTTTTAATTTGAAATTATCTTTCTCTAGTTATCAGCTCCAAAGCATTTATCTTCAAATAGAACCGAAAGCACAATTCCCCATACTTCCAAAGCAATTCATGACCTCAGTCTTGAAATATAAATCGTAGTTTTCAGAAAAAAAATAAAAATTCTCTTAAGAAAAAAATAAATTCGCTTAGTTTGATTGAAACTTTGAACAATGTCAGGAAAGAAATTCGTCAGGAAGCTTTAAATACTGATGCTGCATTTCTTTCCAAGAAATTTATGACTGAGAGACAAGCAGTGAATCTAATCGTGGCTCTTGAGCAGGAATTCATTAATTAATTTCTATTTTGTCATAAGTGAACATAAATTTTTTAGTTAAAGGATCAAAAATTGTTTAGCGCTATGAAAATTTTCCTTCCTAATGAAACGGTATGAATGACTTATTTATTTGGAATAATTTCTTTAGTTTGGAATTCAAGAAGAAGAACCTAGAGAAGAAGCTGAAAATATGATCATTGAAGAGAAATGCGAAATGATGAGTGACAAACCTTTTAAAAAAAAGAAGCCTTAAAAAAAGGAGATTGCTAAGAAATAAATATTTGATTTATCATTTTGGCTTTATTTATTTGTTTGAATTTAGAAAAAAAATTCAATTTATTTATGTAATAGCAGAATGTTTTACTTAAACTTTAAATTCAAGAAAAGATTTTTCATAATAAAAGTTTTAACGAATTTCGAGCCGATCCTTTGAAGTTCTCTTCTTATTAAAATGTATAACCCTTTTTATTATCTGTTCTCCTTTTTCATGTCCTCCCTAACAACAACTTATTAAAATAAACTTTTATTAAATAAACCTCTAAAACACTCTTGATATTATCATCAAGCAGTTCAATTAATCTCTTATCCAGTTCCGAGACTTCTCTTTGTTTCTTGATATTTTTATATGCCCTATACATTTTATTGGCCTTCCCCACCACATCATTCTCATAACTTATTGAAAGTGAATTTTTTGAGTGGCCTACATCAATTTTCGAATTCTTCAAAACCACCGGTTTTGATGAATACTCAAACAAATGGTATTGATCCTCGTTTAACAACAACATCTTCAATTTATCCAGCTCATAAAATTTTTTCAAAATATAGGAGATATCCAATTTTTCTTTTATGGCGAACCTCGCTGCCTTTAATCTGATCAGTTTATGCGCCACATTCTCAAGTTCTTTATGATTTTCAACATTTGTTGTCGATTTAGTGCGGAAATAATAAAATTGTCCTTTGATATACTCCCAAAAAGTGGTTTTGAGAGGGGGTCGCTTCTGAATTTTCATCATGTATTTTAAAAATTCTTCGTTCTTTTTTTCTGTCAACTTGGATTTGAAGGCCAATGGCCTGCCCATATACATCTTATTCGTTGATTCTCCTAGGTCTGTTAAAGTTTTCTCAAAAATAAGTTTCATTCCCAAATGTTCTTTATTTTTC
>Ga0302140_10013098_pt1 | contig 10155 bp, 9 predicted proteins | sample I_Bog_E1_1_FD_202095 | JGI IMG/M metagenome (GOLD analysis project Ga0302140, IMG submission 202095) | Peat permafrost microbial communities from Stordalen Mire near Abisko, Sweden - I_Bog_E1_1 | ecosystem: Environmental > Terrestrial > Soil > Wetlands > Peat | place: Sweden: Abisko, Stordalen...
TAAATATTCTTTCCATAATTTCATAGATGAAATCCGAGTCTGGGACGAATTGACTTCTTCCTTAATAACACGCATATGGCTCTTGCTGTTATTGAATTGTTAAGAATACTCATTTACCGCAAAGGTCTTGATCAACTCTATTCTTTTTTATAAGTCTTTTTATTTAAAAATAGGGAGTTTGCCTTTTGAGTTGGTTGATAATTTCATTATTTAAACCACTGACACATGTGGAAAGATGGAGTTGATTTGTTATGGAAATTGCTTTCCAGTCACTTGAATAATTTACCTTCATAACAGGGATTTGCTAAGGAAATGAGGAGATAGTCGAATGAAGAGGAATTGAAGCAAAGAAACTCGAAATGAAAGAGAGGAATAGGAAAGATGAATGGTGGAATCTCGCTCATTAAACACGTGAAAATGAGAAAAGTAGATTGCATTTCAGTTTATCAAAAAAATAAAAAGAATTCATAATGTTTAACTCTATTTACTCTGAAACTTTTTTAATAACTCTATTTCGTTCGAATAATCCTTAAAACATTGATCCATAAGTTGGTCTTTTTTTTCTAACGAATCCTGAATCTCCTTATACAACAAAAAAACTTTACAAAATCCGATTTTGAAAATAAAACTTATTTTTTTAAATTTTTTTGTTTATTTTATTTGTTTTTTTTATAAAAAAATTAAAAATGGAAAATGAGTAAAATTTTTGTGAATTTCAAGAATTTTGTCCTAATCATTTTTCTCTAAAAAAAACAAAAAACAAAAAACCTTGATTTTCATCGAAATTTTAAATCAAATATCAATTTTTATTCCTTTTTTAAACCTAAAACACATTCCCATTTCTATTAAACTGACCCAAATGCAAGACTATCTTTTTATGAAAATCCTAGTCGTTGGAGACTCTGGTGTTGGGAAAACCAGCATTGTGAGTCGTTATTTTTCCGGTTATTTCGAAAACAATACAATTCCGACAATTGGTTATGATTTTACGACAAAACTCTATGCAAAATCCTCAGAAAAACTCTGTCGATTGCAAGTATGGGACGTCGCCGGTCAGGAGAGATACCAAGCTGTGAGTAAATTATATGCCCGAAACGTTGCCGGTTGTCTGGTAGTTTGTGATGTGACAAATCCTAAAACTTTAGAAAATACTTTAAAATGGAAAAAGATAATTGAGGAATTCAGTGAAGCCAAAATCCCAATTCCTTATGTTTTGATGCAGAATAAAATAGATATGATAATAGAATCTGAGAATGAATTTACAAAAGAGGAATATCTGAAGGAATTTGCGGAAATAAACGGTTTTGTGGGTTTTTTCCAAACTTCAGCCAAAAATAACATAAATTTGGAAGAATCATTTGATTTTCTAGTTGAAAAAGCAAGAGAAGTGGTATTAAAAACACAGGATTCGACTGATGAGATGAAGGATAGAGAGGTTATGATGAGGATATCGAATAAATATTCAAAGGAAGCAATGGGAACAAATAACAATTATGAATTGAAGAGGAAAAAAGGATGGTGTTGTTGAAAAATCCGGCATTTGCAACTAAAAAAAAGAGTGTTTAATATAATAATTTTATTTTAGGATTTGTTTTTTTGAGTAATTTTTTTAAAGCCATAATCTTTTAACATCTTGATTGAAAAGTCTGGCATGGACCTTCTTTCTTATTAAGTCTTTTTGCAATATAAAAATCCGCATAAATAAAGAATTCGCTTCTTTAGAAAAAGGCAGGTTGTAAGTCTTCAAAAAATATTAATTATTTAAAGAAAAGAAAAAATGATTGAATTTCCAACCTTTCCATATGATATCAATTCGTTTATCCCTTCTATGAGTCCATCTTCCATGAGTACAAGCATTTCCATGAGTTTATGGCTTTGAATCCAAGAAATCAAGGTAGGAACATCAATGAATTTGGTTTTTTCGAGAGATATGCTAGTTCCGAGCATCACTTCTAGCATTTTCTAAACATCTCAAATTGAAATCTTAATTATATGGAATTTTTGAAGGATTTACATAAAACGAACTCTGGTAACATGAAATGAAAAAGGTTCGGTTGGAAGCTAAAAATGCTAATGATAACTCGTTTTTCTCATTCAAATAAAATATCAGAAAAGATGTGTCAGGTCTTCCCAAAATTACATCGTTTTGATCCATATAAATCTAAAAAAATGCCAGTTTTAAATAAGAAAATACAACGAAATCAATAAAAAAAATGATGTCTATAGAGTAAAAAATGAATAAAAAAGAGAAAAAATGATAAAATCAATTTAAATCTTAAAAAACATTAAGGAATTGAGCGTTTTCATCTTGGTTGCTGGGTAATCTGTTACTTTCGTCCTCATGCAATAAAATGATTTTCGCCTTACAAAATTTTGGTTGGAGCTCAGCCAATAAATTAAATGGCATTATAGAAAGGATCCTGTTCTTATTCACTGATTGCAAAGAATACCGGATTTGGAAAAATAAAGGCCCTTTTCGATGGAATCTTTTAATCAGCTCAGGTATTAACTCTATGGTTTCTGCAAAAGCAATGTTTTTCTAAGCAAAATCAATAAAAATTCTTATTTTTAAGGGGAAAAGATACTCCTAAACTATAAAGATTGGCTTTTTTCTCGCAAAAGCTCAAGAACTCATGAGAATTATAAATGTAGACTGATTTGTCATATTTCGGTAACATAACATTCAAAGAAGCCTTGAAAATGAGATCTCCAGCTATATTAGTATTGGGAACGTGCATCAAGAGAGGATTGATTAGTCTGTTATGATCATCGAGATTCACTGTGATTTTAAAGACCCCATCAGTCGATTTCTTTCTCAGGAAAAAGCTCCGTTTTTTCGCTGAATCTTCAAGAAGCAATTGCTAAATGAATTAATAATAAAAAGCAATTTTATATGGAAAATACTAAACTTGCAAGGGAAAAAATTTCGGCTTTTTGGGGAAATAGAAACGATATAATATACGATTGATCACATATACACCACCCAAGAGGAAGATGAAATTATTCAGAAGAGAAATCATTTTGTTTTAGAAATTTGGAATATGGAATTTTAATTTTGGTTTTAATTAGCGCAAAAAATTTGAGTTTTGAATAAAACTTCAAGTTTTTGTTTTAGTTTTTAATTTTCATTTATTGCAAAATAATTGCATTGTAGATAAACTTTAATTTATTTAATTGCCCAATTTTTCGATAAATCTCATTTTTTGGTTTCTTCTCTTTGAAGCCGAATGAACGAGTCAATATCTAATTAAATTAAATTTTGATTTAATTTAATTTCCTTTAATTTCATATTTTCTTACTTTTTCGACAAATTGGGCATTTTCTTGTTTGTGGCTTGTTGCTTTTTTGCAGTGAAATAGTGCAATTTATGCATAAGCACATATGTCTGCAGGGCATGATGATAGTGTCAATTTTTTCCGAAAAACAGATAACGCATTCCTTATCAGTGTCACCCATTCTTTGATAAAATTCGAAGAAAAAATGTTTAATTTCTGTTATTTACTCGGCAGCATTTGACTCCTCCTTTGCCACATTTGATGAGTTTATTCCAAATATTTCGCCTATTTCATAAGCTTCTCCTTTTAGCTTAAAGATTAATTAATTAGTTTAGTACAAATTTTTAAAGGAAACCTCCAGTTTTTGTCTTGTAAATTTCATTTTAATTTCATTTTCCTCGATATAAAAACTGATGTAATTATATAGATAATGGGGTTTTTCTTCGATCTTCCTCTATAAGTCAGTCCTAGTTGTTAAATTAACGATAAAAGGATGCATTACCAATTTTATCACCATTGGATAATAATTTTCTTTGCTTTCAAAGAAAAAATTTTGTGGATAATTGTCGAAATTTATCGTGAAAGATTCTGGGTAACTCACATTTTTCCCCCCAGGTAAAGTTTTAACGAAAGGTGGTGCATTCAGACTTTTATTGGCGCTAACCAATTCCCTGGTAATCAATGCATGATCCGCCTTTTCTTGAACAAACAAACATACAGTGATCTCAACTTCCTTTGAGCAATCATAATTAAACATCAAATAAAACTCCTTCTTTTTGATTGGTTTCAACTTTAAGGTCTTTTTTCTGATAGCCAGATCCATGTTCATCACAACAGTTTTATTTGGATTGCTTATCTTTTTCATTAATTTCAAATAAAAAAATAAATGAAATTTTTACAGGCAAAAGATTCGGAAAGTTATTTCTCATATTAGTCATTGCGAGATATGCATTCATTGTCTGACGAATTTCCTCCAAATCAGAGTTGCTTTCATTTTGATGAGGAGGGGGTCTTAAAATAGACACTTGTGTGCCTAAGTTTCTGTTCATCGCAGCAGCTCCATTATGAAGATTTTGATTGAAATTGGAGGCTGAAGACTAAGGAGATTTGAGAAAAATTGTAAAAAGAAAATGTACGGAATTTGTCGAGTTTCCCGATCCCATTGAAATAAATGGACTTTGTTTTTTGAAAATTCAGACAAATTAATTTTTTAGTTAGTCGGGAAATTTGCAAATATAACAAAATTTAAAGAAAATTTATTAGCGAAGTTTCTCGCTTTTTCATTTGGAAACTCGTTTCACAAACTTTCTCTTGTCATTCAAATGATAAGCCAAGTCACCCCTATTCCCCCTTCAGACAATAGGAAATCCACATTCACTGAAAATTTCCGTGATTTTCTCATGAACTCACAAACCTTGTTCTCAATTTCCAAGACCCAACCTCCAAAAATTTCACACCAACACGATGTAATCTACATCTTAGGTGAAAATTTCTCATTGGAACATGTAAAAGATCCAAAAATCCTGAACAAGGCCATTGAACAAGCCTTAGAAAAGATTATTTGGTTCAGTTATAGAAAAAACTTCCCAATCCTCAAACCAAAAACTGATAAAACCTCCTATGTCAGCGATACTGGCTGGGGCTGTTCGATTCGTGTCGGCCAGATGTTATTTGCCGAAGTCTTGAAACGACATCTCAAAATGAAAGACAAGCCTGAGAAAATCATAAGTTTTTTCGCTGATTGTGAAGCCGACCCTGTGGTTTCACCCTTCGGAATCCAACAAATAACCATTGCTAGTGCAGTTTTATTCAACTTGAACCCTGGTGATTGGTTCAAATTCACTCATGTTCTCTTAATCTTCGAAAATTTATATCATAATTTCGCAAATGAAACGATCCCTGAACTAGAATTTATGATGTTCTCTGATGGCATCATCTTCATCAATCAAATCTATGAGAAAGTCTCTTCATATTCCGAATGTATGGATTGTCGTAAGTCGAAATTTGAACTTTCCTTCCGAGAAAAACTCTGCGAAAAATGCCGCAAATTCAACAAATCATTATTCCTGACGATTTGTCTCATGCCCACTCCGAGTCATTTGAGAACTCAGGATTTTGATTTTATTTCAGAGCTGTTGTCTTCACGGTTTTCTGTGGGAATGATGGGGGGCAAGCCTAAAAGAGCCAAATATTTCGTCAGTGCCAAAGATCAACTATTTCTATGTAAGGACCCTCATTATGTGCAAGAACCGACTAGTGATTTTCTGGACTGTTCAAGCTATTTTTCAAAAGAAATTAAATATGTGGAAGTTGGTAAAATGTCCAGTTCTTTGGCATTTGGGTTTTATTTGAGGAATGAAGAAGAATTCGAGGAATTTGAAGAGTTTTTGAGAAAAGGAAAGGAAAAACTTGGAGAGAAATGGCTGATGGGATTTGAGGAAGAGTTTTATCAAGAGGTGGAGTTTAATAATTTGATGAAGGAGGAGGAAGAGGAGAAATGTGAAGAAGTGGAGGAAGTTGAAGAAAATAGTTTGGTGATATTGGAAAAAAAGGCTAGTGTAAGAAGCTTAGAAAAAAATGATATGAAAAACAAGTAGTTAGAGGGATTTTTTTCTGTTTGAGATTTTTTTGAAAAGTTATTTTAATTAAAATCGTGAACCTTTTGTTTATTTTAATTTTTAAGAAATTAAGTTGAAAATATTTCTAATGACGGTAAATGAATTATTCAAATATGTATTCCATGAATCACTGAGAATTTTAATCTCTAACTCATATCAAGAGGCAGCTCTTGTTTTGGTTTTTATTAAACTTATTTTCAAGAATCTTTTTGAATTTTGATTTCCAAACAATTCTAAAAACTTGTTCCATTTGATTTAAAAATTAATAGGAGTGCATTGGGAAATTTTTATTATGGTTGAATGAACTTTAATTTTTTTCAAATTTTTTTTGTGATTAAAAAAAATAGATTTTTAAAATAATTCGATTTTCGAAATGAGTTTTTTTAAATAATTTTTATTTATCGAGGGTTATTAAAAAATTCATAACTATTGTTTTATTAAAAAAAAAAATTTTGGAAAAAGAATTTTTTTTTTTTAAGAAATTTTTTTTTTATCTAGAACTTTTTTCACAAGTTTTTTTTTGATTAATTTCTGAATATTTTTTTTTTAAGTTTTTTGAATAAAAAACACTTTAAAAAGGTCGTTGAAATAAACAAAAAAAAATCATTTTCGAAACAACCGACATTTCCTTATAGCCAAATGTTCAATTTTCTTCTGGGGAATTGCAATTGTTATTCCACAAACGGTCCTGATATCTCTGCCGAAATTGAGCTATTCAATCTCGACATTGTTGAGGCATTATCCAACGAAGAGATCAAAATCTATTTAGATTTGAAATTCAGTCTCAATTGTACCACAGTTTCCAAAGGTGATGTGATATATCTTTCCAAATATATCCCAGACATCCGTCGAGACACCAAGCTTAGAGGCCAAGACTTATTAGATGAAAATATGCTATATTTAGAAGAAGATGCTGAGAGTAGTTATAGCGGTTTGGTTCAAAATACCTTCGATTTGGTTCCTGACATGTAAAATCTAAGCATAAAACCTCATATTTCTTTATATTTTAGGTATTGTGTGTTTTATCTAAGACCTCAAATGAAATATGATCCGAAGAATTCCAATTGGAGGATTTTAGGCATGTCCAAAGCATTCAAGCTGGACCTCATGGAAGATGATAATAATTCGCCAATGAAACAATCTTCGTCCTTCATCGACAATTCAAAAAACAACACTTCGTTTATTGATTTCTTCAATAAAAGCATCCTTGGATTCAACGATAGTCCTCCCAAACATGACCTCCGGATCTCAAAACTCCAACAAATTCAAATAGATGAAGACAAAGAACCAGATTTCAATAAGAAAAAAACCAACTTAAATAATATTTTCCCTAATGAAGATAAAGACAAGGACACAGAATTGGAAGAATCCTTTAAATGCAGCACTAATCAAACCACTAGGTCTATCCCTGCCAGTTCTAAGGTGATTTTCGAAAAACCGATGGAAAAAAAAGAACCGAATAAGAATTTAACTAACAAGAACAATTCAAAGGAAGAAAAATTGATTGAAATTAATGATGCTCAGAAATTCTATGCGGAATCTTTAATGAGAATAAAGAAATCTAATCAGGATTTCGTGCTTTCTCCGAAAAACAAATTTCCGGGAATCGGGAAAATGAAAAAAAAGGGTGACTCAAATTCCAAGGAAAATGTCTTTAAAGATAAATAACAAGTAATGGGCTGGACAAGTTGTATTTTTAATTATATTTTTTTTGTATTTGTAGGAAATGCAACAGATATTTTTAAAAATTATTTGTATTTGAACTAAAAAAATTCAAATTTTAAATTTTTTGATTTTACATACATTTTTTCTTTATTAATTGAACAAAAAAAACCAAATTTTCAGTTTTTTTTTAAAGCCTATAATTTTTTTTTATTTAAATTAAATTAAATTTCAAAATAAAAATGATAAGTTATAAATTATAAAACATTTAACATTTTCATTTTTACATAAAAAAAAATAACAGGCAAAATATGATAAATTTTAAAACATTTTCATTCATTTCTTTGTCACAAAAAAATTTCTCTAAAATTATGAATTGTTAAAAAAAATCATGGATAAAAATAAAAAATTTTGTGAGCTTTTGATTCCCTCGGAAAAAAAGAAGCAACAATGTAAAAACTTGCGTCTTAAGCTTCAATTGCAATGGCTTTTTAAGGAGGAATGTGAGGATACCTTCGATTTCGACTTTATAAACCAATCTCTTTCGAATATTCTTCTCAAATTCTATGGTTTGATAGGTTCTGCCCAATATAAGATCATAATTGATGATTTTTCAAGTGAATCGAAAACCTCTGATATCATAATAACTCATCGTCATCTCAATGGTTTTTGGGCAGCTATTTCCCAAGCCAATAATTGTTTAGGCACAGATGGTTTAATAGACTTTAAAATTCAGATTTTGGATATAGATTTTATTAAGGAAAACATTAATGGAAAGGATATTGAATAATTTAATAAATTGTCTTAAAATTCAGCTATAAATGGCCCACTATAAAACGGACAATACCCCAAAGGTTCCTCTGAACTTTGAATTATTAGGTTTCTTAAATAGGTGGGATGAGACTATAAAAATATAAAAATGCTTAGTTTTATTTGGAAAAAAAGGATATTTTTTTTACTTGTATTGAATATCTCTCATCATCATCATTAGTGGCATATAATAATTCAAATATCATATTCGACCATATGTTTTTTATCACATCTTCATTTAATTTCACAATCTAAATCAATTAAAATTTTACTCCAAATTTAACATTTATTCATTTAATAGTTAATACATATCCTTGCATCTCATTTCTTGTCGCTCGTAAAACATTAGTTTCCTTCTTAGAAAAATCATATAAAAGACACATCAAGTTCTCCTTTTTCGAAACAAAAGCCTTAAATAACTCCTCAGAATTCCGATTACCAATGAACCATTTCCTCAAAGTTTCCTCTATATTCTCCTTCAAAGTCTCATCCTTTATATCATTTAAATAACCTTCGATCGCATAGATCTCCAAAGCGATTTTTAAAGCGAATCTTAAAGAATTTTGACAACATTCAATGGCCTTTTTAAGGAATTCATGATCCACATTTGAAGACCATCGTCTCAGGTTTAAAAGCCCCCCATCTTTGAATAACTTATATAAAGTTTCTTCATTAATTCTGGACTCCAGATTTTTGCTCCTTTGATTCAAAGAAATCGCGAAGAAATGCAATGAGACTTCTTTGAGTTTCTCTTCGAAGGTTTTCTTTATTTCTCGGTCTTTTATTTTTATTTGAGGCTTTTCTTCTGATATTTTCAGGTTTTTTCCATTAAATTCTGTTCTTAAGGAATTAATGTTTTCTAGATCATCTAATAACATGAGCATATCATTTTCCTCGACTTTCACTTTCGGCTTTATGGTGATTATAATTTCCTCTTTTGGCTTATTTTTCTCAGTATTTGTGTCAATATTTTCATCATCAGGCATCTTCAAAACGATTTTGGAGTCTTTAACATGAAAATTGCGAGAATCTGAGGATTTATGAAGAAAAGATGCCCATTTTTGAGGGTAAATATCAAGAAGATCGGAAATATCGATTTCATTTGAGAATTCCAAATGGAAACTATCAATGAAAACCTGGAAAATATCAGGACTTTCTGAAAACCATTGTTGGAAATGGAAAAGGATCAATTTCAAATAAAGTTCTTTTAACCCTGAATTGAAATCCTTGTTTTCTATTATTCCAGTTAATTTAAAGCTATTATCATCATAATTCACGATTTTCATTGGAGTTAATGGTTCCCTTTATAAAATTTATAAAATGATAAATTATTAAGAAAAATCGAATAAAATTTGAACATTATGGTAAATAATGAAGTAAAAACCCTTCGATTTCCATTGGAAACGCTTTTGATGATATCATCAATGGAATTCGATTCTAAATTATGACAACTAGTGGGTTCTTGCATTTCCAATCCTCTGAAATTCAACCCAATATAATTAAATCCCCGTTCAATCACATTGAAAATCCCTATGATTTTACCCATTCGAAGTAAATAATAATCCTCAGGTTGGAATTCATCAGGATGTTCATATATAAGTTCTGGAATCGAGATTTTGAATTGTTCTATGATGGCTTTATATATATAGGCTTCGAAATCAGGCTTTAAAGAAGAATTTAAGGTCGCCCATAAACGATGAGGTCTTAAAGAACCTTTTAATATAAGAATTAAAGATTAGCAAGAAAAAGACTTATTTATATTATTTTGATAAATTATTATATTGAAATTA
>Ga0302140_10013101_pt1 | contig 10154 bp, 9 predicted proteins | sample I_Bog_E1_1_FD_202095 | JGI IMG/M metagenome (GOLD analysis project Ga0302140, IMG submission 202095) | Peat permafrost microbial communities from Stordalen Mire near Abisko, Sweden - I_Bog_E1_1 | ecosystem: Environmental > Terrestrial > Soil > Wetlands > Peat | place: Sweden: Abisko, Stordalen...
CGCAGCCGGAGATCTTCCTGCATGCGTTGGCGTAGTTGTGTCATGGACACCTCCTTCGGTGTCCAACACTCTATACAAATGCCACAGAAGCATATCCTGCCGCGCTAGCGGCTTAGTGCAAATCGCCGAGTCGCTCAATGAACTCGGATAGGGAACGAAAAGTCGGCATGTGCTCGCTGATCCAGATGTGCTTGGTCCGCGATTGTCGCAAACAGCCCATAGCACCCAGTGAGAATCCAGCAGGACGTATGCCCGCGCCACCCAGAGCCTGCCGAAGGCCGCTAGCCTCACCGCAGGTTTTGCAGATGATTTCCCTCCCCGCGCGCACTATAGAGGCAGTCGCAAACGCGAGGCCCAAATGACCACCTTCCAATCTTCAATGCGCGCAATCCTATTCCCTGTTCCCTGTTCTCTATTCCCTGTTCTCTTTTCCCTGTTTCTTCCCCCAATATCCGCCTTACCCCACCCCCCTACCCCCTGTGGATGCAGTTTTTTGACCCACCACCTGCTTATAACTTTATCTTTATCAATAGTTTGTAATTTACACCTATTAACGAATCAGGGCAATAATATACTTCGCTCATCAGATTTTGACCGTGTGGACATAAACGTTTACAGGTCAATAGGATTGACGTAGTGTTTATCGATCCGTTGGGATTCGATGCTGGATTCGATCTCGTCTACTTTTTCTTGCAGTGTATCGACTTTCTCGTGCAGTTCCTCCAACCGTTTGCCAAGAGCACTCCCGACCGCATCTATTGAACTGACCAGATAAACTACGGCAGCACATGCTCCAATAATGATTAACCACACGTTCATTGCGTGTTTCCTCGAATGCGACCATTATAAACATCAAATAGAAAAACCGCCTGCCAGGGCGGTTTCTATAGTTCATTGAGATGCGATGAGGTGCAACCCTCTACGCTCATATTAGAGCAGGAGGATATTCATGTCAATTCATCTCAATATCAAAACAGAGAATCCAGAAGTCGAAGCCTTGTTAACTTTTATGCAGTCACGGTTTCCCAATGCAGACGATGGAGACCACATCGTCATCATGAATGAAGCTATCAAAATACTGCGCACGGTAGACGATTACAAGTTTATGCGCGCGGGCGAGGTTTCTCTAGATTTCGGTTGTACCGATCCAAAATCTTCACTGCACTCAGATATGCCCGTTCAATCTCCGGTATTGTCTTAGACTGGTCGAGCAGTTCGCAAACGGTTAACGCTACAAGCATTTCTTCGCGTTCCATATTTCCTCCAAGTTTTCCGTGTGGAGTATCATAGTCTCATGGACGCAAAGCCGACAACGGAATACGACAGGTTTACCCGTCTGGTTGACCGTGTTCTCTCGGTGCCGAAAGTGGAGATTCAGAGGCGCGAAGAGGAATATAAGGCGACTCCGAAGCCGAAGCGCGGCCCTAAGAAACAGACCGCTTCCCCCGCTTCTGGCGCTTAGAGTTGCCTCGCGTATTCTTTGCCTGTTAGTTCCCGGTAGGTGATCCGTCTGCCAACGATCTGTGAGGTTACTAGAGCGAACCTGTCCGAATCGTTGAGAGGATTATCAGGTGTGGCGCGGTTGTTGTATCTGAATGCCTGTTCGTCGATATACCGGAACAAATGGAACGGCTCAACGCTGATATATGTGCCTCCCAAACCACGCTTTAATAGACTCCAAAAGTTCTCGATTCCCTGAGTGTGAACAAGGCCATTCACGTACTCAACCGCATGGTTAATTACTTCATGCTGAAAATCTGTTCCTTTGTATCCTCCCCATTCATCGGTCATGAGAGTAGAGCCGTCCGCGATATGCTTGCTTGCGAGTGAGCTTAGTACCTCTTGAGTACGCTCCTCTACTACCTCCGCCTTGACACGGCCACCGCGTTCCACCATGCCGACTACGATAGTCTTTGCAGTGCCTCCTACTGCTTTGCCACTGATCCCCGGACCTTTGGGTTTCTTCGACTTATGCATGTTCTTGACCTTGCCGCCGATGAAAGTTTCGTCCATCTCAATCGTGCCGGAGAGTTGGCCGTGTTCTTCCATCATGGCAAGCCGGATACGGTGTAAGAGGAACCATGCGGTTTTCTGTGTGACGCCTATGGCGCGGTGAATCTCCCAACTGCTTACACCATTCTTGCAATTGGCAACCATCCACATCGCCATGAGCCATTTGTCGAGGCCGATAGGAGAATCCTCAAAGATCGTGCCGACTTTCACAGAGAACTGGCACTTGGGGTGCCGGGTCTTGCACTGCCACACGCGGCGCTTTGCCACATAAGACACGTCAGATCGTCCACAAGTAGGGCAAGACACTCCATCCGGCCATCGGCGCTCTACGAGGTATCGGACGCAATTGTCGAGATTGCTGAAATAGACGATTGCGGCTTGGAGTGTCTTGGGTTCCATATGCTCACCATTTCCAAAGTAGCGCGGATCAGGCCAGTGCCTTGTCTGCATAAGGTTGGGTTTCAATTGCTTGCATGATCTGAGTAATCGCGCTGATTCCAATTCCCAAAAGGCTAAACGCATCATCTTGCGATACGTTTACGTTTGGATGCATGATTGGATTTCGGTATGCAGTGCGAATATGATCCAGATTTCCGGTAATTCCTGCGTCTGCTTTCGCACCGTTTAGGGCTTTGATGTAGGCTCCCCAATTGCGTTGAACCTTGTCATCGTCAAAGGTTTTTCCAGTGATAGAGACATAATACGCCCCGATTACGATTTCGAGCGCCCTCCACATATGGAAAGCGGAAGCGGTGTGAGTATCGAATGCCAAGCACTTCCCGGCCAAAACAATGTCTGTCTTTGCTTGCGACGGGAGGCGCTTCCGAATAGGTTCTGGAAAACTCTCATCTGTATTATCGATGAGACGTTCTGTCTGGTAGATTCCCTTTTGTTCAGCACTGAAGACGGTCATTCGCGGCACGTCGGCCCGCAGCACAGTTTCAAAGTTCTCAATTGCCGTATAGATCATTCGAGGTTTGAAACCCAACTTGGCTGTAGTATCGGGAGCGCCGAAAGGCCGTGAAATTGGCGCATTGATTTCTTTGCCGAAAATGCTTCCAAGGACTGCAATCAGTTTTTTGGCCGCTTCGCGTGATGCTGGTAATAGAACGGAATCGGTAATAATTGCTTGCGATAGTTGCTGATGTGCGTGATGTGCCGTCCGTATTCCTTCGGCTTCGGTTGTGTCGTTGTCTAGACGGTAAAGGGCTTTGAGCGCCTTTCCGAGGGAATAGAAGTCGTAGACGCTGGTTTGTTTCATATGCCCACCATTTATACGCCCGATGAGCCATGCTTGCATTCCGACAGGGAGGCTAGTCATTTAGCACCCCCTCTGTAAGTTGTTGATGAGCCAAGTATGTTGTTACCCGAATCAGTAACTGCAAACCCCGTATTTTGCCTGTCTTTTGGCCAAAAATGAGGCCATTTGGGCCAGAAAAGCTCTCGTTTTCGCGTTTTCTGAAAGCCGGCAAGTACCGCAATTCGGTATTCTTTGAATTCCGATACGAAGAATCCTGAGAGACCGAAGAGCGAGCGGTTGGCCCCACCGCAGGTGGTTAGAATGAAAGGTATGTCTGAAGCAGGCGCAACAGAAACCCAGGTCAACCAGCAGATCATTCTCGCCATGAAGGCTCATGATCCAGTCCGCACCACCACGCTGCGCCTCATCAAGAACGCCCTCAAAAACAAGGCCATTGAAAAGCGCGAAATGCTCACCCCGGCCGAGGAGCAGCAGGCCTTGGCGACCATGATCAAGCAGCGCCGTGACTCGATCGAGCAATTCACCAACGGTGGACGGCCTGAGCTGGCAGCCAAAGAAGCCGCCGAGATCGTGGTGATCGAGGAGTTCCTGCCCAAAGCCCTCGATGAAACGGCCCTCGCTGCTTTGGTTGCCGGGACAATCCAGGAAGTCGCCGCAGCCGCCGGCAAGGCTCCCACAGTCAAAGAGATGGGCCAGGTGATGAAGGCCGTTCAGGCCAGGCTGCAAGCCGCCAGCCTCCGCGCCGAAGGCAGGACGGTGAGCGAAATGGTGAAGAAAGCGCTGGCGGGATAGGTAGAGGGAACTCGCGCAACGGCCCATGGGAGGGTCAGCCTTGGCCGAGGCCGATCCGTGCGAGGAACTGGTCCATCTCCGCGCGGGTAGCGCCCTGAGCGTGGATAGAATCATAGGTTGGGTTGCGCGGATCTCGCAAGATGAATGCAACACCGACGCCGTCGTTACCCCAGCGCAGGGACTTGACTGTAAGGGAAATCGAGTACTCGGTCCTTGGCATGCCCTCTTCAGTCTTCTTGAGTGTCATCTGAACCAGCGTGCCGGGGTACCAACGCTCGTCAGTCACCACATACAATCCCGAGAAACTGATATCCCGAACGGTGTGCGCTACCGGAGTGGCGCCGGTAAAGAAGTAGGCAATGAGGCCCGGCACCGACTCCCGCGAATTCTTCCTCGGTTCCGGGGGCTCGGGAGCGAGCAGACGCTGCAGCCAGCTCTTCTTCTTGGGGGTCTCGTTCTTCTGGAATGCAGGCTTGGGAGCTTCTTCGACTGAAGCAGGAGCGTCCGGTACTACTCTGGGGAGAATCTCTTCCCGTTGTGGAGCGGGCGCGACAACTGCTACAGGCGCCGGCTTCGTTGCCATCGCCTCATGTGCTGCATTTGCCGCAGCGCCTGAACCGAAGAGCAAAGCCAATTCCTGCTCGACATCCTCTATATGGCCGAAGGCCACTAAGTCTCCGGGTTGGGTATGCGATGCAAAAACCGAGTGAACGGGGAGCGCCAGCAGGCTCGCTGCCGGAGGACTCGATGGCGAAACGCGGAAGGTGGGGAAAAACTCAACGGTCTCAATGACCCGGCAATTCTTGTCCAGATAGATCAGATCGAGCGGAACCGGCAGGTCCGTCGCGGGAATTCCCTTGAAAGGGACCATCCAAAGTCCGGCGCCGGATTTGGGCGTGAGCATCGGCAGCCGATCTGCGAGGCTGGCAGTGTTGAAATCGCCGCAAGCAATCTCAACGCCCAGAATATAGCCCCTGGTCTTGTTGTAGGCGCAGCGGTTCCTCGATTCCACGCGGTCCCTCGTCCCCGGCGAATGGTCGTCGAAGGGGTGGTAAACTCCGGGTTCGCGCGCGCTTTCCACTGGGGCGTCTCCATTCAGAAGAGAAACACCGCTGCTGTGGCTTACAGTTCCTCCATCTCTATCGACTCAAGGTTGCCATTTCTTCATTCTTGCATGAGAAAGAGATGAGAAACCAGCGTGCTGGCTGGGGCTGCCGACTTGCTGTTGCCACTCAACAGTTGCGTTAGACTACTGCTCTCGGCTATTGGCTGCTTTGTCGAAGAGCAAACCCGGAATTCTATCTATTATGTGATGCAATCGGCGTGCCAAAAGACCACTGAATGGCTCCATCTTTCAGCTTTTTATTCCTCAAGAGGGTCTGCCGGAGATTTTAATTCCCCGTTCAAATCCACGAACCGGACAGAAACAGACAAGTGGGTGAGCCTTGCCCGCGAGCGAAAAGCGCCCGGACTTCGAGAGAATCGCCTTGCATTGGCGCACAAATCGATACAGATTCGAGCGGACAAAAGGGGCCGAACAGACAACGGTGACTATGGGATCTCAGCCGAGATGGAACGGCTCCAACACTCTTCCCGGTCCATACCGCAGAAAAGGCAGAGCCTCCCCTTGCGGGTCTGACTCTCCTTCTGTTCGCCTTCCCCTGCAAGGCTGGAACGATTCGAGCCGCATCACGCGGCGAGATTCATGCCTGCATCGAATCGGGTAGGTGAGTCCGGGAAATGCTATGTCTTTCAGATGGCAGCCGGTTTCTTCGGTTGAGATCCACTCTCAGAAGACCTCCGAAGGGCCATCCGGCGGGGGAAGGTGCTTGAGCAGGCCGAGTTCGCCGGCCAGCCGCTCCAATTTGACGCGAGTGGCGGCCGAGGGGGGAACGAGAGGCAGTCGAACCTGGTCGGAGCAGCGGCCCATCAGGGCGAGAATCGTTTTGACCGGGGCGGGGTTCGACTCCCAGAAATTTGCCTCGAAGAGCCGGCCCCAGCGGCGTTCCAGTTCACGGGCTTCGTTCCAGTTATTGCTCATCGCGGCATGGATCATGCGGCTGACCTCGGCCGGCGCCTCGTTGGCCGCAACGCTGATCAGGCCTTGCGCGCCAACGCCGATGGAGGCGAGGGCGAGGTTATCGTCGCCCGAGAAGACCTTGAAGCCATGGGGCAGCGAGTGGACCAGTTGGGCGATCTGAGGCAGCTTGCCGCTGGCCTCCTTGATGGCCTGAATATTGGGGGCGGCTTCGGCCAGGCGCACGACCGTCTCGGGATCGAGGCTGACGGCGGTTCGTCCGGGCACGTTGTAGAGGGCCACGGGCAGGGGAGCCACGGCTTGGGCGAGAGCCAGGAAGTGCTGGAACTGGCCCTCCTGAGTGGGCTTGTTGTAGTAGGGGTTGGCGGAGAGCACCACATCCACACCGCGTATCTGCTTTAACCGGCTGGCATTGCGCACCAGGGTGCGCGTCGAGTTGTGGGTGCATCCGGCCCAGACCGGCACGCGGCCGGCTGCGGCCTCGGCCACGATGCAGACCGTCATCAGCCACTCTTCGTCGTCCAGCGTTGCCGCTTCGCCGGTCGATCCGCAGGCCACGAGAAAGTCGATTCCCGAGTCGATCTGCCAATGTACCAGAGCCGCGAGCGCCTGCTCATCGACCGATCCATCCGCCCGGAAGGGCGTCACAATTGCTGTACCGCATCCTGTCGTTTCCATGATAAGAAAAGTGTATACCGCACGGGCGCGTGACCAAAACTGCTGAATGAATGCTGAGCGAAATCAACATCCCGGGCGAGTGGATTGCGGGCTCTTGGGCGTGATGCAAATGGGGCTGCCAGAAAAATCCTCATGGGTAGGAGGCATTTTGCGGAAAGCGTTGTGGCTTGCGGTTTTCATTGCCGTGCTGTGCTTTTCAGGGACGCGTCTCATCGCGGCCGATTGCGCGGTGGTCAAGCATCTCCCACCCAGCGAGGCCGACACGGCTCTGCTCGGGGCCGACTACGCCAAAGCCGCGGGTCTTTACCAGGCTGTTTTGACCAGCCATCCAGGCGACGCGGATGCAACAATTGGGCTGGTTCATGCGCTCTTGCACCAGCAGAAGTTGAGCGAAGCGGAAGATGCCGTAGATGCTTCGCTGGCCGCCTCTCCGAAATCGGCTGCATTGCTTACCCTGCGCGGCGAGGTTGAGTTTCGCCAGGGAACTCCCTGGTTCGCCGATCAAACCGCTCGCGAATCCGACACGATCGACCCTTGCAATCCGCGAACCCACCTGCTGCTGGCCGACCTCGAGCGCCTCAGTTCGATGTATGCTTCAAGCCGCAAGGATCTTCATCTCGCACATCAGATCGACCCGGCAGACCCGCAGATACGCGCGGAGTGGATACGCACCCTTTCATTGAAGCGCAGGATCGCTGAGACGGAGGCTTACCTTTCGGCTGCAACCGGAGACGACGAGGACGATATACGCCACTGGCGGCTCTATCTGGAAGGCTTGAAGAAGTTGGAGGACGAGCCGCATAAGGCTTGCCACCTGGTCTCCCCGGCAGCAGCCACCGAGATTCCCTTTGTCGCGGTAAAGCAAGGAGGATTGCATAGCTCTCCGTCTGGGATTGAGGTGAAGTTGAACGACGAAACGGTCACATTAAAGGTGGACACCGGCGCCAGCGGGTTGGTGCTCTCGCGTTCTGCAGCCAAACATGCCGGTCTCAAGCCGTTTTCGCCAACGGAGATGTCTGGTATCGGCGATAAGGGCTACAAGCCCGGTTACTCCGCGTTTGCCGATTCCATCCACATTGGGAACTTCGAGTTTCAGGATTGCCCGGTGAATGTGCTCGACAGCCGGAGCGGCCTGGATGGTATCGACGGCTTGATCGGAATGAATGTGTTTTCGCAGTTTCTGGTTACGTTGGATTTCCCCATGCAAAAGCTGCTGCTTGGGCCTTTGCCACCCCGGCCTGGTGAGACTTCCGCCATTCCTGTCTTGAAGACCAGCAGCGCAGAGCGGGACGATTCCGAACCGCCGTCTGAGACTGCAAAGGCGGCGCAGCAAGAGAGCAAGGATGCGCAACCGGACAAACCCGTTGAGGGGGGCACGGAGCCCGGCGGGACAGCCGTCTCGGCCGCGCCTCAACCTCCAGGTTCAGCCGCCAATAAGCCCGGCGGTCACGGTCCGTATGACCGCTATATCGCTCCGGAGATGCAAAGTTACACACCCGTCTATCGCAATGGCAATGACCTCATATTGCCCACAAAGCTGAATGGCCAGAAGCTAAAGCTATTCATCCTTGACACGGGAGCGTGGACCACCATCATCTCGCCGCAGGCCGCAAAGGATTTGACCGCCATCCATCCTGAAGATCGTCTGTATGTGAAAGGCATCAACGGAAAGGTGGACAAGGTCTATAGCGCCGACCAGCTCACATTGGAGTTTGCCCATGTATCCGAGACAGCCTACGGGGTCGTCGCCCTTGATACGGCGCGGATGTCGAAGGGCCTGGGCATGGAGATCACCGGACTCATCGGGGCGAACACGCTCGATCAGTTCATCGTGCACATCGACTATCGGGACGGATTGGTGAAGTTCGATTCCGATCCCAAGCACGGTGATAAATGACAAGTGCCGATTCAGGCCGTCTAGAGGAAGCTCCAATTAAGTCGACGTTTTTTGAAGGGTACGACTGAACAGCTTGCGGAAAAAAGCCGGGAACCGGATCAGACACAATGATATCCACGAGTGGATGGTGTAAATAGTAGTTATGCGTTGAGACAATCATCGGCAGGAAGCGATATTCAGCCGCATCGGCCTTGAACGATGGGTACCGAAGGATCATTCATTGCGTGCGATTCGGCGGATGAGCGATGCGGCATTGCGGTGTTTAACTTGCAGAACTGTAAGTTAGGCGGTGCGGAGTTTTGAACGGTATAGGCGCACCTATCGCGCGCCGGATTCCACCAGCATGGTCTTGCCGCTGCGGGGGTTGAAGCGGTTGAGTAGCCACTTACGAGTTGGAGTTTCCAGATAATAGAAGCTCAACACGCTGAGTCCGATAGATAGCACAACGTAGATCAGAGAGGATGCAGGATATTGAAAAAGATTAAAATACGTAAATATGTTGAGGACCGGGAAATGAATCAAGTAGAGCCCATAACTTGATTCGCCTAGAATTACGAGCCAGGACATACTCAGCAACCGCGAGATTGCTGTTGAAGGCCCTGACAAGGCCCATATGACGCAAACAAAGACAGGCGCGAGAAGACCGTCGGAGAGATCGGCGACGGAGAGAAAAGGGGAATACTGAACAGCAGCCAGAAATCCCGTTGCGGCCAAAGCCAGCACTCCATACGACACCCAAATAGAGGATGCCGCCGAGCCTCTTTCCGCCACGCGAAGCGATTGCCAGCGAGCTAGACAAATGCCAAGAGCAAAGGTGGAAAGATGAAACAACGGGTTGAACCGTGCGACCCTTAGGGAAAGATGCGGATACATGATCCAGACGAGGGTTTGGCCGCCGCAGTAGAGCAGAAATGCCGTAATCCAGAGGCGCGAGCCCTTGAGCTTCCATAGTATGGCTCCGAGCAGTGGGAAGGATAAGTAAAAAAAAGCCTCAACTGAAAGCGACCAGTTAGGAACGTCAATGCATGTCTGATGGCGCGGCACCCAAGCATGCACCATTCCCAAATGCATGAGAAGATCGCCAACGGTGTGCACCAGGCCCAGCACCACGCCACGTGAGGCTATTGTGTTGTGTAGCGAGTAAGGCGTGTCCGCCAAAAGAGTGACGAGATACAACGGATAGATGCGCGCAAAGCGAGAGGCGAAGAATCTTCGTTTGTCTACTCTTCGGTCGCCTCGCAAATAGACAAATGCCAGAATGTAGCCCGAAAGCAAAAAGAAGAAACTTACAGCAGTGAATCCGAGCGAGATGAACTTAGTGCCAAAGCTATCGTGGGCAGTGGAAACGAGGGATTTAAATAGATGAAATATAACTACCTGGACAGTGCCAAGTTCTCTGCTGGAATCAGGTGTGTTTGTTGGCCATGCGGAGGTTGGATAGTTCGGTGGCCATCTCGATCCAGCGGTCCACGAGC
>Ga0302140_10013103_pt1 | contig 10154 bp, 12 predicted proteins | sample I_Bog_E1_1_FD_202095 | JGI IMG/M metagenome (GOLD analysis project Ga0302140, IMG submission 202095) | Peat permafrost microbial communities from Stordalen Mire near Abisko, Sweden - I_Bog_E1_1 | ecosystem: Environmental > Terrestrial > Soil > Wetlands > Peat | place: Sweden: Abisko, Stordalen...
AGGCTGAGCCGGAGAGCGTGGAACTAGCCGAGAAATTCGATTACATTCTTTTCAGCCATGTGTTCGACACGGTGGATATTCTGAAGGCGTTTGAGCGAGTGCGTCAGCATTGTACCGAGGAAACGCGGTTGTTGATCATTAACTATAATCCGCTGTGGCAGCCTATTTTGGAAGCGGCCAGCAAGAGTGGTTTGCGCACGCCGTTCGTGGAACCGAACTGGGTGGGCGAGAAAGACTTGGCGGGTTTTTTGAATCTGGCGCGTTTCCGGCCGTTGCGCACGCATCGCATTCTGCTGTTTCCCAAATATATTCCGCTGATTTCGACGCTGTTGAACGAGTATGTGGGACGGCTGCCGGGTTTGCGCAAACTTTGCATGATGCAGGTGATGGTGGCGCGCATAGAGCCGGAAGCGGCGCGGGCGGAAGATGTTTCGGTGTCGGTGATTGTGCCATGCCGCAATGAGCAAGGGAATGTGATGCCGGCGGTGGAACGTATTCCCGACATGGGGAAGCACACGGAGATTATTTTTTGCGACGACAAATCGACGGATGGGACGGCGGATGAAGTGCGGCGGCAACAGCAACTGCACCCGGAGCGCGATATCCGGCTTTTGAACGGGCCGGCGATTTGCAAAGCGGAGAATGTGTGGACCGGGTTCCGCGGGGCGAAGGGCGACGTACTGATGATTCTGGACGCGGATCTGACGGTGATGCCGGAAGAACTGCCGATTTTCTTTCAGGCGATTATCGAGAAGCGCGGCGAGTTTATTAATGGCAGCAGGCTGGTGTATCCGGTGCCGAAGGCGGCCATGAAGTTCGCGAATCGGGTGGGTAATAAGATTTTCGGGATGGTGTTTTCGTTTTTGTTGGATCAGCGGATTAAAGATACTCTCTGCGGGACCAAGGTATTGTGGCGCGCGGACTGGCTCCGGCTGGAGAAGAACCTGGGGAACTGGGGGATTAAAGACCTCTGGGGCGATTATGAGCTTTTGTTTGGAGCGTCGAAGCTGCACCTGGAGATTGTAGAGGTGCCAGTACATTATCAGGAGCGGGTGTACGGGACGACGAAGATGACGCGGGTGTTTTGGAATGGCGTGCGGATGTTCCGGATTTGCCTGGGCGCGTGGCGGCGACTGCACGGTTGAGCCGCGCCGAAAACGCCATGCCAATTGCAAAGTTGAGATCACTACTAGATCATCCACTGACGAAGGGGCTGGATTTAGACGATCCGAAAACGACTGAACTACGTGTGCGGATTATTCGCGAGAAGGTGTTTCTGCGGCGAATCTACGACGAGTGGTACCGCACGATTTGCGCGGCGATTCCGGCGGGAGAGGGGGCGGTACTGGAGTTGGGGTCGGGAGCGGGATACTTTCAGGAGTTTGTGCCGGAAGCGATTCAATCCGAGGTTTTTGCCTGCAGTAATGCCCACTTGGTGGCGGACGCGCGAAGTCTGCCGTTTCGAGATGGGAGCCTGAAGGCGATTGCGATGACGAATGTACTGCATCACATACCGGACATTGAGCAGTTTTTGCGGGAAGCGGCGCGGTGCTTGCGCAAAGGCGGACGGATTTTGATGGTGGAGCCGTGGGTATCGGGGTGGTCGAGGCTAATTTATACGACGCTGCATCATGAGCCGTTTGTGCCAGAGGCGGGGGAGTGGAAGATACCGGATAGCGGACCCTTGTCGAGCGCGAACGGAGCGCTGCCATGGATGGTGTTTGAGCGGGACCGGGCAAGATTCGAGAAGGAGTTTGCGGAATTTAGGATTGTGGAGATACGGCCTTGGAATCCGTTCCGGTATTTGGTGTCGGGAGGAGTTTCGATGAAGACGCTGGTACCGACAGGTTCTTATGGAGCTTGGGAGGCGCTAGAGGGATTGTTGGAGCCGTGGATGGGGAAGTTGGCGATGTTTGCGTTTTTGGCAGTGGAGAGAAGTTGAGGCGTAATTGGTCAACATGCCGAGATCCGATTATGGTTTTTCGCGAATCGCAACGGGCTTCTTTTTTGGAATCAGCAGAAGATTCTTACCAACCAGCAGCCGCATGAACAGCCTGTCCAAGAAGCGGCTTACTGGAAAAACCCATTTGTCATAAAAACGCAGGCTTGCCGGGCTGGCCAGTTTGCCCCCGTCCCCTTTAGAAGAGCGGAGGGCGATAAACCAAGCCAGGGAGCCAATGGAATCGAAGTAGTGACAGTCAATGATTTGAAAGCCCGCGCGTTTGGCTTTGCCAATCAGGTCGTTTTTGCGATAGCGGCGGAAGTGGCCGAGCGAACGATCAAGCGCCGAAAACAGGCAGATGAATGCGGGCACGAATACCACCAATGTGCCGTGTTCGGCCAAAATGGAATGGACGGCCTGGAAAGCCTCGAAATCGTTTTCAATATGCTCGAACACGTTCGACGAATAGATGCCGTCAAACATTTTATTCAACTCAGCAAACGAGCGGTAACACACAAAGCCGCGGTTTGAGACGATCTGTTGCTGATTGGCATCAGTCTCAAGGCATTCCGGCTTGAGTCCTGTTTGTTTTTCCCATTCAATTGCCAGAGTGCCAATGCCTGCGCCGAATTCGAGGACCGATATCGACCCGCGTAAGTAACTTGCCATTAAGGACACGATACCGGCGTTGTAGGATGGCAAATTTTCTTTTATGGAGAGAAGCTAACAATAGCCGCTGTAGACTGTGTTTTCGCGATTTTGGAAATTAGCAGAAAGCACTGAACAGAGGCCTGTAAACAGATCGACGGATGATGTTACTAAGTTACTATAGCAGCCTGGATCCATTGGACTCAGCAGCGTGGAATGACGCCTGATTGAAAGGATGAAGCATGATCAGCGTGGGGAGATCGACATTGATATTTGCGAGTGTCGCGGTTTTGCTGCTCGGTTTGAGCGTGGGCTTGTTTTTGTTGCAGAGCGGTCGGCTTTCGGCGTGCGAAAGGCGGCCGGCTAGTTGCGTGGGGCGCATTGTCGTTGGAAAGTAGGAAAGTTCAGGAATACGTTTGCGACGGATTGAGCAGCGCGGATTGCGTGGTGGTTTGGCAGACGTTCCGATCGAAGGATCTGATGACGGCGATGGCGAAGAAGAGGGAGTTGCTGGGGGGGAGTGAAAGACGGCTTATAATTAGTGCAGAGACGAGCGATGAAGAGCGACTACATTGAAGAGCGTAACGGCGGCTATTATGTGGCGGGGACGCGGATTTCGTTGGACTCGGTGGTGTATGGGTTCAAGGAAGGACAGTCGCCGGAAGCTATTCAGGAAGATTTTCCATTGCTGAAGCGGGCGCAGGTCTATGGGGTGATCGCTCTTTACCTGGATCATCAGGCGGAGATCGATCAGTATCTGGAAGACGCGCGGCGAAACTTTGAGGGGCAGGCTGTCCCGCTTGAGCAGGCTAACCCAGACCTGTGGGCCAGAATCCAGCGTGCGAAGGCTCAGGGGGCTCCGAGCACTCCTGCCGATGTGCTTCGTTGAGCATTCGTTTTCAGGCAGACAACGACCTAAAGCTGGGTATTGTTAAGGCCGTTCGCCGCCGCGAACCCGCGATCCAGTTTGTGTCCGCCCAAGAGGCGAAGCTTAACGGAGTTGGCGATCCCGAGATTTTGGAAAGGGCGGCCAGTGAGGGACTCGTGTTGGTATCCCATGATCGCCACACAATGCTGGACCACTTTCGAGCACACCTCGTGGCGGGGCGGCTCACTCCGGGTCTGCTGATCGTCTCACAAGGCTTTCCCGTCGGAGTGGTCGCGGAGTCCATCGTGTATGTGTGGCCTATCGCGACACCGCTTGAATTGCGCAACCAGGCCCACTATCTTCCTTCGTTCTCGCGTCACATGTTCACGCGGTAAATGCCAACAGAGCTGAGGTTTTTGGTTCCTATAGATTAAGCCACGCGCCGCGATGGCGGCTTGATGCGGAAGTCGCCCCAGGCCGGCGCCGATGAGCATGTTCGCGAGCGTGTCTAGGGAAAACCGGCTCACCTTGCCACGCGTCAAATCCGAGATCCGCGGCTGACTCACTTTCAGCCGCTTTGCCGCGTCGGCCTAGGTCAGTCCTTTCTTGATGAAGTTGCGCAGGGCGGTCATCGTCTCCGACAGGATTCGCAGACTCCTGGACGACTGGCGAAAACGAGATCGTCGAAAACGTTGCCGCTGCCTTTTGTGAGCGTCGTCCAGTTGATCGATTTCATGTCCGTCCTCTTGCTTCCAGCGAGGCGGCGAATCGTCTCGCCCAAGTCGATGTGGGCCTTCTGGATTGCCCAAAGCGTAGAAGGACTCACATTCGCGGATGCTAGCATGCCTCCGCGTAGAGCGACCTCAGCGCTTTCAGCCAATCTTTGTCGTACGCTGTCAACTGAGACGGATTGCGTTCGGCCAAAAACATGAACAAAGCTGCCATTCCGTCCCAATTCTTCGGCTCTCCGTATTTGCCTTTCACTGGCGAGCGTTTCTCCCGCTGCTCCCAGGTCTTCAGTGGAGCATCATTTTTTCGCAGGTTGCACTTCCAGCAGGCCGTCCGAAAGTTCTCTTCGCTGCAGGTGCCGCCCGCGGAGAACGCCTGTACATGATCTATACAGGCCGCTAGCTCGTCAAGTAGAGGGGAGTCTCGTCTCGTCCCATTCGGATGGTAGTACGCGAGGTTCGTAAAGCCTGCGCCCCTTAATTCACTTTCCAGCAGTTTGAATGCAGGAGAAAAAATCACCGGTCGTTTGCACCAATGACAAAGCCAGTTGTCGCGCTGGAAGATAGAAAGTTGCACAACCTTCGGGAGTGACTTGCGTTTTCTGGCAACCGCCGCTTGCTCGAGGCCGAGGGGAAGATCCACTAGGGACACATATCGGCCTATTTCTGGTGTCCAATTAATAAGGTTTAGTGAGATGGTCGGGGCGAGAGGATTCGAACCTCCGGCCTCCTGGTCCCGAACCAGGCGCTCTAGCCAGGCTGAGCCACGCCCCGATCTCTTTTAGTCTAGCAAGTTCGCGGGTTAGTTGGGTAAAGTGACGCGTTTGAGTTCTTTTTTGAGGCCGGCGGTTCCGTCGCGGCGGTAGATGGTGGCGAGGCGCTGCTCTTCGGGCGAGGTGGCGAGTTCGCGGCGCAAAACCGGGTCCTGGGTGGCGGAATCGATATCGGAACGGCTGGGAATCCAGAGGGTACCGTCGGAAAACTGGACGTCGTTGACGAATGTCATCAAGCGGTCGATGACCATGGGTTGGCCGGAGGAACGCGAGAAACGCAGGGTACCGGATTCGGAAATGGCGGACGTTTGCACGGGGCCGATGGCGACGGGCGAAGTGACGGCGCCGGCGACGAAATCTTCGCCGTTGTCGTCGCGCACGATCCAGCCCATGGCGACACTGGCGACACGCATTTTGGAAGTATTGAGAACTTCCACGCGCGGGGCGCGGACCTCGTTGCCGGCCACTTGAGCGGCGCCGCGCAGTGGTTGCACGGGCGCTTTAGGGAAAGTCATGGGGCTGACAGTGAGCGGCTGTTCGCGGAGCGTGGCGGTGCGCGGGCCACGCAGCAGCTCGAGTCCGAGTTGGCGCGGACCGTAGTCTTGTATGCCGAAATTTAGTTCTTCGCGCAGCTCGGGAAGCTGGCCGTTGTCGAGCATGCGGGCGAGATACTGGCGGTCGCGGCGGGCTTCGAGTTCATAGACAAGCAGCGTGCGGTGGGTGTTTAACTTATCGGGGCCATAGGCTTTCAAATCGCTGAACAAAACGCAATCCAGCGTGACCTGCACCATGGCCGACTCGGTTTTGGCGGCGGCGATAGGTCGCATGAGACGCATATCCACTTTGACGGGGAATTCTTCACCCGGGAGCACGAAAAGGCTGGGCTTGATGACGGAACCTTTGCCGTAGGGTGTGAGATCCTGCGCTTCGACACGAAGGGTTAGTCCGCAGATGGGTTTCGTACCTACGTTGCGCAAGGTGAGAGACTTGTGCAAATCGAGAACGACCGAAGAACCGCGAGGCGTCACGGTCATGGGGCTTTCGCTGAAGCCGACCAAAAGGACCGGAGAATCGTGGGGAAATTGGAAATCGAGCCACTTGCCGTTTTCGGCGGCGGAAGCCGCGTTGGCGAGCAGCAGCGCCAAGGAAAGGCCGCGGATGAAGAACAGCTTATTGGCCATACACATTGGTGATGGTGACTTGACCGGAATCGTCATCGACGTAGCGAGCCGTTACGGAAGACGGGCTCGACATAGAAATGACGGCCGATTCGGGATGGAGAATCGTGAGGGCAGAACCTTGGGAGCGCACAGTAATGCCGTCGGGAGTGGAGCGAACAATCGTGCCGATCAGCGGTTGATCAAGGCCAACGGCGTGGCGTAAGGCGGCAGCGATCCGCTGGTTATCTTCGGTCGGGACACGCGCCATCCAACCGGCGAAGAAGAGCGCGGTCATGCTGACGGCCCAAACGAGGCGGGTACCCAGTTTTCGGGAGCGGCCCACGGTTTCAATACAACGCGAGGCGGCAACGCCGACTCTGATATTGCCGAGCATGTCGCCTTCAAGCGAATGCCAATCGGCAATGGCTTCGAAACCGGTGAGAATCTGCGCAGAGGCTTCGCGCCGCAATTCCGATTTGGCGGAGCGCAAGGCCGTTACTTGCTGCTCGCAGACGGCGCACTCGCGCACGTGACGGCCGGTGCGGAGACGCAAGAAAAACGGCAAGTCGCCGCAGGAAAAAAGGCTGAGGATCTCGGGAGCGGGGTGCGAAGCGGTGTTCATAGAGGCCGCCTAGCGGAAAGATAACGGCGAAATTTGATGCGGGCGTTGGCGATGTGGGAACGTACGGTGGCCATGGAGCAGTTCATAAGGGAGGCCACTTCATCGGCGGGCATATCTTCGACGTCGCGCAACAGGAGGGCCATGCGCTCGCGCTCGGTGAGTTCGGCGAGGCCGCCATCGAGATGCAATTTGCGTTCGCCGCGGAGAAGGGACTGTTCGGGATTTTCAAGCGAATCGTGGGCGGTATCGGACAGGTGGTTTACGTCGACGTAGGCAAACTTTTTGTTGCGGCGGAGAAAATCAATAGCGGTATTGGCGGCGATGCGCGAGAGCCAGTGGGAGGCTTTTTCGAGATCTTTCAACTGGCCTTGGCGCTGCAGAGCTTTGATGAAAGTTTCCTGGGTGAGATCTTGGGCGTCGTCCACATTGCCGACGATGCGGTAAATGAGGAGAAAAATGCGCCGAAGATTCTGCTGGACGAAGCGGCTTTGCGCGTCGGCTTGGGAATCGATTTGGGAATGCGATACGGGGGGCACGGGGTCAGCCATTAGACCCCTCGCTGGCAATGAGAGCACGCCAGATTGATTTGTTTTTGGTTGCGCGGCCAAGACCTAACCAGTCCCTTAAGAAAGGATGACGAAAAATAGGTGCGAACGTGCAAGCCATATCCGCCATAAAGGCTATCTTTAGGATATATGAGATCAGGCGTATGAGAGCAGTGGCGGTGATTGGAATCGGAAAAACGGCTTTTGGGGCCTTGGGGGAGCGCGATTTGCGATCGTTGGCCGTGGAAGCTGTGGAAAACGCGCTCCAGGATGCGGGAGTAAGTCCAAAGCAGGCGGAGGCGTTCTATTTAGGTAACTTTGCCGGGCCGTCGTTCGTGGGGCAGAACCACTTAGCGCCTTATGTGGGAATGGCTGCGGGGTTTGAGGGGATTCCGTGTACACGGTTTGAAGATGCTTGCGCGTCGAGCGGGTCGGCGTTTTTTCACGCGTGGCAGACTGTAGCGGCGGGAATTTATGACGTGGTGGTGGCGGCAGGGGTAGAGAAAATGACTTCGCAGACGACGCCGCGGGTGGCGGAGATTCTGGCGGGGGCAGGCGATATGGCAGGGGAAGGCCGGGCGGGGGCAACGTTCCCTGCCCTGTTCGCGATGATTGCTCGGCGGCACATGCATGAATACGGCACGACGCGCGAGCAACTGGCGGCGGTGGCGGTGAAGAATCATGCAAATGGCGCGAAGAATCCGCTGGCGCATATGAGAAAAGTGATCACGCTGGAGCAGGCGCTGGCGGGCAAACCGATTGCCGAGCCGTTGACGGTTTATGATTGCTCGCTGATTAGCGATGGCGCGGCGGCGGTGGTGATTGTGCCGCTGGAGCAGGCGGCGTGGTATAACTCGCGTTACGCGAAAGTGCTGGCGGTGGTGCAGACGTCGGATCACGTGGCCCTGGATGAGAAGGCGGATATCACTCACTTTCCGGCAGTGAAGGCGGCCGGGGCGAAAGCGTATGCGATGGCGGGGGTGGGGCCGAATGACATCGAGGTCGCGGAACTGCACGATTGTTTTACCATTGCGGAGATTGTAGCGAGCGAGGATTTAGGGTTCGCGGCAAAGGGCGAGGGTGGGCCGTTGGCGGCGAGCGGGGCGACGGCGATTGGCGGGCGAATTCCGATCAATACGAGCGGGGGATTGAAGTCGAAAGGGCATCCGGTGGGGGCGACGGGGGTCGGGCAGATCTGCGACGTGGTGACGCAGTTGCGGGGCGATGCGGGCGAGCGGCAGGTGGGCAAACACAGGATCGGGTTAACGCAGAATCTGGGTGGGAGCGGGGCGACATGTGTGGTGACGATTTTGGAGGCGGCGTAAATGGGGCGAGATGGGGTGGTTTATACGGAGACGATTGTGCATGCGCCGCCGGAACAATACGCGGCGGATGCGCCGTATCAGTTGGCGATTGTGGAGCTGGATGGCGGGGGACGGATGACGGCGCGGGTTTTGGGGAAGACGGCGGAAGAGAGAGTGAAGATTGGGCAGCGGGTGCGGTTTGTGGAGGAGCGGAGCGGGGTGGCGTATTACCGGAGAGATGGGTGATAGAACGGCGGGTTGGGGGATCAAGGCGCGATCAAACTCAAAACCGTTGGCTTTCAGACGTTGAACCACCTCTCAATAGCGGAACCCTGCAAGGCGGCCCATTCAAGCGGCTTAATTTTTAAGCAGCCACGACGATCGTGTAGTCGCGTCGTCCGGAGGTCGTGGGTAGGCTTGGCATAGCGTCTCGCTCGCGCCTGGCTTCAATGAGCTTCTTAGCAACGTCGCGCGCGATCTCGAGAACCTCGGCTACAGTGCGACCCTGTGCGACGAGACCAACGAGTTCGTCGGACGTCGCCAGAAATAAGCCTTCCGGAAGTTCCTCTACTTGAACCTGAATGGCCAGTTCCATACGAAATGATCGTAGCAGGTGTCACGGCGTGAGTACTGGGGCTAACGGGGGGGCTCCAGTGGTGACGATCTTGGAATCGGCCTTGCGGTCATGTCCTCATTCGAGATAGCCACCGACGATTTGCACCCGGGCGGAAGTGCTTACCAGATCGTTTCGACGCGCGAAGCGCTGATCCTGCCGTCCCGGCTGATTAAGGCAACGCCCAACGCTAGCGCGGTAGCTGACACAATACGATCTGGAAGATCCGGCACTTCGTCCCGGCTGACCGATTCAAGGGCGTCTGCCACGCCGCGGTCAAGGGGCGCCAAGCAACAAGGTGTTGCGGGATCGTCCAACGCGGCAACCAGCCGATCCCGCGCGATCTTCGGTAGCCGCCCTTTTTCGACTAGATAAGTTAGCTCAATCAGGCAGATCGAGGGAATGTGGATGAGGTCGCCGTTCTCTGTTGCAAAATCAAGCGCCGCCGCAGCCCTGGCGGAGAGTCGCGAATCAGAACCCAAGTACCAATGGCGTGCGTGTCAACTGCGACCGCCGCCATTTACACACCTTCCCGGGGAAAATTCTTCCACATGGCCCGCTGGTTTTGTTCGATCTCGTCCGCTGATAGGGAAATCCCGAGATCCGACCAGAGTCCCTTTACTCCTGAAGGGCCTCTTAGAACAGTTTTGCTCTCGTAGACGCGTCGCATGGCTTAGGACTTCTCGCTGCTTGTCGGATGGCAGGGAGCGGATGGCTTCGAGAATTGCTTGTTCAAAGGACATAGTTAGCCCTGCTCCATTATCGCTCGCGCCGCGCAAAACGAGCTGCTATTGGCGCGGAAGGTGGCTGCAGGGGCTGTTTCAAGAGCTTGACCCACAGTACTGTTTTCCCGTAGTATTGAAGCATTGAGTTCGAACGGGACGAAGCAAAGGCCCGCGCCAACTGGGCCAAGCACGGAATTAGTTTCAATCTCGCGAAGGATGTATTTAG
>Ga0302140_10013108_pt1 | contig 10150 bp, 9 predicted proteins | sample I_Bog_E1_1_FD_202095 | JGI IMG/M metagenome (GOLD analysis project Ga0302140, IMG submission 202095) | Peat permafrost microbial communities from Stordalen Mire near Abisko, Sweden - I_Bog_E1_1 | ecosystem: Environmental > Terrestrial > Soil > Wetlands > Peat | place: Sweden: Abisko, Stordalen...
GGCTTATTGAGGTAGGCGGTCTCCCATGTCTCAAAGTCGAGAGATGGGGTACCCGCTCATTTGTGGGTGGTCAGGCCTAAGCCGCTCTTCACGCGGCTGCATGGCGGGTTGGGATGGGTAGGGCGAGTAAACGCACGCCGAGGGCTGTGCAGACGCGGTTGATGGTGTCGAAACGCGGCGCGCTGTCGGGGCGAAGGGCTCTGTAAAGAGCTTCGCGGGTAATTCCGGCGGCCCTGGCGATCTCGGTCATACCGCGTGCGGGGGCAATGTCTCCGAGCGCCGAAGCCAGAAGGGCCGCGTCATTCGCTTCCAGAATTCCGGTTAGATCGACGGCTGGGCTCTCTTCGTTGTCGAGGTACTTTGCGGGATCGAATTCAAGCAGGTCATCCACGTTGATGGCTGTGCGCAATGTTTTGCCTCTTGCGTTTGAGCTTTGCGGACTTATGGGATTTTACCAAGAAAGTGGCGTGGGTCAGGAGACCCACGCTCCAGCCGATCGGGAGATTGGCGCTACATTCATCCGCTACATAGTTCGGAGGGCATGGGTTCAAGAGAGCGAGTCGAGATTGCAGATGGCTTGGCTTATGCGGGCGAGACAGACTTCGCGGCTTAGGATTGACATCGTTTCAAATAAGGGCGGCGCGTTTTTGCGGCCGCAGACGGCGACTCTTATGGGCTGAAAGGCCTGCCCGGCTTTTATGCCTAAATTCGTCGCCAAGGCTCTTAGGGTTTGGTCCAGCGAGTCGTGATCGAAAGAAGCTGTGGCTAACACTTCCTGGGCGTGCTGGAGAATGCGGATTGCTTGGGCGGCATCGCCTTTTTGAGGGATGAGGTCGGCTGGGTCGTAGGGGGCGAGTTGGGGCACGAAGAAGAAGTCGGCGGCGGAGACCGCATCGCGCAGGAGCTTGATGCGCTCGCGAATGAGCGGGGTGACGGCCAAGAGCTTTTCCGGCGAGGCATTGAGGCTGTTTTGTTTGAAAAACGGTGCGAGATTGGCGGCGAGTTGATCGATGGGCAGGGCGCGGATGTGCTCGGCGTTCAGCCAGACTGCCTTTGCATCGAAGGGGTCTTCATCCGTGAAATTGACGACGGCGTTGGAGCGGTTGACGCCTTCTAGAGTGAAAACTTCGGTTAGGTCGTCGAGACTTAGGAACTCTCGGTCGTTCTTCGGGGACCAGCCGAGGAGGCAGAGGAAATTGATGAACGCCTGAGGGAGGAAGCCGGCATCGCGGTACGTTGTCACGCTGACAACCGGGCCGTGGCGTCGCTTGGAGAGCTTGGTTCCATCGGGCGCGACGAGCAATGGGAGATGGGCGAACTGGGGTTTCGCGACACCAAGGGCCTCGAAGATCAGCAGGTGTTTGAAGGTGTTGGTGAGGTGATCCTGGCCGCGGATGATGTGAGTGATGCGGAGATCGGCGTCGTCTACGCATGAGGCGAGGTGGTAGGTGGGCATTCCGTCCGAGCGAAGAAGGGCGAAGTCTTCTACCTCGTCGGCAAGTTTGGACTGCTCCCCGTAGACGCTGTCGGTGAAGGTCAGGGTGCGGTCTATGCCGCGGGGAACGCGATAGCGGAGGGCGAAGGGTTCTCCTGCGGCTGCGCGTTGATCGCTTTCTTCGCGGGAGAGTTCGCGCATGCCGGGGTCGAAGAGCCAGGCGCCTTGCGCGGAAGATTGCTCGGCTGCGTCTGGGTGGGCGGGGGTGAAGTCGCGGTAGGCGAGATCCCTGGCGAAGATGGCTTCGGCTTGTTGGCGGTGGAGGGCGAGGCGTTCGGACTGCTTGTATTCTTCGTCCCAGTTGAGGCCTAGCCAGCGCAGGCCTTCGAAGATGGACTGGACGCTGGCGTCGGAGTTGCGTTCGACATCTGTGTCATCTAAACGCAGCACCATTGTGCCGTGGTTGTGGCGGGCGAAGAGCCAGTTGAAGATAAAGGTACGGGCGCTGCCTACGTGGAGGAAGCCGGTGGGTGAAGGGGCAAAACGGACGCGGGGAGCAATCCCTGCGGAAGGAGCGGAATCAGGCATCGTTTGAATTTCTTTCAATCACGATGCTAGCATTTGGCGCGCGGTCCGAAATGACTGCACTCTGATTGGGATTTGAGGTTTCCCACCCTTGCGATAGGAAGAAATCGCAAGAATGGGGCACGGAACCTTTGTGACACGTCTGACAGTGCGCCTTTCGCAGAGAAGTTGGCCGACTCAGGCCTGGGGAGGAAAGGGTGGGTAGGGCGCTTGCGGCGGCGGAAATGCGAACTGGGCTGCGGGGACCACTTTCCACTCGGCGAAGGCGAGGATGTAAAGCAGAATCAGCGTGCCCAACGGAACAAAGTTGAGTAGTGAGAGCCAGGGTGAAAATCCAGCCTTCTTGAGGATGAACCAGAAGGGCAGGATTGTGACCGCCAGGATGACCAGGATGAGCACAAAGTAGAATCCGATGATGGCGGCAATGATGCCGTTCATATTTTGTGGGTCGGCGAACATAGGGAACCCTCCTGTGGCTGAATTTGACTTTGAGCAAAGGTACGGCCAAAGTGCGGAATCTGCAATAGGAAAATTGACGAAGATTTGTAGAAGTGCTGGTGCTGGCAGACTGGACCATTGGTCTGCACAGGCAGCGACGATGGATTTCGTGGTTGCCCACTTGGAGACTCGGACGGCCTGGAATCGGGATGGATTAGAGACGGGTACCCTTGTTACCTGACTTTGTCTTTTTGGGTACTAAAGATTTTAGGGGGTGGGGTATGTAGAGGTTTGTGCTGAACATATATCTAACAGATATATGTGACAGATTGGTGAAAGAATTGAGGGCGCCTGGCTTTCTTGTGGTCATATAGAAGATTGTGCGCTCAACGGGGACAATGATATGCAAAGCTTCGGCAATAAAAATTATGGAATTAACTGTTTATTTTTCTTTAGTTTACAGGGTCGCTTAGACTGGAAACGGTGAGAAAGGAGGGTTCGAGCGGAAGGTTCTGTTGGTTGACCGACTTTTCCAATCTGGAAATTGGGCGCACAGTTGGCAACGGCTTTTACGTAATGTCTTCGGTGTCGTAGACGGGGACGATGGTGCGCTTTTTGGGGACGCCGTGGACGGAGCTGAGCAGGTCTTCTACCACGTCTTCGAGCTGGCGCTGGGTTTCGATGACGGCACTCATGCTCGCCAGCTCCTCGGGCTCTTTTGTCCGTTCAACGAGGGCAATGGCGTGGCATTGGGCTACGTTGTCGAGCTTCAACCCTTCGGGGGTTTTGGCCTTGATGCTGATCTGGTCGATGCCGATGCTGAGCAGGTCGGCGACGCGGGCGCGCATTTCGCCGGCGATGGGGAAGATCTTGGGTGCGGCGAGTACCAATGTGGTGTCAATGTTGACGATCTGGTAGCCGGCGTTGTGGAGTTCTTCGAGGGCCAGGTTGAGAAAGATGGCGGAGTCGGCGTCTTTCCAGCGCGGGTCGCCGGGCGGGAAGAAGCTGCCGATGTCGCCAGCAGCGATGGAGCCGAGGAGGGCGTCGGTGATGGCGTGGAGCAGAACATCGCCGTCGGAGTGGCCGGCGAGGCCTTCCGGGTGTTGAAGGTCGAGTCCGCCGATGCGCAGGGGGACGCCGGCCTTGAATTCATGCGAGTCCCAACCAAATCCGATGCGTGTATCCATGGTTTACAGTGCCTCTTCTTTTGCTGGCCAAATCTGGATGAACCGGAGCCTGAAAAGCAACCGCGGGTCCTTCGACTCGCTACGCTCGCTCCCTATGAACGAGAAAACTGGTTGAGTATATACAGCAGGTTAGCCGCGGCTTCGCCGCGATAGCAAGTTAGCGTAGGACCCGATCTCCGACAACTGTTCATTTCAACCGTAGCTCGACGCCCTTGCGATAGGAGAAAATTGCAAGAACGGGGCACGGAGCATTTGTGCTACATCTTTCATCTCACTGCCGTAACTTGCCGGAGCAAGTCTTGATGCTCAGGATGACAATCAAAATTTGTTGCATGCTCAAGATGACATACGCTCTTAGCTCTTAGCTGCACGTTGGCCCAGGTAGAACTCGGCCAACTCCAGGTCGCCGGGCTGGGTAATCTTCAGATTAACCTGAGAGCCGTGTACGACGGCAACGGGAAGGCCGGCGCGCTCGACTACGGAGGCTTCGTCGGTGCCGATAAAGCCGTCGGCGGTGGCCTCGGCAAAGGCCTTTTGCAACAGGCGATAGCGGAAGCCCTGGGGCGTCTGGGCCAGCACCACGAACTCGCGGGGAATGGTGGATGTGATTAACGCACCGTGAGCGGTTCGCTCCACCTGCTTGATGGTGTCGACGGCGGGGATACCGACAATGGCGGCTCCGAACTCGATGACCGCGTCGATGGTGCGGTCGATGGTGGCTGCGTCAATCAGCGGGCGAACCGCGTCGTGGACCAGAACGATGTCATCGGGGCTTGCAGGGAGGACGGCTAAGGCGTTTGAGACGGATTCCTGGCGGTTGTCGCCGCCTTCAACTACGCGGATGCGATCGTCGAAGCCGTATTCCGCAGCGTACTCGGCGATCTGGGCTTCGACGCGCTCCATTTCAGGTTTGCGGACGGCGACGTAGATGGCTGTGACGCGCTTGACTGAAGCAAAGGCGCTGAGCGAGTGGATGAGAATCGGCAGGCCGTTGAGGGCGAGAAACTGTTTGGGCTGTGGGCCGGCCATGCGCGTGCCCAAGCCTGCGGCGGGAAGAATCACGAAAACTTGCATACCGGGTGAAGTATACAACCACCTGCGGTGGGGCAGGCTCGGCTTCCGATCCTGCGACGGAAAGAAGTCGCAAGGGTGTGGTGGTGAGCGTAACGGATGTAAATCAGCCCTCTACCTGCTCGACGTAGAACATTTCGTTGGTGGCGCGGAAGCCGAGAGCTTCATAGATGCTGCGCGCGGCGTCGGAGCTGTGCAGGGCGACAACGCGCAAGCCGCGGCGATGGGCTTCGGCAAGGCAGCGGTCAACGAGGGCATGGGCCAGGCCGCGCTTGCGGTAGTCCGGCTCTACGAAGACGTTGAGCAGATAGCCGCGATGCTCACCGGTGAGGTCGAGTGGATGGGGCGGCCAATCGAGCACGAGCAGGCCTGCCGAGGCTATGGGGCGGCCGCTGTCCTGGGTGATCCAGCCGGTGTATTTTCCTTCGGCGATCATGCGCGCGACCCAGGGTTGGAAATTGCGGCTCATGGCGTCGAGGATGGAGGCCGGGGTGCTGCCCATGGCGGCGAACATGGAGCGGCGATGGTCGGTGACGAGAGGGGCGTCGGCAACGGTGGCTAGGCGGGTTTCCAACATGGTGGACAGTATAGGGGAATTGGGTTGGTGGCGGCCTCGAGTTAGGACAAAAGGTCCCCATTGAGATTTGAGGTTTCCCACCCTCGCGCCAGAAAAAACGCGAGAGTGGGGCACGGAACTTTGATGACGGATCCGGCCTCGCGTTCATTGCAGCATTTACTCGAAGCGTCAGTTATAGGAGGTGGGAGCTGTCTGACGCCGTATGATTTTGGGATGCAAAAGACGCATCAGAACTCTCTTCCGTTGGAGACAACAATGCTGAAGCCGGGATTGAGGCTGGCGGTTGGGGTTTCTGGTGGGGCTGATTCGGTGGCGCTGCTGCGGGCGTTGCATCAGCGAAGCAGCGAACTGGGACTTGTGGTGCACGCGGTGCACCTGCACCACGGATTGCGAGGCGCAGAGGCGGATGGGGATCTGGGCTTTGTGCGGGCGCTGGCGGGGGAGCTGGATGTGCCCTTTCACGAGGAGCGGGTGGATGCGGGGGCTGAAGCAGAAAGAGCGGGCGAGTCGATCGAAGAAGCGGCGCGGCGGTTGCGTTATGGGTGGTTTCGGGAGCTGATGGCTGAAGGTTTGGTCGAGGCTGTGGCTACGGCACATACGCATGACGATCAGGCGGAAACGGTGTGCGGAAAATTTTTGCGCGGGGCATGGACGGAAGGACTGAGCGGCATCCATCCGGTGGTCGAGTTTCCCGAGGGGCGGATTGTTCGTCCGCTGCTGGGGACGACGCGGGCGGAGGTGGAGGTCTATCTGAAGGCGGTGGGTCAGGCCTGGAGGGAAGACTCCTCCAACAGGGATGAAGCATTCACACGAAATCGGATTCGGCATGAGCTGTTGCCAATGTTGGAGGGGTGGAATCCGCGGTTGCGGGAACACATGGCGCAAATGGCGGTGTTGGCACGAGATGAGGAGGCCTGGTGGCAGGCGGAAATGGCTCGGTTAGTTCCGCAGATTCTGATGCGGGGCAAGCCGGTGCGGGGCGGCGGACGCGCGGCTGGGGATGTGCTCGCTATCGACGTGACCAGGCTGGCGGGGTTGGCTCCAGCGTTGCAGAGGAGGCTTTTGCGGTATGCCGCGGAACAGGTGGGTGCGGCGCTGGATTTTCCTTCAACGGAGTCTCTGAGAACGCTGGCGCTGGAAGGGCGCGCTGGGCAGAAGCGGGAGTTGGCGCACGGCCTTCGAGCGGAGCGAACGCCAAGGGAATTGCGGCTGACGGTTGAGGCGATTTCCGCATTGGGGGCGACGGAAGCTGTCGCTGAGTATTTGGTGCTGGTGCCCGGGGAGATAGCGGGAGCGGGGTTTGGGGTTCGGCTGCGGGTTGAGGTAGTTCTGCCTGGAGAAAATCAAGGTTTGGACTATTCCGGGAAAACTGCAATTTTGCGCAATTGGAGACCAGGCGACCGAGTGCGGCTGCGCTATTCCGGCGGTCCACGAAAAGTTAAGGAAGTACTTGAAAGAATGAGAGTTACTGGGAGCAGCAGGGCGATTTGGCCGGTGCTGGAAATAGAGGGCAGGATCGTTTGGATGAAGGGTGTCGAACTGGAGCCGGAGCGGTGGATTCGCGTAACGGCGACTGACCTGGAAGCGGCCAGCGAAGACGGCGGTTCGAGACGTTCTGGCAATGGCCCTTTCGAGTGAGCGAAGTGCCCCGGAGGCAGGGTAATAATCCTTGCTGGGACGGTTCCCGTTCCTCTATGGTTGGGAGTACAATCTTAGATACTGCTCACTAGGCGGCAGGGGATCTGTGTCTGTCGTCGGGGCGCTGTGCACTTTATGTGACTTTGAAGAAGCTTCACGCGTCTAAGGGTGATGTGGGCGGAGACGGAGTTCCAGGTATTGGAGCTTTGCCCGCCGGGAAAGAGGGATCCTGGTGAATTCGACCGTTAAAACGATCATGTTCTGGGTGTTTATCTTGGTCTGCCTAATGCTCTTGTGGAGCGTGGTGCAGAGAAGCTCGAGCATGGGCAAGCCACAGGAAATCGGCTATTCGGATCTTCTCGATAAGATCGAGGCCGGACAGGTACAGAACGCCACCATCCAGGGTACCGAAGTGCATGGCCAACTGAAGGGCCAGAAGGATGAGTTCCACACCACAATCTCAGCCAACCTTGACGATAGCCTGACCAAGGAACTGCGCTCCAACAAGGTGAGCGTCAACATCAAGGATCCGCAGAACAACGGAATCCTGCTGCAGGTGCTGTTTAACGTGGGCCCGTTCATCCTGCTCGGAGCGATCTGGTTCTTCATGTTGCGGCAGATGCAGTCGGGAGGCAACAAGGCGCTTTCGTTCGGCAAGAGCCGCGCGCGGTTGCTCTCAATGCAGCAGAAGAAAGTCACGTTCAAAGATGTGGCCGGTGTGGATGAGGCCAAAGAAGAGCTGAAGGAGATCATCGAATACTTGCGCGAGCCGCAGAAGTTTCAGAAGCTGGGCGGTCGCATTCCCAAGGGCGTGCTTTTGGTTGGGCCTCCGGGAACAGGCAAGACTTTGCTGGCGCGGGCTGTGGCCGGCGAAGCGAATGTGCCGTTCTTCTCGATCTCGGGTTCTGACTTTGTTGAGATGTTTGTGGGCGTGGGCGCGAGTCGCGTGCGCGATCTGTTTGAGCAGGGTAAGAAGAATGCGCCTTGCATCATCTTCATCGACGAAATCGACGCTGTGGGCCGCCATCGCGGTGCAGGCCTGGGCGGCGGACACGATGAGCGTGAACAGACACTGAACCAGTTGCTGGTCGAGATGGACGGCTTTGAATCGAATGACGGCGTGATCCTGGTGGCAGCGACCAACCGGCCTGACGTGCTCGATCCGGCGTTGCTGCGGCCGGGACGTTTCGATCGCCGCGTTGTGGTGGGATTGCCCGATGTGCGCGGCCGCGAAGAGGTCCTTCGTGTACACGTGAAGAAGGTTCCCGTTTCCGACGACACCAACCTCAACGTGCTGGCTCGTGGGACACCAGGCTTCAGCGGCGCCGATCTTGCCAATATGGTGAATGAGGCTGCGCTGAATGCCGCGCGCATGAATCGCAAGCAGGTTACGATGTACGACTTCGAGCTCGCCAAGGACAAGGTCCTGATGGGCGCGGAACGGAAGTCGATGCTGCTGACCGAGGAAGAGAAGCGGGTAACGGCCTATCACGAAGCGGGCCACGCGCTGGTTTCATTCCTGCGCGAGCATTCCGATCCGATTCACAAGGTCACGATCATTCCTCGCGGCATGGCGCTGGGCGTGACGATCTTCCTTCCGGGCGATCGGCACAACTATACACGCGAATATCTTGAGGCGAACCTGGCCATCGCATACGGCGGACGTGTGGCGGAGGAGATCTTCCTCAACCAGATGTCGACGGGGGCTGGCAGCGATATTGAATCTGCTACCGACCTGGCGCGCCGCATGGTGTGCGAGTACGGCATGAGCCGCCTGGGTCCGCTGACCTTCGGCAAGAAGGAAGAGCAGATCTTCCTGGGCCGCGAGATTGCGCAGCACAGGGACTTCAGCGAAGAGACGGCGCGGCAGATCGACCTGGAAGTTCGGCGGTTGATCGACGAGGCTTACCAGTCTGCACACTCGCTGGTCAGTTCTCATGCCGATGCAATGCACCGCATTGGCGCGGCGCTGCTGGAGCGCGAGACCATCGATGCCGAAGAAGTGAGGATGCTGATCGAGGGCCAGGAACTGCCCCCGATGCGGTCCGTGCTTGCTTCACCGACGGATACCGGCAGCGGCACCCCCGCGCAGGTGCTGAAGCCGGAGACACGCGGCGGTCCGGGATTCCCGGAAGGCTCGCCGAGCCCGGCATAACCACCTGCGGTGGGGCAGTCGCGGCTCCGCCGCCATTTAGTGCAATCGATTCACAAAGAGGGTCATTCGCTCCGGCGAGTGGCCCTTTTTCTTGGGGATGAATATCAAGCCTTGCGCAGGCAGGGACCAAAACCCGACACAGTGCCGTTGTTTTGTATCAGGGCATGACTTTAGTCGTGCCGAAAAGGCCTCAAAAAGACCGTGGGCTTTAGCCCCTGCGGCAGCCGTTCATTTATGCCACTGTGGATGCGTGCACAGGGACGTTGGCTGAACCAAGCTTGATATTCATTTTCTCGGCCGCAAACAAATTTCCGCGGCACCAATTGAACCTCCATCGCATTTGCTTCGACATAAAGGATGAATGCACAGCGAGACTGAAAATCGAACACTATTCGAATGGATCGCGCTGCGCTGTCAATCGGGCGAAGCGGATGCATTCGAAGATCTCATTGCGGCGATGGAGCGGCCACTGCTCTATTACGCGACGAGTCTCACTGGAAACATGGATAGCGGTCTCGACGTTCTTCAGGAAGTGTGGATCAAGGCGTTTCGCGGCATTGGCAAACTCAAAGACCCCGCCGCTCTGCGTTCGTGGTTGTACAGCATTACGCATGGAATTGCAGTGGATCGGGTTCGGCGAAAAATGTCGCGGGAACGAGCTGAGGCTGTCGAGGTCGAAGACTTTCAGGAAGCAGGCGAGCCGTCGTTTGCCGAAGAAGATGCAGCGGCGATTCATCAGGCACTGAGCGAGATTGGGCTCAGGCACCGCGAAGTTCTGGTGCTGCATTTCCTGGAGGATTTGTCGATTGCGGAGATTGCAAAAGTTGTTGGTTGTTCCGAGGGCACCGTGAAATCCCGCATGCATTATGCGAAGCGGGCGATGAAAGAGATTCTGAGCGGAGGGGACTATGGAAAAGGGAAGTGATGGTTTGCGCGAAAAATTGCTGGCGCGGTTGCCGCAGCCGGAGAATGCTTCAGCTTATCGTGAGGAGACGATTTCGTTCCTGGCGAAATATGAGAGAGCACTATTCTGGGAGAAATGGTCTTTCAGGATACTTTTGTTC